>Ga0187780_10000581_pt1 | contig 27377 bp, 23 predicted proteins | sample 1015_Q2_SP10_20__FD_132429 | JGI IMG/M metagenome (GOLD analysis project Ga0187780, IMG submission 132429) | Tropical peat soil microbial communities from peatlands in Department of Meta, Colombia - 1015_Q2_SP10_20_MG | ecosystem: Environmental > Terrestrial > Soil > Wetlands > Peat | place... | reverse complement strand
GACCTCGCCGGCCTGCGCGCCACCCATGCCGTCCGCGACCACGAACAGCGGCGCGCGCGCCAGCAGCGAGTCCTCGTTGGCGCGCCGCTGTCGCCCGGTGTCGGTTCCGGCGTACTGCTCGGCCACGCGCAACATCAGTCGACCTCGAACGTGAACTCGCTGTCGCCGATGCGCACCCTGTCGCCGGGGTGCAGCGGCCTGGGCGTCTGCAGCAGCTCCTCGTTGAGATAGGTGCCGTTGGTCGAGTCGAGGTCTTCGATGACCATGATGTTGCCCTGCTCATAGACGCGCGCGTGGCGCGAGGACGCGAACGGGTCATCGAGCCTGATCTCGGCGACGTCGCCGCGCCCGAGCACGATGTCGCCGTCCAGGTCGTAGATCATGCCCGGATCGTGGCCCGGCGCGCGGTCGATCACCAGGCGCGGAGCCCGCTGTGCGATGCCGACGGCGCCCAGCGCCGATGCGGAGTACATCCCCGTGGCATCCGGCGGGATCGGCTCACCCCCGACACCGGGCGCGACCCCGTGAACGGGCGACTGAGCCTGGTTCCACGCGCCGCCCCCACCGCGCAGATCGCGGCGTGCGCTGCGCGCGATCCACAGCAGGAACAGATACAGCACGGCCAGGAAGCCGAACTTGAGGGCGACCGACACGGGCGCGAGCGTGTTCATGAGACTTCGAAGACGATCTCCGTCGTGCCCAGCTCGACGCGATCGCCCGGGCGCAGCGGACACACACCACGGATTTCGGCGCCGTTGACGCGCACGCCGTTGGTCGAGCTGAGATCCTGCACCGTCCAACCTTGCGGGCCTGAGCGCAGCTCGGCGTGGTGGCGTGAGATGCCCGCGTCGTCGAGCACCACATCGCAGTCGCGGCTGCGCCCGATCGTGCCGCCGCCGGGCGGCACCAGCAGACGCCGGCCGCCCACGGCGAGCAGCGCGCGCGGCGTTCTGTGCTGGGCGTGCACCTCCTCGAGCGCCTCTCTCGCGCGCGCTGAGTTGCTGTAGATCATCGTCTGGCCGTGTTCCTCGTGCTCGACAGGCGGGCGCTGCTCGCCTCCCGCCTCCGAAGCGACACCCGGCGTGCGCTGATTCTCGTCCTCCCCGGATGCGGCGCGGACCAACCGCGCCTGGATGCCGAATTCGCCGAGCGACAGGCGCTCGTCAGTATGGAACGCGATGTGCGGCGGCGAGGCCAGGATCAGGTCCTCGCGGCGCGCATGCTCGAGCAGGTACGCGCACAGCTCGTCGATCACCTCGTGCTCGACGCCCTCGTAGCGTTCGCGGTCGGGCGGCGAGAGCCACACCGAATACTCGTTCGGCACGTACACGCGCGAGACCGACACCGTGCGGTGCGCGTCCATCTCGCGCGCGAGCTTGCGCGCGAGCTCCATCGGGCGTACCTCCGTGCGGAACACCCGCCCGAAGGTACCCTCGACGAGGCTTGCGATCATGGTCTCGACGCTCTTGAGCGGATTCATCGGTGGACGCCGGGCGCCGATCCTGGTCGATCGGACGCCAGTCTGTGGCCATGCTACGCACGATTGGCCGGGGCCACGGTCACGGTAGATGGTCTCCTAGACCGGTCCGCGCAGCGCGCGGGCGGCGACCGCGAGCATGCCACCGAGAACCGCGCCAAGCACGATGCCGTGCGGGCTGGGGTCGGGCGCGTGGGCCTTCAGGCCCCCGTCCAGCGCGGGTGCGCCGGCGACGAGCAGCGCCGACCACACGGTCACCGCGACGAGGTCCAGCGCGGCGCTGCGACCGCGCACGATCCATGGCAGCGCCAGCGCGCCGGCGCCCCACAGCAGCGCGCCAAGCAACACGCCGACGGTGAGCAGCGGGCCGACGACGTGGCTGGCGGCGAGGCTCAGCGAGCCCTCCCACGCGGCGCGCGGCGGCGTTCCCGCCGGCGGCCCCAGCCACAGCCGCCTGCCGGCAGCGCCAGAATCGAGCAGCGGCTCCGCCAGCCGCAGCCACCAATACGCGAGCACGCCGAGCGCGGCACGCTCGCGCCAGCGCGAAGCCTGACCCGCGATCGCCGGAAAGGCGCCGGCGAGACCCACCAGGCCGAGCGCGGGAGCAAGCCCGCACGCGAGCCAGCGCGGACCCAGGCGCGAGGCGCCGTAGCGGCCGCTCAGCGCGAACAACGGCGCCAGCGCCGCGATCACGAGCAGCGCCACACCGGCGCGCCCGGCGGACGCCTGCCAGCCGGCGAGCAGCGCGGCGCAAGCGAGCCAAGTCGCGCGCGGCAGGCGCGTGGGACGCAGGTGCTCGCGCGCTTGCAGCTCGGCTTCACCGCCCGCCGGGTCGCCCGTCGGCGCGGGCGGGGGCGGCTCAGCGACTGGCGCGTGTGGTTGCAGCGCAGGCCGCTGCTGCTGGCTCCAACGCGCCGCGCGCGCGGACGCCCGTCGCGCACGAAGGGTCCGCGGCTGGTCGTGTTGCAGCGCATCCTCGAGCGCTCCGCGCAGCTCCTCCAGCGTGCCACGGTCAGCGGGCGCCGGTGCGAGCGCGCGGTCCAGCGCCCGCGTGAGCTCACGCGGGAGGTCACCACGGACGCGGGCGAGCGACGGCAGTCTGCTGCCGATGCGCCGCACAGTCGCCGCGGGCGTGGCTGCGCGTACGGGGTTGACGCCGCACAGCGCCTCGTAGATGACCAGCGCGAGCGAGTACAGGTCAGCCTGCACGCCCACCTCGCGGCCCTCGCTCTGCTCGGGGGCCATATAGGCGAGCGTGCCGAGCACGTCGCCGGTGCGCGTGAGCGCGTCCTCGCCGACCAGCGTGGCGCCACCGAAGTCGGTCAGCTTGGCCGCCGCCTGCAGTCCCGCGGGCTGTCGCTGCTCGCCGCGCGCCTGCGGCACGAGCACGTTCTGCGGCTTGATATCGCGATGGATCACGCCGCGCTCGTGCGCATGGGCGAGCGCGCTCGCGAGCGCGACGCCGATCTCGAGCACCTGCTCGTCCCCGAGCTCGTCGTCTGCGATCAGGCACGCGAGCGTCTCGCCGTCGACGAGCTCGGAGATCAGGTAGAAGGCGCCGTCCTGGGCGCACGCCTCGTACAGCGCGACTATCGCCGGGTGAGCCAGTCGCGCTGTGGCGAGCGCCTCGCGGCTGGCGCGCTCGGCGTCGATCGGACCCCCATCCGCCCCCAGCCAGACCCGCTTGACGGCCACCTCACGGTGCAGCAGCTCGTCGTGGGCCCGCCAAACGACGCCGAAGCCGCCGCTGCCGAGCTGTGCGAGCAGGCGATAGCGCCCGAGCACGAGCTCCTGCACGCGCGGCGTGTGCCGGTTGCGCGCGATGCGCTGGCGCGCAACCGTGGGCTGCGCAGTGTCGTGCTCGCGTGCGCGCAGGAGGGTCTCTGGCGAATCCACCAGCTTTCGCGTTCGCCGCGGGTGACCGTCGTCCCTGCCGAAAAACGCAGGAAAAGCCGCATTGACCGAGAAGTTGCAAGCACACGAGCGGGGCGGCCGCCAGTCATACTGGGCCCTTCGTAAAGGGTTCGTCAAGCAGTAGGCGCGCCCAAAGTCCCTGCAAAGGAGCGGTTGGCTTTTGTCGTTCTTTGATGATGACGAGGAGACAGCACCTCGCTCATCCCGCGCACCGCGACGACCGGCGGTGGGTGCTCGCCAACCGCGCCCGGCGACTTCGCAACGCGCGCCCGGAGTGCGGCCGCGTCGCGTGCAACACACGGGCGCGTCCGGCGCCGACCAGCACACACTGATGGTGCGCCGCCGCGCCGCGGTGGGCGTTGCGATCGTGCTGCTGATCGCGATCGTGCTGCTGATCAACGGCTGCCTGAAAAGCGAAAAGCAGCAGGCGCTGAAGAACTACAACCGCGACGTCAGCACGCTCGCAGGCGAATCCGACTCCCAGGTCTCCGGCCCGCTGTTCACGGCGCTGACCGGGGCGTCCAGCAAGTCGGCGACCGACGTGCAGCAGCAGGTCAACGAACTGGAGAAGACGGCGGACGCGCTCGCCACGCGCGTGAAGGATCTGAGCGTGCCAAACGAAATGGAGGGGGCGCAGCGCGCGCTGCTGATGGTCTACAACTTCCGCGTGGAAGGCCTGACGAAGGTGGCGGCGCTGGTGCCGGCCGCGCTCGGCAGCCAGGCCAAGCAGGCGAGCACGAAGATCGCGGGCGACATGGAGATCTTCCTAGCCTCCGACGTCATCTACTCCCAACGCACCGCGCCGCTGATCCAGCAGACGCTCGCCGACAACGGCGTACATGGACTTTCGACGACGCCGACGCGCTTCTTGCCGAACCTCGGCTGGCTGGAAGCGGCGACCGTGCTGTCGCGTATGACCGGACAGACGAGCAGCAGCACCAGCTCGCAGACGGGGGTCGCGCCAGGCACCCACGGCAGCGCGCTGCTGGGGGTTAGCGTGGGCGCGACCACGCTGGAAGCCGAACCGGCGCTCAACCACATCAGCGGCGGCGCCAACCCCACGTTCACGGTCAACTTCGAAAACTCGGGCGAAAACCCCGAGACCAACGTCAAGGTGGACGTGACCGTCACGGCGGCGGGCAAACAGTACAAGGCCTCGCGTACGGTCAACTCGACGCAGCCGGGCACCAAGTACAACGTCGAAGTGCCCGTCACCGGCGTGCCCGTCGGATCGCCCGCAAAAATCGAAGCCTTCGTCGAGTCCGTTCCCGGCGAGACGGACGTCGAAAACAACAAGGCCACCTACCTGGGAATCCTTGGCGAATAGCCCGTCGCGCATGCGCTGCGCGCGAGCCGGAGGGTCCAGCGGCTAACTTGTGGCCGTGGCCGCATCGATCACCGACACGCAGGGCATCGTCGCGATCGCGGCGGCCGCGGTGGCGGTCGCCGCGCTGCTCGCGTGCGCCGCGCTGGCGGTCAGCCTGCGCCGCCTGCGCCGCGCGCAGCAACTGGTCCTCGGCGAGAGCGGCGAACGCGACGTCGTCAGCCATGCCGCGGCGATGCAGGAGGCCTTTGACGATCTGCGTGCCTATGTGGAGGACGCTGCGATCCGCCTGGATGGGCGCCTGGCCGCCGTCGAGAGGGCACTACGCGGCCGCATCGCACACAGGGCGCTCGTTCGCTACGACGCCTACAACGAGCTCTCCGGACAGCAGTCGATGTCGATCGCGCTGCTCGACGACGAACGCTCGGGGATCGTGCTCTCGTGCATCCATCACCGCGACCAGGCACGCGTTTACGGCAAGCAGGTGCGCGACGGGCGCGGTGAGCTGGAGCTCTCCCCCGAGGAGGCAGAGGCGGTGCGCCTCGCGCTGGCCGACAGCTGGGAGGCCGCGAACGCTGTCGGCGATGAACACCCGGCCTGAGCGGACGGCGGCCGACTCGGCGGTCGCAGCCGGTCGCCCGTTGGTCGGCTTCCTGGGGCCGGCGGGCACCTTCACCGAGCAGGCGTTGCTCGCGAGCGCGGCGCCGGATGCCGTCGAGCCGGTGGCGCGCGCGAGCATCTACGAGACCGTGATCGCGCTACGCGATGGCGCATCCATATCCGGTGACGATGCGTCCCCGGAGGGAGAGCTGAGCTGGGCGATCGTGCCGATCGAGAACTCGCTCGACGGTTCGATCAGCGTGACGCTCGACCTGCTCGTGGGCGAGGCCAGCGATGTGAAGATCGTGGGCGAGGCGCTGCTGCGCGTGCACCATTGCCTGATCGCCGCCGAGCGGGTGCCGATCGCGGAGATCGACACGGTGATCACCCATCCTCAGGTTCCCGGCCAGTGCACGCGGCTGCTGCACGGCGCGCTCGCGCACGCAAGCGTTCTGCCGGCGAGCTCGACGGCCGAGGCGGTGCGCAGCGTCGTGAGCGAGGGCAGGCGCGGGCATGCGGCGCTCGGCACCGCGCTCGCGGCCAGCATCTACGGCGGCACGATCATCAGCGAGAACGTCGAGGATCGCGCCGACAACGAAACTCGCTTCGTGTGGCTGGCGCGACCCACCGGCGAGGGCCCGCACGGGCCGAAGTACGAGCAGCCACCGCTGCGCACACTGGGGACGGAGTGGAAGACATCGCTGGCGTTCTGGGGCGCAGGCGCAGCGCGACCGGGCTGGCTGGTGCATTGTCTAGACGAGTTTGCGCGCAGGGAGATCAACCTCACGAAGATCGAGTCGCGCCCGAGTCGCCAGGGTATGGGCGACTACGTGTTTTTCATCGATCTCGCCGGTCGCGCGCAGGATCAGCCGGTCGCACAGGCGCTCGCGGGCTTGACGGCGAGCTGCGAGCGAGTGCTGGTGCTCGGCTCCTACCCGGCCGCGCAGGCGTCTGCGGCGCAGGCGTGAGGCCTATCGAGCGCCGCGTTTTGCGTGCTCCCTCGCTAGACTGCGGCCCTGAAGATGGAGTGCACAGTCCCACCCGAGCCGGTGGGGTCCGTGTCGCCCTCAGAGCACCAGCGGCACGGACCTGGAGCGTCGCCCGCGACGGCGATGGGTGGTCGGGTGCTCGTTCTGAACGCGACGTATGAGCCGATCAACGTCTGCACGGTGCGGCGCGCGGTCGTGCTGTTGCTCAAGGACAAGGCCGAGCTGATCGAGCGCGGGCGCTGGGAACTGCATTCGGAGAGCTCGACGCTCGCACGCCCGGTGGTGATTCGGCTGGTCAGCTATGTCAACGTCCCGCGCGACGCGCACCGGCGCAAGATCACTCGGCGCGCGGTGTTCGCGAGGGACAGTTGGACGTGCCAGTACTGCGGCTCGCGCTCCAACTTGACCGTCGATCACGTCATCCCGCGCTCCAAGGGCGGCACCTCCAGCTGGGAGAACATCGTCGCCTCGTGCGCTCCGTGCAACCGGCGCAAGGGCGACCGCCTGCCGCGGCAGGCGGGCATGCACCCGCGCCATCCGCCGCGCACGCCGCGCGCCGAGATCTTCATCCACGTCGCCAGCCCGACGATCCCGGCGGCGTGGTTGCAGTACCTCCCGCAGGCTGCCTGACGGCGAGGTGAAGTAGACGAGAGGCGCCCGCAAGGGAGCGCCTCTCGCACACTGCTCTGACTGGAAAGACCGAGAGCGACGGACAAGGCCGGAGGGACCAGGACCGGCGGTCGTCTCGGGGTGTCCCGGGTTGGATTCCGCTAGGCGGACCAGCCTGCCGACCTACCGGCCGGTCACCTCCAGGGTCCCGCAAGAACTGTCACTAAACGTACGGACCACCTCCTTTCTCTGGTATCGCCCAGAGTAGCGAACGGAGATGACGCGCGAGTAAGCCCTCGCCACATGCTTGCTTGAACGGGGCGCCCCCGGGGCCGGGCGCTATTCGATGATGACCCCGAACTCCTGCGCGTAGGTCGCGCCGGGCGCGCCGGCGGCGAGGGCGGCGGGCACGGCTGGGGTGACGCCGATCCCTGTTTCCGTGTACTTCGCTTCGAGGATGTTCGCGAGGTGACCGGGTGAGGCGATCCATGCGGCGACGATCGCCTGGGGCGTCGAGAGCTGGTAGGTACCCCAGGCGAGGTTCTCGCCGATCACGTAGCCGGCGTCTGGGTTGGGGATGTAGCCGGTTGCGCGGATGCGGTCCACGGGCGTCTCGCCGCTCGGCGATACGTGCGCGAAGTAGTCATCAGCGATCATTTCCGCGCCGTGGCTGTCCGCGGCCGCTTCCAGCAGCGGATTGGTCTTCAGTGGGCTCTCGCCGTTTTCGGCGCGCTTGCGGTTGATCAGGCAGAGCACGGCCGCGCGGACCAGTTCGATGTTGCCCGCTTCCGGCGTCAGTTCTGTGTTCTGGCAGGGCGTGTCGAGCACGTTCGCGATCGCGGTGGCAGCGTGCGCCGCTGACGCGGCCTCGGGCGCAGGCGTGGAAACCGCTTCGGGCTTGGGAGTTGCCGGGCCCTTGGGGGCATGGGGCGCCCTTTCGCGAGTCGCGTGCTGGGGTCGCGCCGGCCGTTCGTGCTTTGAGCGAGGGGCGTTGGTTCGCGTGTGGTGCGCGTGTGCGTGCGTGTGTCGCGGCCTGTGGGTGGAGCGGGGGGCGGCGGCGGAGCTCGCGGGCGCGGTGGCGAGAGCTACGAAGAAGAGAATGGGAAGGAGGGTCGCTCGGAGGAGACGGGCGTTGGGCACCCTCAGCGTGTCGGACGCGCCCGCCGCCTATCTGAGCACTGGCGCATGAATCTGGACGGTTTAGGACCCCTTAGGCCCTACCCGCGTGGCCCTCAGGTAGCCGCGTCGGAGTCGGTCGCCTCGGGGTCCGCGCCGTCGTCGGCAGTGTCGACGACGAGCGCAACGGCGCTGACCGCGTCTTCGTCCTTGAGGTTCATGACGCGCACGCCGGTGGCCGAGCGGCCCTGCTGAGAGATGCCGGCGACGGCGGTGCGCTGGACCATGCCGCCGACGCTGATGAACACCAGCTCCTGGTGCTCGCGCACGACCAGCGCGCCGGCGAGCGCGCCCTTTTTCTCTGTCAGCCCGATCGTCTTGACGCCTTTCGCGCCGCGGTTGGTCTTGCGGTACTGGCCGATCTGCGTGCGCTTGCCATAGCCGTTCTCGGTGACGACTAGCAGGTCCATGTCGTCGCGCGCGACGTCCATCGCGATCACGCGTCCGTCCTTGCCGACGTCCATGCCGCGCACGCCGGTCGTGTCGCGGCCCATCGAGCGCGCGTCGGACTCGGCGAAGCGCACTGCGAGACCCGCGCGCGAGACCATGATGATCTCCTCGTCTGGGTCGACGGCGCGCACTGCGAGCAGCTCGTCGTCGTCGCGGATGTTGATCGCGATGATCCCGTCGGCTTTGATCGGCGTGTTGTACGCCTGCAGCTCGGTCTTCTTGACCGTGCCGTTGCGGGTCGCGAACACGAGATAGCGCGCCTCGGAGAAGTCGCGCGTGGAGACGACCGCCTGGATCCGCTCGCCCTCGCGCAGCGGCAGGATGTTCACGAGCGCACGGCCCTTGGCCGTGCGCTGCGCCTCGGGCAGCTCGTACACCTTCGAGCGGTAGACCTTGCCGCGATTGGAGAAGAACAGCAGGTAGTCGTGCGATGAGCACACGAACAGGTGCTCGATGAAGTCGCCGTCCTTCATGTCCATCCCGGTCACGCCGCGCCCGCCGCGCTGCTGCTGGCGGTAGGTGGCCAGCGGCAGCGACTTGACGTAGCCGCTCTGTGTGATCGTGATCACCATCTGCTGGTCGGCGATCAGGTCCTCGATGTCGATCTCGTCCTCTGAGTGGCTGATCTCGGTGCGCCGCTCATCGCCGAAGCGCTCGGCGATCTCGCTCAGCTCTTCCCTAATCACGGCCAGCACGCGGCTCTCATCGCCGAGGATCGCGCGTAGCTCCGCGATGCGCTCGGTGACATCGGCGTGCTCCTGTTTGATGCCGTCGGCCTCGAGCGCGGTGAGCTGCGACAGCCGCAGGTCGAGGATCGCGGTCGCCTGGATCGGGCTGAGCTCGAAGCGAGCTACGAGCTGCTCGCGCGCGCTGTCACGGTCGCGCGACGCGCGAATAAGTTCGATGATCTCGTCGAGGTGCTCGAGCGCCGTCAGCAGCCCCTCGAGGATGTGCGCGCGCGCCTCCTTCTCGGTCAGCTCGTGCTTGGTGCGCCGCACGATCACCTCGCGCTGGTGCGCTACGTAGTTGTGGATCACCGCGCGCAGGTTGAGCGTGCGCGGAACGTTGTCCACGAGCGCGACCATGTTCACGCCGAAGGTCGTCTGCATCGACGTGTGCTTGTAGAGCTTGTTGAGCACGACCTTCGGGATCGCGTCGCGCTTGAGCTCGATCACCAGGCGCATGCCGCGCTTGTCCGACTGATCGACGAGGTCTGAGATCTCGGGGATGCGTTTTTCGTTGACCAGATCGGCGATCTTGGTCATCAGGTTGCCCTCGCCGCCCTTCTTGACCATGAACGGCAGCTCGGTCACGACGATCGCCTCTTTGCCATGCGTCAGCGGCTCGATGTGCGCGCGCGCCTGTACGCGCACGCGGCCACGGCCGGTCTCGTATGCCTCCTTGATCCCCGCGCGGCCGAGGATGATCCCGCCCGTCGGGAAGTCCGGGCCCTTGATGTGACGCATCAGACCTTCCGTGTCGATCTCGGGATCGTCGATGTAGGCGATCGTCGCGTCGATCACCTCGCGCAGGTTGTGCGGCGGGATGTTCGTAGCCATACCGACCGCGATCCCCGAGGAGCCGTTGACGAGCAGATTCGGGAAGCGCGAGGGCAGCACCAGCGGTTCGCGCCGCGAGCCGTCATAGTTCGGCGCGAAGTCGACCGTGTCCATGTCGAGGTCGCGCAGCATCTCGGTGGCGATGCGGGCTAGGCGGGCCTCGGTGTTGTGGCTGACGAAGCCGTTGGTCAGGAAGGAGTGATCGTCGCTGTCCACTCGGAGTGAGTAGACGGGCTGTACGCCGGCAGGCTCCACCGACGCGACCTCGGCGTAGTAGTAGTCGCCGCTCTGCAGCGGCTCGAGCAGCGCCGGGATGTCCGCGCTCAGGCGCTCGAGAACAGCGGTCGCAGTCGGTGAGGTCTGCGCACGGCTCGCGGTGAGTGCCGTGCTGCCCGCGTACTGTTCGGCAACGGTCTGGGCGTTCATCGCAACGCGCTCGCCCGGGCGCAGCTCACTTAGGAGTCGCCAGAGCAGTAGCGGCACACCTGCAAGTTCGAGCAGGCACAGCACCGGGTGATTGGCGGTCCCGGTCAGCTCGTACCCCTCTTTGGTCCTCAGTCGCAGCGTGGGATGCTCGCCGGAGTGGAATAGGACCGAGGCATGAACGGGCCGGCCCAGACGATCGAGCACCTCGATGTCGACAGGACAGTCGGAGTCAGGTTGGGCGCTTGGCGCGATTGAATCGATCCGCACTGTTCCGGCCGATGTGCGTACACGGGTATCTCCCGTGATGCAGTACCTCATGGCAGCCGCAGGGTCGTCGTCGATCGAGCCGAAGTTACCCTGACCGTCGACGAGCTCGTTACGCATCGAGAACTCCTGTGCCATGCGCACGAGCGTGTCGTAAATCGCGGAGTCGCCGTGTGGGTGATAGTTGCCCATCACCTCGCCGACGATCTTGGCGCACTTGGCGTAGGAGCGGGTCGGCCCGAGACCGAGCTCGTTCATCGCGTAGAGCACGCGGCGGTGAACGGGCTTGAGGCCGTCGCGGACGTCGGGCAGCGCGCGCCCGACGATCACCGACATTGCGTAGTCGAGGTAGGCCGTGCGCATCTCCTCCTCGAGCGCGCGCGGTTCGATGTTGCCGCCTCCTATGACGTCGGCGCTAGCGATGCTGGCTCACCCCTTACACATCCAGGTTCGCAACCGCTCGCGCGTTGTCCTCGATGAACTCCCGTCGCGGCTCGACCTGGTCGCCCATGAGCATCGAGAAGATGCGGTCGGCGGCGAAGGCGTCCTCGAGCGTGACCTGGGCGAGCGTGCGCGTGGTTGGCGACATGGTCGTTTCGCCGAGCTGCTCGGCGTTCATCTCACCGAGACCCTTGAAGCGCTGCAGTTTCACACCCTTTTGCGCGACGGCCATGATCGCTGGATGTAGAGCCTCGAAAGACGGCGCGCTCTCGCGCGCGTCGCCAAGACGCACCTCGAAGGCGGGCACGCCTGCAAGCTCGACGAGCTGGGCGTGAACGCGCGCCAGCTGTCGGTACTCCTGCGAATCGAACAAGCTGCGCTTGATGCGGTGTACGCGCGCGAAGCCGCTCTTGGCTTCTACGGCGCGGATGCGCAGCTCGATTGGATCGACCTCCTGCAACTCGGTGGCGTGAGTATCACCATCGATGCTTGTGCGCTCGATTACGGCGATCGCGTCGTCAGCGGTCAGCGCCTGCTCGCCCAGCAACGAGGACTCCTCGAGGAATTGCACGACGTCGTGGCCGTGGACGGCGCGTAGTGCTGAGGACCATCCCTCATACTGCTTAAGCAGTCGGGTGAAGCGCTGCCAGCGAGCCTCGGTCAGCTTGAACTGCGTGCCGTGCCTGTCGAAGACCTCAAGCTTGTCCCACTTGTCGGCGAGCAGGATCTCTTCCAGTTCGGAGTCCTTCTCGATGTAGCGCTCGCGCGAGCCTTGCTTGAGCTTGTACAGCGGCGGCTTGGCGATGTAGACGTACCCGGCCTTGATCAACTCTTCCATCTCGCGGAACAAAAGTGTGAGTACGAGTGTCCTGATATGGGCACCGTCAACGTCAGCATCAGTATTTGACGTGTTAATCCCACCTATTCCAGTAACGAAATTCTCGTCATTCCACACTGAGAAGTCGTATACACAGCCGTTGCTTGCCGACACCTTTCGCACGGACCGCACAGGCAGCCCGATGAGACCGTCGGTAATTGTAACATATTTTCGCGGCTGCGATTGGCGAGTGAGGCTAGCCGCAAGCGACGCCGCATTGTGGTGGTCCTCCCACACATGGTGCAAACGCCTGAGATCCTCCGGTGCTGAGACAATGAGCGTCCAGCTCGGACTGGAGGTGGTGTACGCACGCTGGTCAGGAAACTCGACGCGCTGGCCGGGAGCTTTTTCGCTTATTGAAGGCACAACGCCAAGCGAGGCGAGCAGGTGGTGGAGCCCGGCGACGATGTGCCGCGATGAGGAGCAGAAAATCGCCGAGTGCGAAGTTGCACTACCGTCCCCCAGAAAGAATCCGCGCAGAAACTCAAGCCGTAGTCGCTCGCTCACATTGAACGCAATATCCGGCACAGGCTTGTGTATAGCGGTATGTTCACCAAAACCGAACACGTACTTAAGCGCGAGTGCGATGATTCGGTGGACGATCTTGAGATCGATAAGGGGCCCGCTGCCCCGGTAAGGAATCGGGGCGATCCCGAAGACCTGCTCAAGCGAACGGGCCATCTCGAGCGCATAACGCGAGTTGCCGTTGCCGATAGCAAGTCGTACTCCTCCGCGCTCGGAGCAGTTGCCCTCGGCCATGAAGAAACCGAGTACGCGCATGAGCTTCTCGTCTACCGCAACGTAGCGGTCGATCGGCAAGTGGGCATAGTGTTCCGGCGTCAACTGCACATCATCGCGACCATCGAAGAACGCGAGGTCGCGCTCGTCGAGGTCCGAGAGGCGCACCTCGTTGCGGAGGTGGTTGCGCCGGGCCGCGCGATACTGGCGGCGCCAGGTGCGATCGAGCGCACTGTCACACACTCGTACGCGCGTGCGCACCTTCTCCAAATCACCGCCAATAGCCTTCACATATGCCTCGAAGTGAGACACGATCGGGCGCGATGTGCCCTTCTCCCATGCATAGAACGTGACGGGCTGACGGATTCCCACGGCATGGCATAGCGCCCGCTGCGAGATGCGGCTGCGTCGACGCAGGCTGGCCAACTCGTCGCGTACGGCGGCCGGCACCTCTACACGAGCCTCCGTGAGTTGTGGATTATCGGCGTGCTCAAGCACGATGCGCTCCCTGCTCCACTCGGCCACGGCTGGTCCACGTAGCCAGACCTGACGGGCCGCCTCGGGATGCTTGTGAAGCTCCCGCACCAGGTCAATCCGCTGCGGTGCTGATGCAGGGAGCGGTACGCGGCGGGGCGCCACGACCACATCACCCACGTGCAACTCGTCGCCGCGCTTCTTGCGCAGTTGCCCATCCTCGTATACGTAGATCGAGTGGCTCCCGGTCACACGAACTTTGCGTCCGTAGAGGGTCGTGACTTCGTAGAGGGGCTCGCTCACCTCGTGACGGACGACGCCCTTGATCTCGCCGAAGCGCGGCTGCTGTTGATCGAGGTCCACCGAAAGCACCTCGCCGAAGCGCTCGTACAGCGATCGAACGAGTCTCTGAGGGCCCTCGACGGGCCGACCGTCGACGAGCGGGTCGACGAACTCCCCGATCGTGGTCATTCGCACGCCGTCGCCGTCACGCACGAGCACGTGTTCGTCGGCGTCCACACTCATCAAAACGATCTTGTGATACCGCGCGTTCTCGAGGTTGAACTCGTCGCGCACACCGGTGCCGATCGCGGTGATCAGCGCCTGGATCTCGGTGTTCTGCAGCACCTTGTCGATGCGCGACTTCTCGACGTTGAGGATCTTGCCGCGCAGCGGCAGCACCGCCTGCGTTTCGCGGTCACGACCTTGCTTGGCTGAGCCGCCGGCGGAGTCGCCCTCGACGACGAACAGCTCGGCCAGCGACGGGTCCTTGATCGAGCAGTCGGCGAGCTTGCCGGGGAGCGTCGAGTTCTCCAGCGCGGACTTGCGCCGCGTAAGGTCGCGCGCCTTGCGCGCGGCCTCGCGCGCACGCTGGGCCTGCACCGACTTCATGATCACGGCGCGCGCCTCGCTGGGGTTCTCCTCGAGGAACTCGCCGAGGCCAGCGTTGACAATCGACTCGACGAAGCCGGCCATGCCTGGATTGCCGAGCTTGGTCTTGGTCTGCCCCTCGAACTGGGGATCGCGCAGCTTGACCGAAACCACAGCCGTCAGCCCCTCGCGCACATCCTCGCCTGACAGGTTGTCCTCTTTCTCCTTGAGCAGGCCGTGGTCGCGCGCGTACTTGTTGAGAGTGCGAGTGAGCGCCGAGCGAAAGCCGCTCAGGTGCGAGCCGCCCTCGCGCGTGTTGATGTTGTTGGCAAACGAGTGGATCGACTCCTGATAGGAGGAGTTCCACTGCATCGCCACCTCCGCGGCGCCCTCCTCGGACTCGCCGGCGAAGAACACGACCTTGCGGTGCACGGTGTCCTTGTTCTCGTTCAGGTACGAGACGAAGTCCTCGATGCCGCCCTCGTACTGGAACTCGGCCGAGTGGCCCTCGCCGCGCTCGTCGACGATCGAGATCTTCAGGCCGCGCGTGAGGAAGGCCGTCTCGCGCAGGCGTTCCTCGAGCGTGTGGAAGTCGAAGTCGAGCGACTCGAAGATGTCGGCGTCGGGCAAGAACGTGACGGAGGTGCCGGTAGGCGCGCCCTTGGCGAGCTTCTCGCCGGTGGCGAGCTCGCCCTGGGGCACGCCGCGTGAGTACTCCTGCGAGAAGACGTGTCCGTCGCGACGTATCTCGACGGCGAGCGATTCGGACAGCGCGTTGACCACGGACACGCCGACGCCGTGCAGCCCGCCCGAGACCTTGTACCCGCCGCCGACTCCGAACTTGCCGCCGGAGTGCAGCACGGTGAGCACGACCTCGACCGCCGGCCGGCCCTCCTTCTCCATGATCGCCACGGGTATGCCACGCCCGTTGTCGACGACGGTGACCGAGTTGTCGGGGTGGATCGTGACTGCCACCTCGGTACAGAAGCCAGCGAGCGCCTCGTCGACGGAGTTGTCGACGACCTCATACACGAGGTGGTGCAGGCCCAGCACGCCGGTCGAGCCGATGTACATCCCAGGGCGCTTGCGAACCGCTTCCAGGCCCTCGAGGACGGTGATGTCCTGGGCGTCGTAGCTGGCGGGGTCTCCACCTATCGAGGGGTTGTTTACCCCGCTCTTGCCGTTGCTCTCTGCAGAGCTGCCGCTGCCTGTTGCCAATGGCCCTCCGATGACATGACAACGCCCCGGAATCCGGGGCGCAAGCTCCACGGTCGGGGCGAATTAGCTGTGTGCTGAAGGATAGCACGGAGCCGCGCGCGACCCGGTCACATGGATGGCCTAAATCCCTGCAAAATGGCGGGAAACGAGGGGATGTGGCCGGCAGCTGACTGGCGATGATTCGGGCCCTGTCGTCGTGGCTAATGATCTCGCGCGAGCGCCCGCTCAGCCGGTCCGACAGCGCAGCTCGCGGATCCGCTCCGCGCCGATCGCTTCGTTGAGTCGAGCGACCAGTCGATCGCCCATCAGATCGAGCTCCTGCGCCCACACAGCCGCTACGCAGGTGACTGTGAGCACGCCGTCGCGCTCGGCGGTTGGGCTGGCGCATGCGGCGATAGCCGCGCCAGCCACGTCCTCCCAGATCTCCTGTACGCGCGCGAGCGTGCTGGCGGGCGCGAGCTCGCTGGTCAGGCCGCGTAGCGCCGCGGCCAGCGGACGGGGGGCTGTGCGACTCATGCCGCGAGCGCCTCCTGCAACACAGCGCCAGGGGATACGCGCAGTCGCGTCACCGCTGCGTCACTCGCGCCGGGTACGTGCGCGAGGTCGGTGGTGGCGATCACGCTCTGCCCACCTCCGCGCAGCTCCCCGGCCAGCAGCTCCCGGCGCTCGGAATCGAGCTCACTCATCACATCGTCGAGCAGCATCAGCGGTGTTTGGCGGCGCTCGTCGGCGAGCACCGCCCGCTCGGCGAGCAACAGGGCGAGCAGCGCCAAACGCTGCTCGCCCTGCGAACCGTACACCCGCAGCTCGCGCCCGTCGCGGGTGATCGCGAGCTCGTCACGGTGCGGACCGTGACCCGTGAAGCAGCGTTCGAGGTCGCTCCCCAGCCGCTCGCGCAGCTCGCCTACGAACTGCTCCTCGCTCGAGGCGCGCGAGCGAGGCCGGTACTCCAGCGCGACGTCGCCGCTGCAGCCGAGCTGCCGCGCGCGAACCGCAAAAGGCTCAGCGAGCAACGCTACGGCCGCAGCGCGGTTTGCGTTCAGCTCAAGCGCCCTGGCCGCCAGCTCCTGGTCCCAGGTTGAGAGCGTAGCCTCGGAGGCGCGGCCTGTGCGAATGCGGCCGAGCAGGGCGTTGCGCTGGGCGAGCACGCGCGAGTACTCCCGCCGTGTCGCGGCGCGCAGTGGCCAGATCGCGGCGATGACCTGGTCGAGATGAGCCCGGCGCAGCGCCGGCGCTCCTTTCAAAAGCTCCAGTCGGTCGGGTAGAAAAACGCTCACGAGCGGCCGGCTCTCGACGTCGAGCAGGCGCTCGACCTGCGCTCCGTCGGCGCTCATCCGCTTGACGGGCTTTTCGGACGGCCCGCCCGCCCCGAGGGCGCCAAACCCCACGCTCAACTCGTGCTGCTGGCTGCCGTCGAGCAGGCGCACCACAACGTGCGCCGCCTGTGCACCGAAACGCACGAGCTCGCGGTCGTTGCGGGTACGGGGAGATCGGCCAGTACAACCGAAGTACAGCGCCTCGAGCAAGTTGGACTTGCCCGCACCGTTTGGCCCGTGGACGACGGTCAGCCCTTCGCCGAGGCCCGCCTCCGCGCGCGCATAGGTGCGAAAGTCGCGCATCTGCACGCCCAGCACGCGCACACGGGCCTCTCAGGCGTTCAAACGGATAGGCATGATGAGATAGACGAAATCGCCCGTGTCGGGGGATTCGATTAGGCCTGGCCGCAGGGGGCTGATGAGCTTCAGAATCAGCTCGTCCGACTCGACGCTTTCGAGTCCGTCGCGCAGGAACTCGGGGTTGAAGCCGATCTCGAAAGGCTCGCCGTGAAATGGAACGGGGATCGCCTCGCTGGCCTCGCCGATGTCGGGTGTTTGGGCTGAGATCGTGAGGGCACCCTCGCTGAAGCTGAGGCGCAGCGGTGCGTTCTTCTGGGCGAGCAGGCTGATGCGCCGCACGACGTCGGTCAGCTCCGCGGTCGAGAGCCGCAGTTCGTGCTCGACAGACTCAGGCAGCAGCTGGCGATAGTTTGGAAACTGGCCGTCGATCAGGCGTGAGGAGAGCACGACATCGCCGAGCTCGAAGACCACCTGGTTTTGATCGACGCTCACAGAGATCGTGTCCTCGGATGACTGTGACGCGATGCGAACGAGCTCCTGTAGCGCCCGTGCCGGCACGTTCGCCTCGAGCGTGCCTTGCAGAGGCGCCTCCAATGCCGTCTCCTTGACGCTGAGCCGGTAGGAATCGGTGGCAACCATGCGCAGCTCCTGCCCGGAGGCGGAGATCAGGATCCCGGTCAGGACCGGGCGCGTCTCGTCGCGCGAGGCCGAGCGGGCGACACGGGCGACGGTCTCCACGAAGGCTGGCGCGGGGAGCGAGACGCGGGTCTCAGGGGCCGGCGCGGGGAGCGATGGAAAGTCCTCGGAGCGGAGCGTTCGTAGATGAAAGGTCGCGGAGCCGCAGAGGAGCTCGACATCTTGCTCTGCAGTGCGTAGCTCCATGGTCAGCGTGTCGGCGGGTAGTGAGCGAGCGACGTCGAATAGAAGACGCGCGGGGAGCACGGCAGAGCCTGGTCGCGTGACCTCCGCGCTCAGCGGTACACGTAGGCCGATCTCCATGTCGGTGGCGAGTAGCTCTGGTGTGGAGTCGGGTTCCGCAGAGATCATCACGCCCGAGAGCGCTTGGACAGCGCTGCGGGATGATGCGACGCGGGTGGCGGTCTGCAGCTGAGCGAGCAAGTCGGCGGTGGAGAGCGAGAGCTTCATGCTGAACGTGGTAGATGGATCAGTAGTCGTAGTGGTTGTGGGGTTGTGGATCTAGCGTGGAAGAAGACGGATCGAGCGCTGCGACCTGTTACCGAAGCTGTGGATAGCGCGATAGAAGTCTCTCAGGATCGTCGGTCGGCGGTGCGAAGGGATTGCGTTGCTTGTGTGGTGCCGAGAGCAGAACACAGCTTCTCCACAGCCTGCCTGCACTGGTCATCTTTGGTGATCTGTGTGGATATGCGGCGGTAGGCATGTAGCACGGTTGTATGGTCTCGCCCGCCGAACTGCCGGCCAATGGACGGCAATGACTCGTCTGTCAGCTCGCGGGCTAGGTACATGGCTAGCTGGCGTGGCCAAGCGATGCGCGGCGTGCGTGCTGTTGAGAGGAGCTCATCGGGCGTAAGGCCGAAGTGCGTGGAGGTGGCGGCTTGGATCTGGGCGACTGTGTAGCGATGTTGAGCGGGTCGCTCAGTTTGTGGATAGAGCCCGTTTAGGACCTCGAGCGCGAGGTCGCCGGTGAGCGGTCGGCCGGTGAGCGAGCTGAAGGCGACCACTCGGATCAGGGCGCCCTCGAGCGCGCGAACGTTGGAGGTGATCCGTTCGGCGATGATTTGCAACGGGGTTTCGTCGGCGAGCGGCACAGAGTCGTGTTGCGCTCGCTTGCGTAGAAGTGCGAGTCGAGTCGTGAGGTCGGGCGGCTTGATGTCCGCTACGAGGCCGGCTTGAAAGCGCTCGCGCAGACGGTCTTCGAGCGCCTGCAAGTCGTCTGGTGGCCGGTCGGACGTGAGCACGATCTGTCGGCCAGCGTCGTGCAACGCATTGAAGGTGTGGAAGAACTCCTCCTCGGTCTTGGTCTTGCGCTCGAGGAACTGAACGTCATCGATCAACAGCACGTCGATGTCTCGAAAGCGGAGCTTGAAGGCGTCGGTTTGACCACCGCTCAGCGCCGCGAGGAACTCGTTGGTGAAGGCCTCGCCGGTAGTGCAGCGAACGGTCAGGCCTGGGTTGTGTGCGAGCAGTAGCGTGCTGATGGCGCTGAGCAGGTGGGTCTTGCCGACGCCGGGGGGTCCGTAGATGAACAGGGGGTTGTAGGCGTGGGCCGGCATTTCAGCGACGGCCAGCGCGGCTGCGTGGGCGAGGCGATTGCAGTCGCCGATCACGAAGTGCTCGAAGGTCAGCTTGGGGTTGCCGATCGGCGCGCTGTGGAGGCGCTCGAAGCTCGGTGGAGTGCGGGCCACGTCATTTGGCGTCACCGAGCGCACACTGCGACGTGAGCTCGTGAGAGCGTGGGGTTCGGTCTCTGAGACTCGACTGCGCGAGATCGAGACGAGCTCTACGGTCGCGTCAGCGCCGAGTATGAGCTCGGCGCTCGCTGCGATCGCACTGCCGAAGCGCTCGCTGATCCAGCCGCACGCGTGCGGCGGCGCTTGCAGCAGCAGGCGATTGTCGGTGAGCTCCAGGGCGTGGAGCGGCTCGAGCCAGATGCGGTAGGTGGGCTCATCGACGATGAGCGCGAGCTGGGACTGCACCCGTGACCATATGTGCTCGAGCTCACCGCTCACGGCAGCGTTCATCCGCTCCTTTACAGGGGAATCGACAGCGACTATTGGAAAGGGGCCCCCCCACGAGGGCCGGGCGAGCGACTATATCCGACCCCCAAAGACGCTCGACGGGCCTGCCCGCATTTGGCGGAAAAAATTGAGAACGGCCGCGGCCGCGGGGTGGCCGTATACTGCAGAAGGGCATGAAGCGCACGTATCAGCCAAAGAAGCGCAAGCGCGCGAGAACACACGGCTTTCGCGCGCGGATGGCCACGCGCGCTGGACGGCTCACGCTCAAGCGCAGGCGCAGCAAGGGACGCAAGCGCCTGTCCGCCTGAGGCAGGGCCGTGGCGTCGCGCGTCAGGCTGACGGGCTTGCGATGAAGCCGCGTACTGCACGCGGACGCCTATCACGGAGCGCGGAGTTCGAGCGCGTCTACAGACAGGGACGCTCGACCGGCAACCGCTTTCTGGTGCTGTATTCGTTCCCCAACGTGGCGACGCAGCGCCCGCGGCTGGGTCTGTCGGTGTCACGCAAGGTCGGTGGCGCGGTGCAGCGCAACCGGATCAAGCGCCTATTGCGCGAAGCTTTCGCGCGCGTAGAGGAGGATCTGATGGGCGGTCACGATGTGGTCGTGGTCGCGCGCCCGCCGATCGCTGAGCTTGCCGAGCGTGAGGGGCTCGATGGGGTCGTGGTCGCGCTGGAGGAACTGATCTCCAAGGCGGGCCTACGCGCTGAGGCGATCGCCGGCGAGAGCAAGGCATAGTCATGAGCACGTCGAGCGCGCCCGCAACACCGCGAAGGAGCCGACTATCCAGTCTCGCCGGTGCGGCTGTCGTGGCGCCGATCGTGGTCTACCAGCGTGTGATCTCGCCGGCGATCCCGCGGCGCTGCAAGTACGAGCCTACGTGCTCACGCTATGCGGCCGAGGCGATCCGCGAGTACGGCATACTAAGGGGCCTGGTGCTCGCGGGGTGGCGTCTACTCAGGTGCAACCCGTGGAGCAACGGCGGATACGATCCGGTCGAAGCTCAGCGAGTGTTCAGGATGGTGGTGAGTGGGGGTCCCCATCCCCATCAACATCACGATCATGGCGGCTGAGCTGGCGTGGGCTTGCAGCCGACGCACCGCCGATAGCCGCAGCGCATGAGGCCTCATCCACCCGCTTAAGAAAAGATCGCCGAGCCTTCGTTAGAGATGCCAGTTCTAGCCAACGTCATCCAGCAGGCGTTCTCGCCGCTGATCAGCCTCTTCGAAGGGATCATGGTCTTCATCCACAACGACATCGTGGGTGGCAGTTGGGGCCTTGCGATCGTCGGTCTCACGGTGGTCACGCGCGCGGTGCTCGTGCCGCTGACCTACAAGCAGCTGAAGTCGATGCAGGAGCTGCAGCGGCTGGCCCCCGAGCTGAACGCGATCAAAGAGAAGTACAAGGACGACAAACAGCGCCAGCAGCAGGAGATGATGAAATTCTACCAGGAGCGAGGAGTCAATCCATTGGCATCCTGTCTGCCCCTGCTGCTGCAGCTGCCGGTCTTCATCTCGCTGTTCTACATGCTGCGTACGGACCTCAAGAAGCACATCTGCGGGCCGGCGCTGCAGGCGCACCACATCACCACCTCAAAGGCGATCGAAAAAGCGACCTGCAACCAGGTCGCGCCGCATTCGGCCAAGTTCCTGTTCATCCCAGACATCACGTCGAAGGCGACAGGTGTGGTGCTGATCGTGCTGATCCTGCTCTACGTCGCGTCTCAGCTCGGGTCGACGTTGATCGCGACGGCGACCTCCGACCCCAATCAGCGCCGCCTGATGCTCCTATTCCCGTTGATCTTCATCGTGATCCTTCTCCGCTACCCGGCTGGACTGCTGGTGTACTGGATCACCACAAACCTGTGGACGGTCGGCCAGCAGCTTCTGATACGAAGGCGCTTGCCACCACCACCTCCGCAGGCCGCCCCGACCACGAACGGCAAACCTACGCGCTCCTTGCGGACGGCAATCGCCGAGGCTGCCGGCGGGGCCGGCAGGGGCGCGCCGCAGCCTGAGAGCGTGGGCGCCGCTTCGGCGACTGTCGCGCCTCCTCCGCCACCACGCAAGAAGAAGAAGCGCTCGGGTCGACGGCGATGAGCGAGAACGGCACAGGCCAAGGGGCGGATGCGATGGTCGACGAGCTCGAGCCGCCAGAGGCGTTGGAGGAGCTACTCGAGGAGATTGCCGACGGGTTGCGACTCGACGTCGACATTGAGGTCGACGAGAAGGATGGGATCCTGAGTGGCCGCCTAGAGGGTGAGGATGTGGGGCTATTCATCGGCCGCCACGGCCAGACAATTGACGCCGTGCAGCATCTCGCACAGCGGATCATCTTCCCCGAGGGCCCGTCGGCGGTGCGTATCGTGATCGATGCCAACGGATACCGCGAGCGGCGAGCCGAGGCGTTGCGCGCCGAAGCCGACGATGCCGCAGACGAAGCGTTGAGCTCTGGCAAGCCAGTCGAGCTCGACCCGCTACCCCCGTTCGAGCGGCGGATCGTGCATGAGTATCTGCGTGAGCGCGGCGACGTCGATACACACAGCGAGGGCGACGAGCCCGAGCGCTATCTGATTGTCACGCCTCGCGCGGACTGAGCAGACGCGGGACGCCGCGGGCGTTTCACGGGAAACATCCACGCCCACGATGCCGCGAGAAGACGAGCTACTCGGCTGGGACAGCAGCTGCCTGACGGCCGCGCAGCGCCACCAGATCGACGTGGTGCTCGCGTTGCTCGAGGCCGACGATCACGCGCCGACAGCGATCCGCGACGTCGAGCGGGCAACGCGTATGCACATAGCCGACTCGCTGGCGGCGTTGGAGCTGGAGCCGATCGGGGCGGCCGAAAGAATCGCCGACCTTGGAAGCGGCGCGGGCTTCCCTGGGATTCCGCTCGCGATTGCTGTGCCCACAGCGGAGGTCAGCCTGGTCGAGAGCCAACGTCGTCGGTGCGAGTTTCTTGAGCGGATCTGTAGCGCTGCGGACATCAAGAATGCACGTGCAATCTGGTCTCGCGCTGAGGATTGGCGGGAGGGCATGGCGGCCAACGACGTGGTCGTCGCAAGGGCGCTGGCGGCACAGCCCGTTGTGCTCGAGTATGCCGCGCCTTTGCTGCGTTTGGGCGGCGCGCTAGTCGATTGGCGCGGCAGGCGTGCGCCCGCAGAAGAGACGGTCGCAGAGCGCGCTGCCGCGATGCTGGGAATGCGCTGGACGCAGGTCCGCGCGGTCGCAGCGTTCGAGGGCGCGAACGAGCATCACGTGCATGTGTTCCTGAAGGTCGACGAGACGCCCGCACGGTTTCCCCGGCGCGCAGGGCTGGCGCGTAAACGGCCATTGGGTGGGCGATGACCGGCCAAGTTCCACCTCTGCTGTGCGCACTTTGCAGCCGAGGAGCCACCTCGCCTCGCCGATCGGCGCTAGCGTGCGCTCACTGATGGGCACCGTCTACGCGATCGCAAACCAGAAGGGTGGAGTGGGCAAGACAACGACTGCCGTGAACGTGGCGGCATGCATCGCCGAGGCCGGCTACGACACCCTGCTCGTGGATGTAGATCCGCAGGCTAATGCGACCGTGGGTCTTGGCATCCCGCGCACGCAGACGCCCGGACTCTATGAGGTGCTGGCAGGTACGGCGAGCGCGCGGGAGGCGCTCGTGGATTCGCCGATCCCGCGCCTTCGCGCGCTGCCGGCCGGACCGGAGCTCGCGGGCGCGAACATCGAGCTGCCGCGGATCGACGGCTACGAGTACAGGCTGCGCGAGCGCCTGGCGACGGTGAAAAACGAATTCCGCTACATCCTGCTCGACTGCCCGCCATCGCTCGGGCCGTTGACGGTCTGCGCGCTGGTGGCGGCAGATCGCGTGATCGTGCCCGTGCAGACCGAGTACTTCGCGCTGGAGGGTCTCGCGGGCCTGCTGGACACGCTCGCGCTGGTGCAGCGCGAGCTGAACCCGCGGCTGAGCGTCGCCGGCATGCTGCTGACGATGCACGACAGCCGCACGCGCCTGGGGCAGGACGTCGAGCGCGAAGTGCGCGAGCACTTCCCCGACCTCGTGTTCGACACGGTGATCCCGCGCAACGTGCGGGTCGGCGAGGCGCCGAGCTACGGTTTGCCGGTGACGCACCACGATCCTCACAGCGCGGGCGCGGAGGCGTACTTCGAGCTGGCGAAGGAGGTGGCGGCGCGTGGCTAGGCCGAAGCCGGGGATGGGCCGGGGCTTGGGCGCGATCTTGTCGGTCTCGGCAGAGGGGGCGCAGCCCGATGCGGCCGAGCTGCGCGAGCTGCCGATCGAGTCGATCTCGCCGAACCCCAAGCAGCCGCGTCGACGCTTCGACGAGGAGTCGCTGCGTGGGCTGGCGAGCTCGTTGGGTGAGCGCGGCGTGCTGCAGCCGGTGCTCGTGCGCCCGAGGCCGGACGGCCGCTATGAGCTGGTCGCCGGCGAGCGGCGCTGGCGAGCGGCGGGCATCGCCGGCCTGAAGAGCATCCCCGCGATCGTGCGCGAGCGCGAGGACGTGGAGGCGCTGGAAGCGGCGCTCGTTGAGAACATGGCGCGCGAGGACCTCAACCCGATCGAGGAGGCGAGAGCGTGCGCGGCGCTCGTGGAGGAGCTCGGCCTCACGCGCGAGGACGTCGGCCGGCGCGTCGGTCGCAGCCGCGTGGCCGTCAGCAACTTGGTGCGGCTGCTGGACCTGCCCGACGAGACGATCGAGCTGGTGCAGAGCGGAGCGCTCAGCGAGGGCCACGGCCGCGCGGTGCTGCTCGCCGAAGACCACGCCGATCGCAGGCGGCTCGCGCAGCGAGCGGCAGACGAGGGCTGGTCGGTGCGGGTCACCGAAGAGCGCGCGCGCGAGTGCAACGATGCGAACGCGCGCGGTGATGGCGCCGCCAGTCGCTCGCGCGGCCGCCCGCATCCCGACCAGGAGCATGCGGCGCGCGAGATCGCGCACGCGCTCGGCGCCGCGCTCGGCGCCGACGTCCACGTCAAGCCCACCGGCGACGGCGGGTACAGCGCGCGACTGTCGTTCGCCACGCCCGAGGAGGCGATCGAGTTGGCTCAGCGGATTCGGCCGCGCGCGTTGGGTTGAGACTCGCGTGCGCTCCGCGTGACTGCCTGATCGTGGGATTAGAACACCATGCTACGACCTCATATCCGAGCGCGCGGAGCTTTGCAAGGCGACTATTGGTGCGAAAGCGGCCGGCGTGCACAAGTCGTAGCGACTATCACGACACGCCGCCGTGTCTGAACATCCGATGCATCGCACGAGTGGGGTGCCTCGGCGAGCGGCGCACGGCCTGGCCAGTTGCTTCGCTGGGGCGCACGTGCCGTCGGTAAGATGGCAGGCGAAGGGCGATTAGCTCAGTTGGTTAGAGCGCTTCTCTGATAAGGAAGAGGTCCCCGGTTCGAGTCCAGGATCGCCCATAGCCGAATCCCTGTCGGGGAGCGGGATTTGGAAGACGACCCGAGCGGTGGTCTTCAGCAGCCGTTGGAGTACATCGAGATCGTCGTGACAGCACGGCAGCGGGGCCTCGACCTGCGGGAGATCGGGTTGCTCAACCTCAAAGCGCGCCCTCCACTTCTGCGTCGCTTGGATGAGGCCACGTTGCTAGCACGCGATCAACGCTACGTCGGTGACAGGACAAGTAGCGAAGCGTCAAGGATCAGCACACCGCCGACCGGATGACCGACCCGTATCAGCTTGTCTCCGGCTCGGGCGGCTTGAACTCATCGCCGAGCATGATGGTTCGCGCGAGGCTCACGAAGACCTCTCGGACGGGCTCGGGCGCTTCGTTCTTGGGGAGTTCCGCCAGCCTGGCTTGGAATCGCTCGTGAAGCTTCAGCGTCACCGCCTGGAATTGGGCGCTGAGTCGCCACAGCTCGATAAACGCGCTCGGCTCGAAGTGAGCGCCATTCCCTGCCTGTGCGTTTTCGATCAGGTATCGGTGTGCGAGGCGGTCCCGCCATTCGATAGCCGTCTCTATATCCGCGAGTAGCGCCTCGTCGAGGCCTTGCGGCAGTCGGTTACGGAGCGCCTTCGCGGCGCGGGTCGCGGGACCGGCCGACGAAGCGGCTGCGCTATGCCGTCGCGGTGGCGCGTCGCTGTGCGTGTGCGTACAGCGTCTCGGGCGCGATATCCGCCCCGTTTGGCCAGACGATCGTCCCGGCTTCCGCATCGGCTTTCAGGCTCCCGAAGTAGGCGGGGTCACGCAGCGGCTCGAACACGTCGCCATAGTCGAGCAGATAGCCGAGATCAACGTCGGCCGTCGTCCCGTCTGCGAAGCGCACATGCACGGCGTGGTCGTCGAGAGCGACGGCTTCCGTGAGTAGGGGAGTGCTGCGCATGGCTTGATGGCAGAGCCTCAGCGCAGCGGCTCGATCGACGCAAGCGGCTCGGCGCGCCGCGCACGAGCCCAGTTCTCGCGCAGCTCTGCCTCGTGCGTCCTCGCCCACTCGACTACGAGCCGCCGGCCGCGCGGCGGCAGCTCTCCCGCAAGAATCGCCAGGCTCTGAAACCGTCCCCAAATATGCTGCGAAGATCGGTCCTGCGATGGACGCCAACGACGACTGGCTGCTGCAATTCCTGTCCGAATTCGCCTCGATGTCCGAGGCCGAGCGCGACGCGGCGATCGACGCACTTTTACCAGAGGGCCGGGAGGCGCTGCTGGCGCTCGCCGAGGCGAGGACCGCAACCGCCGAGGCCGACCTGCTCGAGGTCCTCGACGCCGGCCACGCCGGCCTCGAGCGGCTCTACGACGTAACAGACCCAGCCGACCTGTTCGCGGTTATCAACCTCGCGGTCAGGGACCACCCGAACCTCGTCGTCGAGGCGCTGTTCGCGGCCGTCGTCGCCCATCGTGGCTGGGCCCGTGGCGAACCGGAGGCGATCGTCGCGCTACGCGAACGCTGGATTTGGCACGTGCACGAACAAATCAGCACAGCACGAGAGCGCGATGACGACGCCCACGACCAGGGCGGCGCCGAGCAGCACTCTCCCGACCGGCCCTAGAGCTGTCCTAGAGCCTGGCCCTAGAGCGCCTCGTACACCGCGTCGATCAGCGCCCGGTTGCGCGGATCCTGCCATTGTGGCCCGCCCCGGTTCATCGTGTACGCGAACGCCACACCCGCCTGCGGGTCGGCGAAGCCGAGCGAGCCGCCTGCGCCGAAGTGCCCGAAACTGCCCGCGTTCGGGCCCAACGGCCGCTCGGCCTGCGCGAGCTGAAAGCCGAGGCCGAAGCGCGATGGGCGTCCGAGCACGAGGTCCTCGCCGACAGCGGCCTCGCCTGTGGCGGCGTGCAGCACGTCGCGCTCGACCAGCGTCTGTGTCGGCGAGATCAGCGCCGCGTATACGCTGGCAATCCCGCGCGCGTCGGCGTGCAGGTTGGCCGACGGAAGTTCCGCGTCGAGCCACGCAAGTGTGTTGACCGTGCCCAACCCGGTCGCGCCAGGCGGGTTCATGTAAGCGCGCTCGCGCAGCGGGCTCACGGACGCCCTGCTCGCCTCGCGCTCTGCGATTGAGGACAAGCCGGCATCGAACACATACTCAGCTCGCCTCGCGCGCAGCTGGGTTTCCAGCCCGAAGCTCACCTGCGCGTTCAGCGCCTGCGCGATCTCCCGGTGCAGAAACGACGAGATGCGCTCGTCCG
>Ga0187780_10000580_pt1 | contig 27393 bp, 24 predicted proteins | sample 1015_Q2_SP10_20__FD_132429 | JGI IMG/M metagenome (GOLD analysis project Ga0187780, IMG submission 132429) | Tropical peat soil microbial communities from peatlands in Department of Meta, Colombia - 1015_Q2_SP10_20_MG | ecosystem: Environmental > Terrestrial > Soil > Wetlands > Peat | place... | reverse complement strand
GGGGGCAGCTCGCCTTGCAGCGCGTGGCCGATGAACAGACCTATCCATCCGAGGCGGCGGCACTGGCGGCGCACGGCGGGATTCTGCCGCCCGGTTCCATCATTGTGCCCGGCAAAGCCGAGAGCGCCGCGCCCGGACAGCCCCAGCAGGTGTTCTACATTCTCGACCGCCTTCCCATCGTGACCGGCCAGGACGTGCGTAACGCCACGGCCCAGCCCAGCACGGAGAATCCCGGCTACTACGAGGTCAATTTCCATTTGTCCACGGCGGCCGCGGCGCGCTTTGGTCCGTTCACGGAGGCCAACATCGGCCGCAGGATGGCTATCGTCCTAGAGCGCCAGGTAACTTCGGCGCCGGTCATCCAGAACCGCATCGAGGACCAGGGCCGCATCACCGGAAATTTCAGCCAGGAGTCGGCCCAGGACCTGGCCCTGGTGCTCCGCGCTGGGGCGCTGCCTGCCTCGGTCAAATACCTGGAGGAGCGCACGGTAGGCCCCTCGCTGGGCGCCGACTCGATTCGTGAAGGCGTGCGGGCCTCGCTGGGAAGCCTGATCGTGGTGATGATTTTTCTGCTGATCTATTACCGGCTAAGCGGTGTCAATGCCATTGTGGCCCTGGTACTGAACCTGGTGATTCTGATCGCTTTCATGGCGCTGGCCGGCGCCGTCCTGACGCTGCCGGGCATCGCCGGGGTGGTCCTGACGATTGGCATGGGCGTGGACTCCAACGTGCTCGTCTTTGAGCGCATTCGCGAGGAGCTGCGCAACGGCAAGGTGCCCGCCCCGGCGGTCGAGACCGGGTTTAGCCGGGCGTTTCTAACGATTATTGATACGCACATTACCACGCTTGTTTCGGCGGCGTTCCTGTTCCTGTTCGGCACCGGGCCGGTTAAGGGCTTCGCGGTCACCCTGACCATCGGCTTACTGGCCAACCTGTTCACGTCCATCTATGTTTCGCGGACGATTTTCGACTTTCACCTGTCGCGCATGGAGCGCCAGGAGCAACTGAGTATTTAGCGGGCGGCCGGGAAAGCTGCCTCGGGAACAAACGCGCAGTCGGCGGTGTCAAAGTAAGACGGATAGGACTCGGCATGGAATTCTTTCACGGCGTGAATATCAACTGGATGGGCAAGGCCAAGTACTTTGTGGCCCTTTCCCTCACCCTCCTGGCCGTGGGCTGGATATCCATCCTGCGGGCTCATGGACTCTATTACGGCATCGACTTCCGCGGCGGCACCTTGGTTTACGTTCGTTTCGCCACCGCCCCGCCCCTCGACAAGCTACGCGCAGGTTTGGTCGAAGCCGGGCTGCCCAACAGCTCGATCCAGCAGATCAGCGACATTTCGAACCCCAGCTCGAAAAACGAGGTGGCGATCGGCCTCGAGCAGCGCGGCCAGGGCGAAGAGGCCTTGGACGCGGGACGCCAAGCGATTCTGGCCATGCTGCGCAAGACCTTCGGCACCGAACTCGCCGGTAAACCTGATTTCAACTCCGCCGCTTCTGCTGACCTGGCTGCCTATCTCACCCAAAAAGACCCGCTCGCTCTCGGAGTCAGCGCCGGTGACCGCTACACCCAGTTGGCCCAGCGCCTCGTTGACGCCCGCGACAAAGAGCACGGCGGCTTGCTCACCAGCTTCGACATGCTGAAGAACGTGGAAGGCGCCAACTCCGCGGTGCTCAATTCGCTCGGGAGCGGCTATTCTCTCGCCGGCTTCGCCATCCGCGACGCGGAAATGGTGAGCCCAAGGGTTAGTGGCCAGTTGCGCCGCCAGGCCATCCTCGCCACGCTCTATGCTCTGGCGGGCATGTTGGTGTATATTGCCCTGCGTTTTGAGTGGGTGTATGGGGCCGCAGCGGTCATCGCCGTATTTCACGACGTTTTGATCACGCTGGGCTTCTTCTCGCTTTTTCATTATGAGATTTCGCTGACGGTGATTGCGGCGCTGCTGACTCTGGTCGGCTACTCGATGAACGACACCATTGTGATATTCGACCGCGTGCGAGAAAACCTCCGCCTGATGCGGCGCGAGCCGTTCCTGGAGATCGTGAACAAGTCCATCAACCAGACGCTCTCCCGCACCATCCTCACCAGTGGATTGACCTTCCTCACCGTCGTTGTTCTGTACCTGGCGGGGGGAGAGGTGCTCCGCGCATTCTCTTTTGCTATGGTAGTGGGAGTTGTGGTAGGAACGTATTCCAGTTTCGGCATCGCAGCTCCAATTGTTGTGGTCTGGAACAAGTACGCCGGGGGTCGAGGAGTAACCGCCAGCGCCGGACCCGCAGCCGAAAAGCGCCTGGCGGCGGCAAGGAGATAAACCATGTTTGACGATCTTGTTGTATCCAGCGTCAACCCCACCAAGACGCGCAAGCCCTGGACTGTGGTGCTTTCGACCGTAGTGCAAACGGTGTTGGTAGGCATCCTGATTCTGGTTCCGCTCATCTACACCGAGGCGCTGCCGAAAAGCATGCTGAGCACGTTCATTGTCGCCCCGGCGCCCCCGCCGCCCCCGCCGCCTCCGGCCGCCCCCGTCAAAGTCGTGAGACCCATCCGGATCATTCAGCCGCAAACGATGGTCGCTCCGACGGTCATTCCCAAGAAAGTTGAGATCATCAAAGAGGAAGCGCCGGATGTAGGAATCGGCCAGAGTGTCGGCGTCGTGGGTGGCACGGGCGCGCTCGGCAACACTCTCGGAGGAATCGTCGCGGCCCCGCCGCCTCCCAAGCCTGTCCAGACCGCGCCAGTGCGCATTGGCGGCAACGTCATGGAGGCCAAGGCGCTGGATAAGCCGGCGCCTGTCTACCCGGCCATCGCCAAAGCCGCGCATGTTCAGGGCACCGTGATTTTGCACGCTATAATATCTAAGGACGGCACCGTGGAGCAGCTCCAACTGATGTCCGGGCCTCCCCTTTTGGTGAGCTCGGCGATGGATGCGGTGCGCCGCTGGCGCTATCGCCCCACGCTGCTCAATGGCGAGCCCGTGGAAGTGGATACGGAGATCCAGGTCGTATTTACGCTGGGTGGTTAGCAGGGCCGGGCCCGTCCGCGGGCCTGGAGCGGTATGGAGGGGAATTGCGACCGGCAGAATCTGACTGCCGCGATCGTTGCAGCCAGTAATCGAGGAGGATGGAAACGTTATGCTAGCGAATTTGGTGTGGGCCAGCATGGTGGTCTTTTTTCAAGAGGGCGGCGAAGGCGGTGGCATGAGCTGGAACCTGCTGGATATGTGGCACAGCATGGGGTACCCGGCGAAGACCGTCGTCATTCTTTTGTTCCTGATGTCGGCGTGGTCGGTGGCCATCATGATTGACCGGTGGTTGATGTACCACGAGGCGCGCAAACAGTCTCGCGCCTTCGTGCAGCAGGTCGCCGGCGCGCTCAAGGACAACAAGCTCGACGAAGCCATTTCCATTGCCGAGCGCAATAAGAAGAGCCATATCGCCAAGGTTGTGGCGACCGGCCTCTCGGAGTTTCAAGCGGCTTCCGCCCAGGTCAGCGACGAGCAGGTGATCGAAGCGGCCAAGCGCGGCCTGGAGCGCTCCGTAGCCATCGTGCACGCCGAGATGAAGCGCGGCCTTTCCGGCTTGGCCACCATCGGGTCGACGGCGCCCTTCGTCGGCCTGTTCGGCACGGTCATGGGCATCATCAACGCCTTCAAGGGCATTTCCGCCCAGAAGGTTACCGGTCTGTCGGCGGTCGCCGGCGGTATCGCCGAAGCCTTGGTGACTACGGCGCTCGGGTTGTTCGTTGCCGTTCCGGCCGTGTGGACCTTCAACTATTTCACGAACCGTGTCGAAGCCTTCGACGTGGAGATGGACAACTCCTCGATGGAGCTGATCAACTACTTCATCACCCGCCGAGGCGGAAAGAAGTAAGCGATGCCTTTCAAACCCAAAGCGCCGCCGGTGATGGCCTCTCCGAACGTCATCCCCATGGCGGACATCATGCTGGTGTTGCTGATTATTTTCATGGTCATCACGCCCATGTTGACCAAAGGTGTGAGCGTCAACATGGCCAAGGCCACGAACGTGGACGCCATGCAGGGCGCCGACAAGGATGACGCTCTCATCGTGGCGGTGACCCGTGACGGCACGACCTACCTCGGGAATCGCAGGCTCGGGCTCGACCAGATCACCGACGAAATCAAGGACCAGATCTCCAATCGCCTGGACAAGACCGTCTACGTCCGCTCCGACGCCCGCGCCAAGTACGGCGATGTGGTCAAAGCGGTGGACGCCGTTCGTTCCGCAGGAGTCGAGAATCTCGGCCTGCTCACCGAGAAGGTGCCACCCACCAAGAACCTTCCGGGGCCGCCCCCGGAGCTGCCCGGCGGTGGCGATTAGTTAAGCTGCCGGCAGGTAAAGGAGTTTTTCCATGGGAATGGCAGTTGGTGAAGGTAAAGGGGTCGTATCGGAACCCAACGTTGTACCGCTGATTGACGTTCTGCTCGTCTTGATCATCATCTTCATGGTGATCACGCCGAGGACGCCGTCTGGGCTCAAGACCCTGGTTCCCCAGCCTCCTCCGCCCAACCAGCAACAGCAAAAGGTGGACGAGAGAACGATCGTCGTCCAAGTGCTGGCCGGCGGGAAGCTGAAGATCAATCAGGATGACACGACCTGGATGCAGCTCGGCACGCGCCTTTTTGACATCTTCAAGGAGCGCGCCGACAAGATCGCCTTCGTCAAGGGCGATGAAAACGTTCCCTTCGAGCAGGTGGCCCGGGCCATTGACATCATGCGCGGCTCCGGGATCGATCACGTCGGCCTGATCACCGCCAAGATCGAAGCAGGCCAGTAAACCGGTTCCTCGCCGTTTTTGCTCCGAGGGGGCCGCGTCTCCGGCAGGCGCCGCGGCCGGAGCTACGATTTTAGATTGTTGAAGGAGAGCAGGAATGCAGCGCAAGGCCCAAAGTCTATTCATTCTAGGCGTCCTTCTAGTTGCCGTCAGCGCCGGAGCGGGCTGCGACAAGCTCCGCGCGCGCGACAAGCTCAATAAGGGCGTGCAGGCGTATCGCAACGCCCAGTTCGACGTGGCCATCGAGGATTTCAAGACAGCCAAGGAACTCGACCCCACGTTGACGAATGCCCAGCTCTATCTCGCCACGGCGTACGCGAGCCAGTACATCCCCGGCGCGCCCTCCCAGGAAAACATCCGCAACGGCGAACAGGCCATCGCGGAATTCAAGGCCATCCTGGACAAGGACCCGGACAACCTTTCGGCCCTCGACGGGATTGGCTCCATCCTCTACAACATGGGCGGCACGCCATACGACGCGAGCAAGCTCGAGCAATCCAAGACCTACCATGAGAAGCACATCCAGCTCAGTCCTACCGATCCCGAGCCCTATTATTGGGTCGGCGTCATTGACTGGGCACTGGCGTTCCGCGCGAACAAAGACCTGCGCGACGACTTCAACAAGAACCCGAAGAACATCAAAAAGCAACTCAAGGAAAGCGACGCCCTTCCCACGGCGGTCGCCAGCGAGTTTGCCGAGAAGTATGGCGCGACCATTGACGACGGGGTTACGCAGCTCCAGAAGGCCATCGCTATCAAACCCGATTACGACGACGCCATGGCCTATCTGAACCTGCTCTATCGCCAGAAGGCCGATACGGAGACCGCGGCCGACGCTCGCGACAACGACCTGAAGCAGGCCGATGACTTGGTGGACAAGGTCAAAGCCATCAAGCAAAAGAAGGCCAACATGCAACCCAGTTCGTAACGAAGCTTCACCCTCTGCTATTTCTTTCGACGGCGGGCGCGTTTCGCGCCCGCTTTTTTTTCTTCTTCCGCCTGAGCAGAAAGCCCCAGCGAAGAACCTCGGCAGCGCCGCCCGCTAGGCGGATTCGCGCAGTGCTGCTATTCTTGCCGCTCCATGACTGACCGTTCCAGCCGCTCGCGCGCCGCGGCGGGCTGGCCTGCACCGTGGGTGTTCGCGATCCTGAGCCTGCCCATGGGAGTTTTTTCGGGCGTGGGTTCAGTTCCTATGACTTTTCTGCTCGCCAAGGCCGGCGTTCCGGTGGACGTTATCGCGCGCATTTCCTCTATCATGCAGCTCCCCACGGTTTTCTATTTTCTGTGGGCGCCGCTCGTGGATATCAAGCTGCGCCGGCGCGCCTGGTTGGTGCTCGGGGCGCTGGCAAGCGCCGCGTGCCTCTGGGCAGCATTTCCGCTCTTCACTCCCCGCCATTTGCGTCTGCTGACTGCCCTGATTTTCGCCGGCTTCGCCGCGAATATGTTGGTCTCCGCCACGCTCGGCGGGCTGATGGTGACCACGCTTTCCGCCTCGGGCCAAGCCAAGGCTTCGGCGTGGCATCAGGCCGGCAACCTCGGCGGGGGCGCGTTCGGCGGGGCGGCGGGCATGTGGCTCGTGGCGCGCTTTTCTCTTTACGCGGCCGGCGCCGCCGCCGCCGTGATGACCTTCGTGCCCGCCTTGATCGCGCTCACCATTCCCGAACCATCCCCACAGCCCGCCGCGTGGTTTGTCGGGCGCCTTGCCGACATCGGGCGCGAAATTTGGGCCGTCTTGCGCTCGCGCCGCGGGCTCTGGAGCGTTTTCCTTCTGGCCGCGCCTGTGGGGGCCGGAGGCGCGGCGGGCTTGCTGCCCGCCATCGCCTCGCACTATGGCGTCGGCGGGACCGGCGTGATGTGGATCAACGGGGTGGCCGGCGGGCTCGTGCTGGCGCTCGGCTCGCTGGGCGGCGCATTGATACCCGGCGACTGGGACCGCCGCCTCACCTACGCCGGCGCGGGCCTGACCAACGGGCTCGCTGCCACGGTTCTGCTCCTGGCGAATCGCCCGAATGTCTATTTCGTGGGAACCGTGCTCTATCTGCTCACGCTGGGCCTCTGCTACGCGCGCTTCACGGCGCTGGTGGTGGATGTGCTGGGCGGGAGCGAAAAGGACGCCAGCACGCGCTACAGCCTGTTCGTTTCCATCGGCAACGCGCCCATCAGCTACATGCTCGCGCTCGATGGTGTCGGCTACCGTCACTTCGGCACGCATGGGTTGTTGTGGACCGACGCCGCCGGAAACCTCGTTGTGTTTGCGATCGTCGCCGTCGTTTTCGTCGCCTTCGGGCTGAGCCTGCACTGCTCCGCCCCGGACTCGCGCGCTTTGCCGTAGGGACGCTGCCTGCTGGGCACGCCACGTTTCCGGCGATGTGGGATAATTGTGACCGCCAGGAGGACGGCCATGAGATCGGATTCTTTGATTGCGGCGGTTTTGCTTGCAACCGCGTGGTTGGCAGCGGCGCCAGCCCGGGCGCAGGAAGTCACCAAGGAGTCGCTCGAGGGCGTCACCAATTTCAGTCGCCTCGAAACAACGGTGGCCTGTGCCGGTGCCATCAAACCCCAAGCAGTACCCGAAATCAAGAAGATGGGTTTTGCCTCGATCATCAATCTGCGGCAAGCCAGCGAGCCCGGCGCGGACCTCGAAGCGGAGGCCGCGGCCGCGAAAGCTGCCGACATCCGCTACTACCACGTCCCCTTCAACCCCGCCGCACCCGACCCCGCGGCAGCGGATAAGTTCCTGGACGCGATCACGGCGAAGGGCAGCGAGCCAGCGTTCATTCACTGCGCGGGCGGCGGCCGCGCGGCCACAATGTGGTTTATCAAGCGGCTGGTGATTGATCATTCGGACGTGGACCGCGCCGCCAAAGAGGCCGCGGCGCTGGGCATGACCAGTCCGGCGCTCAAGCAATTTGCCATTGATTACGCGCAGACGCACAAGCGATAGCCCCGCGTCTCAGAAACAACTGCCTACAGTCCGCGCCTTGTAATCCGTTGCCGGGGGCGTTGCCGTGCCCTCCTTGCCCTGAGCGTATTGGCGAAGAGAACCAAAGCAATTCGTATCCGCACCCGATGAAGTCGGAGTCGGACTCTACATAATCATCCAGCGGCGGAAAGCACTGTCGGAGGGAGCCCGTCGGCTAAGAATGCGATTAGAGAGATGCGCGGGGAAGCATCAGCTTGGCGGCCAGCTGCTCAAGGTGCTCGCGATACTGCGCGAGATTGACGGGCTGGCGGGCTACTCCGGATTCTATGGCGGCGCGGGCGACCGCCGGAGCTACCCAGAACAGGGCGCGCGGGTCGAAGGGCTTGGGAACGATGTAGTCGGGGCCGATCTCGATTTTCTTGACGCCGTAGGCCTGGCAGACGGAATCGGGCACGGGTTCGCGGGTCAGGGCGGCGAGGGCGTGGGTAGCGGCGAGCTTCATTTCTTCGTTGATGGCGCTCGCGCGGACGTCGAGCGCGCCGCGGAAGATGAAGGGAAAGCCGAGGACGTTGTTGACCTGATTGGGATAGTCGGAGCGGCCCGTGGCGATAAGGACGTCATCGCGGGCGGCGCGGGCGTCCTCGGGCGTGATTTCGGGATCGGGATTGGCCAGCGCCAGAACGATCGGACGCGGCGCCATGAGCTTCAGCATGTCCCGGGTCACCACGCCCTTCGAGGAAAGCCCTACGAGCACATCGGCGCCGCGCAAGGCGTCCGAGAGCGTGCGCAACGGGGTGTCGTGCGCGAAGCGGGCTTTGTAAGGGTTCATGCCTTCGGCGCGGCCGGCGTAGATGACGCCGCGCGTATCCACCATCAGCAGATGCTCGCGGCGAACGCCCAGGCGGAGGTAATGCGCCGCGCAGGCGAGGCCGCCCGCTCCGGCGCCGAGGGAGACTACGCGCACCTGGTCAATCGCTTTGCCGACGACGGCCAGCGCGCCAAGCAAGGCGGCTCCAGAGACGATGGCGGTGCCGTGCTGGTCGTCGTGCATCACGGGGATGGACAGGGTCCGGCGCAAGGTTTCTTCGATGAGGAAACAGTCGGGCGTCTTGATGTCTTCAAGATTGATGCCGCCGACAGTGGGCTCGAGAAGCTGGCAGAACTTGATGACGTCCTGCGGATCTTGCGAGTTTACCTCCAGGTCGAAGACGTCCACGTCGGCGAAGCGCTTGAAGAGCACGGCCTTGCCTTCCATGACCGGCTTGCCAGCGAGCGCGCCGATGTTGCCGAGGCCCAGAATGCGCGTGCCATTGGTGACGATGGCGACCAGGTTGCCGCGCGCGGTGTAGTCGAAGACAAGCTCAGGCGAACGGGCAATCTCGCGGCACGGTTCGGCCACGCCGGGCGTGTAGGCCAGGCTGAGGTCCGCCTGGGTGCGGCAGGGCTTGGTCGGGATGACCTCGATCTTCCCTTTGCGGCCGGAGCGGTGATAGTTGAGGGCGTCTTGTTTGAGGGAACTGGCGGGGAGGGCAATTACGGGCGGAGATGAGGTCTTGTCGCTCATGGCAGGGCGTCCTGAGAACGAATCCTTTGTAGCATGGTGATTTTGCTAGTGGTTGTGATGGGAGTCACAGGGGTAAAGGCGAGGGATTAGGGTTTAGGGGGGAGGGACGACCCTTCGCTGCGCTCAGGGCCAGGGGATGAGCAAAGCGGCACGGGAACGGGCCGCGGAATGGCAGGAAGGGTACAATACAAAGAGATATGGAACCCGCGGAGAAAACCTCGATCAGCCAGGTGGCGCGCCGAACCGTGGACATGCGGTTCGTCGAGTTGCTCGAGAAGGTGCGTCGGAACCGTCCCGTGGACGACCTCGAGCTGCTCCGCCGCGCCTATGATTTCGCGGCCGAGCAGCACAAGTCGCAGCTGCGGCAATCGGGCGAGCCTTACATGTCGCATCCAGTGGAAGTGGCGCACCTGCTGGCGGATATGAAGCTGGACGTGACCTCGCTGTGCGCCGCCCTGCTGCACGACGTGGTGGAAGACACGCGCGTGCCGCTCGAGAAAATCGGCGAGGTGTTCGGGCCGGACGTCGCGCGGCTGGTCGAGGGCGTGACGAAGATCAGCCGGCTGGACTTGCTGGCCCCGGAGGCGCGCCAGGCCGAGAACGTCCGGAAAATGCTGCTGGCCATGGTGAACGACGTGCGCGTGGTTCTGGTCAAGCTGGCGGACCGCCTGCACAACATGCGCACGCTGGAATACCTCGATAGCGAGCGGCAGCGGCGCATCGCCCGCGAGACGCACGAGATTTACGCGCCGGTGGCCAACCGGCTGGGCATGGGGCTCATCCGCGACGAGCTGGAGGATCTGGCGTTCCGCTACATGGAGCCGGAGGCGTATCTGGAGCTGCAGCAGAAGGTGGCCTCCAAGCAGAAGGTCTTCGACAGATTCTTGCAGGAAGTGCAGGAGACCATCCGCGAGAAGATGGTCGAAAACAGCATTCCCGCCGAAATTCAGGCCCGGATCAAGCGGCTCTATTCCGTGCACCTGAAAATCCAGAAGCAGCAGCGCACGCTGGACCAGATTTACGACCTGCTGGCGGTGCGCGTGATTACCGACACGGTGAAGAATTGCTACGCCGCGCTGGGCGTGATTCACCAGATCTGGAGGCCGGTGCCGGGGCGGTTCAAGGATTACATCGCCATGCCGCGTCCGAACCTTTACCAGTCGCTGCACACGGCGGTGATTCACGCCGGTCAGCCCTTCGAGGTGCAGATTCGCACGCAGGAAATGCACCGCATCGCCGAGCAGGGCGTGGCCGCCCACTGGAAGTACAAGGACGGACGCGAGGTGTCTCCGGCGGACGATCAGCGCATCGTGTGGATGCGGCAACTGATCGAGTGGGTGCAGGAAATGCAGGAGCCGAGCGAATTTCTCTCCACGCTGCGTGTGGACCTATACCCCGAAGAGGTGTACACCTTCACGCCCAAAGGACGGGTGATCGCGCTGCCGCGCGGGGCCACGCCGGTGGATTTCGCCTATGCGATTCACACGGAGGTCGGCCATCAGTGCGCGGGGGCGAAGGTGAACGGCGAGATGGTGCCGCTGCGGCACGGGCTGGCCAACGGCGACGTAGTGGAAATCGTGACGCAGAAGGGGCACACGCCGTCGCGGGACTGGCTGTCCTTGGTGCACACCTCGCGTGCGCGCACCAAGATCCGCCAGTGGATTCACCTGCACGAGCGCGAGCAGGCCACGGATGTGGGACGGAAGTTGCTGGAAAAAGAGGCGCGCCAAGCCGGGTTGAGCTTGAAACGCATCACCGAGGAGGACTGGCGGCGGGTCGCTTCGGACTACGGCTGCGCGCGCGTCGAGGACTTGTTCGCCGAACTGGGCTACGGGAAATGGTCGGCGCGGCAAGTGCTGACGCGCGCTACGGGCGAAACTTTGCCGGCGACCGGGCCGGAGGAAAAACCACCGAAGCTGGTCTCCAGCGTGAAGCGCATGCTGGGGATGGACGAGGCGACCATCTTGGTGCGCGGGCACGACGATCTGATGGTGTACCGCTCGAAGTGCTGCAATCCCATTCCCGGGGACGACATCGTGGGCTACGTCACGCGCGGCCGCGGCATTGCCGTCCACAGCAAGGATTGCCCCAACGTACAAAACCTGCTCTACGAGCCCGAGCGGCGCATTCCGGTGGACTGGGGCGGGCCGACCCAGGCGACGTTCGCGGTGCGGCTGCGCATCGTCACGGAAGACCGCCCTGGAATGCTCGCGGGCATCACCAGCATCATCAGCGATACGGGGGCCAACATTCGCACGTTCGAGAGCGGCGGGCAGAACGACTCCCGCGCGTGGATTGACGTCTCGCTCGACGTGCGCGACCGCAAGCAGCTCGAGCACATCGTGGCCGGCATCAAGCGCATCGCCGGCGTCTTCGACATCGAGCGCGTCTACCACGTTTAGCGAATACCTCCGATCATGCGAGGGTTTCGGTTCCAGCGCCCGTTATTCTTCGGTGTCACGTCCCGCGCGTGGCGCGAGCGGCGCGTAGAATTGATTTATGGGGCAGAGGGACGCACGCCGCAGGGTAAGCCGCATAGACCGGGCAGCGTCGTGGGGCGCGTTGCTTGCTGGCGTTCTGCCTGCCTGGGCTGCTTTGCTGCGCATTGCATTAGCGCTCTCGCTTTTCCTTTCGATTACGCTCGCTGCTTGCCGCCATGTCGTGCCTGTAAATACAGTCCCTCTCGACCAAGCGGGCATGAGTTACGATGCCATTCAACAACTGCGCACTCTCGACATCACTGCGCCCGAGGTCGCGGAGCTGGCGCGGGCCCATGCGGGGGGATTATCGGAGAGCTCCTGCATCGAAGCCGTGCGGATTTTTCATAGCCGCCACCAGGCGTTTCACGGGGGCGACACTATGGCGGGCCTGGCGGGCGCGGGAATAAGCGAGAAGAGTATCCTCGAGCTGGCGCAACTGGATCAACTGGGGCCGGACGCGGGCGAACTTCAGGCCATGCGGCTCGCTGGACTATCCGAAGCCATCATCCTCGAGGTGGCGCGCCATCGGGCAGCAGGCCAGCCGGTGCTCGCGGGGGCCTCGCTGGCGCAACTGCGGAATAGCGGCCTGCGCGACGCTACGCTCCTCGAACTTGCGCGGCGCGGCGTTCCCGATTCACAGACCTCAGCCATTCTGGCCGGCCGGCGTCACGGCGCGACGGACGCGGAAATTTTGCGCACGTTTCGCGGCTCCTGAAACAAACGCCTGCTAATTAGCGCATCTCGGCCGGAAGAACGCCTCCGCTTTTTCCGGCTTTCCCGTCTCCGCCTGGCCCGGTAGAATTCGAGTGTCTTGAATCGCTCTAGCCGACGTTCGCTTGCTACGGCCATTGCCTTTCTCGGCGCGCTGTGCTCAGCCGCGTGCGCGGTTCCGCTCGCTCCCGCCTACCGCATCGTGAAGGAATCGCAAGAGGTGCGCTTCGTGCCCGGGCCGCCGCCCGAGTTGCAAGTTCGCGCGCACTTTACGCTCGAAAATTCGGGCAATAGCGAGTTGACGTTCATTGACGTGATTTTCCCCAACGAGCGCGCCTACGGCCGCCGTGGTCTCCGTGTGGAGATAGACGGCCGCGGGATTACGCCAGTGAACTTGCCGTGGGAATATCAGCAGGATCAGCCCAACGCGCTCCGGCTTCCGCTCGATGTTCCGTGGCAGCGCAAGCAGCGGCGCGAATTGGCTGTCGAGTATGGTTTCGTCTCTCCGGAAGACGCGGGCGGGCGCATCACGCTCAGCGCGGAGAGTTTTCATCTGGGCCCGGGCGGATGGTTTCCGCAGCCGCAGCCTCCGCGGCACGCCCTGGCGCCCTATCCGGTGCGGCCACGTATGAGCTACACGGTGCGCGTTCCCAGCGATTTTCTGGTGCTTAGCGACGGCGCGCGCAAAGGCGCGAGGAAAGACGGCGCCGAAACGGAATACCGCTTCGAGGTGCGCAGTGCGGATTTGCCTCCCTATGTCGTCGCCGGCCACTACTCGGAATGGCCGCAGAAACGCGGGGAGCGTTCGACTGTCTTTTGGACGATGCAGCCGCTCAAGGAGGATGCGGGCGCTGCGGCGGAACGCATCCGGGGAGCGTGGGAAATCCTTGAAAAGGAGTTTGGCCCGCTGGGCAAGAATACGGCGGTGCCGCATGTGGTGGAATCCCCGACCGTGCGCGGGCATTTTGTGGCGGAGGACGGACCGGCGGCCGCGTCGTTTCCGGGAGGTGTGCTGGTGAATCCGGCGGCGCTATCGCTGGGGAGCACCAGCGAGCGATTCGTCGAGTTGGTGACGCACGCGCTGGCGCGCCGCTGGTTCGACGAGGAGATGGCTCCCGCGCCGCAGGCCGTTTTAGGGATGGGCGAGGGCCTGCCGGAATACGCGGTGATGGTAGTGGAAGAAGCGCGCGACGGGGCGGCGGGGCGCCAGCGGCGAGTTCTGCGATACCTGAATGAGTACGACGCCGCGGCGAAGGAAACTCCGGAAAAGCCGCTCGGCGCTATCGCCATGAGCGATCCTGCCGCCGCGCGGCGTATGGGACTGGCAAAGGCAGCGCTCTTTTATGCAGCTCTTGAAGACGCTTGTGGCCCCGGCCCCATGCGCACCGGGCTGGCGCAGATGGTGGCGCGGCTGCGCGGACGGGACACGGGATACGATGCGCTGCGGTCGGCGCTGGAGGAATCGAGCGGGAGGAACCTGGCGGAACTGTTTCGCGTCTGGGTGAACGGCAAGGGAATTCCGAAAGAGTTCCGAGAGCGGTACGCGCCGCATGCGACGGGCCAGGGAAATACGCCATGGAATTTTTAGCAGCGTGTGGAGAAAGACTGCCCACGGCTTCAGGGGTTAAAACCCCTAAAGAGATAGCAAGTCTCACGGCGGGGTTGAAACCCCGGCCTCCACTCCCAAGAGATTTTTCAGCATCCTGGTGGAAAGGGCCCGCTCCTGGCGCAAGTCGCTTGCGTTTTGCGGCTTCGGCAACTAACCTCGGATTTTCAAATTCCGATTCTGAGGAGGCAGCGTGAAGGAAATTATCGCCACGGAAAAAGGGCCAAAGGCGATTGGCCCCTACTCGCAGGCCGTGAAAGCGAATGGATTCATTTTCACGGCCGGCCAGATTGCGTTCGATCCGGGCACGGGCCAGTTAATCGAAGGGGACGTGGCGCGGCAGACTGCGCGCGTGCTCGAGAATTTGAAGGCCATCGTGGAGGCGGCGGGGTCGTCGCTCGACCGGGCCGTGAAGGCCACGGTCTTTTTGAAGGACATGAACGATTTTGCGGCGATGAACGAGGTCTACGCGCGGTATTTTCCGAAGGAGCCGCCGGCGCGTTCGACGGTCGAGGCGGCGCGGTTGCCACGGGACGTCCGGGTGGAGATTGATTTGATCGTCCTGGCGTGAGGCGAAGGGATTGCGCCGTTAGCTTTTGCGCTCGCGCAGGAGGTAGCGCTGGAGCTTTCCCGTGGCGGTGCGCGGGAGGCTCGGGACGAACTCGATCCAGCGAGGATATTTGAACGGGGCGAGGCGGTCTTTTACGAACTGCTGAAGCTGGTGGGCGAGCTCTTCTCCGGGAGCGCAGCCCGGCTTCGGCACGACAAAGGCCCTGGGCTTGGTCAGTCCGTCTTCGTCGCAGGCGCCCACGACCGCAACCTCCAATATCGCTTCGTGCTCCGCGAGCACCGATTCCACTTCCGCGGGCGACACCCAGATGCCAGAGACCTTCAGCATGTCGTCCACGCGGCCGCAGTAGACGAACTCGCCTTCGGCATTCTGGCAGAATTTATCGCCGGTGCGCGTCCATTCCCCGACGAAGGTGTGGCGCGTCTTTTCGCGATTGTTCCAGTAATAGGCGGCAGCGGTCGGGCCGTTTACCTGGAGCTCGCCAATCTCGCCGCGAGGAACTTCCGCGCCGTTGTCGTCCACGATGCGCATGGTGTAGCCCGAGACAGGGCGGCCCGTTGTGCCGTAATGGACCGCGCCAGGGCGGTTGATGATGAACATGTGGAGCATTTCCGTCGAGCCGATGCCATCGAGGATGTCTACGCCGGTCCAGGCCCGCCAGGCGCGGCCGACTTCAGCGGGCAGCGCTTCGCCTGAGGAAACACAAAGGCGCAAAGCGTGCTCCCCGGCCCGGGGCAAATTGCCGGAGTGGAGCAGCGCGCTGTACAGCGTGGGTACGGCGAAGAAAATGGTGGGCCGCCGCTCGCGCAGAATCCTGCCGACGGCCTCCGGAGTCACTTGTCCGCCCAGCAGGACGGTGGTGGCTCCGACAGAAAAGGGAAACGAGAGCGCGTTGCCCAGCCCATAAGCGAAAAAAAGCTTGGAGGCTGAAAAAATCACGTCGTTTTCGGTCATGCCCAGCACGCCCTGCGCCAGCAGTTCGGCCGTTTTCATCAGGCTCGTCTGAAGATGGACGGCGCCTTTAGGCTTGCCGGTCGAACCGGAAGAGTAAAGCCAGAAGCAGACATCGTCGGGCCGGGTCGGAGGGGAGTCGGCACCCGGGGAGGCGAATTCGAGGAGCCGCGCGAGGCTGGGAAATTCGCCGGAATCGTCCCCCGAGACGATGAGCGGACTGCACCATTGAGCCTGCCGGGCGGCTTGGACGAAAACCGGCAGGCGCGCCGCGGAGACAATCGCGGCCTGGGCGCGCGCGTCGGAGAGGATGTAAGCGTAATCGGGAGCCGTCAGAAACGTATTGAGTGGAATAGGAACCATCCCCGCCTTGATAGCGCCCAAAAAGCAGGTGTGGAAGTCCACGGTGTCGGCGAGACACAGGGCGATGCGTTGCTCGGATTGAAGCCCCAGACCCCGCAGGGCGTTGGCGCAGCGGTTGGCGCGTTCGGAGACGGCGGAATAAGTGTAGCTGCCGGTGTCGTCAATGAGAGCAATCTTGTTCCCTCGGCCTGCCGACATATGACGGTCCAGCAAGTCTGCCGCGGCGTTGTAAGAGGAAAAGAAGCCTCTTATTCCGGCGAGCTTCTCGGGCGAGTGCGGCGATGTGCCTGGCATGCCGTTCTATCCTGTGGGGCGGCTGCGAACGCGTGCTGCCGCGCAGCACTCAACCGCGAAGCCAAGGCGAACGCTCTGTACTAGTGACATTGGCGACGAATGCCCCTCTTCGAAGCACACATCGAATCACTTGTGGCGGGGTGAGTCAAGGCCGGCGCATTATCGCCAGCCGGTGCTGCGGGAGTTTGCGCGGAAACAGGCGGGTGTACAATGGCGCCGTTTCTCGGTAGCTGGCCATCCGTGTAAAAGGGGGATTGGCGATGAAAAGTTTCGGACTGATGGCAATTCTTGCAGTGTTGAGCGTTGCGCTGGCGCAGTCTGCCCCAAGGGCTGAAGCGGTGAAGACCGAGGGGGGCACGGTGGACGGCACCGTGGAAGACAGTGTGCGGGTGTACCGCGGGATTCCCTTTGCAGCGCCACCCGTGGGCGACTTGCGCTGGCGAGCGCCCCAGCCAGCGAAAGCCTGGACCGGCGTCCTCCACGCCGACAAGTACGCGCCGGGCTGCATGCAGATCCCCCTGGTGAACCATGCGCTCGGCATCGAGGCCGTACCGGTCAGCGAAGACTGCCTCTATCTGAACGTGTGGACCCCGGCGAAGACCCCGCAGGATCACTTGGCGGTCATGGTCTGGATTTACGGCGGCGGTTTTGTGGCGGGCGCGACCCAAATGGCCACGTATGATGGCGTGAACCTCGCCAAGAAGGGCGTCGTCCTTGTGAGCATTGCCTATCGTGTGGGGCCATTCGGCTTTCTGGCACATCCGGAGCTCAGCGCCGAGGCCAAGGGCCATTCGGGCAACTACGGATTGCTTGATCAGATTGCGGGACTCCAATGGGTCCAGCGCAACATCGCCGCCTTTGGCGGGGATCCCGACCGCGTAACGATCTTCGGCGAATCAGTCGGGGGCATTTCCGTCAGCATGCTGGCAGCGTCGCCGCTGGCCGGAGGGCTCTTTCAGGGCGCCATTTCGGAGAGCGGCGGATCGTTTGCGCCGGCGCGCCTAGCGAACGAAGGAGGCGAGAGTGTTCCGCCCCTGGCCATCGCCGAGCGCAATGGCGCAGCGTATCTTTCGCGCGTAGGCGCAGCTTCGATCGCCGAGGGCCGCAAACTCGCGGCGGACGCCGTTCTGAAGGGTTCCGGCCCGGGGCTGGCCGGTATCGGCGTGATGTGGCCGAATTTCGACGGCTATGTTCTTGTGGGTGACCAGTACAAACTCTATGAAGCGGGGCGATTCAACGACGTTCCGGTTCTGGTCGGCATCAATTCCGACGAAGGCGCGCTCTTCGTGCGTTCGACTACCGCGGCAGCTTATCAGGCAAGTGTGCGTTCGGGGTACGCCGATTACGCGGACAAGATTCTCGCCGCGTACCCGGCAGGCTCGGAAGCCGAGGCTCTGCGTTCCGCCCGCGATCTCGCTCGAGACTCGACTTTCGGCTGGCATACCTGGGCGTGGGCGCGGCTGCAGTCGCAGACCGGCGAGGGAAAGGTGTTCGTTTATTACTTTAACCACCGGCCGCCCTATCCAGATCTTCCCGCGTTCAAAGATTGGGGCGCGGCGCATGGCGGGGAGATTGCGTATGTGTTCGGGAATCCCGGCTCCACAATGACGTGGACGGCGGCGGATCGAGCTTTGTCGGACGCCATGATGTCCTATTGGACGAACTTCGCTAAGACCGGCGATCCTAATGGCTTCAACCTTGCGGCGTGGCCTGCGTACAGCGACGCCAAACCACAGGTGATGTACCTCGACGACCCGTCGAAGGCCGGGCCAGTGCCGAATCTGGAGAAGCTGCAGGCGCTTGACGGGTACTACGCGTGGCGGCGCAGTCAGGCGGGCGCTCAACACTGAGAACGACGCCAGCGGCGTACCGAGCAGAGAGATAAGGGAGATAAGTTACGAAGGGACGCTCTCGGCGCGAGGGGCCCTGCGGGCCTGAGTCACGCCCGTGTAACAGTTTGTTCACACTCCGTTTACGGTTCAGGCGTATTATATAAGACTTTAGTTGTACGTGTGTCCTAATGGCCGCCACGACACCGGACATTCTTGCTGTGCCACAGCCGACGCCCGAGAAGGCGGCCTTGCCGAAACGCGAGTATCCTGGCGCGCTGGTGGTAGTGGAAGGGATTGACGGGTCGGGGAAGAGCACGCAGCTTTACCTGCTCAAGCGGTGGCTGGAGATCAACGGCTACCGCATCCACTTCACGGAGTGGAACTCGTCGCCGCTGGTGAAGTCTGCCACGCGGCGCGGGAAGCAGCGGCGGCTGCTGACTTCGACGACGTTTTCGCTGCTGCACGCGGCCGATTTCGCCGACCGTTGTGAGCGGCAAATCCTGCCGCTGCTGCACGGCGGTTACCTGGTGCTCGCCGACCGCTACATCTATACGGCGTTTGCGCGCGACGCCGCCCGGGGGTGTTCGCCTCGTTGGCTGCGCAACCTGTACAGCTTCGCGCCCATCCCGGACATAACATTTTATTTTCGCGCGCCGCTGGACGTGGCCGTAGACCGCATCGTGGCAGGCCGCCCCAAGCTGAAATACTACGAGGCCGGGATGGACCTGGGGCTTTCGCTGGATCGCCCGGAAAGCTTCCGCATCTTTCAGGAGCGCATCCTGAACCACTACGACCAGATGATCGAGACGGACCACTTCATCCTGATGGACGGAACGGTGCGCGTGAACAAGCTTCAGAAGCAGATGCGCGAACTCCTGGCCCAGCGGGTGGACCTCCGGCAGTTCGTCCCCAAAAAGAAATGAGGAAACCGCGCCCCGCATCCGCCACCGCTGTCCCACCCGCAACGTCACCGAACGGCGAGCAGGCCGCGCCGCCACCGGCGAAAGCTGCGACCACGCCCAAGGGCCGGACCAAGAACGACGAGCTCGGTTCGCGCTTTTACGGGGCGCCGCTTCCGGGCGTGCGGGTCGAGGACCTAGCCGGCAGCCTGATTGTGATCGAAGGAACGGACGGCTCAGGCCGCTCGACGCAGATCGCCCTGCTGACCGAATGGCTGGAATCCGAAGGCTTCGCCGTGCAGACCATGGGGCTCCGGCGGTCGTTCCTGGTGGGCGAAGACATTGACGCGCTGCTGGCCGAAAACGCCGTGACGCGAATGACTCTGGCGCTGATGTACAGCACGGACTTCTTCGACCAGCTCGAGCGGCGCATTATTCCGGCGTTGCGCTCGGGGTTGATCGTACTGGCCGACCGCTATATCTTTACGCTGATCGCGCGCGCGGCGGTCCGCGGCATCGGCCGCGATTATCTGCACGGGGTCTATGAAATCGCGCTGCGGCCGGACCTGACGTTCTGGCTGAACGTGCGGCCCGAGGTCGCGTTCGACCGCGAGTTCAAGAAGTCGCAGACCATCAGCTATTGGGAGTCCGGCCGCGACATGTCGCTTTCGAACGACCTGTTCCAATCGTTCATTCGGTACCAGTCGCTGATCAAGGGCGAGTTCGAGTATCTCTCGAAGCGGCACGGCTTCATCGAGCTGGACGGCGAAGGAAGCGTCAGCGAGGTGAACCGCGCGCTGCGCAAGCGGATCGCGACGCATCTGGGCATCGGCAGCACGCGTTACAAGCCTTCGCACGCGCTCGCGCAACTCTGGCGCTGAATCGTGGCCGCACCTGTCCAACTGGCAGCGATGGATGCGGGATCCAACGCGATCCGGCTGGTCATCGCCCGCTCCACCTCCCCGGGACACATCCAGATTCTGGAGACCGAGCGCGCCGCCGTGCGCCTGGGACACCATGCCTTCACACGGCGGCTGCTCGATGAAGACACCATCACACGAGCCGCGCGCGCCTTCCGCCATTTCCGCGAGCGCATGGAGCGGCACCACGTCTCCGCCTACCGAGCCGTCGCCACAGCCGCGGCGCGCGAGGCGCGCAACTACCGGCAGCTGCTCGAGCAGATCCGGCGCAAATCCGGACTGGAGCTGGAAGTCATCAGCAACGAGGAGGAGGCCCGGCTGGTTTGTTCGGCAGTGAACTGGAGCGTGGGCGGGCGCATCCAGCCGCGGCTCATCTTCGATCTCGGCGGAGGGAGCCTGGAGCTGAATTTCTTCAAGGACGACGCGGTGGAGCATCGCATCGCGCTCCCGCTCGGCACCATCCGCCTGATGGAAACGTATTCGATTGCCGGCGCGATTGACGAAGACACGGCCCGGCGGCTTCAAATGCACACGCTGGCGCTGCTCCGCAGCGCGCTGCCCTCGCCCCCGAACCTTTCGCGCGCCATCGGTGTGGCCTGTGGGGGAAATGCCGAGGCGCTGGTGCGGCTGGCGCCGGGGCCGCTGGCCGGCCGGACGCCTTCTCTCAACGTCCGGCTACTGCGGGACCAGTATTGGCGGCTGCTGAGCCTGGATATCCCCGGACGGATGCGGGTGTTCCGCGTGCGGCGCGACCGGGCCGAGGTGGTGGCCATCGCCGCGGTCATCCTGGCGACGCTGGCAAAGTGGCTGGACCTGCGTTCGATGCTGGTGCCCGGGGTCGGCGTGCGAGAGGGGCTGCTGCTCGACTTGGTCGCCCAGCAATACTCCGGCGGGGCGACCACCGAGGAGGAAAAGGGCCGCGCCGAGCAACTGCTGGCCGGCGTACGCTGGTTTGCGCGCAAGCATGACTATCATCCACAGCATGCGGAGCAGGTGGCACAACTGGCGCTTTCGCTCTTCGACCAGTTGCGGCCGATGCACAGGATGGGCGCGGAAATGCGCCTTATTCTGGAGATGGGCGCGCTATTGCACGACATCGGCCATTTCGTCCACCGCAAGGCGCACCACCGGCACGGCGAGTACCTGGTCCGCTATGGGGAGGTTCCCGGGCTGAGCGGCTGGCGGCGGGACATGGTGGCCGCGCTGGTGCGGTATCACAATTGCAAGTCGGAGCCGGAGATCGAGCACGCGTCGTATTCCTCGCTCGATGGCAACCAGAGGCGGCAGGCGCGCGTACTGATGTCGCTGCTGCGCATCGCCGAGAAACTCGAATCGGAACACGCCCAGCGCGTCTCGGGGGTGGACGTGCGGATCGCCGGGCGGCGGGCCATCTTTCTGGTCCGTGCCACGGAGGGCACCCGGCTCGACATCGCCGGCCTGGAGCGCAAGACCGGGTTATTCGAAAAGGAGTTCCATCTGAAGGCCGAGTTCCGCCGGGACCAGCGAAGGGAAAAGGTGGCGTAGGAGATGATCCTCTATATCGTTCGGCACGGGATTGCCGTGAATCGCCTCGATCCGAAATCGCCGCCTGAAGCGGAAAGGCCTCTGACAGCCCGCGGCGTGCAGAAAACGCGGGCGGCGGCGCTTGGCTTAGAAGCACTCGGAGCGAAGCCGGAGATTCTCATCACCAGCCCCTTCGTCCGAGCGGCGCAGACGGCGGAGATTTTTGCCGAAGCGCTGGGGTTCGCGCCGGAAAAAATCCGTGTGAGCGAGGCGTTGAAGCCGGAGGAGAATCCGACCACCATCCTGAACGAGATCGCGCGCCTGCGAGCCAAAGAGGTGATGCTGTGTGGTCACGCGCCGCATGTGGACCATCTGCTCTCGCAGTTGGCCGGAGCGCGCGGCGTTTTCACGGCGATGAAAAAGGCGGGTGTGGCCTGCTTCGAGCACGCGGGCGGGCACGGGCGGTGGGAGCTGCGCTGGTACCTGACGCCCAAGCTGCTGCGCGAGCTGGGAAGTTAAGCGGTGAGGCGGGCGAGGGACGCTGCGGCCATCAGCCAATGTCCCGCCTGCAATCCCGCGCGCCAGGTGAGCCAGCGGGAATCAGGGCCGGAGCTCAGGCGCAGAAATTCCTGCAGACAGACCTTCCGCTGGGCGTCAATTTTCTTGACCCACTCGGCCACGCCCGTGGGATCGAGTTTGGAAGCGGCGCTGCGAATTCTGAGGCGTAGCACATCCAGGTCGTGGACGTCGCCAAGCAGGTCCTGCATCCGCCTCAAGTCGTTGCCCCAGGCCGCAGAGCGCTGCGGCAGGAAATTCTCCACGACGTAGCGGAAGTTCTTGATGCCGATCCGCAGTTGGTGCCAGGCGACGCGGCTCCGCCTGGTGCGGGCCTTTTCGAAAAGCTTGGCAGCGGTGTTCAGTCTCGAGAGCGCCAGGCGCTGGAAAACGACGCTCTCCAACGGGAAGAATTGGGCCTTCGGCCCCTGCTTGCGCGTCAGCTTCCTCCATGCCTTGCGGTCGAACCGGCCAACAGCCTTCTCGGCCTTTTGGCGAAGGGCCTTTTCCTGGAAGGCCAGCGAACGCAACAGGCGCCGCCGGACCGAGTCGCCCGCAGGGCCGATCTTCTTCACCCAGCCGCGCTCCACTTGCGTGTCGCGGAGTTCGCCGAGGGCCTGAAAAAGGCCACGGCTGGCCTTCCGGAGCTTGCGCCAGCCCGGGCCGGGATTGACTTCCGTCAGGGCGTCCGCCATGGAGCGGCAGCGGCGGAGCGCCACGCGCAGGTCGTGAACCTCGTCGGCATCCCAGCCGCCCCGGACTCGCTCTATCCTTTCGAGGACCCGGTCCATCCACACCTCGAGGCCGATCTCCTTGGGGGAAACACTGCCGCGCAACGGAATTGTGACCGCCATGAGACGTCCCATCTGCCAGGGGAGCCAAACGGAGCCAATATGCTACCCCTACGAGACGAATTTTACCAGCGGGAGGCGCGCAGCCGGGGCGGGTTCAGTGGTCCCGGCAATTGATTTGAGAGTGAACAGAGCGAGGGTATATACTCCCGCCAGTTTGCCCTGGAGGCGCGTGATGTATCGGTCCGTGGGGGTGACGGTTTCTGCGGTAGTGGTTTTCATTGGCAGCGCCTCGATGTTGCTTATGGCGGCGTTTTCGGCGCTGGCGTTCGTGATTTTGCGTAATATGCCGCCGCAGCCGGTGTTCGTGCGCTACAGCATGATCGGGGTTGCGACGGTCGAGCTGGCGTTTGCAATTTGGGGGATTCTCTCGGGAATAGGTCTATTGCGTCTGCGCGAGTGGGCGCGGATCTCCATGGTCGTGTTCGGCGTGCTCTTGTTGGTCGTCGGCTTGCCCGGCCTGGTGTTTATTCCACTAATGCCCCTGGGCCCGCAGGGAAATGTTCCGGAGAACTTCGTCCTGATGTTCAAGCTCGGCATGGGTGCTTTCTACGGTGTGCTGGCAGCGCTGGGCGGCGGGTGGCTCTATTTCTTCAACAAACGAACGGTGAAGGATCAATTCCGCAGTGTGCCGCAGGGAACGCCCGAGCCTGTTTCCTCCCGGGTGCGGCCGCTGAGCATCTCGATCATCGGCTGGTTTCTAACTGTCACTTCGGTACTCGTACTTCCTGTGCTGCTCTTGCGCTTTCCGCTATTCTTTTTCGGGACGCTGTTCACTGGAGCGCACGCACAACTGATCATGCTGGCGTGGTGCGGGCTTCAATTTGCCGCAGGGGTGGGCCTGCTACGGCTCAGACCCTGGGGGCGAACGCTGGCCCTGTGCACGTTCTCCTTGGGAATGCTGAACGGTCTGATCACGATTCTGGTACCCGGCAGCCAGGCCAGGCTTCTGCAGGCCATGACCCTCACCATGCAGAGGCTGGGCGTGCCGTGGCCACCCGAGCAGGGGCCGATGCTTTTTCAGACTTGGTCCGCATCTTTCTGGTTCGGACTTGTCTTTGGAGTGCTTTTTGTCGGAGTCCAGCTATGGTTCGTGGTTAGGAACAAGCAGGCCTTTTACGCACGCGAGGATAGCCCCGGAGCCCCGAGTTAACAGGGCCCCCACCGGCCTGCGCCCCGCGAAATGCTACCGCCATATCGCCGACCACTAGGCCGCTGGGCCTGAACAAAGCTGACAGCTGAAACCTGACACCTGTCCGTTTCAATCCCGCCGCGCTGGCGGTGTGCTATTCAAGAACGCCAGCAAGTGGCTCAGGTCGCCTTCATTCAATGCCGGCCAGCCGAGGCCGAGTTCCTGCGCCTTCGCGTACATTCGAGGCCCGTGCGACCACAGGGCCAGCGCCAACGTGACTGGAGTCAGGAACCTGTTGCGATTGCGCAACTGCGGGCCAGCCTTTCCCCCCAGCGCATCCGCGCCGTGACACTGGCTGCACTTGCGCTCGCCAAACAGCTCCTCGCCGACCGCGGCTGACCCTCCCAGGTCGAAATAACGGGCGTTGTACAGGAAGGCGATCAAGTCCGCCATCTCCTGCCCAGCAAACGCAGGACGTTCGATGCCTTTATCCTTCATGGCCGCCCACATCTCCGGCGAGTGATTCCACATCCTAGCGGCCATCTGCGTCAGAGTGCGCGGCAATGGCGAGCCTGCGCCGAGGTCGGGGCCGACGGTCCCTCCTTCGCCACGGATGGCGTGGCAGGAAACGCAGCCCTTCCTGCGGAACAGACTCCAGCCCCGCCGCGGACTCGCTGGGAGCAGCAGGGCCTCTTGTTCCGGCCCACCGTGTTCCTGGCGGACGTAAGCCAGCAGGTCGTTCATCTCCTCGCCCTCGAATTTCGGCCACGAGATACCGAGATCGCGCATGCGCGCCTGCATCTCCGGCGCGTGATTCCACATAGCCTGTGTCCAGAAGAGCGGCGTACCCACGGGCCCGAGATCACGCAGATTAGGACCGCTGGTTCCTCCAGTGTCGCCCACGGTATGGCACCGGATGCATCCCTTTTGCGCAAAAAGGATCTCGCCGTGAGCGGCATTTCCCGATTCGTCGTCGTAACAGGTGACGTAGAGATAGGCGAAGAGATTGGCCATCTCTTCGGCACTAAAATCGGGATAGGCTACGCCGCCGTGGCTGATCTGCTCCCACATGCGGGGCGCATGGTTCCACATCTGCGTGGCCAGACCGGCCATCGTTGACCCCGCTGCTCCCCGCAAGCCTAGGTCGGGACCCACCGTCGGCCCGGAACCGAGAATTGCGTGGCACTGGCCGCATCCCTTCTGCTGGAAAACTTGCGCGCCTGCCCGTGGATCACCGGTCAAAAACGTGTTCCACTGCTGCATCGCAGTGCGCCGGTGCCATATCACGCCGACGAGTACGAGCGCGACTACGGCCCCTGCCAAAATCCAAATGAGTAGCCGACTCCGGGAATTCATGGTGGCCCTCCCTTCTCGGATCGTGTGTTGCACTTGCCCCGCCTCAGCCTGCAGGGACGGAGAGCGTCCCGACAGACTATTCGACTTGCTGAAGATGCAGGGAAATGCGCACCCCGTTGACGATGACGATGCTCTGGTCAATCAGCTCCTGATTCGTGATCTCGAACGTAGAAAAGCTGCGCAGCGCGGGAAGCGGGCACGCGAATTCGACCGCCTCGGACGCTGATCCGGTCGCGGAGACCTTGACGAGGACGGTGATATCCAGACCCGCCAGGTTGGGAATCGCGGGCAGGCCGGACACGAGATCGCCCAGGTGCGGGGCGAGAAAGGTGTCGAAGCTGAGCGCGGCGCGCTTGTAGAGCGAGGTCTTGTCCTTGTCGAAAATCTCGGGATTCGCGACTGTGAGCTGAAGATACAGCGCGTTACGAAACACAGCCAGGTCGGGCGGAGAGGAACTCGCCTGGTGCATGACCGCGCCAATGTGCTTGCCGAAATTCTCCAGGTCCGATTGAAACTTGGCTTGCAATTGATCCACTTCTGCAGGAGTCGGGGGCGGGGGTGGCGGGGCCGGCGGCGGGGCGGTGCTCGCCGGGGCGCCGATTCTCGCGCCGGATGAGGCATGGAGATCCTGCTCGTTGCCACGGCCCGATTTCGAGAGAGTCCTGCTGCGGCCCGCTGAATTCTGAGCGCGCTCGCTCGGCTGCGTGGACGCGCCGAGTTCTTCCACGGGCAACGGGTCCGCTTTTCCCAGCGCGAGGCCGAAGCGCTCCCCACTCAGATAGACCTCCGAGCCATTCAGAATGTCTTGCTGCTCGTCGGAAATGCGGGCCTGCGAAAATCGCAAAGCGTCGCTGACGGCCAGCACCACCACCAGATTCTCTTTGCCTTCGAAATCCGCGTGGCTGCTGGCCTCGCGGACGTGATAGGAAATTTCAAATCCCACGCCATCGAAATCCTTCGCGTCGGCGAAATACTGCGGGAGCATAAGCAGAATGGGCGAAACCACAGCCGAGAATACCTGGTCGGCGCGCTGGTTGCGCGTGAATTGCTTGGCATCGAAGGCGGCATTGTAGTTTCCGGAGCACTTCAAGATCAAGCGATCCTGAAAGCGCACAAATTCCAGCCCGCGGGTGTCGCTGGCCGCTTGATTTTTTGGGTCGAGGCCGACGTAGCGGCTCAGGCGAAACGGAAAAGGGAATTTCTCCATGCCGATCTCGCGATTCAGCGCAACCAGGTTCTGAAAATATTCCGAGGTCAGAGCCTTCAATTCCGGATTGGCGACTTCCTGGGGCGAGACCTGCGCGCGGGCCCGAGGCGGCGCCCCCAGCAGCGCCAACGCCGCCAGCAGCAAGAGGAGCGAATTTCGAGGAGCGGCCATGCTCTTTTTGTCTTACTTCACGTTGTACTGCGGGCCGGGCCGGGCCGGCGGCGTGTAAGGAGGCTGCGCGATAGCCCGCAGGAACGCGATGATCTCGTCAATCTCCGCCTGTGAGAGCGTGCGGCCCCACGGCGGCATCATAGCCGACTTGCCCATCGCGCTTCCACCCAGCGTGATGGTATTGCGCAGCAGTTCATCGCTCATGGGATTGAGCGTAGCTCCATCGTTGGCGAGAGCGGGCATGGGATTCACGTTGGAGCGGTTGGATGGTCCGGCGGGCGTAGCGTCGGCGTGGCACCACACACAGTAGGCGTAGAAAAGCCGCTTGCCCTGTGCCTGGCTGTAGTTCAAAGGAATCAGTTTCGACGAATCGTTCCAATCCGGCTCAATGTCATAGGCACGCGCGACGAAGTCGGGCGCCGGCTGCGCCCGCTTGCAAGAATTCAGCGACGCTGCCGCAATCACCAGCAGCGCCGCGCAGGCCAGACGCCTCATGGTGTTCCTCCGTGGGCAGCGGGGCTCTGCTTCAAGCTAAGCAGATAGGCGGTCAAAGCTTTCACCTCCGCGTCCGTGAGCGAAAGGCGCGGCTCGACGGCGCCGGAAACGAGGCTGTGGGGGTTCCGGAGCCAGGCTTCGATCCACTCGGGGCGAAGCCAATTGCCCGCATTGTTCAAGCTGGGGCCGACGTAGCCGCCCGTGGAGCCAATGGT
>Ga0187780_10000579_pt1 | contig 27433 bp, 26 predicted proteins | sample 1015_Q2_SP10_20__FD_132429 | JGI IMG/M metagenome (GOLD analysis project Ga0187780, IMG submission 132429) | Tropical peat soil microbial communities from peatlands in Department of Meta, Colombia - 1015_Q2_SP10_20_MG | ecosystem: Environmental > Terrestrial > Soil > Wetlands > Peat | place... | reverse complement strand
TGGATTTCGATTACATACGGGCACTCTCGTACGGAATGCCGCCGGCGGGTGGCGTAGGTGTGGGAGTCGACCGGCTTGCCATGTTACTCACCAACTCGAAGACCATCCGCGATGTGATTCTCTTTCCTTTGCTGAGGCCGGAGAAGGACTCGACTACCGAGGAAGCAGAAGGCACGGAGCAACCATCCTGAGTGGCATTTCAGCCACACATTCAGAAATACAGGGGTTCACTGCGCTCAGAATGAGGGTCGCCCATTTTCAGTGCTTCCAGGGGCGGTCGGTCACCAGTTCGGGATGCTCCTTACGGAATGACTCGGTAACGGTGCAATTCCAGCACACCGGGTGCGCCGAAGCCAATTCTTTGGGCAGGTCCTCGGGGCGGAGTCTGTCCCATTCGATGATTTTGCCGTCAAAGCTGATCAGCCCTGGGCTGTGATCGAGATGGCTAAGTTCGGAAATTGGCCGCCCACAATAAAAGCAGGCCTTGCCTTGGTACCATCTCGCAGCAATCGCCCAGACGGAGTGTTTTTCGGGATCGGCGAGCAAGTCGCTGAGGCAGGCCTGATCGCAATTGGCGCGCTCCGGCCAGCGGGTGCACTGGCTGAGTTCAACATGCTCTTTTCCTGCAATGGCTCCCAAGGCGGCTTTGCCGGTAGCGACTTTGACTGCCACAGTTTCTTTAGTCTCCGGACAAGTCACCAGCATTTTGCCCGAGAGTTTGCGTACCTCCGCGCCGCCCAACGCGAGCCGGTGCACTAGATAGGCGATGCCCAGAACTGCGAGGGCGATGATGAGCACGAGCAGGACATCCAATGCGGGCGCCATAGAGCCTCCTCACAAGCCAGCCATCGAGACCACGATAGCCCGCCATTGACCAACGGGATGTGATGTGGGTTACAACCGGCTGTGATCTTCGGCCGACCCGTCTGGGTCTGTGAAGCCATTGGCTGGGGAGTCTCGTCCAATGGGCATGAACTTTGACCTCGACTCCGCCACCCGGCGACGCATTGGGTACTACCTGATCGACCAGATTGACGAGTTCTTCGATTCCCTTGCTGAACGTCCCGTGCAACTACCCGCTTCCGAACGTACGTTCGAAGCCTTGAACAATGCCCTGCCCGAAAACGGCGAGGACGCGGGCGAAGTTCTTGACCAGATTTTTGGAGAAATGGTCGACAAAGGATTTCACGTGCCGAGCGCGAACTATTTCGGGCTGATGAATCCGACGCCGACTTACATCGGCGTAATGGCGGAGGCGCTGGTGGCGGCGCTGAATCCGCAACTGGCGACGGTCAAGCGGTCGCAACTGGCGTCGAAAATCGAGCACGAAGCAGTGCGCTGGATCGGAGAACAAGTAGGCTGGCCGGGTGAGTTTAACGGAACCTTCACCAGCGGCGGCAATGAAGCGAACTTCACCGGCCTGGCGCTGGCATTGGCATGGAAGTTTCCCGGCTTTATCGAGGAAGGCGCCGCCTCAATGGCTGGGCAGCCGGTTTTTTATGCATCCGACGAGGCTCACCACTCCATCGACAAATCTGCCGGCTTGTTGGGAATTGGAAGAAAAGCGCTGCGGCGAATTGGGTTAAATGACCGCGTCCAGCTAGACTCTGAGAAGCTGCAAATGAGCATCGAGCAGGACCGGCGAGAGGGCAGGCAACCATTCTGCGTCGTTGCGACTGCTGGAACGACCAACTCCGGAGCGGTTGACGACATGGTGAACTTAGCCGCGATCTGCAGACGAGAAGGCCTGTGGCTGCATGTAGATGGGGCCTACGGTGGAGCTGCGATCTTTTCCGACAAGCATCGCGACTTGGTACTGGGGATCGAGCTGGCGGACTCAATCACGATTGATCCGCACAAGTGGCTGGCTGTGCCGCTGGCGGCGGGGGTGATCCTCACGCGTTATCCCGAAATGCTGGAGCGGGCGTTCGCGGTTTCGGCACCTTACATGCCAAAGGCGGCCGAAGCAAAGGGCATTGATAATTCGCGAATCAGCACACAATGGACGCGCCGGATGAATTCCCTGAAGCTCTGGCTTACGCTTAGGGTCCACGGCAGAAAGGCTTATGAGGAACACATCGACCGGCAGATGAAGCTGGCACAGGGTTTTGTGAAGTGGCTGAACTCTTCGGAGCATTTTGAACTGGCAGTACCACAGGTCCTGCCGATTGTGGCGTTTCGATTGAAGGCAAAAGGGTTGAGCGAGGAGCAACTGGCCGCTTCGCACATAGAGATCGTTGAAGAAGTCACGCGCGATGGGAGACGATGGATCTCTGAAACGAAAGTCGAGAACAAAAGCGTGTTGCGAATGATGGTGATCAGTTACCTAACCGAAGAACGGCACTTAGTAGCACTTGAGCAAGCGTTGGAGGCAGCAGCCAAGACCCTGGTTATCATTCGGGACCTCAGCGCATCTCATTAGGTACTAGAGGAAGTGCAGGCTATGGCATAGATTCTGAACCGGATTTGGATCAGGAAAAGGCGGCGCTATCGTAGCTCGACATCGGGCTGGGTCGATAGCGCCTTGCTTGTTTAGTCAGTCTCATCAAGGACTTCTGCCCAGCAGGCCTTCGTCAGTTACTCAAGTGGCATCACCCAAACCGCCGGTTGATGGCTGATAGGACGCCGCTCTATGCTTTCATATAGCTGAATCTTGCCCCATGCCGAAGCGCTTCCTGCTTGCCATGCTTTTGTGCGCCTGTAGCCTTGCCCAGAGCAATACAGGAGAGCTGCGCCTGAGGGTTATCGACCCGGTCGGCTTGGCGGTTCGCAGCCAGGTGGAATTGCTGAGTGAGGCCAACCATTACCGCAATGTTTTCAGCACTGACGAGAGCGGCAACTTGATCGCCAGGCATTTGCCGTTTGGCGTTTATCGATTGGAGATTCGCGAGCCCGATTTCGCCCCAGTTTCGCAGACACTGGAGATCCGGTCGGCGGTTCCACTGAGTTACCTTGTGAGGCTCAATTTGCCTTCGGTTGCGACCTCGGTGACGGTGACCGCTGCTGCAACGTTGGTCGATCCGCATCGCGTGGGGACAGTCAATCAAATCGGCCCCGACACGATTGACAACCGTACCACGTCGCTTCCTGGGCGCTCGGTGCAGGATCTGGTGAACTCGCAGCCCGGCTGGCTGTATGAAGGCAATGCCGTACTGCATCCGCGCGGCTCCGAATATCAGACGCAGTTTGTGGTGGATGGGATTCCACTGACTGACAATCGCTCGCCCGGTATGGGGCCGGAGATCGAAGCGGACGACGTGGAATCTGTCGATGTCTACACCGCGGGGATTCCTGCTGAGTATGGGCGGAAAATGGGTGGCGTCGTCGAATTGAATACCCAGCGCGATCCGCAGGAAGGATGGCACGGGGAATTTGTCTTGTCCGGTGGCAGCTTTGAAACGGCCGGCGCGTTCAGCCGAATGCAGTATATGACCGGAAAGAACACGTTTTTGGTCAGCGCGAATGGGGGCATGACCGGCCACTACCTGAATCCGGTAGTTCCCCAGAATCTCTCGAATACGGGAACGACCGCGGATTTTGCGGCTGGGTATGAGCGGGAGCTCACCGTCCATGATCGCTTGAACTTCATTGTTCGCCACGCGTTGTCACGCTTCGATGTTCCCAATGAGCAGATCCAGCAGCAGGCTGGGCAACGCCAGAATGCGGATAATTTCGAGACCATAGGAATTGTCAGCTATCAGCACATTTTTTCTCCGCAAGTAGTGGCTGACCTGCGCGGCATGGTTCGCTCCGATTCGAACGATTTATTTTCGAATGCGGCCTCAACACCAGTGATTGCGTTTCAGCACAACGAATTCAAGGAAGGGTATTTCAAGGGTGTGGTTTCCGCAGATCATGGGCGCCAGCAATGGAAAGCCGGGATCGAGTTGGACAATCTATTCCTTCACGAGAACTTCAACGATGTGATCACTAACCCGGACGTGTTCGATCCGGGAACACCGCGCAGCTTTGCTTTTGCCAGCCAGCGCCCCGATCTTGAGCAGTCGGCGTTTGTGGAAGATCTGATTCGTTTGGGCAAATGGACGGTAAGAGCGGGGTTGCGCTGGGACCACTACCAATTGCTGCTGAACCAAAACGCCGTAAGCCCGCGGCTTTCGGTGGCACGGTACTTTCAGTCGGCAGATTTGGTCGTGCACGCTTCCTACGACCGAGTGTTCCAGACGCCGTCATTTGAAAATATCTTGTTGTCCAGTTCGCCGCAGGTTACCTCGTTAAATCCTAATGTTCTTCGCCTTCCGGTCGAACCTTCGCATGGCGACTACTACGAAGTGGGAGTGACAAAAGGATTTTTTGGCAAGCTCCGGCTGGACGCGAACTACTTTCGCCGTCAAGTGAACAACTTTGCCGATGATGACACGATCCTGAATACGGTTGTGGCGTTCCCCATAGCTTTTGATAAAGCAATCATTTACGGCGCCGAAGCCAAGATTGAAATGCCGATATGGAAAGGTTTCTCGGGTTTCTTAAGTTATTCGTATACGGTTGGGAACGCGTGGTTTCCGGTGACCGGAGGACTCTTCGTGGGAGACGACGCCGCGAATGCCATCACCCAGTTGAGCGGTCACTTCCCTGATTCGCAAGACCAGCGCAACACATTGCGCGCACGCGTGCGGAGCCAGTTGGCTCCACGCGTATGGATAGCCGGAGGAGTGGAATACGGCAGCGGGCTTCCATTCGATTTCACTGGGACTTATCAGCAAGCAGTAGCACAATATGGCCAGGCGGTGGTAGACCACTTGAACTTCAATCGGGGCCGAATTAAACCCCTGCTTTCGTTCAGCGCGTCAGTTGGGACGAACCTCTACCAGAAAGACAGGGTTGCACTACGACTCCAGGGTGATATCGAAAACCTCGCCAACCACCTGAATGTTATAGATTTCAATGGTCTTTTCTCGGGAAATGCCATAGGCCCGCCCCGCAGTTATGCCCTGCGGCTGACCACAGTTTTTTGAGCTTCAGGGCTAATAACTTCCAGGTCATGTCCCACAGTGCACATTCTCGGTAACCTTCGGCATCGTCCGACAACCAAAGCTATGGTAAACTCCATGCCCAATCTGATGTTCACGCCGCACCCAAACCTGAGCGATGAAGTGAATCGCAATATCGTTCGGTCGGAGATCGAGGGCGGGGTTTTGCTCAGTGCTCTGCCGCCATCGACGGTCCTGCACATCGAGACACAAAACCATCGCTACACGGCGGTCCTGCTCGGCGGGAGTGAGGCTTTGATTTCCGGGCATCCGGAGTTTTGTCCCGAGCCGGTGCAGGTTGCAATTTCCGGGTCAACCTGGGGCGGCGCCATGCTAAAGCAGCGCTACATCGGCCGCGGCATGCACCTGGAGTTCTGCCATCCAGATTACCGCACACCGATCGTCACTTCGCGGATCCAGGAGATTCGGGAGCAGCCGTTGCTGGAAAAGAACGATCTTGCAGATGCCCTGGCAGAGCCGACAGAAAAGCGCGTAAATAACGCCTGCCCGCGTGATTGAAGAGACCGGGATATAGCTTGTATCCGGTACCCTCATCAAGCAATAAAGACCTACCGAATGGCCCCACAATCGTCTCTCCTGCTCGACCGTCGCCTGTCACATCCTCGTGATGATCGTTCTGCTATGTTGCTGGAAATTCCCACCACTAGGTGATTTACTAGACTGGGAGTGCTAGGGCGGCCGTACGGCGTACTGTAACTCGGGCGTCCAGTTCTGGTAAGGGATTGTCATTATGTCCATTCAGGGCTTAGTTGCTAGCCAAGAGCAATTGCTCACAAGAGAAGAATTGCGTGCCCGACTGCAAGAAGTAGGACGGGAACGGTACCATCATCAACATCCATTTCATCTCATGATGCACGAGGGCAAGCTTACGCGCGGGCAGCTGCAAGCCTGGGCCCTCAACCGTTACTACTATCAGAGCCGGATTCCCATCAAGGATTCCATAATTCTCTCTCGCAGCGAGGACCGGGAGTTCCGCGTGGCCTGGCGCAAGCGGATCGTCGATCATGACGGCGATGCCAACAGCAACGGTGGAATTGAGCGTTGGCTCAAGCTGGGCCAAGCTACGGGTTTGTCACGTGAGATGATTCGCAATGGTGACGGAGTGCTGCCCGCGACCCGCTATGCGGTGGATGCCTATCTGGAGCTGGTCAGGAGTCGCAGTTTCCTGGAAGCGGTTGCTTCCTCGCTAACCGAACTGTTCTCGCGAGATCTCATCGCGCTGCGGATGGACGCGCTGCGAAAGCACTATCCTTGGCTCTCGGGCGCCTTGGATTACTTCACGGCACGTCTGACCCAGGCTCCCGAAGATGCGACGTACGCTTTTAATTGGGTTGCGGAACATGCCCGCACGCGACAGGAGCAGGAACTGGTGATTGCCGCGTTGCGGCGGAAATGCGACATCCTGTGGGCGCAACTTGATGCGCTTCACTTCGCCTATGTGCAGCCGGCATGGCCGCCACCTGGAGCTTTCATTCCCGCTGAGGGAAGCTGACGTGGCGCCGCTTGAAAGCTCAAGCCAGCCTCGTTTGGCAACGGGATGCCGATGGGCTGAGCCGAATGATGCGGAACGCATGCTGCTGTTTCCGGAAGGCGCGATCCGCTTACAAGGTACAGGGCGCGCTATTCTGGAGCGCTGCGATGGCCAGCGCACCGTTCAGCAGATCGTGCTGGAGTTGCAGAAGACTTACAGCAACGCCGACCCGGTTCGGATTGAACAGGAGGTTGGGACGTTCCTGGAGCAATTGCATAAGAAGCGCATTGTCGATTTCTAGGCCCTTCCCATTCTTGAAGCCATGATTTACTCGCTACTCCGCATAGTGATTTTCGGAAGCACTTCATGCCCAATGGTCCCTTAGCGTTAATCGCAGAGCTGACTCACCGCTGTCCGCTGCACTGCGTTTACTGTTCCAACCCTCTGGAGATGCAGAAGACGGCAGCTGAACTCTCAACCGATGAATGGGTCCGCATTTTTGGGGAAGCCGGCAAATTAGGGATTTTGCATGTTCACTTCACGGGAGGTGAGCCTCTTGCGCGTTCCGATGTACTGGAGCTTACCCGACGCGCGAGATCGGCTGGGCTTTATGTGAACTTAATCACCTCCGGGATTGGGCTGTCCGAAACGCGATTGGCCGCCTTGGCGGAGGGTGGACTCGAGCATATCCAGCTCAGTTTTCAAGGATCACGAGAAAACCTGGCAGATGAGATTGCCGGGGCGCCCAGCCACGCTCGAAAACTGCAACTTGCCGGGATTATTCGCAAATTCAAGCTCGCATTTACGGTGAACGTGGTAGTTCACCGGCAGAACCTGGACCATCTGGATGAGATCCTTGCCATGGTCGAAGAGCTCGCCCCGGATCGGGTTGAGGTCGCCAACGTTCAGTATTACGGCTGGGCCCTGCGCAACCAGGAGGGCCTGCTTCCGACTCGATCGCAGGTCGAAGCAGCTCAACAAACCGTGAATGAAGTGGTAGCCCGCCAGAACGGCCGAATGCGGATTGATTATGTTGCACCGGATTACTATGCTCGCTTTCCCAAAGCGTGCATGGGCGGATGGGGACGCCGGCTGATGCTGATTGATCCTGGGGGGCAGGCGCTTCCCTGTCACGCCGCAGCAGTCATTCCCGGCCTTGAGTTCGACAATGTACGCCGGCATTCGCTCGAATGGATCTGGAACGAATCTGGCGCGTTTAGGAAATTCCGTGGTGATGAATGGATGCCTGAGCCTTGTCGCAGTTGCGATCGCCGCGCAGAGGATTTTGGGGGATGCCGCTGCCAGGCATTGTTGCTGACGGGCAATGCTGCCGCGACCGACCCAGTTTGCTCGCTCGCACCCTCGCGCGAAATCGTCGATAAAATACTCGCGCGTGTTAATGACGAGAAAATTCCCACAATAGCAGCAGGTTCGAACCCGGGCGGCTGGGTGTACCGCCCGAATCCCCGCTGATGAAGGGTGGGTTCTTCGCAAGCCCGTCTCAATTTCAGGGCTTGCAAGCAAAGGACCTGTCTACTCCGCTATCCCTGCCAGGGCGAGGACCGTAAGAAGGATTCGTTTGAGACCGAGTTCCCGGCCGGTAGCGTCGAACCATTCCTGCAAGGTATGAGCGCCACCCCCCACACCGCCGCCGCCGATGGCGACTGCTTCCCGGCCCAACGACATAGGAATGTTCGCATCGGTCGAGGCACGCTGAATCTGTGCGGCGTTACCCAGGTGTGCGTCGACGGCGCGAAGCACGCTGAGTATCCTCGAATTTGGATCCAACTCGCCAGCCGGGCGGCTACCAATCGCAACGAATTCGTGAGTGAGCATGGACGAGCGACGATGCGACGAACCGAAGCGTTCGCTGGCCTCGGTTTCATCTTCTATCGCCAGGCTGACGGCCTGCCTCAGCGAACTCTCGAGACGCTCCATCTCCGTCATCGATGTTGAACGGATATCCACTCGCATACTGGCGGATTCGGGGATGGAGTTCACCGAAGTGCCTCCCCGAATGACGCCAACATTGAAAGTGGTCTTTGGAGATGATGGGACCGGTGTATGGGCAAAAACATTCAAGGCCCGGGCAAGCACCAGGATCGGATTGGGAGCGCCGAAATCGCTCCAGGAATGCCCTCCCGGACCGCGCACAATCACTTCGAAACGGCGGCTGCCCAAGGCTTCGGCAACAATCGTGTCAGAACCGGCTCCGTCCAGAACCAGGGTGTAACGAATGGAGTGTTCCCAGCGCGGAGTGGAAAAAATATGGCGCATTCCGCGCAGATCGCCTTCGCCTTCTTCGCCAACATTGCCGATAAAGACGATTGGCGCACTTACCGATATCTGGGAGGACTGGAGCGCGCCGGCGACGGCAAGGAGCGCCGTAACCCCGGCGCCATTGTCGGAGACGCCCGGCCCATACAAGCGATTGCCTTGTTGGCGGACATTTAGTGGAGTGCCCGCGGGGAAAACCGTGTCGATGTGGGCGGTGAGCGCAACAAATTCGTTACCCGCTCCCGGGAGAATACCAAAGATGTTTCCGACTTCATCGGCATGCACGTCCTCGAGGCGCAGCTCCTGAAAACGCGCTTTTAGCCATTCGCCTCGCAGGTTCTCACCAAATGGCGGAGCCGGAATGCGGGCCATTTCGAGCTGCCATCTAGCGAACTGTGCCTCTTGCGGCCGGAACCACGCCAAAGCCGAGCGAACCTGGGGCAAGTCAGCCAGGCGAATCGTTTCCTGCTGGACTGTGGCTTGGCGGGATGTGTCGACTCGCGCGCTGGATGACATATGGCGAACTGCCATCTTACAACGTCAGCCCGCGTAAAACCCGAGACTCCGTCTGCGGTTGGAGGCAGGTCATTTAGCGGCAACCACTACGCCTGCCCTGCACTCTAACTTTCATAGGATGCAGCATGGCCAACCCCACGACTGCCGATTCCGATACACTATTCTCATGAAGCATCTTCGCCTTGCACTGTTGCTGTCCGCACTGTGTGCGATCTATGGGCTGATCCTGCCGCAAGTGTTTGCCGACGAAGGTCCGCTCGACAGTTCCCAACCCAAGGGAATCACACCCGACGAAATCATCCGGCGATTTGCCAGTAAGGAAAAAGAATTCAAAGAAGCATATGACCAGTACGGGTATCGGGAGTCGGCAAAAATGCAAACTCTTGATGGCGAGACTGTGGATGGCGAGTTTCAGGAAGTCTTCGATGTGAGCTTCGATGATCAGGGACGGCGCGTGAAGAACGTAGTGTTCGCGCCCTTGCCCAGTTTGACCCGCATCGGGATGACCCGGGAAGACTACGACGATCTTGAAAATGGCTTTCCAATGGTGCTGACCAGCGACGAAATCAGCCAATACAATGTCCTGTACGTGGGAGAACAACAGGAAGACGAACTCCACTGTTACGTCTTCGACATCGCACCCAAGCAGATCGAGAAAAACAAACGCTACTTCCAAGGCCGAATCTGGGTGGATGATCACGACTTTCAGATCGTGAAGACTTACGGCCAGATGGTTCCGGAAAAGCGTGCCAACAAAAGAGGACGGGGAGACGAAAACCTGTTTCCGAAATTTACAACCTGGCGGGAGCAAGTTGATGGTAAATACTGGTTTCCGACTTACACAAGGGCTGACGACACGCTTCATTTTTCCACGCAAGACGTCAAGATTCGTGAAATCGTGAAGTACACCAATTACAAGCGTTTTGGGTCGAACGTGAAGATCACCTACCAAGGCAAGGAGATACCCAAGGCCGGCGATCAGAACGAGAAACCAGCGCAGTCTCCCCAATAACAGACTTGAAGCCAAACTAGTCGAGGTAAACCTGTAACCGCGGCAGCCCGGCTTGACTTCCTATAACAAGAGGGTATACAAGCCCGCTTGTCTGGATCAGGAGGCTGCCTGGGAGGGTCTATGCGTAAAGAATCTGTAAAGTGGGAGACAATCGAGGGTTCGCCTGTACTGAAGGTTTGGGAACTGGATGGCGGTGATGTTTTTCCGCAGGTAACAGTTCTACAGGTCAGCAATCACGACTATCAAAAATTTGTGAAGAATCCGAAGAGCTTTGTCGAATTCCTCAACAAAAACAAGATTTTTTCCAAGCCGGTGATAGTGGCAGGTCCGTGGGTGACTCTATCCTCGGTGGAAGAGGCACCAGAGCCGCTGGGATGGATACTCACAGCGGTGCACGGCCACTTAAGTACCGCTATCGTTTCGGCATTGCCCCAATTGCAGAAAAAGTAGGAGTTCCGGTCGGCTTCGAGCCACCGGTGTTTGGGCGATCTTTTTCGCGGCCACAATCCCGATCCTCAGAGGTTCATGCGACGAAGAAGATCGCCAAATCGCGCGTCTGATCGCAGGCTGTCCAGCCCAGGCTCGACTTTGAGACGTGGCAAATATGAATCATGCTGCTGGTAAGCCTGGTCGAGCCACATGAAAGCCGTATCTTTGTCATCCAGCGCCGCATAAACCAGTCCTAAGAAGTACGGGGGGACGTAATGTTCCTTGGCGGCGTTGTTCAGCTTTGCGGCAACCTGGCGCGCGTCGGAGTTCCGGCCCGCGAGGGCATAAGCACGGCCCAAGCTTGCCAGACGTGAGGGATCGTCGCCGGAACTGGTTACCAGGGCCTGATATTCCTCCACCGCCTGCCCGTACAACCCTTTCTCGGTGGAGGCAGAGCCTATGCAGTCGTGGGCCGATACCGATTGCGCATCCAGTTCCAAACTACTCCGGCATTGCTGTAAGGCGCGATCGTACTGGCGCGCGTAGTAGTAGGCCCAGCCGGCGCTGACATTCGTAATGACAGAAATGGGGTCCAGTTGAAGCGCGGTGCGGATCTCCGACAGTGCGTGGTCGTGATTCCCCATCTCGGAAAGAAAACCGGCGTACATGCGATGAATCTCGGCGCTGTTGGGGCTGAGCTCGATGGCTCGCTTAAACTCCTGGTCTGCGCCCGGCCAGTCCCAATTGCCGTAATACTTGACCGCCGCGAGGGTGGCGTGCGCGTCGGCCAGGCTGTCGTCGAGCGAGAGCGCTTTCAACGCGTATTCCTTCTCCGCCGGAATTGCGACTTGCGCGGGTAGCTCGTTCGTGAGCCAGTAGTAATCGGCAAGTCCGGCATAAGCGGCGGCGTAATCTGGGTCCTGTTTGACCGCCTGCTCGAAGTAGGTTTTCGCGAGGCGCAAATGGTCCTCAGTTCCTTGATTCAGATGGTAGCGGCCTTTCAAGTACGCCTCGTGTACCTCGGGGCTGACGACATGCGAACTGGTTAGTCTCTGCCGTTCCTGCGGAGTTACAACAATACGGATTTCTTCAGTGATATCCCGCGCCAGCTCGTTCTGCAACTGCACAACATCTTTCAGCTCGCGCGAGTAGCTGCGCGCCCATAGTTGCTTATCGGTCCGAGCATCCACTAACTGGGTTGTGATACGGACAGTGCCGGCGGAGCGTAAAACCGAACCTTCGATCACGCCGTCGACGTGCAACTCGTCAGCAATCTCAGGCAAGGTCTTCGTGGCTGACTTGTACCGCATTGCGGAGGTTCGCGAGACGACGCGCAGCGCCCCGATGCTTGCCAGCTCGGTGGTCAACTCGTCGGTCATTCCCTCGACGAAGTAGTCCTGGGAGGAGTCGCCCGATACGTTTTGGAATGGCAACACCGCGATCGACCGGATAGCGGTGCCAGGCTGGAAAGAGGCTCGCGAGAACCAGAAGCGTAAGCCGATGAAAGTTGCAAGAAGAGCCAGGAGAAGCCACAGGGTGCGAGAAAATACGCGGCTTACCATTCCCACGTGCAGCGATGGCAAAGGCTGCATGGCAGCGCGTGTTTCAGTCAATTCTTCCAGGGCAAACGCTAAGTCCGAAGCCGATTGAAATCGCTGCACCGGATTTTTTTCCAGGCAACGGAAAACGATCCGTTCCAGGCCAGGCGGAATGTCCGGAACCAGTTGGGACAACGACGGAGGATTCTCCTTAACGATGGCACCAATGGTGTCCGCGAAGGTTTCTCCCGCAAAGGCCCGCTTTCCGGCCAGCATCTCGTAGAGAATGGCGCCAAACGCGAAAATATCCGAGCGGGCGTCAGCCCGCTGTCCGCGAACCTGCTCGGGTGACATGTAGCGTAACGTGCCCATCATTTTTCCCGAGGGCACGGTATTTTCGGCAGTAGGGGTTTCGGCGTTGGTCGGAATTTCTGCCGGGAGCAATTCGGCCAAGCCGAAATCGAGAATTTTGACGTGGCCGTCATCGGTAACGAACAAATTGTCCGGCTTCAGATCGCGATGGACGATTCGCTTCGCGTGAGCCGCCGCGAGGCCGTGCCCGATCTGCAGGGCATAGTCAAGGGCTTTAGGGTACGGGAGGGGATTGTTGCCGCGGTAATCACGGAGAGTTTTTCCCTGCAGCAATTCAGTGACGATGTAAGGCACACCGTCCTGCTCCCCAATCTGGTAGATGGAAAGGATATTGGGATGATTGAGAGCGGCTGCTGCTTCGGCCTCCTGATAGAACTGTCTCAGTTTTTCCGGATCGTGCGAATATGTGCCGGCTAGGATTTTTATGGCAACATCGCGCTTCAGCAGGGTGTCACGCGCGCGATAGACTTCGCCGACGCCACCAGCCCCGATGTTAGCGAGAACCTCGTAGGGGCCGAGTTTCGCTCCGGGGGAGAGCAGCATGGAACCACCGTTCGGGGATTATACGCCCAGCATTTGGCTTCGTGGCACGCGTGTCTGTGTGCGAAAGCAGGTGGTTAATAGAACAGGTACTTCCGCCACTTATCGTCGGAACGCCCCATCAGGCGCATGATATGGCGGCTGGTATGCAGATTGAATGCGCGGGGCTCACGCATGAGTTTCATGCCAGCTTCGGTGGGAAGTTGATTACCTTTGCGGCGATTGCAAGGATGACAGCACGCGACGAGATTCTCCCAGGCCGAAGCGCCGCCGCGCGAGCGTGGGGTGACGTGGTCGAGCGTCAGTTCGCTTGAGGCCAAGATTTCTCCACAATACTGGCAAGTGTTCCGATCCCGCAGGAGGATATTCTTGCGGGAAAGGGCCCGAGTCTGGTGAGGAATACGCCGATACTCCAGCAGTCGGATCACTGAAGGCAGACGCATCGCAAGCCTGGCGGCGTGGAGGAAGTGGCCGTTCTCCTCCTCGGTCATAGCTACGCCCTTCAAGACCAGCACAATGGCGCGGCGCGCCGCGCAGACGTTGATCGGCTCATAGGAAGCATTGAGGACCAGCACCGGCGCGTGCAACACATGGCCGTCCACATCAAAGCGCACACCACCCACCGCCGCGGTTGCAGGTTGAGGCCGGTTCAGATTCGGCGAATTGTGCCACTTGCCTGACATTCCCATTTAGCCCGCGGCTGCCATAGCCACGAGCGGCTCTTCCTTATCGAATTGCGGAACGACGTGCTCAACTTCCGCTTTTAAGGTGCGTGCCACCGTGGCTACAAATACCTTAGATGCTCCCGCACGACGCAGCACCCGCGCGCACTCTGTAACTGTCGTGCCGGTGGTAAATACATCGTCGACGAGCAGAATCTCGCGACCCGAAACCTGCTCTGGTTTGATCACGGCAAATGCCCCGCGCAGGTTCTCGCGGCGTTGATGACGCGAAAGTCCAATCTGTGATTGGGTGGGCCGGAGACGCTCCAGCAGCCCGGAGCTGAGCTGGAACCGATTGCGTGCCTCCGCCGACAGAATTTTCAGCGCCGCTCGGGCGATCAGTTCTGACTGGTTGAAGCCGCGTTGCCTTCGTTTGGTCGCGTGAAGCGGCACGGGCACGATTACAACTTGCTCAGCTGGAAATGACGGGGCCAGGTCTGCAATCGCTTCAGCCAACATCCGTCCCAGAACATCGGCTGCGGGCCGAACCTGTTCATACTTGAGCAAGTGAATCAGTTCGCGAAGCCCGCCCTCGTAGCTCCCGTACGCCGCAGCTTTGACAAACGGCGGCTCGGCGCGACGGCAGAGGTCGCACCGGGTCTCGCTGCAATTCGCCGCCGCGGCAAGATCGCCTGGCAGCCGCTCACCGCAAATCGCGCATTGCCGAACGGAAATGGGGCGCATGGCGGCAAGGCATTCATCGCAAACCGGAAGACGGGAGATGTTTAGAAGTGGGGTACCGCAAAGACGACAATCCGAGGGGAACAACGTCACAAAAAGGGCCGCGGCGGCGCCGTGAACGCCCGACACAAGGGAGGAAAGCAAAGACCCTTCCCTGACAGCAATTTTCTCCCTGGCCAGCCGAACTGAAGTATGGCTACTGCTGAAGACGACCCTCCCTCGCCCAGCTATTGCTGCGGAAGCTCCGGCTGAACGAATCCCATTAAGTATAGCGGTGCGGAATACACCGCGCAATTGCGGCTAAGGTATCGAAAGTTGGTACGCCTCTGGGATGTGAGCACGAGGTGGGATCAGAATCATTACAAACATAGGTAACCTCCGCACTTGTAATGTGGCCTCACCGCATGCTAACGTGCGCCGTCGCAGGGTTTGTATCTGAAATTGTTGTGTCTTACGAGGTTTTCTCCTAATGAGCACTCAGACTCTTCCCCCCGTCCAAAAAAAATATCAGCCTTATGTTCCCCAGAATATGGAAATGCGGGAGTTCACCTTCCGCGCGGTTTTTCTGGGAATGTTGATGACCGGCATTCTTGGAGCGGCAAACGCCTACCTCGGACTGAAGGCCGGAATGACCATTGCGGCGACCTATCCAGCCGCGGTGATTGGAATGTCGATTCTGCGCCTGATGAAAGGCTCGCTGCTGGAAGAAAACATCGCTCGAACCGTAGGCGCGATCGGTGAATCCGTAGCTGCCGGAGCGGTGTTTACGATACCCGCCTTTGTGCTGGCAGGTTTGTGGCCGTCGCTCGGGATGACACGCTACTGGCAATCGGTCGCGCTCATGGCGATCGGCGGGCTGTTGGGAATTCTCTTCGTGACCTTGCTGCGACGCGTGATGGTGGAAGACCCGGATCTTCCTTTCCCGGAATCGGTGGCCGCGTCAGAAATTCACAAAGCCGGACAACAAGGCTCAAAAGCCGCAAAGATTTTGTTTGCGAACATGGGCTTCGGGGCGTTCATGTACTTTCTGTCCCAGATTAACGTCTTCTGGTACACGCGCAATCTGCTGGAAAACATTCCGAAAATGCCGGCCGGGTTGCGTCTGGGTCGAAGTACCAGCGCGCCTATCTTGGCTACTGGTGGCATGACCACGTTTACTTCTCCTGCGGTCAGCCCGGCATATCTCGGAGTAGGCTACATTATCGGACCGCGCTTGGCTTCTTTGAACTTTGCGGGCGGTGTATTGGCGTGGGGACTGCTGGTTCCGCTGCTTATTTATTTCCTTGGCCCGACCCTGCCGGCAGCGGCGCCCGGAACGAGCTCCGCCGAATATTGGAGCGGAGTCGCCTTCAGCGTATGGTACTCGATCGTGCGTCCCATTGCGGTGGGCGGCATGCTGGTCGGCGCGGGCTTCACATTGTTTCGCATGCGCAGTCAACTTGCCGCGGGAATGAAGCGAGCCGTCTCTGACCTCAAGAAGTCAACCGAAGCGCATCAAGCGACGGACCGCACGGAGCGCGATCTTAGCGCGAAGGTGGTTTTTGTCGGGGTAGGAATCGTTTTCATCGCCATGATCGGACTCTACTATTACTTCATCTCAGCCACACATAACCTGCCGTCCAACAAAGCAATCGCCGGTGCGGTGGTCGCTGCGGGGGTCATGGTTGTGCTCGGTTTCTTTTTTGCTGCAGTTTCTGGAAATCTGGTTGGGATGATCGGGTCGTCAAACAATCCTGTGTCTGGTTTGACCCTCTGCACGTTGCTTGTGGCTGCGCTGCTCATGGTGGCATTGGGAGTTTCGGGAACCGGAGGGGTAGCGGCAGTGCTCGGGGTCGCCGCGGTGGTTTGCGTTTCGTCGGCGGTTGCAGGCGAGATGCTGCAGGATTTAAAAGCCGGACACATCCTGGGCGGCACACCGGCAAAAATGGAGATTGGCGACATCTTCGGCACGATGGTCGCATCACTGGTTTTGTTCTTCCCGCTGATGATTCTGGACCGGGCTTACCACTTCGGCAGCGCCGCCCTGCCTGCGCCACAGGCTGGCCTGATGGCGATGCTGGCGCAGGGGATCGTAGGCGGCAACATGGCGTGGCCGCTGGTCGTAGTGGGGATTCTGCTGGGTTTCTCGATGATCCTGGTGGAGGTGAAGAGCCCGATGCTGTTTTCGGTCGGGATGTATTTGCCGCTGGAAACTACTTTCGCGATATTCCTGGGAGGTGTCATTCGCTGGTTTACCGACAAACTGCGCGATCGCCGCGGCTACAACGATGCGCAGAAAGCGCGGGTTGACAATGCCGGAGTCTTGACCGCTTCGGGCCTGATCGCGGGAGAGGCGCTGTGCGGACTTGTCATTGCGGCTATCGTGGGTTCCAATCACCAACTTTGGCACGTCAGTATCGGCGATGCCGGATTCTCCGGTTTGATCGCTATGGCCGCGCTGATCTTCGTGATGATGAAGGTGCCGTTATCGAACGCGGGCAGCCCAGATGAGCCGGCACCACCGACGGCGATCATGTAGAAGCAGAGATGTAAGAAGGTAGAACTCGGGCCTTCCTGCTGATACTGCATTCGTAGTTCTGAATTCTGCAATCGCCTCGTTTTCCATGAGCATCCGCGACAACATAGCGCGAATCAGGGAGCGAATCGTCGCCGCCGCGCTTCGTGCCGGGCGTAATTCTAAGGAAATTCAACTTATGGCCGTTACCAAGACCTTTCCGTTTGAGCGAATTCGGGAAGCGTATGAGGCCGGGCTCTGTCTGTTCGGCGAGAACCGCGTTCAGGAGTACGCGGGAAAGGCCGAAGCCTTAGGGGATCTACGAGACGCTGAATGGCACATGATCGGCCACCTGCAATCGAATAAAGCAGGCAAGGCGGCGGAGTTGTTTGCTGCGGTGGATTCGCTTGACTCGTTGAGACTTGCACAAAAGCTCGATGCAGCCGCACAGCAACTCGGCAAGAAACTTGCCATTCTGATCGAGATTAATATTGGTGGCGAGGCCGCCAAGAGCGGAGTGCTACCCGACTCCAAGGATCTGGAAGAGTTGTTGCAATCAGCACCTGACCTGATACATCTGGAGTTTCGAGGACTAATGATGGTTCCACCGTTCACAGAAGATCCAGAGCAGGCGCGAGCATTCTTTCGAAAACTCCGGAAGTTGCGTGACGACATTGCTGCACGAGGATTGCCGGGAATCGGCATGAGTGCGCTGTCGATGGGAATGTCACATGATTTCGAAATTGCCATCGAAGAAGGCTCGACGTGTGTCCGGGTGGGGACCGCGATCTTTGGCGAAAGGACGAGAGCTTAAGGCAGAAGTAAGAAGTCGGAGATCATAGCCTGGCGCTAGAAACTAAGATTCTCTAACTGGTTCTTGCTTCTGCATTCTGACTTCTACATTCCAAATACCCTGCATGATTGCGTTTCATGAAACCTCAGCGGGCGTGAGTTTTGCCGTCAAGGTGCAACCACGAGGGAAGAAGAATGCGATCGTCGGGAGTGTCGGTGATGCAGTGAAATTGTCTTTGAAGGCACCGCCTATCGAAGGGCGTGCCAATGACGCATGCATCGAGTTTTTTGCGAATTTTTTCGGGTGTCCGCTCTCTTCCGTTACCATAATTGCCGGCCGCACAAGCCGGCGAAAGGTGATCCGCATTTCGGGAGTTTTGCTCGAGGAAGCGCGAAGCAAGGTAAATGATTTCGCGACTCGCCACTAATGCCTGGTGAACACTTCTAATGCCCAAACGAAGAGTCACACCTAGCTACATCGCCGCCCACATACGGCGCGTGCTGAAGGACGGCGGCTCTGCGCCCCACGCGGAAGAAGTGCAGTGGTTCTTTAAAGAAGAAATCAAATCGCGGGGATGGTATACGGACGAGCTTCGCAAAGTTGCAGTCCGGTTCCGGCGAACTCTTCTAAAAGAGATGGGACTCCCCTTTCTGTTACGGGTTTGTGACAAGCTTTTCACCGGCCAATGCCTGGACGAAAAAACATTTGCGGTGTTGATGTTGGAGAAAATTGTCGGCCAGTTTGATGATGCCGAATTTCGCATGTTCGAGTCGTGGCTGCCGCGAATCCGCAACTGGGCGGATCACGACGGCCTCGTCCACTATCTGATCGCGCCGATGATTGTGGCCAAGCCATCGCGGGTAAGATCTGTCTTTCGCTGGGCAAAGTCGCGAGACAGATGGCATCGGCGCGCCGCCTGCGTGGCGCTGATCCAAGGCACACGGCGAGAAATGTTTTTCCCGGAAATCAAGCGACTGACCAAATTGCTTCTGGCTGACGAAGATGACATGGTGCAGAAAGGCTTGGGTTGGCTGCTGCGGGAGACAGCCAAGGCAAATCCAGGGCGAACCGTTCCTTACCTCATGACGATTCGCCATGCCGCGCCACGACTGGTGCTCCGCGCAGCCTGTGAGACTTTGCCCGTCGAGACACGAAAGAGAGTCCTGGCGGATCCGAGCTGATGAAACTGCACCACTACCGGTTGCTGCGCCGATTCGCCCAAATCGCCACACTTGTTTAGAATAGAAATTTACGCATGAACTTACCGGCGATCCAATCTGCTCTGCGCGAGCGAAATATCGATGCCTGGCTGTTTTATGACCATCACCATCGAGATCCCATCGCTTATCGGTTGCTTGGGTTACCTGCTGGCCAGATGGTCACTCGGCGCTGGTATTACGTGATTCCGGCGCAAGGCGAGCCGTTGAAGCTGGTTCACAAGATTGAAGCCGGGCATCTCGACACCTTGCCAGGAAAGAAGTTGCAGTATTCCGCCTGGCAGGAACTTTTCGATCAGCTCAAGCGAGTGCTGGCGCCCTATCGGGATGTTGCCATGCAGTATTCGCCGAACAACCTGATATTTTACGTTTCGCTGGTCGACGGCGGCACGGTGGAACTGGTCCGTGGGCTGGGAAAAAACATTGTCAGCTCGGGAGATCTGGTCGCGCAGTTCGAAGCTACCTGGACAGAAGAGCAGATCAAGAGTCATTTTGCCGCGGGCAGCAAGATTGATGCGATTACCGCAGCGGGTTTTCAGGAGATCGGCAGCCGGGTGCGCAATGGGGGCACGGGCGAACACCAGATGCAGCAGTGGTTCATGGAAGCTTTCAAGCGGGAGAATCTGGTCACTGACGATCCTCCGGTTGTCGCCGTAAACAGCCACAGTGGAAACCCGCATTACGAACCGCGAGCCGAGAGTTCATCGCCAATTCGCGAAGGCGACTTTGTTCTTTTGGATGTCTGGGCAAAACAGAACACACCTGACGCCGTGTACTACGACATTACCTGGACAGGCTTCGTTGGGAAGGCACCATCGGAGCGCATGAAGGAAATCTTCGGGGTCGTGCGCGACGCACGAGACGCCGGCGTAAAAAAAGTGCAAGACGCAATTTCTGCCGCTAAGACGATTGCGGGCTGGGAAGTAGATCGGGTCGTTCGCGACAGCATCACAAAGGCGGGATTTGGCGATTATTTCATTCATCGCACGGGGCATTCCATCGGGACCGAGGTCCACGCCAACGGCGCCAATATGGATGATCTCGAAATCCACGACGAGCGGCGCATCTTGCCGAATTCCTGCTTCTCCATCGAGCCTGGCATTTATCTGCCGGAATTCGGCGTGCGCAGCGAAGTTGATGTATTGGTGCGGCCGCACGCGGCAGAGATAACCGGTAAAATTCAAAAAGAAATTGTGATCATCTGAATGGCGAATCCTTCGACCACGAAAAACAGCAGCATTGCGACTGCGAGCAAGGCTCCCGAGCAGTCGATAAGTGTGATGTCGGTCGTCGCTCCCGCCGTCGGATGGCTCATTCCGGGCGCGGGCCATTTAGTTCAGAAGCGGTGGATTCGCGGGTTACTGCTGATGGCTTCGATTGTGATCATGTTCGCGCTCGGGTTGCTGATGCAAGGTCACGTTTACCAGCCCAACGGCGGAGACATTCTCGACATTCTTGGATTCGTCGGCGATTTCGGCGCCGGCGGTTTATACATTTTGAGCCAGGCGATGAACTGGGGCCACGCCATCATCTCGCACGCTACTGCCGATTATGGAACCAAATATCTAATTGTTGCGGGACTGCTGAACTTTATCAGCGTCGCTGACGCCTATCACATCGCGATTGGAAAAAAGCCGTGACGCTCGCCCTTTCCCACTTCAGTTCAGCCCTGCTTTTCGCGGTCTTGGCGTCGGTCGTGTTCGGCATCACACAGCGCAACACATCGCGCGACCAGATCCGCTACGGACTATATTGCTTCGCCATGTTTGTCGGTGGAGTAGTCGTGGCCGGCTGGGTGATGTGGATACTGCGTAGATAGCGGTCAGCACTCAGCATGGAATCTTGTATCAACGGGCATTCGCCAGCGGCGAACAAGTAAGCGGCGGTTTGAATGCTGAGTGCCGGCTACTGAACGCTATCCCTCCCACACAAACGCATCAAAGACCCGTTCCGTGGTGAAACCCAACCGGAAGTAGAGGTCGACAGCACGTTTGTTTGCTTCTGTAACTGTTAATGACAACAGGGAAAACTTGCGCTGTCGGAGGTTCGCGGCGGTGCACGCCATCAGGCTCTCCCCGATTCGCAACGAACGATATTCCGGCAGCACGCACACCTGAGTGACGTGGCCGACGTCGTGGCGCACACGCGAGCAGAGGATGAGGCCGACGATCGTGCGCGAGCGTTTGTGCACGGCAACGAAGGATGCTTCCGGATCAAAGGTTCCACATCCCGGGAAACGGACAATGTTGTTGAGAAAACGGAGGGAACCGCTGAGTGTGCGATATTGGTCGTTGATTTCGGAGTCAACGTGACCCCGATAGGCGTTTGTAATAATTGCAGCAGCGGTTTGATAATCCTGTTCCGACCAGCGTCGAATGTCGATCTCCGGTTGCAGCGGTACCGGAGGCACGGAGTTGGCAAGCTGCTGCAGCATGAAGAGCCGGGCATGCCGGCTGAAACCCTGCTCGAGGAACGGCCGAGCTACAGCTTTGGCCTCGTGCAGCAGCAACTGAGCTTCAACGCGATGAATGCCGGGCGACTGTTGTAACGTCTCGATAACGTGCGTGACCAGCCGTGATTCCACCTCGTTGGGATTTGTCAGACGCCGGCCATTCGCCACGAAGAGGTCACCAATCACACCTTTGTTCCCTTCGTAGACGAAAAAGGCATACCCAAAAACACGGCCACGATCGATAGCGGCGTAACCGGGGAGAATCTTCGCGTCGACGTAGCGCAGGATCATGTCGGCCGAACCGCTGTAATCCCAGGAAAGCAGGCGCGACCAGACCTCGATCTCGGCATCGAGCAAGGGGCGCAGGTCCACCGACGAGAAATGCCTGAGATCGAGAATCTCCACCCGGGGCTCCTGCAGGGCGACTGCGGCCATTGCGTCCTCCTGTGAGGCGCTAGAGGAGTGTAGATGCTTTGATGCGACGAGGCAAACTGGAGAACATGCAAAGCTAACAGTAGAGGATTTTTCAGGCGACAGTCAGAATTCTAATGGCGGCTCGGTGCTACCCAATAAAAATCGAGCCCCTGGGATGCATAGCTCGCTAAATAAGACACACGCCGACCCGGCACTCGTTTTGCAATCTCGACCTGACTTCCTCCGGCCGCGACCAGCAAATGCTCACCAGAAGGAATCTGATCTACGCCATATTGTTCAATCTTCTGATCCATGTAGAACATCAAGCCGAACTCGAGTTCTCGAGGGACGCCGAATACGGCCAAGGGCAAGCGATCCTTCTCAATTTGCCTGATCTCCCCCGCTACCGGGCGGGCCGAGAGAGTACTGTCCAAGGCTGGCGAACCGAGCCGCAGCACCGCGGCCACGCTGAGTGCTACTGGGACCAGGGTAAAACGTAATCCTCCTATGCCAACCCGAGAGTGCAAAGTGAGAACCAGCGCAATGGCCAGAACGGCAGCGAGTGCGCAAGATATAGCGGACGCCTTTCCCCATGGGATGCGATGCTGCAGCACCAGGTACTGAATCATCAGAGCGGGAGCTACCGGCACGGCAGCGGTGATCGAGTGCAAGATAATGACTGTAAGTGGCGGACGTTCGTCATTCGACATGAACTGGCGTACATAGGCTGCCGCCAGCAACGCACCGGCCGGGACTGCAGGAAGGATATATCCCGGCAATTTCGATCGAGAGACAGAAAAGAAGATGATCGGCACCAGAAGCCATATTCCGAGGAATGTATTCAGAGCGGGCCCGGAGCCAGCTAAGCTTTCACGTTGTGACCACCATGTACGGATGGTTTGGCCCAGCGCTGCGCAGGTCAATACTGTCCAAGGCACAAGCGCCAAAAGCGTTACCGGAATGAAATACCAGAATGGTTGGATGTGGTGGTAAAGATTGGTACTGAAGCGGGCGAAATTGTGTTCAAGAATGAAAATGTGAAAAAAACGGGGATTTCTCATTTCCACCTCGACGAACCAGGGCAAAGTGACTAAGAGGTAAAGGAGACCGCCCGGAACCCATAACGTACGCCAGAGCAGCGTGTAATCGTTCTTTACAGCGGCATAAATCACAATAACAACTGCGGCCAGAAACGGAGCCACCGGGCCCTTTGCCAGTGTGGCAAGTCCGAGACCAACATAACTCACGGCCAGGGTCCATTTGGTTCCGCTTTCATACCATACGTACCAAGCCAGCATGGCGATTGTGAACGTTGCCGCCAGCGGCATGTCAGGGGATGCAGCGCGAGCGAAGCCGATCATCCCGGCGGCAGAAGCAGTCATCAGTGCACCGTCAGACTCAAGGCTGGGAAGATATCTGCCGCAGAAGAGCCAAATCGCGAGTACCATCAACGCGGCATCAAGCGCAGAAGGCAGCCGCGCCGCCCAATCGCTGACGCCGAAGACGCTGTAAGCAACCATTGTTTGCCAATAGTAGAGTGGCGGTTTTTCAAGCCAGGGCTGCCCTCCGAGCACAGGTGTCACCCAATCGTGGCGCACCAGCATTTCGCGCGCAATCTGCGCGTACCGAGGCTCATCAGCGCCGATCAACCCAAAGTTCGCTAGCCCGTAAAAAAAGAGGAATGCGCAGAATCCAGCCAACAAGAACCAATCCGTGCGAAAACGAGAGCCCGACGAGGCGACGGCGGTGTCGATTTTTAACTTTTGATTGATGATTTTGATTGTAGAGCCGAAGTGCCATTAGCACTCAAGAATTACCCATCAGCTCTCAGAACCGGGCCTTAGCAGCGCGTAAAGACTGATCAGCGCCCAAACAACTTCCAGCACAACGAATCCAAGCTGGAATGGTCGGAATGCAATGTAGGCGAGAATGGCTGAACCCGCCGCATTCAGGATGTTATATGGGGCTTTACGGGAGTTCACCCACCCCACCTGATGCCCTACGTACGCAATGAGAATTAAGAGCGCACCGACAAAGGAGGCCAGTTCTTGAGCAAGCGAAATATGCATGGGTGATTATTGTACGGAAGATCGGGCGCGAAGTTGGTCCACCACATGGGCGACCGCGATGGACAGCGGGCCCTCCACCGAGCACCCGCTCGCGCATTTGTGACCGCCTCCACCGAACTCCTCGGCAATAGTCGAGACATTGACTTGTCCCTTGCTCCGCAGACTGGCGCGAATCCGTCCATCCGGCAATTCACGGAAAAAGATCGCAACCTCCACGTCATGGATCGACAGGGCGTAGTTAACAAGACCCTCGCAGTCCTCTTCTTTTGCGCCAACTCGCTCCATCTGCTCGCGAGTCACCCAAATCCAAGCCAGATGTCCTTCGCGGTGCAGGTTGGAAAGGGCTGCACCCAACAAACGCATCTTGGCGGTCGAATGTCCGAAATAGATGCTGCGAGCGCAGTGGACGGGGTTTGCCCCTGCCAATACCAGCTCCCGGGCCAATGCGAAAGTGTGCTCATTAGTGCCCTCAAACATAAAGGAACCGGTGTCGGCTATTACCGCCGTATAGATGCAACTGGCAATTTGAGGGGAAATCTTCACTCCTGCCTCGCGTGCGAGTTTGTAAATCATCTCAGCCGTTGCAACCGCGTTGGGATCGATCCAGTTCACATGCGCGAAGGGGCGGCCGCTGACGTGATGATCAATATTGATCAGAAATCCGCTTTCGAGCCCCTCCAGACGAGTCCGCTGAATGCTGTCGCACTCCAGAAGGATGGCGGCTTCGTACTTGCCATTTACACGCTCAGCTGTAACCACCGTATCCGCGAACGGTAGCCGTTGATAGATTCGCGGAACACCTTCGCGCAGCACGACCTCAGCTTCCTTGCCCATGAGACGCAATATCTGGCTGCACGCCAGGGCCGAACCGATGGCGTCGCCGTCAGGGCGAGCGTGAGTCGTTAGCAGGAACCGCTGGCGCTGCCCGATTTCCTTCAGGATCTTCTGCAACATAAGATCAGTTAACTTTTTTGCTTTTCTTCCTGGCCCGACTCAAAAGCTCGTTGATGCGGGATTCATACTTCTCTGAGCGGTCCAAGTGGAAAAACAATTCTGGGGCTCGCCGCAGATGCAAACGCTCGGCCAGCTCATGACGGATAAAGCCCACGGCACCCGCCAGTCCTTCGAGCGTCCGGTTGGCTTCTGCATCATCTCCTTCGACTTCGACATATACCCGCGCCGAGCGGGAGTCCTCCGCCATTTCAACCTTGCTCACGCTTACCAAGCCGATTCGGGGGTCACCCAGTTCGCCCTCGACCATCGTCTCGATTTCCTCACGCAAGGCTTCCCCAAGCCGTTCTCGATGATGCTTCTGTCCGCGCCGTTCCACCGCAATGGCCCTCGGGGTAAAACGAATGAGAATACCAGAAAAACAGTCCGGGTTGACCCACGAAGTGAACGCCAGGGGGTACTTCGGTGTCGTTAAAGGATTAAGCCAGTTGGGTCGTAAGTTCCTATTATCGTTGAATTAATAGTGCGTAATACTGCATCCTTCTCGGCTAAATGTCTACTGTCGCATTCCGGATCTCGACGTTAATAGGCGGAACTGCTTCGCAGCGTTTTGCGTAAACTGCACTAGAGGGGAAAATTCTATGGCTGCTTTCTTCTTATGGTGCATTCTCCTAATCATCTGCTGGCCTCTGGCTCTATTCGCGCTGGTGCTTTATCCAATCGTGTGGTTGTTGCTCCTGCCATTTCGGATTATTGGGATTGCAGTGCACGGAGTGTTGGAATTGATCTGGGCAGCGGTGATGCTGCCAGCGCGTCTGCTGGCAGCTCCTTTCCGGCTGTGAAAATCTACTCCACTGGCTTGGTGGGAATCGGCAGGTTCAACTCTTTCATGACCCGTTGCAGGTCCTTCCAGGCTTCTTTCTTCTGGCGCGGATCGCGGAGGAGAAACGCCGGGTGATAGGTCACCGCCAGCTTCGTTCCGCGAAAGTCATACCAGCGGCCTCGCAATTCTGCCATCGGAGCATTGATGGCGAGCAATGTTTTTGCTGCCACAGCGCCCAGCGCCACAATGACCTTCGGTTTTATCACCGCGATCTGGCGCAGCAGAAATGGGGAGCAGGTTTCACATTCATCCCGCTCCGGGGTGCGGTTTCCCGGCGGGCGGCACTTGATGATATTAGCGATGTAGACGTCTTCCCGGCGAAGCCCCATCGCCTTGATCATGTTGTTCAGTAACTGCCCAGCGCGGCCGACGAACGGTTCGCCCTGCTCATCTTCATCTGCGCCTGGCGCTTCGCCAATGAACATCAGATCCGCTTCGGGGTTACCCACTCCGAACACGATCTGCTTGCGGCCCTGCTTGTGCAGCAGGCAACGTGTGCAATCGCCTAAATCTTCGCGGATAATGCGCAAAGCTTTGCCTGGATCTGTAGCGCCAGATTCCGGCTTTGCAGGGGCGAACATATCTTCTTCGGTGACGGGCAATGCAATCGTTCGTGCCATTTCCTTGCGCTCTTCTGGTTCGAGTTCAACCGACGCTGCCTTGGGCAGTGGCCGCTGGTAGAAGTCGTAAATTCCCAATTCGTTATAGAACCTGATGCGTTCAGCTAGAGCTTGCTTTAGATTGGGATCAAGGATAAGCGTCATTGTGTCGACGAGAGATTAACAGGAATTACCGTGGAAAAGTACGGCCAGCCTTAAATCGGAATCGACGCAGCAACTAGGTTTTGAGGGCAGCTTTGCCTTCACGTAAACGGATGACTTGATCCAGCACGCGTTGGGCGACTTCCCACTTAGTGGTCTCGGGAACGTCTATCACTTCGGTCTGCGTGATGATCGTTACTGCATTGCGATCCGAGTCGAACCCGATGCCTTCGCGTGAAACATCGTTGACGACGATGGCATCGAGAGATTTCGTAGCTAATTTCTTGCGTGCGTTTTCCAGGGCATTCTGTGTCTCCGCCGCAAAGCCGATAACGATCTGGGACTGCTTGTGCCGTGCGACTTCGCCGAGGATATCGGCTGTGGGCTCAAGCTCCAAATTCATTGGACCGCTGCGCTTGATCTTTTGCGACTGCGCTGACTTCGGGCGGTAATCAGCAACGGCAGCGGTTTTGATGACAACGCCGGCTTGCGGCAAAAGCCGCAATACTGCATCGCGCATTTCTTGGGCGGATTCCACCTGGGTAACCTCGGCCGCTCCGGGCGGCGTTAGAGAAGTCGGTCCAGTAATCAAGAGAACCCGCGCGCCTCGACGAAAAGCAGCTTCGGCCAGGGCATAACCCATCCGGCCGCTGGAGCGGTTTGTAAGATAGCGGACCGGGTCGATTTTCTCCCGTGTAGGCCCGGCAGTAATCAGAACCGTTTCTCCGGCCAACTCCTGGGAAACGCCGAGCGCTTCGAGCGCCGCGGCGACAATCGCTTCGTTTTCTGCAAGGCGGCCAGGCCCTGTCATCCCACACGCCAAATAACCGGT
>Ga0187780_10000577_pt1 | contig 27510 bp, 20 predicted proteins | sample 1015_Q2_SP10_20__FD_132429 | JGI IMG/M metagenome (GOLD analysis project Ga0187780, IMG submission 132429) | Tropical peat soil microbial communities from peatlands in Department of Meta, Colombia - 1015_Q2_SP10_20_MG | ecosystem: Environmental > Terrestrial > Soil > Wetlands > Peat | place... | reverse complement strand
CGCGTGGTCATTCCAGGTGTGCTGGAATTGCGTCACATTGCTGAAGCGCCCGCGGCACAGGGCGGCTACCTGCTGGTGCCGTTCATGCGGCCGAAGAATTTGAATCCGCTGATTCAGGTAGCCAACGGGTGGATTTTGACCCATGGCGTCGCGGTTATTCGCCTGGCGAAATCGGGCCCAGGTGCTACAGCCCGTTCAGAGGTCACGCAAATCTTGCTGGATGACATGGACCAATATTATGCGGGAGCGAATGGGGCCGCGTTCACACCCGATGGCCGCTATGCGCTGGTGACGCACTCGGAAGCAGCTACAGTATCGATCATTGAGACAAAGCGATTGGAGCAACGCCTGCGGAGCGCCTCAGTTGCGGATCTGCCGAACCGCCTGGACACTGCGAGAGAGATTGTCGTTCGCCGGTTGCGCACGGAATTCAATCCCAGTGGCGTGCTGGTTCCTCCAGATGGACGTTCCGCATACGTGATCAATCGGCTGGACGACAGCCTGACTGTCGTGGACATGCGGCGCCTTTTGGTGCGTTCGCGCATTGACCTTGGCGGACCCAAAGAAATATCAGCTCTGCGACGCGGCGAACAGCTTTTCCATAACGCGAGCTTCTGCTTCCAAGGACAGTTTGCCTGCTCGACCTGCCATCCGGACAACCATATCGACGGCGTGGCATGGAACCTGGAGACGCCTCAACTAGGCCGCGACCGCGTGGCCAACCGAACGTTGCGCGGAATTGCAGAAACGGCACCGTATAAATGGAATGGCCACAACCCTGACCTCGAGACGCAGTGCGGGCCGCGGATTGCCAAGTTCCTGTTTCATTCTGAAGGCTTTAATGCGAAGCAACTGGCGGACCTGGTGGCGTTCATCAAGTCCATCCCGCTTTCACCGAATCGTCACCTTGCACCTGACGGGCAACTGACCGCGACGCAGGAACGAGGCAAGGACATTTTCTTTCGGAAGGGGTGCGACGCCTGCCACACCCCGGCAACGCACTACACCGCGAAGACCAGTTCGGATGTCGGCACAGCCGCAAAGTACGACACTTCAGGATTATTCGACATACCGCAACTCGACCGCATTTACGAAAAGCCGCCGTACCTGCACAACGGCGAGGCCAAGTCGCTGGAAGAAATTTGGACGCTCTACAACCCGGCGGACAAACACGGGGTTACGTCGGATATGACGAAAGAGCAGTTGAATGATCTGGTGGAATTTCTAAAGACCCTGTAACGCAACACGGAGACGGACTTTATGAACGGACGACACAGACGCTGGCTATTAGGAGCGGCAGGGTTCTTTTGTGTTGTTCCCACAGTGCTTGCGGAGACTCCTGCGCTCTACACCAAGTGGGAAAATTTCACGACGGCCAATGGCATGCCGGACGCCAAGGTTTTTTGCGTCGCCGTGGATGGAGACCGCGTGTGGGCGGGCACTGAAAACGGCCTGGTACAGATTGAAAAATCAAAGGTCAGCAAGGTATTCACAACGGACGACGGCCTGCCGAACCGCGTGGTAACCGGCATCGCCATCGACAAAAGCACGGGCGATCTGTGGTTGTCGACGTTTGGGGGACTGAGCCGCTACTCCGGCGGAAAATTCCAGAACTACACTAGCCTGACAACCGGTCTGGCGAACGACATTGTGTACGGAGTGGCAATTCAGGGGGAGTACGTCTGGGCCGCGACCACCGCAGGGATCAGCCGGCTGAACACGCGGACCGGAGAATGGTCCATCTTCAGCGAGAAGAATGCGCCCATGAACGAGCCGTGGTCCTATGGCATCGCGGTGGGCGACGAAAAAGTCTATTTCGCGGTCTGGGGAGGCGGGGTATTGGAGTATGACATCGCGGGCGACTACTGGAAACCCTACACCGACCCCGACGGCGAAATGGAAATCGTTCTTTTCAAAAACCAAGGCCTGATTCACGTCATCGTTAGTGGCGTTTCCTATAACCACGACACGAAGATGTTCTGGGCTTCCACTTATTTTGGCCTGAGCGGCTACGACGGCCACAACTGGCACAACTATCTTTCAACCGACAGCGGGCTGGCTTCCGATTTCATCAATGCCACGCAGACCCGGGGCGATGACGTCTGGGCCTGCACCGACAAGGGACTGAGCTATCTAAATTTCAGGACCAATACCTGGGTGACTTATCGGCCCGACAAGGACACCGGGCAAGGGGACATTGTGATTACCAGTCCGGACAACAAAGTGACCAAACTCCATACCCCGACTTCTCTGGCGCACAACTACATTCTGAACATGGCGTATCAGGGAGATGACATTTGGGTGGCTACGGCCGCAGGCCTGAGCCACGGCGTGCACGAATCACACAAGGAAGGTAAAACCAATGAGCAAGCAAGAACTAGTCGTTGACCCTTACGTTAGCATCGAGGAAACCTTGCCCGCAGTCAGCAAGAAGGCCATCGAAGCAAAAGAAGTGTTGAATGAAGCGTATGACTATCCACGCCCATCGTCGTTTTCACGGGGAGTGCGGCTGGATATCAAAGGCGTCACCATCCTGCTGATTTCCGGCACGGCCAGCATCGATGAACGCGGGAAGTCTATACATGTCGGCGATTTCCGCGCGCAGACGTTGCGGACCTACCGCAACATTACCGCGTTGCTTGCGGCAGAAGGCGCAACCTGGAAGGACATTGTTCGCACAACCTGCTACTTGCGGGACATCGAACGCGACTATGCCGAGTTCAACGAGATTCGCACGCAGTTCTTCAAGGAACAGGGATTGAATCCCTTGCCGGCATCGACGGGTATTCAAGCGATTCTGTGCCGGCCCGAGTTGCTGGTCGAGATGGAGGCTATCGCCATCTTTCCGACCGACCGCCGAGCGTGATTCGCGCGACGATCAGGTCGTTCAAGCAGTTTGTGGCGGTGTACTGGCCACCTTAGGTCAACCAGAAGACCCGAGAAAGAAGGGTTCTATGAGCATTGCCGGAAATGTGGGATTGGGTGATTTGCCACGGATTTGTCCGTTGATTAGCCGGAGAGTGCAAGCCTCGAGCGACTCAACAGAGACGCGAGTGGTACAAGCAGGACCAGTGCGGTTTGGAGGCGCCCGGCCGGTGGTCATCGCCGGTCCTTGCACGGTGGAAAGCCGCGAGCAGACCTTGGCGGTGGCACGTGCTGTGAAAGCGGCGGGAGCGGAAATGCTGCGCGGCGGGGCGTTCAAGCCGCGTACTTCGCCACACGACTTCCAGGGGCTCGGCATTGAGGGCTTGCATATCTTGAGCGAGGCGCGCCGCGAAACGGGATTGCCGATCGTCACCGAAGTGATGGACCCGCGACTGGTGGAAACCGTCGCGGAATATGCGGACATGCTGCAGATCGGCTCGCGCAATATGCAGAATTATCCGCTGCTGGTGGAGGCGGGAAAATCGGGTAAGCCGATCCTGCTGAAGCGGGGGATGGCGGCCAGTTTATGCGAGTGGCTCGGAGCCGCGGAGTACATAGCCAAGGAAGGCAACCTCGAGATTGTCCTGTGTGAGCGTGGGATCAAAGCATTCTCCGCGGGGGAGTACTCGCGCAACTTGCTGGACCTCAGTGTGATTCCCGCGGTTATGGAAGAGACATTCCTTCCTGTCATCGTCGACCCGAGTCATTCGACCGGCGTTTCCAACATGGTGGAAAGAGCCAGTTGCGCGGCAATCGCATTTGGCAGCCACGGACTGCTGATTGAAGTTGCGTGCGACCACGATGGCGCACAGAGACCGATCTGCGATGCGGCCCAGGCAATCGGCCCAGCCACGCTTTGCAATATTCTCCGATTCATTGACTCTCGGATGGAAAGCCGAATCCTGAGAAAAGCTCATGCGGTCTGAAAAAAAATTCGTCGGTGCCTGCTTTTGGCTCGTCTGCCTCTGTGCAATTGTCGTGCTTTCTGGGAACCGTGCCCATGCACAAGATTCCGGACCATCAAAGTCAAGTGGTCAGGCGGCACAGGCCGCGCCGCGCTACGCGCACATGCCGGACGAGGCAGTTCCTTTCGGCAAGTTCGCCAAGCCTTACAAGGAATGGTATGTAACGGACGACACGTTGGCGTATTACGGCGATGCGCGCGAGCGGATCGACAAGGAGATGGAAGAGTCGAAGACCGTGAACATCGGGTTCCTCGGCCCTATTCAGAACAATCCGGAATCGCCCTATGGATTGGCGATGCTGCACGGCGCGCAACTTGCTGTCGAACAGGCCAATGCCCGTGGCGGGTATCATCCCACTGGACTGGCACAATCCAAGCCATATGAATTGAAGGTTCACTACGACTCGGCTCAATGGGGGGCCTCCTCGACGGAGGCCGTTAAGATGGTTTTCGATGAACATGTGGTAGGAGTCTTGGGCTCAGTCGATGGCGCATCCACCCACATCATGCTGCGCGTGGCACTAAAGCTGGAATTCCCTATTATCGACACCGCGACGACCGATCCGACCGTCACCGAAACACGCATTCCGTGGCTGATCCACAACTTTCCGGACGACCGGCAACAGGGCTACGCCCTCGCCAACGTGGTGTTCAAGGAGCACAAGCTCAATAGAATCGGCATTATTCGCACACAATCCCGATACGCCAGGATAGGCGTGGAGAAGTTCTTTGACCAGGCCAAACGCATGGGGCATGTGCCGGTTTTGGAAGTGAAGTTCGAGCGTGGCGACCGCGATTTTTCCGAGCAGTTGCGCATGCTGCAAAACGCCAAAGTGGACGCCGTCGTTATTTGGGGCGAGGCTCCAGATGCGGCGCTTATCCTGAAGCAGATGCGCGCGATGGAAATGAAACAGCCTGTGTTTGGTTCGAGCCGCTTGTGTTATTCGCAGCTGATTGAGTCCGCGGGACCTGCCGCCGAAGGCTTAGTCACGACCTCGCCCATAAATCCAGTGCGTTACGATGTCAAGTGGTTGCAATTTCAAAAAGACTATCGCGGGAAATTCAACGAAGATCCGGACGCCTACGCCGCCTATGCCTTTGACGGGATTAATCTTCTGGTTGCGGCTGTCCAGAAGGCTGGGCTGAACCGCGGACGGGTTATGGATGCCCTACGCGACCGCCAAGGACACGACTACGAGGGTGCAGCAGGCCGCGCCCAGTTCGACTACACCTTGAACAACATTGCCCCGCTCACGATGGCACGCGTGGAAGGCGGCAAGTTTGTCTATACTCCGGCCAAAGTACTGACAGTATCCGCGAAAAAAGAAAACGAGGAGGTTCAGTAATGCGACCGCCCGTTTCGTTTCTACTGCTGGCCGGTGCTTTGACAACTGGTTGTCCGGTGATGGCACAATCCACCGCCCCTGACACGAAACCTTATGCCACTCTGAATCGGCAGGCCGTGACCTATCGCGGCCCCATTGGGACGAGAGATAAAGACTCTTCCGGCGAAGTTGCAGTCATTGGCGCGATCCTGCCATTGCAGGGAGTTGAACAGACAGAGGGCAAGGCGCTGCTCACGGCTGCGCAAGTCGCTGTCGAGGAAGAGCAGGTGCGCGGACCACTTCCTGACGGCCTTAAATTGGCGCTGCGCGTGCGAGATTCAAGTGGGCCATGGGGACAAGCCAGCAGTGAGATTCTGAAACTGATTGAGCAGGACCACGCTGTAGTACTGCTTACTTCCGCGGACGGGAACATCGCGCACCAGGCCGAACAGATTGCGAACAAAATCAGTTTTCCGATTCTAACTCTGGCGAGCGACCCGGCTACCACGGCGACGAATGTGCCCTGGGTATTCCGTTTTGGCCCTAGCGACACGGACCAGGCGCGCGCCTTCTGCCACCGCATCTATGTTGAACTCCGTCTGCAGAAAGTCCTGGTTGTTGCAGAAAGGGACCATGATGGCCGGGTTGGCAGCGTCGAGTTTGAAAAAGCTGCCAGAGAGTTGCAGGCTCCAGCTCCGGTGAAATTGGATATATCGGCTTCGGCTTCCGACATTGCCGCCATCAGTGAAGCAATCAGAACGACCGCGCCCGACGCCGTCGTGGTTTGGACAGATGCGTCGCTCGCAAAGGAAGTCGTTGGCGCTAGCCAAAGAACAAGCCCCTCGAAGCCCGTATTTCTGTGCACAAAGGCGGGGCAGCTTGGAACGGAGAGCCCAGCGAGAGGTGGTCAGAGCATTGATGCCTCAGTCAGCCAGAATTTAAGCGAATTGTTCACCGTGACACCTTTAGCGCCAACAGAACTGGTAGCACAGCATAATTTCGAGCAACAGTACCAAGCTCGGACCGGCGGTCATCCAGGGATCGCGGCGTTCCAGGCATACGAAGCGGTGCATCTCATCGCGGCGGGGCTGCGGGCAGCCGGGGCGAGCCGAGTGCTGCTGCGGGAATACTTCGCGAATGAAGGCAGATTTCACGAGTCCACAGGCATCGTTCCATTTGATCCGGCCGGTAATTGCTTGAAAGAGTTCGCTGTGGTTCCACTCGCTTACGCAGAATCTTGCTGTTCTAACCCGCTTTAACTTTTCTGGAGCTTTTTGATTCTTTCCTCAAGCATTTGATGCTGTAACCCGGTTGCGCCTTGACCCTGACCGTCTTGCGAAACGGCCACACTTTGAAAAATAAGAGTCAAGCTCAGTGAGAGCGCCTGAATGGTAAAAACGGCTCCAAGACCGTCTAGACGCTGCAACAATCGAAGACCGAGACCAAGATGGTAGCGAGACCGTCCGATCAGCTAGGAAGCTCGCCGCAGACCAACATGACGGCAAGCTGCGCGCGAGTCGCTCTCAGGGAGATAGGATTCCCGGATTTTCTTCGTGAGCAATCGCCGCGCACGATGGAGAGAGGTTTTGACACCGGGTAAGCTCAAGCCAAGGACCTCTGCGGCCTCCCGTCCGTCGAGTCCATCAATATCGAAGAGCTGAATTACCGCGCGGTATCTTGCAGGGAGCTCTCCCAGAGTGTCGGCCAAAATTCGTGAGCGCTCCCTCAGCACGTACGTCTGTTCGGGGTCCAGGCTCGGGTCAGGGCAGGCAATCTCCAGCACCGAGTTATTCTCGTCGGAAAGTTCTCTTTCGATTGGAAAAGTGGGATGCGCGCTGTTTTTTCTTGCTTGCATCTTAGCCGAGTTCTTGATGATGGTATGCAGCCAGGTGGAAAATTTCGAGCGCCCCTGGAATTGGTGAAGGTTCTTGAAGGCAGAGAGCAGTCCTTCCTGGACAGCGTCCTCGGAATCCTGCCGATGACGGAGAACTTGCCTGGCTGTACGGAGGAGTTTAGGCATGGAGGAACTGAAGAGTTGGTTGAGCTCATCGTGATCGACGGGCAGAGTCTGAGGGAACGGGAATCCGGCACTGGTCTGAAGTGGCGGTTGGGATTCCAAGAAGCCTCCTCGGGCTACCGAAGTTGCTGCGTTTTCCTTAACCCTGGAGCACGGGGAGTTCCAGTCTGGAAGCCTTTTCCGGCGATCCTACCGAAATGCTCTTAAGTGTTCTGTTCTGAGCTGGATTCGCGGCTAACGTCAATAAAAACGCTTAGAAAACTCGACTTGCTGGGCAGGGATGGTTTGGTTCAGATTCTCGGGACGAGAGACCGTTTGAAGATCTGCAATTCAGGGAGTGTTCGCTTTTTTCTCGCACGCTGTTCGCTTTTAGCGCATTTGCCCTCCGGCCACCAGCAACGATTCCCAAGAGTCCAGATCCAGTGCAGAGATATAAAGACTTAACCGCAACAATCGGGCTATGGAACTGGAAATGGGCTTGCTCATCTAGCGACGATGTGTGTTCAAGGTCTGTGCATGCACAAGTCGAGGGTCGAGAGGATGAGCCATGCAGAGAATCTCCGCATTTGCGATATTCAGGTTCTTCTTTTTATTTGGGGTAAGCGCTGCCTACTTCATGTTTTTCGCCTGAGAGACCTACGAAATGGCAAGTCATACGAGGAATTGCTTGGGCGTCACGCGGCGTAACCCCCTGAATTCGCAACTTGGTGCGAATTCAGGGGCGTCTGTGCGCCTAGGCATACCAGGGATGCCGTCGTATTGTGCCCCCAAGGCGACGGCATCCCTGGCCCACCCGAAAGTCGATGAGGGAACGAGACAGTCCGGAATGGATTCGCTCGCGCTAAGGAGCTAGGGCTTGTTGGACGGTTGGCTACAAATATCGGCGCGACCTCGCCACCGGGTCTATGTCTCGGAGGAAAGCCCCTCCGTCCAGCACCCCGCGGGAGGGCGCTCGACAAAGAGCGACGCCGCCATGCGGTTGGAGCAAGTCTACGACGAATTGAATCGGATTCATGCTACGTTGGCCTACCTCAGCATCATGAAACGATCCGTGCCGGGGATCAGCCAGTTTCTGAGCGAAGCTCAGCACACCTACTTACAGGCGCTCGCCCATTACGGATCAGAGGAGTTCGAGGGCGCGGGAGAACTTTCTGCCGCCTCGGGAGGACTCTGCCAAGTTGTCGAAACCATTATGGCTCGAACGCTTCGCGCCGACTCGAGTTTTCCTTCCTCAGTTCCTCCGCCTCCCAAGAATGCTGGCTCTCCAAATGATTCCAAACGATTGCGGGAGATCCTATGGGGCGTGGATTCCGTGCTGGCTCGAGTTCACTGGCTCATCGAAAACGGAACCCTACCGCTAGACGAACGTAACCAAGTCCGAAGGATCGCCGGGTGGGGCGAAGCGCTTTACGGACAGGCTCGCCATATGCTCGAGTGCGAATCGGCGGAAGGTGCTATCGAATTGGCCCGCGCCGCCAAAGCTGCTGCCGACTCTGCGGAGCACGTCTGCAGGAACTGGTATCTGGGCGGAGTTTCGCCCCTCCGGCCTCTAGGAGCTGAAGAAACGACTTAAACGGTGCAAGGCGGTCCGCAGACTATCGGTCGAATTGAATTATTATGATAGGGCCAGTGGAAGTGGAAAGGGGTGGAGCTCTGCCTTCGAGACTTCCCCTATCGCGACTGAGTTTCCGGTGGCAAATCACCCTCGTAGGTATGCTTGTCTTTGTTTTGTTTCTTGCCGTCCTCTTTGCGACCATTGCAACTCTTCGATATACGAAATCCGCAGTTCTCAGCGGCGAGAAAAGGCAGTTAATTCAAGTCACGCAAAACCTGGCTCGCGAATACGAAGATAGAGCGGAAATTCTGAGACAGGGCAATGAGCCACCACCGTTGAGCACTCCAGCTACCCCGTCCTCACGAGAAGTTCTCGGGCTGTTGACCCGGGTCGTCTTGCAAAATGTTGATGGTGTATACGGCGGGTTTTATTCGAAAAATCAGGACGCCCTTGTCGGATACCCGCAGGCAATTCAGGAAGATTCTTCGGAATACCCATCCCAAAAGAAAACCGGCGAGAACATAGAGGAAGCGGTCTTGAGTGTTTCAAGAAGCGCCGTTGCCCAGAGGCAGCCTTCTGAGCGTGTGCTCACAAATGGGCCGTCGATTGCTGTGATTGAAGCGGTCCCCATTCGAGACGGCTACTCAATAGTTGGGAGCGCGTGGAGTGTCAAAAGACTGGCAGGTTTGCCAGGATCGAATCGATTTCGAGCGTACCTGACCACGGCGGGACTCGGCACCGCGGCACTTGTAAGCGTATTGTTGACTCTTTTGATGATTCGCAATCTGCAGGGAGGCGTGCAAAAAATCGAGGGCGGATTGGAGAGTTTGGAACAGAACCTGGAATCGCGGATCGACACCGAAAATGATCCGGAAGAAATTCAACGCATTGTTCAGGCGATCAACCGATTAGGAGCAACGCTGAGATCGAAGATTGCGCGGGAGAAGCAAATCGAGAGCGAGCTAAGACACACGGAGAGATTAGCGAGTCTGGGCCGGCTGGTTGCCGGAGTGGCCCACGAGGTGCGCAACCCCCTGGCGACGATCCGGCTGCGCGTTCAGATGTGCCGCCGCGAAACCAACAATCTCCGGGTGACTGATTCCTGCAACATTGCGCTAGAGGAGATCGAACGGCTGAACGGCATGGTCAATCGTCTGCTTAATTTTGCCCGGCCGGTTCAGCTTCGGCCCGAGCAGACTGACTTGCGGAGTTTGGTGGAAGAGCGGATGGAGTCCTTCCGAGAGCAGGCAGTGCACAACCATGTGAAACTTGTGGCGAGCCTCCCCGTCGAAGAAAAAATTCTCGCGATTGACAAGAACCACATGGCCCAGGTGTTTGACAACATTATTCAGAATGCGATCGAGGCCATGGCCGAGGGCGGTGGAACGCTGTCCGTAAATGTGGCGTCTATAGAAAGAGAGCAGAGTGCATCCGAAGTTCACGTCGAGTTTCGGGACACGGGGAAAGGCATGACACCCGCGGCCGTTAGCCATGTCTTTGATCCGTTCTTCACGACGAAACCGTTCGGAACGGGCCTGGGACTTTCGATCTGCCATGAACTCGTCACGGCTCATGGAGGGGATATCCAAGTGCAGAGCGAGGAAGGCCGTGGAACGAGCGTACGAATCACAATTCCCGCTCGCCGCGTCGCTGCCGCGGGATAATGCTTGGAAGGGTCTGCTTTGAATGGGCGCCGCAATTCTCATCGTCGACGACGAGGCCAATCTCCGCAAAGCTCTGTCCGAAATTCTTGTCGCTCGCGGATACATGGTTGAAGAAGCGAGCGATGGGTGTGCCGCTACGGAAATGCTCCGCGACTGGACCCCCGATTTAATTTTCAGCGATTGGAAAATGCCTCGCATGGGAGGAGAGGAGTTCCTGGGAAACCTTCGCAAAGAGCCGCGCTTGGCCGGGATTCCAGTCATCGTGATTACTGCGTTTGGTTCAAGTCATACCGCCATCGAAGCCGTGCGCCTGGGCGCGTACGACTTTGTCACCAAGCCATTCGATTTGGACGAAATCGTTCTAACCGCCGAAAGGGCCCTAGATCACTCTTCTTTGAACCGGGAGGTCGCGCGTTTGCGCGCGCAAGAAGGGCAGACCCAGGTTGCCGGAGCCGGCAGGCTGATTGGTTCCAGTGGGCCTATGCTGGACGTGTTCGTGATGATCGGGAAAGTTGCAGAAACGGATTCGACGGTCCTAATCTGTGGCGAGTCGGGAACCGGCAAAGAGTTGGTCGCCGAAGCCATTCATGAATACAGTTCGCGCAAAGGCAAGCCATTCGTGGTGGTCAATTGCGCGGCTCTTCCAGAGCATCTCCTCGAAACAGAGTTATTCGGCCACGAACGGGGAGCGTTTACGGGAGCGGTCGGACGAAAAATCGGCCGCTTCGAAATGGCGGAGGGCGGCACTGTCTTCCTTGACGAAATTGGAGAGCTCTCGCCGGGGCTTCAGTCGAAGTTGCTCCGGGTTCTGCAGGAACGGACATTTGAACGGGTTGGAGGAACCGAAACAGTCCGTGGGAATTTCCGCGTTCTTGCGGCTACCAACCGTGATTTGGAGGCTTCCGTCAATGAGAAGGTTTTCCGCCAGGATCTCTATTACCGATTAAATGTGGTGCGAATCCCGATCCCACCCCTTCGGGAGCGACGCTCGGACATAGTCCCCCTCGCGGAACATTTCTTGCGTCTTTACAGCAGCAAAAATGGCTTTCCCGCGGTCGGCTTTACCGATGAAGCGATCCTGATGCTTCAAAATTATTCTTACCCCGGCAATGTCCGTGAATTGGAGAACATGGTGGAGCGCGCGGTGTTGATGGCTCGTGGAAGAGTCTTAATGTCGGAGCATTTCCCGGCAAAGGTGGATCCCAAAGGCGATGGAAACCCTAGGCAGTGGGAGATCGACCTCCTATCGCTTCCTTTCCACAAGGCCGTCGCGGAACTGGAAAGACGCTTGGTTGAAAAAGCGCTCAAAGAGTCCGGCGGCAACAAGACTGAGGCCGCGAATCGCCTGCAGATTAATCGCCGCTTGCTTTACAACAAAATGACGGAGCATCGGATCGACGACGAGCTAGGAAGTTATACGTTTGAAGACGGTTCCGACGAACCGCCTCACAATCCCCGATAATGAACGTTCCCGTTCACGACAACCAGGGAGAGGCTCTTGCTCTGGCCGTTTCTATTTCGATTTTCGATCAGCAATCCCTCCAACTCATAGCGGCTCGGAGCCGCGACTCTCGTGGGCTTAACCCTTGAGGCCGCAGTATCGTGACGCGAAGCTATTCCGGCGGCCACTCAAAAGGGAAGAGTTTGCCTGCTTGTTCCGGGGTCATTTTCACTCCAACTAATTCGGCGGCACGAACCATCGCGGGGTCCCGGCCACTGGCCAAGTCTGCCGCGGTGGGCAGGACCACTTCATCCGGTGTCACGCCAACGTGCTCCAAGCTCTTTCCATCTTCCATAATCAGATCCGCGTCTGTAATCGAGACGCCAAAGAAAAGAACCACGTCCATACCGGACTGCTCGGTGTACTCCTTGGCCTCCATTACGCTCCCCGAGGAGCGGTCGCCCACAACGACGCCGCGCTTTTGAAGTTGAACGACGCGGGCAAAGAGTTCGGCGGCTGATGCGGACCTGCTATCAACAAGCACAATCAACTTGCCATTGAATGGATTGTGGGTACCCTTCGTGATTTGTGGTTTTTTTTCTTTTGTACCAACGCGGTCAGCGATCTTGATTTCCTTGTCGAAGAAGCCGCCGAGCAGATAACGAAGCGTTTCCACGGCGCCGCCCGGGTTACCGCGCAAATCCAGAATCAATGCGTTATGCTTGCGCACCTTTGCCAAGAGGTCGCTAACTTCGCCGGGCGACAAAAAGAATTCAGGGAACTTAACAATGATCAGGGCATCACCGAATTCGGTATAGCGAACTCGCTGTGTGTGCTCGTATCTTTCCTCCTCGCGCACGAGCTTCCAAATGTCCGAGGCGTCGTTGGCGCCCGTGAGGTCGGTAACGCGGATGGTTTCGCCAAAGTGGGCGGCAGCGTTCACGGTGCGCTGGTTGCCTTGCGGGTCCTGCAAATTCAGGGTCAAACTGGGCTGCGGCCGCAGGACGCTGTAAAGATATTGCAGCTTCCAGGTGACGTCGCGTGTTGGAGTTACTCCGTTGATAGCCAGAACCTGGTCTCCGGGTTTGACGCCCTTGAGTTCGGCATCGCTCTTCGGCTGCACCTGGGTAACAAAGCAACGGTCACCAATCATCTCGTAGCGCCAGCCGTACTCGTGCCGGGTGGCGTGCTGGGGAGGCACAAAGGTCGTGTGTGAGTCGTTGAGGGCATCCACGACCGTGGCGATACTGGCGAGGGCCATGTTCATCGAAGTTGCTTTCGCGATATATTGCTTGGCCTCCTTGGATTCCTTATCTAGATCGACACCGTGAAATTTCGGATCGTAGTAGTGTTTGCGGATGTCGTCGACCGTGGCCTTCAACATATATTGGGCTTCGTCGCGGTTGCGATCGGAGAATTGCTGAGCCTGAACCAAGCCAACGATAAGCGCACTAGAAACGGAAGCGGACAGCATGACTATGGCAAGTCTTTGATGTTACCGCATGTAAACCTTCTAAACTGACAGCAATAAAACTAATGATATCTACTTCGCTGTCAAGCTGCTATCCAGCCTTTTCGCTCAATACGCGCAGCCTCAGCGGTTGTTCCTGTAACTCGACCCGAAAGCCTTGGGTTGCCCGAACTTCAGGAATCGCCATTGAGCCTTTCTTCCCCGTGTTATAGACTTCGCCATCCAACGGTTGAGCCGCTCGTCCGGGGATTAGCGCTGGCGGCGCAGTAGAAATTCGATTTACCTGCGGTAACCACGCGCCTCTTCCCCGCGTGGTTTGGGAATAGTAAGGGAATCGGTTCATATCATTCTGCCGAACATTGGCAAGGAGGCAGCGATGCTCATGGCATCGGCGGTCGAGGTCACGCACCGGGCCCTCGGAACCCCGGACATCATCATCATCGGATTCTATTTCGCACTCGTTTTCGGGATTGGCTTGTACTTTGCGCGAAGAGAGCGATCCTCCGAAGAATATTTCCTCGCAGGACGAAACGTCGGGTGGTTTTTCATCGGCGCTTCTTTGTTCGTCTCGAACATTTCCACCGAGCATTTCATCGGGCTGTCGGGCACCGGCGCCTCGTCTGGTCTTGCTGTGGGCCACTTTGAATGGCTGGCCTGTTTGATTCTGCTGATCCTGGGCTGGGTCTTTGTTCCGTTCTATCTGCGAAGCAATGTGTTTACCATGCCGGAATTTCTGGAACGCCGGTTCAGCCGCCAGTGCGCTGTCTATCTGGCGGCAATTTCCATCATCGCTTACATATTTACAAAAATATCCGTTCAGCTTTATGCCGCGAGCGTGGTGCTCGAAAGGGTCGCGGGCTGGTCGCTGTGGAAGACCGCAGTCGTGCTGGTAATTGCCACCGGTATCTACACAGTTGCCGGCGGTTTGGCGGCGGTAATCTACACCGACACTGTCCAGACGCTAATCCTCATCACCGGCGCCGTCGCGCTCACCATTATTGGCCTGATGCGTGTGGGCGGGTTGGAGCATCTGCGCACGATGGTGCCGCCTGATTATTTCCACATGATTAAGCCCGCATCGGATTCCAGTTTTCCATGGACGGGCATTTTCTTTGGCGCGCCGATTCTCGGCATCTGGTATTGGTGCACGGATCAGGTGATCGTCCAGCGCGTGCTTTCCGCCCGAGATGAAGGCCACGCTAAAGCGGGCACGATTTTTGCCGGCTTCCTGAAAATCCTGCCCGTTTTCATGCTCGTGCTACCCGGCATCATTGCCTTTGCTCTTTTTCCGGAGCAGGTGAAGAAGCCTGATTTTGCTTACCCCACCCTGGTGCTCAATCTTCTCCCTGTTGGTCTTGTCGGACTGGTGATGGCTGCATTGCTCGCAGCCGTCATGGGGGCGATGAGTTCCGTATTCAACTCTGCCTCGACCCTGGTCACTCTCGATTTCTACAAGAAACTTCGTCCGCGAGCTACCGAAAGCCAACTCGTGTTTTTCGGCCGGATCGCGACGGGGATTATGGTTTTGCTCGGCCTGCTCTGGGTTCCGTTCATTCACTACATCAGCAGCCAGCTGTACATCTATCTGCAAAGCGTACAGGCTTACATCAGCCCGCCCATCGCAGCCTGCTTTGTCCTGGGAATCCTGTTGCCGCGGCTCAACGGATCGGGCGCCATCAGTTCGCTGCTCACGGGCTTCGTGCTGGGCGCCACGCGGTTCGTTCTCGAACTCACCGATCGAGCCAGCGGCGGTCACTTCACCTCTCCAGTAGCGCGCTGGATTATCGACATGAACTTCCTCCACTACGCGATCTTCATGTTTATCGTCTGTTCCGTCGTTCTGGTGGCGGTCAGCCTCATGACTCCCGCTCCCGACCGTAAACGCCTCGCGGGGCTCACTTTCGCCACCGTAGACGACAAGATTGAAACGGTTGCGGTTGGTGGCCCACCCATGCGTAAACCTGCGCACGAAACTCCGATGGAACATGCCATCAACATCGTCTTCAGCCTGTTGCTGCTGTCTACGGTCATTGGCCTGTGGATTTATTTCCGCTAGGAGCCGCGCCGGGAGAGACCATCATGAACAGCGGCTCCATTCGAATCTTGAAGCCCAACGTGAGCCGGGACGAAGCTCTTCACGCGTTTTCTACCGCCGGGTTTTCAGCGCTTTACTGGCGGCTGCGGAGCGGCACTCTGCGGCGAATCGCGGACGTCTACGTGCAGTACTTTCTTTTCGAAGTAAAGTACGGAAAGGCGCGGCGTCTCTTTGCGATAGACGCGTCCGACGGATCGCTCGACCTCTTTGAATTTCCGCGCGAGCCAATAGGGCAAGAAGTGCTGACCCAGGAAGTAAGCAACCGGATTTCGGCTGCGCTCAGTGAAGCAAGCGCGGCGGAACTGCTTCGTGAGAAAGTTTTACGCCTCATTTTCCAGCAAGGATTCTTCAGGCTCCGGGACGCCCGGCTCGTGATCACTCGCGTGCCTTGCGAACTCTATCTGCCCTATTGGCTCGCTTTCTATGAACGTCGAGGTGCAGTTCGCTGCCGCGCGATGGACGCAGTCCGTCGCCGAATCGAAGGTGCAAAGGCGTCTGCGTTTTTTGAACAATGGCTTGCTGCTTGATATCCCACCACAGATGTGGCCCGTTTCGGAAGCGCACAGAACTTTCTTTCAGCTATGGTACGTTCTTAGATCTCGGGAGAAACTGAGATGACGGGACGTGTTTGGCGCGCAGGAACTCTCCTGCTGGCATTGATGTTGTATTGCGGCAGTGTCTGCGCTCAAGGCTGGCACCACATCGGCAACGTCGAGCGCGTCGAACCATTCCACGACGGGCTTCAGGATGGCGTGGAGCTGACCGCAGGCGCTGCAAAAGTCCGAATTACCCGCGTCTATAACGAAGTCTGGCGCGTACGCGTTGCGCCGAGCGGGAATTTCCCGAAAGATTTCTCTTGGGCGGTGGCCGAAACGGTGTTGGACTACAAGAAAATCCCCGTCCAAATCCGTGACGAACCGAATGAAGTGAAACTGTTGATTGCCGGAAACGTCCGCGCGACAATCACTAAGTCTCCCTTGCTAATTCGCTTCTTCGACGCTTCCGGAAACGTCGTGCTTGCCGACGAGCCCAGTTTGCCGATGGCCTGGAACAGCTCGCGCATCCGTGTCTGGAAAAAAATGCCGCCGGACGAACATTACTACGGCCTCGGCGACAAAGCCGGGCCCATGGACCGCCGCAATCGTGCTTTCACGAACTGGAACGCCGACGCGTACGCCTGGCAGGAATCCACCGACCCGCTCTACAAAAGCATTCCGTTCTTCATCGGGGTGCGAAACGGCGCCGCTTACGGCCTCTTTTTTGACAACACCTATCGCAGTTCGTTCGATTTCGGCAAGGAATCACCAGACTACTTTTCGTTTGGAGCAGAAGGCGGTGAACTCAACTACTATTTCCTCGCTGGCCCCGATCCCAAAAAAGTCGTGGGAGAATACACGGCCCTAACCGGGCGCTCGCCGCTGCCTCCGCTTTGGTCCCTCGGTTACCAGCAGTCGCGTTACAGCTACTACCCGGAATCTCGCACCCGCGAGATCGTGCAGACCCTTCGCCAAAAGAGAATCCCGACTGACGCCATCTATCTCGATATCGACTACGAACAGGACTACGCTCCCTTCACTATCAATCGGGAGTATTTCCCCAAGTTTGAAAAAATGATCGCCGATTTTCGCGCGCAAGGCATTCACACCATCCTCATCACCGACCTCCACATTAAGAAAGACCCGGACCATGGTTACGCTCCCTACGATTCCGGCACGAAGAACGACGCCTTTGTGAAAAATCCCGATGGCTCGGTTTATGTCGGCACGGTCTGGCCCGGCGAGAGCGTTTTCCCGGATTTCACGTTGAGCCGTGTCCGCGATTGGTGGGGCGGGCTTTATAAGGACTTTGTTTCCATGGGGGTCGCGGGATTTTGGAACGACATGAACGAACCCGCCATCTTCCTGCGCGCCGACAAGACTATGCCGCTCGACACGGTCCATCGCCTGGACGATGGCTTAACGCTCGACCATCGCGCTGTCCACAATATTTTCGGTATGGAAAATGTCCGCGCAACCTACGAAGGCGTGCTGAAGCTACAACCCGGCGAGCGTCCGTTTGTGCTCACGCGCGCCGCGTTTTCCGGCGCGCAACGCTATGCCGCCACCTGGACCGGCGACAACAGCAGCACCTGGAACCATCTGAAAATGAGCACTCCTATGCTCCTGAGTATGGGCATCTCCGGCTTTCCTCTCATCGGCGACGACATCGGCGGATTCGCCGGTTCCCCAACGCCTGATCTCCTGACCCGCTGGTTCGAGGTCGGCGCCCTGAATCCGATCTACCGCGATCACACGGAAAAAGGCACCGGGGATCAAGAACCCTGGGTTCACGGCCCGGAGCACGAAGCGATTCGCCGCAAATATATCGAGCTTCGTTACCGCCTCATGCCTTATCTCTACACCGGAATTGAAGAAGCCTCGCGGACTGGAATTCCCTTAATGCGCCCTGTTTTTTTCGAATATCCGCAAACAGCGGATTTCTACAACGACGATCGCGATTTTCTGGTTGGCCGCGACCTCTTTGTTGCTCCGGTCACGTCTGAGATGCTAGATGTGGAAAAGATTCTGCTACCGCCCGGCGAGTGGTACGACTTTTGGACTGGCACGAAACAAAACACCAAAGAAAAATTCGACCTGCATCCCCGCCTCGACGAAATGCCGGTTTACGTTCGCGCTGGTGCGATTCTGCCGATGCAGCCCCTTGTTCAGAATACCGAGGAGACTCCAAACGGGCCTCTCCAGTTGCGCGTTTATCCCGGCGAAGACTGCGCAGGTTCGCTTTACCAGGATGACGGCCACAGTTTCGCTTACCAAAAGGGCGAGATTCTCCGCGTCACTTACTCCTGCTCGGTATCAGTGGGTGCGCTTACGATTTCGAGCCACATCGACAAGAATGCCTACAGGCCCTGGTGGAACGCCACAGCATTGACGATCTACGGTTCGGCAGCCGCCCCCAAAGAAGTTCGCGTCGATGATCGCGTGATCCAGGGTTGGAGCTTTGACGCTCAGTCTCACACCGTTACGTTGACCGTCCCCGACGCACTAAAGAACTGGACCGTCCATCTCAACTTCTAGACAGCTCACCTCTCAATTCACCAGATAAATCGAAAGCGACTGGGCTGGCATGGATATTCGAAGCTCCTTCTCCGCCAGCTCTGCGTCCGCTTCGCCAAACAGCCGTGAGATTTCTTCCACTTTCTGAATCGGCGTTCCATCCAGCGGAATCTTCAGATCCTTTCGCTGCGCCGCATTGTTAAACGCGACGACAATCCGCTCTTCTTCTGACTCACGCAGAAAAACATACGAACTCTCGCCGGATGCCAGATGCCACTGCTTTCCATCGCGGAGCGCTTCATGTTCGCGGCGAATCCGCAACAGCCCCTGAACGCACGCAAAAATGTCCCGTTGCTCCCGCGTGCGTCCGGCCTCAGTGAACGCGTCATTTGTATCGCCGATCCACCCGCCCGGAAAATCCCGCCGATTGTCCGGATCGCCTCCTCCCTGCATTCCAATTTCGTCGCCGTAGTAGATCTCCGGAATCCCTCGCAAAGTCAACGTCAGTCCGAATGCCAGCTTCAACTTCGCTGCAGAGCTGCCTTCCGCGCTCGAGAAACGGGGCACATCATGATTCGCAAAAAATGGCACCAACATTTCAGGGTGCACATACAACGTGTCGTGCCTCAGCACATCTGCGATGCGTCCCACTGGCGCGTTCTTCAGCAATATGTCACGAAGAGTGAAAAACATGGGAAAGTCAAAAACCGTCGAAAGCCCGCTGTCGATGCCGTCGTACCGCCGCACGCCCCCAACGAAGAAAGAGGTCACGCTCGGGTCCGGATGAAATACTTCGCCGATTGTCGTTAGGTTGGGATAGATCCGCCGCAATCCCGCGTGCCAATACGCCCAGAACTTCCGCCCAACGTACGGAAACGTGTCCACGCGGTAGCCATCTAGTCCGGAAACTTCCGCCCACCAGATGCTGTTTTGCAAGAGATATTCCTCGACCACCGGGTTCTCCGTATTCATGTCCGGCAGAATTCCCGCAAACCACCCTTCAGCGAGATTGCGCTTCATCCAATCAGGTGCATGCGGATCGATTAACGATTCGAACGGATCATTCTGCGCCGCTTCGCCGCTAGGCCTGCCATAGAATGTTGCGTTCAGCGGTGAATGGGCATCGAGATGATGTTGCAGCGTGCCGTGAAACCAATCCGGCAGCGGAGGATTCGTGACCCACGGGTGATGAGGGCCAATGTGATTTGGCACCACATCAAAAAAGATCTTCATTCCCATTTTGTGCGCTGCTGCCACTAAATCCTGGTAATCCTTCAGCGAACCCAGGTGCGGATCGACCGCGTATAAATCGACGGCGCCGTACCCGTGATAGTCTTGCGCCGCACCGTTTTTCACGATGGGTGTAAGCCACAACGTGCTCACGCCCAAATCTTTCAAGTACGGCAAATGATTCTGGATTCCCCGTAAATCGCCGCCATGATAAGCCCGCGGATTTGCCCGATCGTGCGACCCTGGCGCTTCGGCGGGTTCATCATTCGTTCGATCGCCATTGGCGAAGCGGTCCGGCATGATCAGGTAGATGATGTCATCCGGGGACAGTCCTTGAAATTTCCCCAGCTTCGGGGCGCGCGCTGCCAACGGCAACTCGAACGAAGTCGTCCCTTTCGGCGTGGTAATTCGGCAGACGGCTGTCCCGGATCGTGTGTCGGCCGCGATCTTCAGCCATACGAAGAGATAGTTTCCGCCGGCCGTAGCTTGCGTGTGCGACACGCTCAGCGTTGGCAGATTGCAAGCAACATGGGTGGCCTCCAAATCGTGGCCCGAAACCAGCACCATCAACTCTGGCGTGAGCCCTATCCACCAATTTGGCGGATCCACCTTGGTTACTGTGGGTGCGGCCTCGGTGGCGTTGTGCTGAGGTGCGCCACTGCGAGCGGGGCTCGCCCAAATCAAACAGGAGACAAATGCTAGAAGGAGGGTTCGGACAATAAAGGACTTGAAACAGGATTTGCTGTGGGGTGTTTCATGATTTTTCACGACAAGAGCATAGGCAAAAAGCGCGCCTTCCACCAGTCCCAATTCCCTGGGCTTGCGGAGCCATTTTCGCAGACCAACTACTCAGCAAATACTAGTTCCCCAAATACTTCCGGCACGTGAAAATTCGGCACCTCAGTTCCTGTTGACTGCCATGCTGAATAAAACCTGGGCTCTGATGCGCCCTCGACGCGATAAAAGTTCACTCTCCATGTCTTGGCAGAATCGAACTTTTTCACCAAACACCTCATCGGGATCGCGAGTTCTGCTACCCACTCCTTGGCACCTTCATGAAGAACGACCCGCCGCGTCATCCCACTCTTCAAGTCGTGCTTCTCTCCTGGAGCGATGTCCAAGTCAATCCACTGCCCGTTTGGACTGACCTCGAATTCTTTGTACCGCCGAAGATTCGAGGGATCGGGCTGCAAAAACACTTCTGCGACATCGCGATCCCAAAGCTGGTCGCGCCTCCCGCTGGGTTCGGCGTCCGGGAAAACTGTAATTGTGCGGTATTTCGCCCGGAATCTCACAAATAAAATCTGCGAAGTCCACAACAATCGCACTTCCGTTTCTCTTTCCGGATCCGCGTTTTTCCCCTGCCAATCTGCATCGAAACGCAACAGCTTCGCTTTGTCCCAAGACGAAGGCGTTGGAAACCCTTCCGCGTCGCACGGTTCGGTCAGCTTCACCGCTGCGGCCCTCGAACCTTTGAACTGATTTTCTTCAAAACTCACCAATAGTCTCCCTTTGGTTACAACTCTCGTTGTGTTTCACAGCATACCCTTTGCAAGCCGATGCACAAGGTGGAAAGGCTCGGGCAATTCTCTTCAGGCAATCTTTCCTCGCTCCCACCAACCCGTCTCAAATCGTAACGACTCTTTGCGCACCATCATTCGCGCATCTCCTGGCCTCCTCTCTTTGCCGTGCTAGCATGAAATTTCACTCTCTCGCGGTCGATCCTCACGTGTCAGAAAGAAATTCGGAGATCAGGAGCGTCAATCAATGGTTGAACCTGTGAATACTGAGGAATTCTTAGCGCATTCCGCCAAACGGTCCCCGGATCAGTTCCAATACGTAAAGCTCCGCTTCGACGGCTCCGTCGCCCGAATGACCCTCAACCGTCCCGACCACAATCTTTTGAACGAAGCCATGCTCCGGGAAATGGCCGACGGCATTTCCGATGCCGGGGGGCGCGATGACATCAAACTCATTGTCCTCGATTCCGCTTGCAAAGTTTTCTGTGGCGGCATCGACATCGGCGAATACACTTCCGAGCGCGTGTTCCAGATGCTCGACGCGTTTCATTCCGCCTTCGCGGGCATGCTGGAGGTCAGCAAGCCCGTCATTTGCGTCGTTAATGGGCCCGCGATCGGCGGCGGCGCAGAACTCGCGGCCTTCGGCGATTTGGTGATTGCTTCTCCGAAAGCCCGCTTTGCGCAACCTGAAATCAGCATCGGAGTATTTCCTCCGCTTGCTTCCACGATCCTCCCGTTTCTCGTCGGCCCGAAAATCGCGCTCGAGCTTGTCCTCACCGGCGAGCCCGTGAGCGCGGAGCGGGCCCTCGAACTTGGCATGGTCAATCGTCTTGTCCCCGAAGCCCAACTCGAGCAAACCGTCAACGATCTTGCCAATCGCATCAGCAGCCATTCGGGTGCCGTGCTCACCATGGCCAAAAAAGCGATTCTCGGCGGCATGGGTCTGTCTCTTCGGGATGGTCTCAAGCACTCCATGAATATCTTCCTAAACGAATTGTATCGTCTGGAAGATTCTCAGGAAGGGCTTCGTGCCTTAGTCGAAAAGCGCAAGCCCAATTGGAAAAACCGCTGAGCTTTAGCTCGATTTTCGACTCGCGCATTGACACTCATTTCTGCCCAGCTTACACTGGCCTTCCAATTTGTAGGCGAAGGATGCGGGGAAGGCCGTGTGAATCGGCCGCGGTCCCGCCACTGTGATCGGCTCGCTCAGCCGTAAGCCAGGCCACCCTCCTTTGCCGCAGAGGCTCATGCTCTTCGCGAGAAAGAGCGCGGGCGAAGCCCCAAGCGCCTCGCGGGGCTTTTTCATTTTCACCGGAGAATTCTCGCGGCCGTTGAGGGAGACCCTTGAAGGAACTCATGTCCCTGCGTCTTCGCTCGGTAGCTTCCACTGCTGTCGTCGCATTCTTTTGCGCTGCCGCGCCTCTGTGCGCACAGAGTGCTCCCCCAGATTCCGGGGCTGCTCCTGCCTTTCGCGAAGTCGTGGACGAAACGGGCCGCGCCGTTCGTATACCTCAGCCTGTAAAGCGCATCGTCTCTCTCGCGCCCAGCATGACGGAAACCGTTTACGCTCTCGGCGTACAGGATCGCTTAGTGGGAGACACCGACTTTTGTGATTACCCGCCTGATGCCCAAACAAAAACAAAAGTCGGCGGTGGTATCAATCCGAGTTTAGAAAAAATCGCCTCGCTCCATCCCGACCTTGTGCTGGTGACGAAAGCCTTCAACCTGCCAGAAACAGTTCACTCCTTGGAAGGGTTAGGCATTTCTTCGTACGCCACCGATCCCCACACGGTGAACGACATCATCACTTCCACAAAAAGAGTTGCTGACTTGCTTGGTGTTCCCGACGCCGGAACCACGGTCGGTGACGATATGCAACGCCGTCTCAACCAGCTTCAACATCAACTTGGCGCGCTACCTCCACGCCAGGTCCTTTTTGTCGTTTGGACACAACCTCTTATTTCCGTCGGCAGGAGCACCTTCATTGCCGATGCCTTGTTGCATGCGGGTGCCGTTTCCATTGTGGATTCCTCGCAGGATTGGCCGCACGTGAGCCTTGAGGAAGTTGCCCGTCTCCAGCCGGAGTATCTCGTTTTCGCGGATTCGCATTCGGAGACTGTTTCCGCTCAGGTTGACACCCTCGCCACGCTTCCGGCCTGGCGTATTCTAAACGCTGTGGCCAATCGCCGGTTCGCAGTCATCAGCGATGCTGTGAACCGTCCCGCGCCGCGCATCGTCTCCGCCATTGAGGATCTTGCCCGGCAACTTCACCCCGAAGCCTTTGCTGACAAGCCCTCGGACGCCAAGGACAAAGAAAAACAAACTTCGCCGGGACCCGCAAAGTCTTCCCGGAATTTTGCTCATGATATGCCAAGTCAACCGCTCGAAACCCACGCGCTTGCCGGAGGCTGTACATGCGCCCTCTAACCCTCCGCCGCCTCCTACTGCAATGCCTGCTCCTGACAGTGATCTTGTTTCTCGTAGTTGTCGGTGCTCTTAAATTTGGCGCGGTGCCTGTTTCGCTGTACGCCCTGGCGCGCGACCTCCTCCGTGTGATTCTCGGTCAAAGCAGCCAAATTTCCAGCGATTATGGCCTCATCATAGAAAATATCCGCCTCCCTCGCATCATACTTGGCATCATCGTCGGGGCTTCTCTCTCGGTCGCGGGCACCAGCTTTCAAGCGCTGCTCCGCAATCCACTCGCCGACCCGTACGTTCTTGGCGTTTCCAGCGGCGCGGCTCTTGGCGCCATTCTTGGCCTCATCGCCGAGCCCCATTTGGCCCTGCCCCCTGCTTTTGCGGCCTTGCTGACCCCCTTGTGCGCGTTCCTCGGCGCAACCGCCACGATTGCTGCCGTGTATTTTCTGGGCCGGCGCGAAGGTCAAATCGACAGCACCACCCTTCTTCTTGGCGGCGTCATCACCGCGTCTTTCCTTTCCGCGCTCATCATGTTCTTGATGACCATCGTCACCAGCAGCAACACGCGCGGCATGGCTTTCTGGCTGATGGGCAACCTTTCGACCTCCTTTCAAAAGAGTGTCTACTGGTTCCTCGCTGCTGGTTTCGCCGTCGCTTCTGGAATCATCTACACGACCGCCAATGATTTGAACTTGCTCCTGGCCGGCGAAAAAGAAGCGATGCACCTCGGAGTCGATGTCCGGCGCGTGCAGCTAGTGGTTTACATCGCCGCCTCGTTTCTGACGGGCCTGGCGGTTTCCGTCAGCGGTGCCGTCGGCTATGTTGGCCTCATCGTGCCGCACATCATGCGTTTCATCTTCGGCTCCGACCATCGCACGCTGCTTCCTACCGCCGCGCTGGGTGGCGCAATCGCTGTCGTCATCGCAGACACCGTTGCCCGCACCGTTGTGGCACCAAACGAAATTGCCGTTGGCGCCGTCACCGCCATCGTCGGCGCTCCGCTTTTCATCTATCTCCTGCGCCGGAGGCTCACATGAGCAGCCCAGCTCTCGCGCGCAATCCTTCCGAAGCCTCGCGCCTGGGCAACGAGCCCCGCCTTGGCGTCGAGCAAGTCAGCTACGCCTATTCCGCCAATCCTGCGCAGGCTCCGCTCTTCACTCTCGAAGCCACCAGCTTCCAGGCTCGCCCCGGCGAAATCGTTGCCGTTCTCGGTCCAAACGCCAGCGGCAAATCCACGCTTCTCCAAATCATCGCCGGCGCTCTGCCGCCGCTCTCCGGCCGCGTCTTGCTGAATGGATTTGTGGTGCACTCACTCAGCCCGCGCACGCGCGCCCAGCGCATCGCCATGGTGCAACAGGAAAGCCGCCTGCTCTTTCCCGCCCGTGCCTGGGAGTTCGTTCTTCAAGGCCGCCACGCGCACGGCCGCTCTCTTCGTTTTGAATCCTCCGACGATGTCCTCATCGCCAAGAATGCCCTCACGCAAGTCGGCGCCGCCGAACTCAGCGATCGCTGGATGGATCAAATTTCCGGTGGCGAAAAGCAGCGCGTCATTCTCGCCCGGGCCCTATCCCAGCAGCCCCTTCTTCTGCTTCTCGACGAACCGACGTTGCATCTCGACATTGCCGCCCAGGTCGGCCTTCTCGATGCCCTCCGCCGCCTCGCTGCGGAGAATCGCTACACCGTCGTCATCGTGACTCACGAATTGAATCTCGCCGCCGAGTACGCCGATCAGGTCGTCCTGATGCAACGTGGCCGCTGCCTGCGCGTTGGTCCGCCGGCCAGCATCTATCAGCGCGAATTGCTCGAACAGGTTTTCCAGACGCCGCTCTCGGTCGAATTCTCCTCGAACGGGCGCCCTCGCGTCACGGTTTTGTCTGGAAATCAACCGTAGGAGTTGTCTCGTCCACCTCAACCCTGCGGCGCTTTTCCGCAGACCCTATTCACCGCGGACTTCGTGCTCGGGAAGACGGTTGCTGTTCTCGGCTCAGTCGAGTCAGCAGGAACAAAGCCGTCGCCGCCGCGCGACTGTAAGGCGGAAGCCGCTCACCTTGTGAGTGAGCTTAGAAAAGTTCGTAAACCACTGCGGCAAAACGCTCGCCTCGTTCGAATCGGGCGTCGCTGCGGGAAGGCTGCGAACCGTAATCACCGCCAAGCCAGGAGACCGGCGAAGTCCGCAGCCTGCGCGCTCTTCATTCGCGCACAGGACGACCTTCAAGCTCCCGCGCGTGAGGGAGCGGAGGACCCCATGAAAACCAATCTTCTTCGATCTGCTTTTCTCTCTCTGGCAGCTCTCGCAGTTGGCATTTCTTTGCAAGCCCAAGACAATTCTTATGAAGCTCGCGTTTCCGGCAAACTAACTGATTCCTCCGGCTCCGGCGTCGGTGGCGTTCGAATCACCACACAACTGGAAACCAGCCCCGGCGCACGCATCTGGGCCGCCAGGTCCGACGAAGACGGCAGCTATCTGCTTGTCCTTCCTCCCGGCCACTACCACATCCATTTTGAGCATGCGGCTTTCGTTCCTCGCGATATTTCTCTCGACCTCGTAGCCTCCGAAAATCGCACCCTCGACCTCCGCTTCGAAATCGAGCGGCTATCCGAAAACGTCGTCGTCACCGCCAACACTCAGCCTCTCGAGATCGACCACACTCCCGCTCCCGCCGATCTCATCGGTCACCGGGAAATCGAAGAGCGCCAAGCCGTCTCTCTTCCCGACCTTCTCGCGACGCAAATTGGCGTTAGCCTCGCGCGTACCGGCACCATCGGCGGCCTCGCCTCCATCTTCATTGACGGCGGCAACTCCAATTTCACCAAAGTCCTCATCGACGGCACACCTGTCAACGAGCCTGGCGGTGTAATCAACTTCTCGAACCTCACTCTCGACAACGTCGACAAGGTCGAACTTGTCCATGGCGCCGAAAGCGCCCTGTACGGCACTGACGCCATGTCCGGAGTGATTCAGATCGTCAGTCACCGGGGCGAAACCCGCATTCCCGAAGTCAATCTCTTCGCCGAGGGCGGCAACTTCTCTTCCGCGCGCGGCGGCGGACAAGTCAGCGGCCTTCTCGGCGCTTTCGACTACTCCGCTTCAGGCTCCTACTTTGAAACTGCCGGCCAAGGTGTGGACGACGAGTTTTTGAATCGCAGCTTCGCCGGCAATTTCGGCTATCGCTTTTCCGATTCGAATCAGCTTCGCCTCACGGTGCGCAGCAACTCGAGCTTCGCCGGCACTCCCGGCCAGACTCTTTTCTCCTCGATTCCTTTTGCCGTTGATCCCACTGCCTACGACAACCTGAAACAGCTTTCCAGCAATCTCACCTGGTCCTTCCGCGCCGGCTCTCACTGGTCTCATCAACTCTCCGGCATGGAATCGCGCATCCTCGACACCAACGCCTTTCCAGATTTCAGCCTATTCGCTACCGATCAATTCAATCGCTCCGGCTTCCTCGAGCAATCCACCTATTCCTTTAGCCAGGGTGCCGCAACTGCCGGCTATCAATACGAAGTCGAAAACGCCTATCCCAACAGCCTCGGCGGCGTTCACGCTCGCCGCAACAATCAAGCCGGTTTCCTTGATGCGCGCTGGCAGCCCCTCTCGCGCCTCACGCTCAGCGCCGGCGCCCGCGCCGAAGAAAACACCAACTTCGGCACTCGCGTTGTCCCGCGCGTTGGAGCCGTCTACGCGCTCCGCTATTCGCAAAGTTTTTGGGGAGACACTCAGGCCAGAATTTCTTACGGCCAGGGCATCGAAGAGCCCACCGTCTTCGAATCCTTCAGCACTGATCCTTGTAATCCCGGGAATCCGGGTTTGCGCCCCGAGCGCAGCCGCACT
>Ga0187780_10000574_pt1 | contig 27559 bp, 16 predicted proteins | sample 1015_Q2_SP10_20__FD_132429 | JGI IMG/M metagenome (GOLD analysis project Ga0187780, IMG submission 132429) | Tropical peat soil microbial communities from peatlands in Department of Meta, Colombia - 1015_Q2_SP10_20_MG | ecosystem: Environmental > Terrestrial > Soil > Wetlands > Peat | place... | reverse complement strand
CGGCCCAATCATCTTCGGCCATGCCGTCTTCGAGCGAGACGATGGGATACTTCTCCACCCAGTTGGCCCAATAGGCCGCCATTTCGGAGGAAGAGTGCGCGGACTTGTCGGATTTCTTGAAGACGTATTTGCCGCTGGCTTTGTCGAAGAATTCGCTGGCGGCGGGATCGAGCGCGATGGCGACTTGCTCTCCCGGCTTGTAGCCAGCGGAGGAAATGGCTTCGAGAACGATCTGGATCGCTTCTTCGTTGGATTTGCAACTCGGAGCGAAGCCGCCTTCATCGCCGACCGCGGTGTTGTAGCCGCGCTTCTTGAGAGCAGCTTTCAGGGAGTGAAACACTTCGACGCCCCAGCGAAGCGCTTCGGAGAAAGTGGGCGCGCCAATCGGCATGGCCATGAATTCCTGGAAGTCCACGGAGCTGTCGGCATGAGCGCCGCCGTTGAGGATATTCATCATGGGAACGGGGAGCAGATTGCCGGAATGGTCGGAGGAATAGCGCGCCAGGTATTTGTAGAGCGGTTCCTTGAAGGCTGCGGCGGAAGCGCGGGCCGCGGCCATCGAGACGGCGAGAATGGCGTTGGCGCCGAGGCGGGATTTGGTGGGCGTGCCGTCGAGAGTGATCATTTTCTGGTCGAGGGCGCGCTGGTCGGAGGCGTCGAAACCGGTGACGGCTCTGACGAGCTCGGAGTTGACGTTGGAGACGGCTTTCAGAACGCCCTTGCCGAGATATTTGGACTTGTCGCCATCGCGAAGTTCCAGGGCTTCGTGTTCGCCGGTAGAGGCTCCCGAAGGGACGATGGCGCGGCCAAATGCGCCGGAATCGAGAAGCACGTCGGCCTCGACCGTGGGATTGCCGCGGGAATCGAGGACCTGACGGGCTTTAACGCGAGTGATGATCGTAGACATGACAGTTGGGACTCCTGTGTAGTGAGCAACAAATAATTGTAGCAGAGGGGGAAAAAGTGGCGAGTGACGGGGAACACATCAGCCGTCAGCCGATAGCCGTCAGCTATCAGCTAAAAGAGCTTGCTTTTTCACTCTTTGCTGTCGGCTGACGGCTATCGGCTGATGGCTTCTTTCCCGTCACGGGTCACGAGCCACGCTTCATCAGGCCCAGGTGCGCAAACCGATGACGTGCCAATAGGCGAGAAAGATTGTGGCGATCAACAGGGCTGCGGTGACAAGCATCGAGAATTTGCGGACGCGGGGACGAACCTGATCCTTGGGCGCACGCCACAGCGCGATGGCGCTTGCGACGGAAGCGACGGCAAAGGCAGTCGTCGAAAGGAAGACGCCCAGCGACCAACCAGTGAAGTTGCCCATGCGCTCGATCACATCGTCGCCGCATACGATGAAGATGACGACCGTTGCCAACATGCAGAGCACGGCAAGCAATGGCCAGAGACGCATGGCGCGCTCGGCGGGACGGCGGCGCTTCTTGATGAGGCCGCCAAGGATCCAGAAGGGCGCATAGACCAGAATCGATAGGACGGAGAGCACCACGAAAGCGGTAAGCAGAATCTGAAGAAGTGCCAGCCAGGTGGGAATGCGCTTCATGGTGGTCATGCTTCCGGCTTGAATGAAGCGGCCGCTTTCGTTCGGGGTAAGCAGAATGACGCTGGCAAGGGGTTCGGGCGGATCTTTCTTGGGCACGTAGCGGAACTGGGAATTTGCCACGGGAATGAATGTCTCATTCATTCCGCCCAGGTTGCTCATGAGCAGCTTGCCGTCGCGGACGCTGGTGTGAGTCAGGCCCAACAAGTATTCGAGGAAATAGATCATGTCCACGCGAGGGGAATCCGGCTCGTACCATCCGGCATACGCAGCGGCGTTTGCGGGCAGCGCCGCCGCGGGTGGCACAGTAGGCTTTTGGAGTTTCAAAGTGACGTAGCCGCGGATCGCTTTGCTGATTTTCTCGAACGCATCGCCGTTGCCACTGTTGATGCTGTAGAAATAGCCCACGCCGTACTCGGGCATATAAGCCATTTCCGTGAGCCCGCCGTTCACGCCGCCGTTGTGCCCGTGATAGACGAATCCTTCTTGAAAACTCCAGTAATTCGACAAGCCGTAGCCGCTCTTTAGTCCTTCCTTTGCAGCCCACGTGCTCGCGGGATTCTCCATGCGATCGATGTTCGCCGCGGGAACTACAGAGACACCGTTCACTGTACCCCGATTGAGATAGAACTGGACGTAAGCAGCCATGTCATTCGCGGAAGCGTTGATGGAGCCAGCAGGGCGAAAGAGAATATTCCAGTACGGATAAGGAGTCTTCCCATCGGGATGATATAGCGTCGTCGCGGTTCCCGGAGGAGGAGGGAAATAAGTGGCGGTCTTCATGCCGATGGGGCGGAAGAGATGCTCGGTGACAAAATCCTCGAAGCGCTGATTGGTGAGCTTCTCGACGAGGTACGCAGCGACGGCAGGGCCGCTGTTGCAGTAAGCCGCGCGCGTGCCCGGCGGCCAGCGGGAAGTTCGCGAGTGGTGATCGTAGTCGAGAGCTTCACGCAATCCCATGGTGGGCGGAGCATCCTTGGCGTATTCGCGAAAGTGCATGTCGTCCCAGCCGGTGGTGTGTTCAAGAAGATGGACGACGCGGACGGGATTAGTGGCTTCCCAGCGATTCTCGAACCACACTTCGGGGGCGAGTTTGTGGAGGGGATCGTCCAGGGAGAGCTTGCCCTGGTCGGCTAGCAAAAGAATGGACATTGTGGCAAATGCTTTGGAAGTGGAGCCGATGCGGAAGAGCGTGTCGGGCGTGACCGTCTGGCCAGAAGTAACGTCCGACTTGCCGACACCGCTGATCCACTCGGGCCCATCGCGATGCACGATGGCGACGGACACACCGGGCGTGTGGGTATCGTTGAGGATTTTTTCAAGCTGCTGGCGCAGTTCTTCGATGGATTGGGCGGGCTTTGGCTTTTCTTCCTTGGGGCCAGCCGAGCGGCATGAAACGAGCGCAACGGAGAGGGCGAAAGCAAGAAGGCATAGCACCAATTGGGAGGTACGAATGCGGGTGAGATTAGTGGAGATCATTGTGACTGCTCCAAAGGGATTTGGAAAGAACAACTCTAACAGAGAGGGCAAGTGGGAAGCGTGACGCGTGGCAAATGGGGAGTGACGGGGAGCACACGAGCCGTGAGCCTACAGCCGTCATTCAACAACTGAAGAACTCAAAGCCCGCAGTTGGTGAGATGGACGATTAATAATCACTCGGATCGGGCTCTTCGATAAGGTTTTCCTTGCGAACGACGACGACAATGCCGGAGGGAGTTACATGATACTTGCTGCGGTCGGCTTCGAGGTCGAAGCCGATCTCAGTGCGTTCCGGGATATGGACGTGGCGGTCAATGATGGCGCGGCGAATCTTTGAGTAGCGGCCGATGTTGACGTGGTTGTACAGGATGGATTCGCTGACATCACAAAAGCTGTTCACACGTACGTCGTACCCGATCACGCAATTCTTTACACGGCCGCCGGAAATGATGGAACCACCCGCAACGATGGAATCAACGGCGGCGCCCATGCGGTCTTCGTCGGCAAAGACGAACTTGGCGGGAGGATACTGGTGCTGCCAGGTGCGCAAAGGCCAGTGCTTGTCGTACAGGTTGAAGACCGGGGAAACGCTGACGAGATCCATGTTGGCCTCGTAGTAGGCATCGATGGTGCCGACGTCGCGCCAGTAGAGGGATTCCTTGCTGTTCTCATCCACGAAGTTATAGGCGTAGACACGGTGCCTGGAGATGATGTGCGGAAGGATATCTTTGCCGAAATCGTGGGAGGACTTCGGATTTTCTGCATCAGCGAGCAGGATGTGACGAGTCAGGAGTTGGGCATTAAAAACGTACACACCCATGGAGGCGTTGCAATGCGTATGTTTGTGCGGAGAGGTATTGGGCTTGGCGGGCTTTTCCTGGAAGCCAACGATGCGCCACTGCTTGTCAGTTTCGATGACGCCCAATTGCTTGGCAGCCTCAGCCGCAGGGATTTCGGCGGTTGCGACTGTCACATCCGCGCCGGTATCGATGTGCTGCTGGAGCATCTTGGCGTAGTTCATTTTGTAGATATGATCACCCGCCAAAACGAAGATGTGCGCGGCACGCTCGCTGCCGATGGAGTACAGGTTTTGGTAAACGGCATCCGCGGTGCCTTGATACCACTGCTGAGAAACACGCTGCTGCGGAGGCAAGACTTCGATGTACTCACTCAGGCCCATGAGGGGAGACCAACCGGCTCGGATGTGGCGGGAAAGACTCAGTGCTTTGTATTGCGTGAGGACGAAGATGCGGCGCAAACCGGAATTAATGCAATTTGAAAGAGTGACGTCAATGATGCGGTAGAGACCGCCAAAGGGCACAGCAGGCTTGGCGCGATCGCGGGTGAGGGGAAAGAGGCGTTCGCCCTGTCCTCCGGCCAGAAGGACCACGATGGCATCGCGCATGTCGGGCATGGAAATCGGCTCCCAGGGCAGGGATATGAAGCAATTTAGTGTATCAGCAGGAGCAAGGGGCGAGCAGAAAAAGATAAAGCAGAGAGGACGGGCAGGCGGATTGGCGGCAGAGTGAAGGGTGACACGGAAGCCACTAAAGGAAGAGGGGAGAGGCGAAGGAAAGAAAGAGTGCTTGACTTGAGGAGGGGGAATTGACTACAAGAAGCCAGCTACCTCGTGAGATAATGCTATTAGGGGCAGTGCGGCAGGTGTGCGGTAGGCACTGCAAGCAACCAATCCGAGCCGGAATAGAGGTGAAGTACATTGGCAGAGGTGATCATTCAAGAGAATGAATCTCTTGAGAATGCCCTGCGCCGATTCAAGCGCAAGGTGCAGCAGGAAGACATCATCAAGGAGATCAAAAAGCATAGCTTTTACATGAAGCCCGGTGAAAAGCGCCGGGCTAAAGAAGCGCTTTCGCGGAAGCGACTGCGCAAGAAGCAGCGTCGCGAGCAGGATTAGGACTGAACGAGACGCGGCTCGGCGCCGCACTTCCGGGATCAGGCCCCTTTCAGGCAGAGAAGTTGGGAATTCGTTCATATTCTTCGCCCACCGGCCCGGGGGATCTGTGCTCTGATGATCGGAACGGAGCAAGGGTCCCGGTTGGAAAAAAGGCCCATGGTGAAAAAGTGAGTCCATCCCCACTGCCCGGAAGGGGTCAGGGGAGCGGGCTATGGAATTCCACGACAAGGTCCTGAAGTGCTCGGAATGTGGCGCCGAGTTCGTATTTACTGCCGGCGAACAGATGTTCTTCGCCGACAAGGGATTCAAGAACGAACCAAAACGGTGCAAGGCCTGCAAGGCAAAGCGAGCCGAAGGAGGGGGAGGGCCGATACGCACCGAAACGAAAACGACGTGCTCGCAATGCGGTAAGGAAACGACAGTTCCCTTCCGGCCAACGCAGGGCCGGCCAGTCTTCTGCAGGGAATGCTTCCAGGCAAGAAGGACGATGGGAGCAACTTAAGAGATCCAGAGAACAAATAAGGAATTGAGACAGGGGCTACCGAAGACGGTAGCCCTTTTTTACTTGGAATTGTGGGTTGTTAGCCAGGAATCGAGGTGGGCGAGGGATTCGGGCATGTTGCGTCGGCCGTAGCCGAAGCGGATGTGGCGGGGTTCGTCATACACGGTGCCAGGAAGGAGGAGGACGCCTGCTTCCAGAACGAGTTGGTCGCAGAAGGCCTGGACATCCTGATTTCGCTTGAAACGGGCGAAGCCGATGGTGCTGGCGTTGGGCGGGGTCCACTCAAAGGTATCAGCGTGACGGGAAAAGAACGCGGAGAGCTGAGGGAGATTTCGCAGAACAATCTGAAGATTGCGATCGATGAATTTCTGGCGGTGGCGGAATGCGAGGGCGGTGAGAAATTCGCTGGGGGCGCTGGCACAGATGGTGGTGTAGTGCTTAAAGGAGATAATTTTCTGGAGGAGAGTAGCGTCGCGCGAGGCGATCCAGCCGAGACGTAGGCCGGGAAGGCCGTAAGTTTTGCTGACGGAGCCGAGGCTGAGGGCACGGTCGTACAGATCGCAAGCGGCAGGGAGGCGTGTGGAAGGATCGTGCTCAAGTTCGCGGTAAACCTCGTCGGAGAAAACGTAAATGTGGTGGCGGGCTGCGAGCTCGAAAACGCCGCGGAAAATCTCGGGCCGCATGAGAAGGCCGGTGGGATTGTGGGGGGAATTGACGTAGATGGAACGAGTGTTGGGCCGGATAAGAGACTCGAGAGCGGCGAGATTGTGGGCCCAGCCATTCTCTGGTTTTCGACGCCATTCACTGACGGCAGCACCCGTGCTTTTGGGAAGAGTAAGCGCGCTCTCGTAGCAGGGTGTTTCGACGATGGCGTGATCGTTGGGGGTGAGCAGCGCGTGATAGAAGACGAAAATGGCTTCCTCGGCAGCGGACAGGACGACGATTTGATCGGGACGGATGTTCTTGTAAATCGTGGCAAGCACTTCGCGGAGCCAAGGCGCGCCAGGGGATTCTGTGTAGCCGCACCAGTGTTCCAGGAAAGCGTCGTGGGCACTGGGTTCGAGGGCGAGGAGTTCTTCGATGGTCTGAGATTCGGCGTCGGAAGAGGAGAGCAGGTATTTGGCGGAGAATTCGTACTTGCCCATGTACTCTTCAATGCGGAACGGAGTGATTCGCATGAGGGTGAGTGTCCCAAGGTGACCGGGGAAGCGTCCAGTGCCAAATTGACCGGAAGGAAGTGTCTTTTGGGGGATGACGGAGTATGATACTGGCTCCGAAGTCCCCTAAGAAATAGCGCTCCGGAGGGCCTTCCCATGGCTCACCGCTTTACCCTCGGTGTCGAAGAAGAATTCCAAATCATAGATCCAGAGACGTTGGAGTTGCGGTCGCACGTGGTGCAACTGATTTCGGCGGCGGCCTCGCGGGGACTCGGGGACCAAGTGAAGCAGGAGATGCACCAGTCGATTGTGGAAACGGGGACGAAGATCTGCGAGAACGTGAGCGAATTACGGCTAGAGATGCACAGGACGCGGAGAGAGCTTGTGTCCGCAGCGGAAAGCACCGGGCTGCAAGTGGCGGCAGCGGGGACGCACCCGTTTTCGAGCTGGATTGACCAAGTAATTTCACCCGGCGAGCGGTACGAACACATCGTGGAAGAGATGGGGCAACTGGCGCGCTCGCTGCTGATTTTTGGGATGCACATCCACGTGGCGATGCCGAACAAACAAACCACCATCGACATCATGAACATGGTGAGGTATTTCGTGCCGCATTTGTTGGCGCTTTCGACGAGTTCGCCGTTCTGGATGGGGAGGAATACGGGGCTGAAATCGTTCCGTACGACGGTGTTCCGGCGCTTTCCGAGGACGGGGATACCGGAAACGTTCGAATCGTGGAACCAATACGAGCATTACGTAAACCTGCTGATAAAGCTGAATTGTATAGATAACGGGAAAAAGATTTGGTGGGACGTGAGGCCGCACCCGACGTACGGGACGCTGGAGTTTCGCATGTTCGACACGGCCACAAAGGTGGAGGACGCGGTGGCGATCGCGGCGCTGACCCAGGCGATCGTGGTGAAACTGCACCGGCTGTATACCAGTAACATGGGCTGGAGGAGATATCACCGCGTGCTCATTGAAGAGAACAAGTGGAGAGCAGCCCGGTATGGAATCGAAGGAAAGATGATTGATTTTGGAAAAGAGGCCGAAGTGCCGATGAAGGAGCTGATTCCGGAATTGCTGGAACTGGTTGACGACGTTTTGGATGACCTGGGAAGCCGCGGCGCGGTGAACTACATACACACGATAATGAGAGAGGGGACGAGCGCGGAGAGGCAGTTGCGCGTGTATCAGCAGACAGGGGACATGAAAGAAGTGGTGAGGCACCTGGTGGCGGAAACGCGGAGCAGCGCCCTGGATGCAAGATCGAGTTCGGCGGGGAGTGTGCATTGAAGGTGGCGGGAGTTTCCCTTTGCCAAAATACAAAAGGAGAGATTCCTCACTTCGCGGACTCCGTTCGAAATGACGAGTAGGGTAGATTTTGCAGCTTCGACGCGGAGGAGGTAAACCAAGATGAAAGTCGGTCTCTTGTGCGGGCGGGAGTTCAGTTTTCCTCCGGCATTCCTGGAGCGCGTGAGTCTGTTGGGTAAGAAAGACGGAGTGAGCGCGGAGTTCGTGAAGCTGGGCGGGACGAAGATGGGCGAGGCGGCGGAATACCGGGTGATCGTGGACCGGATTTCGCATGAAGTAGATTATTACCGCGGATACCTGAAGCACGCGGTGCTGCAAGGAACGTACGTCATAAACAACCCATTCTGGTGGACGGCGGACGACAAGTACTTTAACTATTCGATGGCCGCGAAGTTGGGAATTGCCATTCCGAAAACGATCCTGCTGCCGCAAAAGGGTTATCCCCCGGATGTGGACATTACTTCGGAATCGTTGCGGAACCTGAAATACCCGATGGACTGGGTGGCGCTGCTGGACTACGTGGGACGGCCGGCAATTCTGAAACCGTTTTCGGGCGGCGGGTGGAAGCACGTTTACAAAGTGAACAATGAAGAGGAGCTACTGCACGCGTACGATCAGACGTCTCCGTACTGCATGACGCTACAGGAGTTCATCGATTTTGAGAAGTATGTGCGCTGCTTCACGTTTGGGAAGACGGATATTTTGCCGGTGACCTACGACCCGAAGGAGCGGCGGTACCTAGTGGAGCACAATTATGTGAACGCGGAACTGGGCGCGCGGGTAGTGAAGGACGCGCAGACGATCAACGCGGCGCTGGGCTACGAAATGAATACGATTGAGTTCGCCATCAAGGACGGCGTGCCGTATGCGATCGATTTCCTTAATCCGGCGCCCGATTTCGAGCGCGACCGCATTACGGCGTTCTATTTCGAGCACGTTGTGGACAAAATGGCGCGGCTGGTCATCGACCGCGCGTTGAACGGCAATGTGGCGAACACATGGCCGCGATGGGAAGAGATGCTAGGGGTTGGCGCCGCGGCAGGATTCACAGGAGCACCGCGGACGGCAGAGAAGGTGCAGGCCGCGCCATTGACCAACGTTTCGCGATGAAAACCACGAGAAGCGTGAAAGCAGAGAACACAAATCCCGTTGAGAGCTGGGATGCGCTGTTGCGCCCACGGGTAAAGAAGTCGCAGGCGCTGGCGACAAAATTTCTCAAAGAGGTGAGCGCGGCGAAGCTGACATTTGGCAAGCGAGTGCACTGCCCGTTTCTGAGGCCCGTCTTTCTTTCCCCCGAGGATGAAGAGCGCGTACGCACCGTCGCGGAGACAATTGCGGCGCTCGCGGAACGATTGACAGGCGCGGCGCTGGAAGATCCTTCACTCCTCGAACAATTTCACTTGAGGCCGGAAGAGGAGCGGCTCGTGCGGTTGAAGGGCGGTTACCAACCAGCGAGCGCGGCGTCGCGGCTGGATGCGTTTCTGCTGCCAGGCTCGTTGAAGTTTACGGAGTACAACGGGGAATCGCCGGCAGGATCCGGCTACTCGGAGACGCTGTCGGATATTTTTGGCGCGCTGCCGGTGATGGAGGAGTTCAAGCAGCGATACGAGGTGCACAGCTATCCGTTGTCGGCCAAATTGCTGGACGCGCTCGTGAATACGTATGTGGACTGGGGCGGAAGCTCGAACCGACCGCAAATGGCGATTGTGGATTGGAAAGAAGTGCCGACGTGGAGCGAATTCGAGATTTTGAAGGGGCGGTTTGAGCGAATGGGGATTTCGGTGGTGCTGGCGGAGCCGAGAGAACTGGAGTTTGACGGGAAGCGGCTGGTAGCGAAGGGGAAAACGATCGAATTGCTGTACCGGCGCGTGCTGATGAACGACATCGTGGCGAGGCCGAAGGAATGCGAGGCGATCGTGAAGGCGTACGAAGCCGGAGTGGTGTGCGTGGCGAATAATTTCCGATGCAAGATTCCGCATGTGAAGGCGTTTTTTGCGGTGCTGACCGATGAAAAGAACGCACGGTATTTCTCGGCTGAGGAGCAGGAGCTTATCCGACAACATGTACCGTGGACACGAGTGGTGGCGGACGTGAAGACGGAGCATCAAGGCGAGCCCATTGAATTGCTCGCGTATGTACGCAAGAACCAAAGGAACCTTGTCATGAAGCCCAGCGATGAGTATGGAGGAAAGGGAGTGACGCTGGGGTGGGAAGTCGACCGGAAGCACTGGGAGAAGGCTATCAACGATGGGCTGGCCGGGGTGGCGAAGGGGAAAGAGGGAGGCTGCTGGATCGTGCAGGAGCGCATCCCCATGAGACGCGAGGTGTTTCCGCACATCGGCAAGGGGAACCGCGTGAAATTCAAGGACATGCTGGTGGACTTCGCGCCTTACTTGTTCCGTGGGAAGGTGGCGGGCTATTTGACGCGGTTGAGCAGCACGGGACTTGCGAATGTGACGAGCGGAGGGGGGCAGGTGCCGTCGTTTCGGGTGGAGCCCAAGAAGGCAGCACAGGTTGTTTCTGCAGGGAAAACCTAGTGAATTTGCCGGATATGGCAGGCCGGAAGTTTTCGGTAAAATAGTAAGAATGAGATTTGGCAAAGCACCTGATGAACTGATGGCCGGGGCGAAGAACGCAGTGGATGTGTGCCTTGGAGTCCGTCCGGGCGAGAAAGTCGTGGTGATCGCGGACGACGTGAGCCGGGCCGTGGCGGCCAGCTTGGAGCATGCGCTGGAAGAGCGCGGAGGGGAATGTACCGGATTGCTGCTGGAGGATTACGGACCGCGACCCATGAGCGGGGCGCCCCAGCCGGTGCTGGATGCGCTGGAGAAGACGGACGTGGGGGTCCTGTGCATGACACCGCAGCCAGGCGAATTGGGCGCACGGATGGCGATTGTACGGGTGGTGGAGCGCCGGCAGATTCGGTATGCGCACATGGTCGGCGTGAACGCCGAGATCATGCAGGAAGGGATGCGGGCGGATTACAGAAAAGTGGACGAGTTGAGCGACCGGCTGAGGACGCGAATGCTCGAGGCAAAGACGCTTACGGTGAAGACAACGGCGGGCACGTCTTTTCAGGCGCGCTTCGATGACAAACTGGACTGGGTAAAAACGAGCGGATTGATCAGTCCGCGGTATTGGTCGAACTTGCCTGCTGGGGAAGTGTTTACGACGCCGGCGACGGTGGATGGGACGTTTGTGTGCGATGCGACTGTCGGCGATTACTTCAACGGGAAGTATGGCGATTTGCAGGCGACACCGCTCGTGATGACGATTGCGGGCGGGAGACTGGTGCAGGTGGAATGCCCGCGGAAAGACCTAGAAGAAGAGTTTTGGGAGTATTGCCATACGGATGAGAACAGCGACCGCGTGGGGGAATTGGCGTTTGGGACGAACCTGGGATTGACGCGGATGATCGGAGTTTTGTTGCAGGACGAAAAATTCCCAGGAGTGCACATCGCGTTCGGGGACCCGTATGGTAGCCAGACACACGCGGATTGGAAGTCGCGGACACACGTGGACGTACTGACGCGGAACTGCGACGTGTGGATCGATCAGCAACAGGTCATCGAAAAAGGCCACTACCGCTTGGAACACCTAGGGCTTTCGTAGGCCCGCAGACTGCAAATTCTCCTCTTCAAGGCGCTGGATCGTAGCGCGCAACCAGGAAGCTAGAGCTTCTTCCAATTCCAATTGAGTGCGTTGGCTGTAGAACGATTCAACGGTCTCGCCTGCCTGGTTTAAGGGAATGTGGCGGCAGGGGACTTGTTCCGAACGGCTGGAGGCCGGAACAAACTGCATCAATAAGCAGTTAGAACAGGGCTGGCGTTCCTTTGAGGAGAAGGCATTCAGGCAGGAGAGCGAGTCCTCGAAGACAAAGGGCGGCTTGCGTGGCTCACGGGGAGAGCGGCCGTAACCGCCGGCTTCCAAGAATTGAAGCTCAAACTTGAGAATTTCGAGGGGGCTGCGATCGTCGAGAGGCATGGTAGGCACCTCAGAGCAAGGATAGCGGTATTCGTCACTAAGGGCAGTGTCGGCATTCACTGCCTGATGTGACGATAGTCACACCAACGGACGGAATAGAAAGGGGACTTAGAAAAACCGGCCCAAGTAGTCGCGCATCTGGTTCTTCCAGTAGGGCCAGTCGTGGCCGCCTTGAGGGCCCCAATTGTCCACGGAGTGGCGAATGCCCTTGCTAGATAGGACCTCGGAGAGGCGGTAGGTGGGAGCGCTGTTCTCCCAGGGGCCCGTGCCAGTGATGAGGCGAATGTTGCAGGAGGCGAGGATCTCGTAGTACCAGGGGTCGGAAAGATTGGCGAGGTAGTCCACCGGATTGTTGAAGTAGAAGTTGTCGTCGAACATGCCGTCCATGAAATTCTTCAGATCGTAGACACCAGACATCGCGAAACAGCCCTTGATCACATCGGGGTGCTTAAAGAGAGAGTTTGCGGCGTGGTAAGCGCCGAAAGAAGAACCCATGGTGGAGATGGGGGGGCGCGACTGGCAATTGTCCCAGATGAAGGGCACGACTTCTTCGCGAAGATAGGAATCGAAGACGGATTGGACGTAGCTGCGATGGAAGGGGTGAGCGCCCTTGTTGTAAAAGCTGAGACCGTTGATGGAGTTGACGGTATAGAGTTTGACGCGGCCGGCGTCAATGAAATCGGCGAGGGCGCCGACCATGCTCTGGCCCTCGAGTTCCCATTCATCGCCGGCACTGGTGGGAAACCCGAGTAGAGGCGGGCCCCAGTGGCCGTAGACGACTACGCCAAGCTCGAAACCGAGACGTGGAGAATGCCAGCGATGGTACTCACGCTTCATGAATGGGATCCTTCCAAACCGCGGGAGAAAAGTATGCCAGCGGGAGCGGCAAACGAGCAAATGAAAATGGGCTTCGCAAGGCGAGGCAAAACCTCTATAGTCTGATAGCTCAGTGCGGAGTTGCGGAGCAAGGGAATGGGGGTAGGATAGAGGGCTGTGTGCTGCGGATTTTGGGTGATTTTCGTCAATTTAGACGCCAGGTGAGGCTATGAATCGAATTGAAATTGAAAATGTAAGCCGCCGCGGATTCCTCAAGAGAATATTGGGAGCGGGGGCGCTGGTGTTAAGCGTCCAGGTGCTGCCGGAACGGCTGTTCGGAGCGACGGCGGGGCCCGGCGAGGATCCGATGGCCAAGGCGGCTTTGCAACCCAGCGTATACCTGGCGATTGCCACGGATGGGACGGTCTATGTCGTGTGCCACCGGTCGGAGATGGGAAGTGGGAACAGGACGGGATTGCCGCGGATCGTTGCGGATGAGCTGGATGCAGATTGGAACCGAGTGAAGGTGGTGCAAGGCACCGGGGATGCGAAGTATGGCGATCAGGATACGGACGGGTCGCACTCGGTGGTGAGCTTCTTCGACACACTGCGGGAAGCGGGCGGCACGGCGCGATTGATGTTGGTGAGAGTAGCGGCGCAGACCTGGGGAGTTCCTGAACAGGAGTGCACGACGGATCTGCACGTGGTGGAGCACAAAGCGAGCGGGAAAAAGCTCGGGTATGGAGAACTGGCCGCAGCTGCAGCTAAATTGCCGGTGCCGAAGAAAGAAGAACTGAAACTGAAAGCGCGGAGCGAGTGGAGATACATCGGGAAGCCGGCATCTACCTACGATTTGAAAGATATGTGCACAGGGAAGGCGGTCTACGGGCAGGACACGTGGATGAATGGGATGCTGTACGCGTCGGTGCTGCATTCGCCTGTGTACGGGGGCGCGGTGAAGAGCGTGGATGATTCCGCAGCGCTGAAAGTGGCCGGAGTAAAGCAGACAGCGACGATTGACGCGTTCAAACCACCTGTGAACATGCAGGCGCTGGGCGGGGTGGCCGTGCTGGCGGATAGCACCTACGCGGCGTTCCAGGGCAAAAGAAGGCTAAAGGTGGAATGGACGAAGAGCGAGCACAGCGTTTGGAATTCGGACACGTTCCGGAAGGAGTTGGAGGCGACTTCGCGGAAGCCGGGCAAGGTGGTGCGGGAAAATGGAAATGTGGACGAAGTGTTTGCCAAAGGTGGAAAGATTGTGGAGGCGGAGTATTACGCGCCGATGATGGCGCACGCGGCAATGGAACCGCCGGCGGCTCTAGTTTATTTCAAAGACGGGAAAGTGGAAGTGTGGTCGCCGACGCAGAGCCCGCAGGGCACACAGGAGGCGATCGCGGCGGCAGTGGGCGTAAAGAAAGAAGACGTAACCGTGAATGTGACGCTGCTGGGCGGGGCGTTCGGGCGGAAGTCGTTTCCGGATTTTGCGATTGAGGCGGCAGTACTTTCCAAGAAGACGGGCAAGCCGGTGAAAGTAGTGTGGTCGCGCGAGGATGATATCAAGGTGGACGCGTACCATAGCGTTGCGGCCATGTATTTCAAGGCAGCGCTGGGAGCGGATGGAAAGCCGGCGGCGTGGCTGCAGCGGAGCACCTTTCCACCGATCACATCCACGTTTGATCCGACGGCGCAGTACGCGGATGCGGGAGAAATCGGATTGGGATTCAGCGACGTGCCTTTTGTGTTGCCGAATCACCGCGCGGAAAACGGGCCGGCAACAGCGCACACACGGATTGGATGGCTACGGTCCGTGGCGAATATTTATCACGCGTTTGGAGTTCATTCGTTCGTGGGCGAACTGGCGAATGCGGCGGGAAAAGATCCTCTCGAATATGTGCTGATGCTGCTGGGACCAGATCGCATCATTCCGAGGTCAGAGTTAGCGAAGGATTACCCGAACTACGATGGAGATTACGAGAAGTATCCCATCGACACGGCGCGATTCCGGCGCGTTGTGCAATTGGCGGGGGAAAAAGCAGGGTGGGGCAAGAAGAAAAGTGGGAGCGGATTCGGGATGGGATTGGCGGTGCACCGAAGCTTTTTGACCTATGTGGCGACGGTGGTGCAGGCGGAAGTGAAGAATGGGCAGGTCATGATTGAGCGCGTGGACAGCGCGGTGGACGCGGGAACGGTGGTGAACCCGACGATCGTAAAGCAGCAGGTGGAAGGCGCGGCGGTGATGGGGACGAGTGTTGCGTTTTACGGAGAGATTACGGCAACGAATGGCGTGATTGACCAGTCGAACTTCGACAGCTATCAGGTGGCGCGGATGGGCGTCGCACCGAGAGAGACGCATGTGCACATTGTGGAGAGCGAGGCGCCGCCGGCGGGAATTGGCGAGCCGGGATTGCCACCGTTTGCGCCCGCACTGTACAACGCGATTTTTGCAGCGACGGGGAAGAGATACCGAGAGATGCCGTTGAGCAAGCTGGGGCTGGCGTAGAGGCAAGCGCGCTACGGGATAACAGCAATCTGATATCAGGAAACAAGACCTGGCTAGCTTGTAGACTAGCCGAATGAAGCAGCAGCCTGGGTGGAGCACAAACGCGATTCTGATGGCGAACAATGCCGTATAACGTAAAAGCCTTGTGTGCGCTTTTGGCCGGACTCTCTATTGTTTTCTTCGCACTTCCGTGCTCTGGCGCGCAGAGCAACACGCAAAACGACGACGCCAGCCTGAAATCACTTTACGACGCGCATTGGTGGTTCGAGCTTCGCAATTCAATCGCAAAAGGCAGCGCCCCGGCCTTTTATCAAGGCGCGGTGGCATGTGCATTCAGTGACTTGCACAGGTGCGAAAAGAAACTGGATGCAGTCATGCAGTCCGGCCCAAAGTCCGACAACGCGATCGAAGCCCATAGTCTTCTGGCAGTTGCCTATCTTCGACAAGGGAAATACCGCGAAGCCTTAGGCCAAGAGGATGCCCTGCTTGCACTCAGGCCCAACGACTCCGATGCCCAAGATGACCGCTTGCTACTTGCTGCCCTCAGCAAGTATCCGGATCAAACAGTGGAGAGCAGAGCCCTCACTACAGTAAAACTCGGCGATGCGGGACTGCCATTCTCCATCCATGGAGTCCAGGCAACTTATTGGTTTGACACCGGAGCGGAAATGTCCGTTATGACTGAATCGGAGGCCAAACGCTTCGGACTGCAAGCCCTCGCGGTCTCCGTGAAAGTCGGCGACGTGACGGACACGAAGGTCGAGTCCCGGGTCGCCGTTGCGGACGAACTTACCATTGGATTCGTGCGGTTGAGGCATGTCGCCTTCCTAGTCGTTTCTGACAACCAGCCTCCATTCAACGAATCTCCGCCGGGTTCGCGCGGACTCATAGGAATACCGGTGCTATTGGCGTTGGAGAGGTTTGCCTGGGAGGCAGACGGGAAATTTGAGATTGGCTCAAGATCCTCGAACAGGCATGCGGCTCATGCAGACATGTGCTTCGACGGACAACATCCCATCGTGCAGATTCAATTCCAAGGTCACAGTCTCGCATTCACTTTAGACACGGGCGCAACCAACACCGATCTTTACCCACCCTTTGCAGCGGCGTTTCCCGAACTCCTCCGTACGGCACCAAAAACGGATTCTTACAAGATAGAGGGAGTTGGCGGCGCGAAGCAGATGAATGCTGCTGTTCTCTCGTCAGTGCATTTCAGTATTGGGGGATTTCCTGTTGTCCTCAACCAAGCAGGGGTCCTTTTGGCGCAGACTATCGGAAACAGCAAGTTCTTCCACGGCAATCTGGGCATCGACCTCTTGCAGCAAGCTCACAGAACAACCTTTGATTTTAAGGCAATGACGCTCACGCTTCAGTAGCCTATATTTTGCAACCGTCGCCGGCTGCGCCCCTACGTGTTTTGGCGTAGGATGCGGAGGAATGGAGGAGACCTTGAGACGAAGATGGGGATTTGTTTGCGCGGCGATTGCGTGGATGGCAATTCCGGCATCGGCGCAAAGACGGCCGGTGCTGCCGCAGATTGACGAGCCACATCCGTATTACTACCGCGAAATGTACTTGCCGCAGTTGACGAATGGGCCGAGCAGCCTGACTTGGGGGCCGGACTCGAACGAATTGATTTATTCGATGGCGGGATCGCTGTGGAGACAGAGGCTGGATTCGAAGGAGGCCGTGCAGTTGACGGACGGCCCCGGATACGACTACCAGCCGGATGGATCGCCGGACGGGAAGAGCGTAGTGTACGTGTCCTGTCAGAAGGACGCGATGGAATTGTGGCTGCTGGATGTGGCGAGCGGGAAAGCAACGCAATTGACGAGCGGCGGAGCGGTGAACGTAGAACCGCGCTGGTCGCCGGATGGAAGGAAGATTGCGTGGGTATCCACACAATATAACGGGCGATTCCACGTGTTCATGGGAGAAGTGAACGAAGGAAAGCTAGAAAACGTGGTGAGGCTGACAGGCGAAACGAAGAGTCCCCTGCCCCGGTATTACTACAGCGCGTACGATCTGGAGATCAATCCCGTTTGGACACGGGATGGGCAAGAGATTCTGTTTGTGTCGAACAGGGGGCACATTTACGGAACCGGGGGATTCTGGCGGATGAAGGCAGAGCCAGGGGCCGAAGCGCGAGAGATTCATTACGAGGAGACGAGCTGGATGGCGCGGCCAGACTTTTCGCCGGACGGTTCGCGGATGGTGTACAGCTCGTACCTGGGCAGACAGTGGCACAACCTGTGGGTCATGCCGGCGGACGGAGGAGATGCGTTTCCGATCTCGTACGGGAATTGGGACCAGGCGAATGCGAAGTGGTCGCCGGATGGAAAAAAGATTGCGTACATCTCGAATTTCACGGGAAGCACTGCGATTGAGGTGCAGGCAATCCCCGGAGGCGCGATTCAGCAAATCACGGCGTTTGAGGCCAAAAATCTGAAATTACGGAAGCCGGTGGGAACCGTGCGAGTCCTAGTGGAAGCCGGGAAGGGGGGAGCGACAACGGCGCGAGTGTCTTTGACGGATGAAGGTGGAAGATTCTGCTGGCAGGGGAGCGCAGTGGTACATGCGGACGATGGGTTCGACAGAAGCGAGCGGGGATTTGAGCGGCACTACGTTTATGTGAATGGAGGAGACGATTTCGTGGTGCCGGTGGGTAAGGCCACACTCGAAGTGAGCAAGGGCCCCGGCTATAAATTCGAGAAACGAACGGTAGAGGTGAACCCGGGCGAAACGAAGGAAGTGAGAGTCAAGCTGCAAGTATTGCCAACGCCCTGGAAAGCGACGGAGCATTGGATCAACGGGGATCTACATGCACACATGAATTACGGCGGCAGCTACCAGAATGACGTGGAACGGATGCAAATCGTCGCGGAAGCGGAGGGGGTACAGATTGTCCATGAACTGACCGTGAACAAGGAACAGAGATTCCCGGACATTGACTTTGTGCAATTCGGAGAAAGGCGGACCGAAAAACCCGGGCCCCAGATCGTTCAAGGACAAGAATTTCACACGAGCTATTGGGGACACAGGGGGATTTTGGGGCTGAGAGACCATTTGCTGTTGCCGGGATTTGCGGGATATCCGAATACGGCTGCAGCGAGTTTGTACCCGATGAACGCGGACGTGTACGACATGGCGCATGCAGAGGGCGCGCTTGTGGGGGCGGTGCACCCGTTCGAGGAAGTGCCGGACCCCTTTGCGAAACCGGCGCAGAGGATCACGGACGAGTTGCCGGTGGACATTGCGCTGGGAAAACTGGATTATTTGGAGATCGTAGGATTCAGCGATCACAAGGCAACGGCAGCAGTTTGGTACAAGCTGCTGAACCTAGGATTTAGGATTCCGGCGGGCGGCGGAACCGACGCGACGACGAATTATGCGGCGCCGATTCGCGGGGAGGTGGGATTCGATCGCGTGTACGTGAAGACGGCGCGATCGCCGGAGAGCATCGACATCTGGATGGAGGAATTCAGGCAGGGCCGCTCATTTGCGACGAATGGGCCGCTGATCGAATTCACGCTGGGCGGAAAGATTGTCGGCGACGAGATCGAGTTTGACGCCGTGCAGGGCGCAGTTCCCTTCACCGCGAAGTTGCGATCGGTGGTGCCGGTTGATCATTTCGAGGTCGTGTGCAACGGAAAAGTGGTGCAGAGCCTGAAGCTGGAGGGCGCGCGGGATTCGGCGGATGCGGCGGGGAAGATCCCGTTGAACGAGAGCGGATGGTGCGTCCTGCGGGCGTGGAGCGAGAAGGCGGAGTACCCAGTGATGGACAATTACGCGTACGCGACGACGAGCCCGGTGTACGTGACGATCGGCGGAAAGCGGGCGTATTCAAAGGAAGATGCAGAATATTTCAAGGCGTGGATTGACCGGACGATCGAGATCACAGAGGCGTACCCGGACTGGAATTCAGCAGAAGAAAAGGAAGGCGTGATAAGGAGGTTGCGAGAAGCGCGAGGGGTGTATGACGGGATGAAGTAAAGAAGTAAAGAAGGGGCGAAGGGCCCACTGCGCCAGGGAAAAAGGCGGCCATCAGAGTAACGCGCGTCCTTGAGAAGCCCAAAGAATCAAGATAAAATTCGGGCGTAACTGCGAGGTGTCGCCGTTCATGGAAGGCGCATGAGAAGCGCGACAACATTGGTTTCTGATCCGCGAGGGCCGCTCCGCCCTCGATTCCGAGTGAGCTAGTACAAAGCAAGAGAGCTTTCCGCAGCGGCCAAGGCCAGCCGTAGGGACAGTTTGCGCGCGAAAGCGGCCAGCTCAGGAACGGGCCAAACAGAGCCAGGGTTGGATAGGAAGAAAAGTTTCGTCAGGGGCCGAAGCCCGGGTTTCTAGGGCCCTGGTTGCCGGAGCTGAAGCTCCGACTCCCGAGGCAGCTCCCAGAGACGCGGGAGATGAAGTGGAGCAAAGACGAGTGAGGAAGGAGGGTACATGATCGTAGGTGTGCCCAAGGAAATCTATCCAGGGGAACGACGCGTAGCGCTGGTGCCCGCGGTGATACCGAACTTGAAGAAGGCGGGCCTGGAAGTCGTGGTCGAGGCCGGAGCCGGAGCACAGGCAGGTTATCCGGACGCGGAATACGTGGAGAAAGGTGCGCGGCTAATCGAAAAGCGCACGGAGCTTTTTCAGACGGCAGACCTGATTTTGCAATTCCTATGCCACGGAGCCAATGACAAAAATGGCAAGGAGGATTTGCCGCTGATGAAGAAGGGCCAGGCGCTGGTCGGATTTTTGCGGCCCCTCGGAGCGGTGAAGACGCTGCAGGAAATCGCGGAGCGCGGGGTGAGCGCGTTTTCCGTGGAGATGATGCCACGGACGACGCGGGCACAGAGCATGGACGCGCTGTCGTCGATGGCGACGATTTGCGGTTATAAAGCGGTGCTGAAGGCAGCGGATACGCTTCCAAGAATGTTTCCGATGTTGACGACAGCGGCGGGGACGGTTGCGCCGGCGCGGGTGCTGATCATCGGCGCGGGCGTGGCGGGACTGCAAGCGATTGCGACAGCGCGACGGCTCGGGGCGGTGGCGTCCGCGTACGACATGCGGCCCGCGGCCAAGGAGCAAGTGCAGAGCCTGGGCGGACGGTTCGTGGAACTGCCGATTGAAGCGAAGGACGCGCAGGACGCGCGAGGCTACGGCACGGTCCAGGATGAGAGCTTCTACGCGAAACAGAGAGAACTGCTCGGGAACACGGTAGCGGACAGCGACGTGGTGATTACGGCCGCGGTGATTCCGGGGAAGAAATCGCCGGTGTTGGTGACGAAGGAGATGGTGCAACGGATGGCGCCGGGGGCGGTGATCGTGGACCTGGCAGCCGAGCGCGGCGGGAATTGCGAACTGACCACGCCAGACAAGACGACCGTGGTGCACGGAGTGACAATCATCGGAGAGTTCAATCTGGCGGCGACGGTGCCGTATCACGCGAGCCAGATGTATGCGCGGAACGTGACGGCGTTTTTGCTACACCTGGTGAAAGAAGGAAAAGTGCAGTTGAACCTGAAGGACGAAATCATCCGGGAAACGCTGGTGACACACGAAGGAGAAGTGGTGAGTGCGCGGGTGAGAGAGTTTTTCTCGCTGCCGGCGCTGCAGTCGGCACCGGCCGGAGGGGGAGACTGATGAAGCTGGATCTGATCACAGGATTATTCGTATTCATGCTGGCGGCGTTTATCGGATTTGAGGTAATCCGGCGGGTATCGCCGCTGCTGCACACACCGCTGATGTCCTTGACGAACGCGTTGGACGCGATTGCGGTGGTCGGGGCAATCATCCTGGCGGGTGAGGGCAAAACCACGCTGGCGACGATTCTGGGAACGATAGCGATTGTGGCGGCCACGAGCAACATCGTTGGCGGCTTCATTATCACGGACCGCATGTTGAAGATGTTCAAGACCAGCGGGCCGAGAAAGCCGTGACGACATGATCGTGAGCGAACACGTAATTGAAGTCACGTACCTGATTGCGACGGCGAGTTTCATTCTGTCGTTGAAATGGCTGAGTTCCCCGGCGACGGCACGACGCGGAGTGTGGGCCGGCGAAGCAGGAATGCTGCTGGCCATCATCGGAACATTGATGCACCACGGGTTGACGTACCGCTGGGTGGCCATCGGGCTGGTGCTGGGAACGATTATCGGGGTGCCGCTCGGCAAAGTGGCGATGACCGCGGTGCCGCAACGGACAGCGCTGAGCCACGCGTGTGGGGCGCTGTGCGTCACGCTGGTGGGCACGGCGGAATACTATTTGCGCGCGCCGGACGTTCCGGGATTCATGATGGGCGTGCTTTCGCTGGAAGTGATTCTGGGCGCACTCACGTTTACGGGCAGCTTGATGGCCGCGGGGAAATTGCAGGAGGTGCTGCCGCAACGGCCGATCACGTACAAGGGACAGAATTTTGTGAACCTGGGCATGCTGGCGATCGCAATCGGGATCGCGGCGATGCTCGTGATGCATCCGGAAAAGATGCAGTTGTTTCCGTTGATGATCATTATTCCGCTGATCTTTGGCGTGATGATGATTATTCCGATCGGCGGGGCGGACATGCCGACGGTGATTTCGCTGTTGAACTCCTACGCGGGATTATCGGCAGCAGCGATGGGATTTGTGCTGAGCAGCAAGTTGCTGATCATCGCGGGAGCGCTAGATGGCGCCTCCGGGTTCATTCTTTCGGTGAACATGTCGAAGGCGATGAACCGGTCTTTTACGAACGTGCTGTTTGGCGCGTTCGGGCAGGAGCAGACCACGGCGGCGGGAGCGAAGGAAGCGCGGCCGGTGAGGAGCGCGTCGCCGGAAGAAGCGGCCGGAATCCTGGCGGCAGCGAGCAAGGTGGTGATCGTGCCGGGTTACGGGATGGCCGTGGCGCAGGCGCAGCACAAGGTGCGCGAGTTGTACGACGCATTGACCAAGAAGGGCGTGGACGTGAAGTTCGGGATTCACCCGGTTGCAGGTCGCATGCCGGGGCACATGAACGTGCTGCTGGCCGAAGCGGACATTCCTTATGACAAGTTGATGGAGATGGATGAAATTAACGGGGATTTCCCGCAGACGGACGTAGCGCTGATCATCGGGGCGAACGACGTGACCAACCCGGCTGCACGGGAAGATACGAGCAGCCCGATTTACGGGATGCCGATTCTTGACGTGGACAAAGCGCACACGGTGATGGTGATCAAGCGAAGCATGGCCGCAGGATTCGCGGGAATCGAGAATCCGCTGTACTACATGGACAAGACGCTGATGTTGTTTGGAGATGCGAAGAATTTTGTGGGAGCGATCGTGAGGGAGTTGGCCGGAGGACACGGCTGAGACGACAGATTCCCCACTTGCAAGCCCGGGACGCGGGGCACCGGGCGAGCGACGGCGGACCGCCTTGGAAGGGCGGTGCCTACATAAAGCTGTGATTCGATGTTGATGAGGCTACGGCCGGTCGGGGCTTTCGAGGGCTTGGTGTATCCCCCAAACCGTCGGAGCCGCGATCAGGGCTGAGGCGACGAGAAGGAAGCGGCTATGGGCAGCGGCGATGGGCCCATGTGCGCGGGCGAGGTCGAGCGGAGCACAGGGGCGGTGGTCATGGTATCTGTGGTAATCGTCTTCGTCAGGAGAAAGAAACTTGTTGTATTTGATGTCGTATAGCGCCAGGACGCGATAGGTTTTGCCTTCTTCAATGAGGTGAGATTCCGAGCCAGCCTGAACGGTGACCTGCGCGCGCTGGCTGTAGACCATGAGGTTGCAGGAATCGTGGACCGTGACACGCCCCACGCTGTGGACAGAGGGAGCCGGGGTGACACGGACATCGGAGGCGACGATGACGAGATTTTCCTGTGTGCCCGGCGTGTTGTAGACCACGGAGCCGAAGTTTAGTTCAACGATGGCGCCGTAAGGCGTGCGATAAATGTGAGCGGCGGAGGATCCCTCGAGTTCAAGAGAGAGGCCGCCAACACGGACGACAAGCGAACCATTATTCAGCGTGTTGAGATAATCGCCGGAATAGACCGTCGCGCCTTCCGTAACGGCCGCATTGCCGATATATCCGTTCGTAGATCTTGCCACCAGACCCAGAGCGGGAGCCTGAGGTTCGGCCTGCGCACGCGCTGGAGCGGGGAGAAGGGCGCACGCCATGGCGAGCGATGCGACAAGAGCAAACAGGCGAGCAATCTTCATGGCTATTCTTTCTCCTTTGCGCAAGCAGCAAGCGGCGAGCAACCGTGGTGGGTACCGGTTGCCGGCGGAGCAGTATCGGAACCGGAAGCTGACGCTGAAGAAACGGCTCCGAAGTGGAATTTCATGGCTGGATCGCCGAAGAGAATCCAGGTGCGGCGGACATCGTTATCCGTGGTGACGGCCTTGGCGTTCAGAGCGAGGCGGCCGATGGACTGGTTGGGATGCGCAGCCAAGCCCTGCAGAAACGCGAGATTCATGGAGACTTGGGGCGCCTGGTCGGTGAAGCCCGAAGAGGCCCAAACGGCGACCGCACCGCCATTGGGGGCGAGGAGCAAGGATTCGGCAAGGCTCTCGGCGTAGACGTCCTGGAACAGACCGTTAAGGCAGTCACTGATGAGGTATACAGGAAGTTGGCCACCGTTCGTGAGAGCGGAGGCGTCGTTGTTGTTGAAAAGGTCGGAGAAAGACCATTGCTGCTCGGCGCCGTGGCCGTTGTAATCAACGAGGAGTGCGCCGTTGTTGAGAGCGCCGAGGATTTGAGAACGCACCAAGGACGGATCAAGACCGTCGGCGAGAATCTGAGAAGACTGAAGTGACTTGGGGAGGATAGCGACTTCGGACACGACGGCCGAGGTGAAATTCGCGTCCACATTCTGGTCGGCAATCAAGAACGCCTGAGAACTCCATGGGCCGGAGGAATGACCCTGTTCGTAACCAACGATTTTGGAAACGACGAGGTCAATGTCTGCGGCAGTGCGGACAGGCAGGCGGCCCGTGGGGATAGTGGCGTAGCCGTTCTGGAGGAAATCGGTAAACCAATCGTCGGAAGCGGTCTTGAAGGCCGCGGTCTCAATCATGCGAGTCGGGACGAAATCGAAATCACCGAAGCCGAGGTAGTTGCGCGGATCGAGAGAGGCGTCGCCGACTAGAAGTATGGCTTGCGGCTTGCGCTTCCAAAGCGTGGCCGCTTCCTGAAGGAAGGCGCGAAGAGCGAAGGGGCTGCGTTCCCCGTAATTGAACTCGTCAAAAAGCTGGGTCGTAGTGACCACGGAGACCTGGTAGCCCTGCGATTGGCGCACTCGCACGAGAGGCGTCAGGTGAGCGGCAAAATCGGGATGCGTGATGATGACGATGTCCGCGCCCGCATGCTGGTCATCGAGGAACGTGGGGGTATGGAACGTGAGCGCTTGAGGAGAGGACAGAGTGGCGTCTGAGAGCGCGATTAGGGTGCGCTCGTACGGCGTCCCGTTGGGAAGAGAGACGGAGATGCCATAGGCGCCTGAATCCGGGGCGATGGTGCCGTTGAGTTGAGAGACGTTCAGGGAATCAGTGACATCGAAGACGCGGATGTGCGAGTTGACGAATCCCGTGATGTGGAGTTCGGAACCAGCGCTGGCCGTGGCGCGGAGCCAATCGGCATCAGCTACATAGGTGTGGAGGTAGTGGAGCTGAATGGATTGAACGACGCTTACGTCGTTATCGCCATTGAGAGCGCTCAAAGTGACGGTGTTCGTGCCGTCCTGAACGAGGGAAGGATCAACCTCGAACGATTGAGTGGCAAGGATCTGGCCGTAGAAATCGAAAGTGCCGACGTTCGAACCGTTGAACTGAATGGAGATGGAGTGTTGCTGTTGATCCGTGGCGCCCTGGAGAGTGAGATCCAGGGTGAGTGGCAGGGAAGAGGAGGTATCCCGGTGGGCGACGGTCAGTGTCTGGTCAACAGGATCGGAAGTGATGACCGCGCCGAAGAAATTGTCATTGTTTTCGCCGTTCAAGAGCGAACCGAAATAGACGGTGCGATCCTGGCGAATAACGGTGAAGGGGAAGCTCGAAGGAACGATCCCCCCGGAAGGTGCGGCGGGCGACGGAAAAATGTGCTTGCCGAAGGAGGATTCGCGAATCAGCCAGTAGATCCGGGTTCCCGAGAAAGGCGTGTCGATGCCAACGCCATAGAACTCAATGGCGTCGGACGGGGAGGGGAGTCCGGAAGAGTGGCCCACGAGAAGAAGCGGTTGCTCAATCCCTTCGGCGTAAAGATGGAGGGTACGGAGATCGGTGTTGGGGTCGAGTCCAGCAGAGAAGAGTTGGGCGAAGGGGATGTGATACCAACCTTCTTGGTCAACGGAGATTTGGACCGCGACGTGGTCTGCGACGTTGAAGCGCGGAACCGTGGGCGGAGGCGTCGGGAAGACCGGGCGCGGGGTTGCGAGCGGACGTGGGCCGACGCTAGCCGAGAGAACAGCGGAGCGGAGTTCGCCGAGAGTGGGAGAGACGCTCAAGGCTTCAGCGCTTTGAGCAAGAGCAGGTGAGGAAACCTGGCCGGCGGATGCCTCTTCGGGATACACAGGACCGTGGAGCGTGCGAGTGCCGTTGATGTCCACGTCCTCAACCCAGTAGGCAGAGTCGGGAGAGGGGCGCAAATCGAACCAGCCGTAAGATTTCGCGGCATGTTGGGGCTTAGAGCCGCGCAAGAGCAGCGCGGAGCCAGCGATGAGAGAAGCATCGAGACGATGGCGACCAGAAGCGTCGTCGCGGTAGATGTGGAAGCCCAGATTGCGCGATTCCTCGTGGGTGCGCCATTCGAGGCGGACAGAGCCGTCCAGCTGGAGAATGGCGCGGAAGGAAGCCAGGTCGACGGCAGTGGGAGCCTGAATCGTCGAACCGGCACTTGAAGACGTATTCGGGTTGGGATTGGAAGTGGTGGTGGAGACAGTAGCGGTGTTGCAGCTGTTGTAAGCGACGCCGTTGCACAACACGGAGCTGGAACCGAAGACGGTGGCCGTAACGTTGATGGTGATAACAGCGACGCTGCCTACCCCAAGGTTTCCGATATTGCAGGTGACCGTGGAGGAGGCATAGCTGCAGGTACCCTGGCTCGTGGAAGACGAAGAGTAAGTGACCTGCGTGGGGATCGGGTCGGTGACGGTGACGCCCTGGGCGATCGCAGGACCATTATTCGTCACTTGGATGGTGTAAGTGAGAATGGTGTTTTGATCGACGGGCTCGGGCGAAGCGGTCTTTGTGATGGTGACATCGGCCTGCGAGGGAGAGGCAACAAGCGTATTGACCGTGGCAGTGTTGTTCGCAGAATTGGGATCCGAGACGGAGCTGGCGATGCTTGGCGAATTCGTGATGATGGTGCCAGACGCCGTGCCAGCATTGACTTTGACGACCAAGGGGAAACTGACGACGGCATTGACTGCGAGAGTTTGACCCGAATTGAGGGTGCAGGTGAATGTGCCGGTGGCGCCGACGGCGATGGAATTGCAACTCCAACCCGAGGGAGGAGTGAAGGTCGAAGCTAGGGTGGTATTTGCGGGGATGGCGTCGGTAAAGGTGACGGAGGTAGTACCGGACGCGGTGATGGCCGTAGGCCCGTTGTTGGTAACGGTCTGAGTGTAGGTGATGTTGTTTCCGGGGGTGACGGGGTTCGGCAAGCCAGAACTGGCGACAGCGAGATCGGCCTGGCCAGCGGTGGCAACGACAGTAGTGGCAGTGGCGGAATTGTTTCCGGTGTTGGGATCAGGGGTGGGCGAGGCGATGTTGGCAGTATCGGAAATGACCGTGCCAGAAGCCGTGCCGGAATTAACGTTGAGGACGACGGTGAATGTGGAAGTTGCCAAGGCGGCGAAAGAACTGTCGGTGCAAGTCAGCGTGCCCGTGCCGCCAACAGCGATAGTGTTGCAGGACCAACCCGAGGGAGGAGCGAAAGCAGCGCCGAGAGTGGTGTTGGCAGGAATGTCTTCGGTGAAAACAACGCCGGTGGCAGCAGCGGGGCCATTGTTGGAGACAACGGCGGTCATGGTAACGTTGGAGCCTGCGAGAACGGTGGGAGCGGAAGCGGTATTGGTCACGGCGAGATCCGCCTGATTGGCCGCGCCGACGGTGGTAACGGCGGTTGCGGTGTTGTTGGCGAGGTTCGGGTCGTTGGTGCCGGAAGTGACGTTGTCAACGTCAACGATTTGCGTACCAGCAAGAGTTCCGCCCACAACCTGAACGACGGGGTTGAAGGTGACCGAGCCGCTGTTGAGAAAATCGGGATTGGTGCAAGTGATAGTGCCCGTGCCGCCGACCGCAGGAGTGACACAAGTCCATCCGGAGACGGTGTTGATGGACTGAAATGTGGTGTTCGCGGGGATGGATTCACTGAAGACGGCGTTGACGGCGT
>Ga0187780_10000573_pt1 | contig 27582 bp, 26 predicted proteins | sample 1015_Q2_SP10_20__FD_132429 | JGI IMG/M metagenome (GOLD analysis project Ga0187780, IMG submission 132429) | Tropical peat soil microbial communities from peatlands in Department of Meta, Colombia - 1015_Q2_SP10_20_MG | ecosystem: Environmental > Terrestrial > Soil > Wetlands > Peat | place... | reverse complement strand
CCTTGATTCGCTTACCCAACTTTAAATACAGTCGAACGGCCCGAATGCGCTCTTCGTAGGAATACATGGACTACCTCCAAGTAGTCCAAGATTTTGTCCGCACCCCCACTGGGTCAGTTTTGGCTGCAAATCAACAGAAGATTTTCGTTTGGTTGGTTTTGGCAGCATTTTGTGGCACCTCCTGCTTCTGTACCGGCGCCTGCCGCGATTTGCGTCGGCGCAATTCTTTTGCGGCACCCTGTACCGCTTCGCGTGTAATGCTCACTTGGGTGCGGTTGTGCGGATACTTGCTGATGTTGCTCGAAAAAGGGTTGGGGGATCCGTACTCCAAATCAATGATTACTTTTGCTTGGGCGGCAAGACTCGTGTACCGCGCTTTGGGATCGTCGGGAAGAAAATCTGGTGCGTTTTGCCTCGGCACAAAAGCTTGCTCTATCGACTGAATCTGTATCGCGATGTTGTCAAGGTCCTGATCCGAGTCCATTGAATTTCCGATGCGCGCTGAAAATAGGTCCAAAGATCAATGCGGCCACGACAAGCGATTCAAGAATGCCTGCGCATCTCTGAGTTCCTGGCCTTGCAATGGCTCCAGCACCGCAAACGTGATCGCATGTCGTACCAGCCTGCGATCAATCTGCTGTCGCGTAGCCAATATCAGAGCTAGCCGGTGCATGATGGTTTGCGCCCATTCGCGTTCGTGATGGATCGCGGCCTCGCGCAGCGAATCGGTGTGCTCGGGGTGCCAACTAGGCACGATGGCGGAGATACTTGCGAGTTCGGCTTGCATGATGCGGCCTCCTGCGATTCGAGGCGCTCAAAGCCAGCGGAATACCAGCGACGCTATACCCCTACAGCGAATTTTATCAAGCTGCTATGTCGATGCTGCCAGGCCAGCACTGGTCCTAATGCAAAAAGGGAAGGCTCCACCGAAACGGACGCCCTCCCTTATTGACTAAAAAAAGCAAACCGCAATGCGCCTCAGGCAGTCTCCCAAAATTCATCCACCGTTGTCCCAGGTATGAAAAAGTCGGCAGCCTTCTCGAGTAGATCCAGATACTTAGGATCTCCCCTGATTTTGTCCACCGCTTGCCAATAGATCGCCATACTCTCAGCTTGTGCGACCCAGCGAATCCGGCCATAGTTGCCGGATCTCGGCACTTCGACTTTATATTCAAGCCCCGACTTAGCCTTGCCGTATGTCGCCATCTCATGGGCCCAAGTCATCGCTGCCCTAAACTCCGCGGGATTGACGCTCGAAGTTCGTGTCCATGTGAGCATGATGTGTCACCCCCTTCTTGCCATTTCACCATTACATGTCCTAAATCGGACTCTCGATTCGACAGCATCGAGGGCAAATCCCAACTTACGCCAGAGGGACAGTGGTGTGTTGACCCAGGTCATCAGCGTACTAACGAGGGAACAATAGGTCGGCTAATGCAGGGAGCCGTTTTCTGTTAGCCGATGTGGCGGGATGCAGGTGCTGCGTTGCGGGATGTCGCCGAGGCATTTACGCCACTGTTCGAGCAGAGAAACGCTGGCAAATGTCGTAGCAGGTTGATTAGTTAGCGCCAACCTCAAGCGGGCACTACAGCGGATTCTGCTACCACCCACCGCTCCAGGCTCTTGAGCGCCTTGAGCTTGGGTTCGATGTAATCCGTCTTCTCGCAGTGCAGCGCTTGACTGCACAGGTGCGCTGCGGGCAGCATCTACGGCATGGCCTCGCAATCGCAACCCGAGCCGCACCGGCACGAGGAGCCGCCGCAGCCGCGGAGGCTGCATCATCACTGGTGGTTCTGGTTGCTGCTGCTGATCGTCTTTGTCGCGTTGCTGTACGCCGTCGCGGCGGGGCAGCCTAATTAAGGTGGCGCTATGCCGCGCTCGCGCGCCGCTTGGCTCGCGGCATGGATTCCGGAACGAGCCCGCGCTTTTTGGCGACGCTGTAGGAAGCAGGGCTGCCTCGATTCCATTCCGCCGTGCTTGAGAATCTCGCCGCCTCGGCAGCGATTCTCTCGTCGGTCCAGTATCCGTTCGGCTGCTTGGCTCTAGTCATGTGCTCGCTTGCCTCGGCGAAGCAACCTGTGCGCTTCGCAATCACGTATGCGCTCGGCTCGGTCTCACGCCATTCGCGGAGAGACGAATGCCGTCGAGCTGATTCGAGGATGGCCTCACGGGTCCACTTCCCATGCTCTACGACGTAAGCCATGTGCCGAGTCGCGGCCTCGGCGAGTCCGTGACGCAGCGCGAAGCGGTACGCATGGGGAGAGGCGCTCATCCAAGCGGCACGCGTGCTGTACTTGGCGGCGTCAGCCAGAATCGTGGCCTCGTCGAACGCGCGTCCGCTCCAAATCTTGCGCCGCTGGGCCTCGGTAAGCGGCCGTGGTGGTGGCAGTTCTCCGCCGAGGGCTGCCGCGACACGGGCGCGCACCTGAGCCTGCGTGCGGTCGACCCAGGCGCATATCTCCAAATATGCGATGCCCTCGCGGTGCGCCCATTCGCGCTTCACCCGGTCATTGTGTTGAATCGTATCCCGACTCGCTGGGTCACTCGACCAGCCGTCGCGGTGTTGTCTGCCGTGGAACTCGATGAGGAGATGCCGGTCGGGGAGGTAGAAGTCGAACGGCATCCTGGCCACTTCCGGGTGGTCGCGGAATCGATGCTCGGCCTTGTACGGGACTCGGTGTGCCAGCAAGAACTCATGGATAGTCGCAGGTCCAATCGGCATCGGCACCGGGTTCATGTGCGCGGTCGCCTCTCCCATCCAGCCCCGTTGACGCGCCCGTTGCACAGCAGCCGTCTCTGCAGCGTCCCAGGCAGGGACCGACAGATGCCTTCGGGCGCTGGCGAGGACTCGCTCCTTGGTCCACCACCCATGTGGCTTAATCGCGCGCGTCATGTGCGCGCACACTTCGTCTAGGATGCGACGCTCTCGCGCGGCCTTGTATGCCGCCCCGTCGGCCTCCTTCCAGGCCGCTCGGGTTGAGTAGGGGCGGGCGCTGGCCTTCAAGGACCGCAAGTCCCATTCCCGGTGCTTCCTCGTCATGTGCGCGGTCGCCTCGGCGAGCCACCCGTTCCGCAGCGCCGCCTTATAGGCTCCAAGCTCGGCCGCCTTCCACTGGGCGTGCCCGCTGTACTTCTTCGCGCTCGCAAGCACTGCGGGCTTATCCCACTTGTGCTTCCACCGCGCTTGCATGTGGTGGCAGGCTTCGTCGAGCCAACCGCGACGATGCGCGATCACATACGCGCTACCGCTGCCCCGCATCCAGTCGCTTTTGGAGCCGAACCGCTTGGCGTCCGCGAACACCGCCTCCTTGGTCCACTTCAGGCGCGCCACGCCCCTGCTCCTAGATCACTTCGGATCCTGTATCCGCGCGACTCTCGCGCGAAAACTCATCAAGTTGCTTGGTGAGCGCCGTCACGATTAGCTGGTTGCTAGAGAGCGAAGCGATGCAAAGCCCCGCCTTAAGCGCGAGTTCACCAGTGAAGCGCAAGACCTCGCAGACCTCCGCCTCCTTGTAATTCGGTTGAATCGAATCGCCCAAGTTCCAGCGTTGGACTTGATGTGCGCCCGAATGAGCGTACGCACACAAGGCGTCCCAGTTGGAGCCATACGAATGAGTGAGACCTTTGGTGCCGGTGTTCGCGGCTCTGTCAAGCGCTTCGACCATTGTGCGCATTTTGGGCCGCAGTCGGTTAGTCGCAAAAGCGTGGAGTTCATCTTCGGTCGCGCAGTTCGTTATCCAAAGCCCACGGATATACGACTCAAAGACAGTGCGGACTAGCGCGAAGGCAGACGCTTCCGCTGGAACTGAATAGGAGAGGAGAATGGGTATAGCGTCGCTGTGGTCCATCGCCAAGGCAAAGCACGTTGCCCCCAATCGGGTCCGAAGATCGTCCGGAACCTTGATGTCGTACAACTTCGAGAGTTCATTCGAGCGTGCGTATGCGCGCTCAAGCTCAATTTGCACCGCAGTTCGTGGGCGCTTCTGCGTGTCTTCACTCATCATCCGCCCCCGGCTCCCTTTGCCAAAACGCGCAACCGGCGCTCGGCGTTCCGATCACCTGGCGTCCCCCGTTGCGCTCGCATAGCAAGTGCTCGGCATAGAAGATGCCATGGAAGTGGGTGCATGTGTAGCAGCCGCGCGCTCGGGCCGGTGACTCGACGCGGTGCGGGCTGAAGTATTGGAGCGCGGCCATACGTGGCAGATTTTCCGCTTGGCGCCCCAACGTTAGGGTAGCCTTCGACCACTTCAAGAAATTGGAAGCCGATCCGACGCCTGCGGTTAATCGAGGTCATTAAGTTTGATCAAACGCGCGCTAACGCCCTGCATGATTACGTAGGGCTGGACAAGCGGGTCGACAAACTTATATCGGTACAGCCTTGATATGCCGGACTTTCGCAGAACTGGGCCCCGCTTACTTTCGCAAAATTCTTTAAGGTGTTGAGCAAAGCCGGGTATCTCAATCCGACGCCCGGCGATCTTTTCGAGACGATCACGAACATCCTGCGCGGCGAACTCTCCGAGTTCGTTCGTTTCGGCCATCGCGCAAGCAAGTAAAACTTTTGCGAAAAGGTTATCTTTTCTTGCGCTGCGGACCGCAGTCTCGTACTTTGTGAGGATGGATTGCTGTGCTCCCGTAAGGGCGCGCTGCAATGCCTTTTCAACGGCATCGGAGGTGACGACCAATTGCCGGTCGTCGATAGCAGCGCGACAGGCATACAGGCCCAGCAAGTGCGCGTAATGGGGCATGCCCTGCGACAGTTTGACGATCCGCCGTGTCGCATTTGGGTGGATCGTCATTTCCAACGCCTTGACCCCATTTTCAATCAGGCTGTGGAGTTCGCCGGACGACATCCGTGGCATCCGTACTTGTGCCAAAGCGCGCTGCACAGATTCGTGTTCCGCTATCAATTGATCAACGCTCTCAGCGACGCCAACAAGCAACACCGTTGCCCGGACAGCATGATCAGAAAGCGCTTTAATGCAATCCGCGAATGCCCGTCTTGGTTCGGACTGAAGCCGATCAAACTCGTCGATTACAAAGACCGGCAGAAAGTGCTGCGACAAGGACGTAAGGCATTTTCGGACCGAGTCGGGCGTCGCGACCTGGCCGAGAAGCTCCGACGCGTTTACCAACGATTGCGCCGGGGTGGCGCCAAATCCGGGGGGCTGGGTTGTTCGTGTCAGTCCTGCCTGGTCAAAAGCCTTTCGCCAAACGGAATCGAAGGTATCGGTTGCATCGCAATTTACTCTTGGCGCCAAGACGCGTTGGCCCTCAAGGAAATTCTTAAAGACGTTGGCAAGCGACGTTTTCCCGACACCTCGCTCTCCATAAAGGATCGCGTGCTGTCCGGTCTGATTAATCACATCGACGATTTGTCGAATTTGTTCATCCCGACCGGCAAAAAGCTCCTGTGCATCGATTGGGCTTGTCGGAGTGAAAATCTTGCCTGCTTTGATGCCTTTGGCGCGCCAGTCGATCTTTGGAATCTCGGGAGTATCCGCTGCCATGTCGTTCCCCTACTTAGAACAAGTTTGGGCAATTATAGGCTGCGCCGCTGACCCACGGCGACGGTGTGCTCCCGCTACGTGGAAAGGGCGACGTTGCGCCGCGCCACCTCGCGCCGTGGCGCCCTACGGGGCAGGGCGTGCCGGGCGGCAACCGCGAACACTTTGTCGGACGGTGGGATTATGTTGGATCTCGTTGGGGATTCGAAACCTCGGCGTTGCACCACAAAGCGGTCGGTTGGGCAGCCGCTCGACTTCTCCCGGGCTACTGTGCCAGAAAGTAGGTTACGTTCAGATCGGTCTTGAATGCCTCGAGCCAGCTGGGTTCGTAGCGATAGCGCTTATTGATTGCCAAGCTTTGGCAGTGCATTAACCTCCCGCGTTCGCCGGTTACCTGTGGCCTCGAGGTAATTCGCCCGTTCAAGCCCCACGGCGCGACTCTCATCAGGCCAAACGCTGCGAACGGCCGCGAAAACCTACACGGCGCCTACACCGCAGCATACCCGTCGTGATGTTAGTGCATACTATCGCGCGGATGCCGTAATTTGGTGCTGCTGGCCTGACTCGAACAGGCGACCTACTGATTACGAATCAGTTGCTCTACCAACTGAGCTACAGCAGCAGCGCGCCGAATTATAAACGGCGACTTGATGGATCGTTGAACTCCCTGTTGTCCTGGCTCGCAGATGTCGTCGTATTGCGCCGGCGCCAAAAGGGCGCAGATTTGCGCTGCGTCAGACAACTCCGTGACGGCGCAGCGCCCAATGCACATGTTCGCGGACGATTGCCGACTCGTGATCTTCGCGACCGCGAAGCGCCTGAACAACCGCAGGCGATGTCTTCGCGTTTCCTAGACCAATGGCAAGATTGCGCAGCCAGCGCTCATATCCGATGCGCAGTATCGCGCTGCCGGCATGGCGCGCCGCAAATTGTTTCGCGTCCCAGGAAAATAGCTCAACCAGACTTGCGCTGTCCAAGCCGTTTCGCACGTCGAAGTCCGGCAAGCTCGCGCACTTCGCATAGCGATTCCAGGGACAGACAAGCTGACAGTCATCACAACCGTAGACGCGGTTGCCCATCAGCGGACGCAGCGGCTCCGGTATTGAACCGCCATGCTCGATCGTCAGGTACGAGATGCAGCGCCGCGCATCCAGCAGGTACGGCGCCGTGATCGCGCGCGTCGGACACACATCGATACAACTTGTGCAGCTGCCGCAGTGCTCGGTAACCGGCGCGTCGACTGGCAGTGGAAGATCCGTGAGGATCTCTCCCAGAAAAAACATGGAACCTGCCTCCCGACTCAATAAGAGCGTGTGCTTGCCCCGCCAGCCCAAGCCCGCTTTGCGCGCCAACTCGACCTCGAGTATTGGCGCGCTGTCGCAATACGGCCGGTACGGCGGGCGCTGGACCTCCCGCGCGATGCGCTCGCCCAGCGAGCGCAGCCTTGTGCGCAGCACCTTGTGGTAGTCGCGACCCCGCGCGTAAATCGATATGACCGCCGCGCCATCCTGGGCCAAGCGGCCTTGTTCGCGCTGCACCCAAGAGCTCGTGTCATTACGCGGCCGATAATCGAGCCGCGCACTGATTACTCTTAGCGCGCCCGGCTGAAGTCGAATCGGCGCGGCGCGCAGCGCCGCACGACGCTGCAAGTAGCTCATCTGTCCGTGAAAACCCTGCTCGAGCCACTTGTTGAACAGCTGCGCCGCCTGGGCAACATCGAGGTCCGCAATTCCGATCGCGCCGAAGCCAAGCTCGACACCCCATCGCTTGATCCGATCCGCGAGTTCGGACCAGATTGGCGCCCCAGGACCGTCGATCGCCAAAGCTGGCAAGTCGCTATGCTTGCCCTGTCCTTGCAGCTTCACGCGCGCCCCCGCCTTAACCGGGTGTTCCTTCCTTCGTTGCACCAATCGATCTATCTGATTTTAGTTACGCAGGCTCATGGTTGAAGCGACGCTTGCCCTCATACTTGCTGACGAGCAGGCAACGACCGCGTTGGGTGCGGCGATCGCCCGCTCGCTGAGCAGCATGACAGGCGCCATCGAGCAAGCGGGTATGAGTATCGCCATTGCAGGGGAGCTAGGCTCGGGCAAGACCTCACTAGTACGGGCGCTACTTCGGGACTTTGGTGTCACCGGATCGGTAAAAAGCCCAACCTTTGCGTTACTTGAACCTTATGAGGTTTCGAGATTACACTTGTATCACTTTGATTTTTATAGATTCAAAAACCCGCACGAATTTGTCGAAAGTGGGTTTTTGGAGCTGTTCCAGCCGGGCAGTATTTGCCTGGTCGAATGGCCAGAGCGCGCCGGCGAGTACCTACCAGTTGCTGACCTTAGCATCCAGTTAACGGTACTTGAGTCGGGGCGTAGCGCTGAGATTGGCGCAAAGACGACGATTGGTGAGCGATGCCTGGAGCAGATCAGGACGTATCTCAAGGCCGTGCCCGCCGGCGCCTAATCGGCGGTGCGGCGAGCACTTTGGCCCTTGCGCTTACGCCAGGGTTCGTCCGTGCTTCAACACTTGTCGCGCTTCGCATTTGGCCGGCTCCCGAGTACACGCGAGTGACCATCGAGCACGATGCGCCCCTGAATTTTCGTCATTTCTTGCTGCGCGATACCAATCCGCTGCGCATGGTGGTTGATCTCGAAGGCATTGAACTGACGCCGCAGTTTGCCGAACAGGTCAAGAGAATCGACGCCGCAGATCCGTACATCGCGCGCATGCGCGTTGGGCAATTTCGCCCTCAAGTCGTGCGCCTTGTCATCGAACTAAAGACCGCCGTGGATCCCCAGGTGTTTGCGCTCGATCCTGCCGGCCCGTATCACAATCGGCTGGTGCTGGACCTTTACCCAGAAGGTGCGAACGATTCCCTGATGGCGCTGCTGCGCTCGCAAACAAACGGCGCTCCCGAGGTCGGAGCAGGTCAGCTGCCGGCCACAGATGCCGACAGTGGCGCGGCGGATACGCGCGGCGGCACGTCGGATAAAGGCGCAAGCGACAAATCTACTGCGCCAGGAAGCGACTCGGGCACCGAATCGGCCGTGGAGTCCGCAACCAAGTCCGCGACTGATCGAACGGCCGCCAACGCGCAGGAGAATTCTGCTGCAGTTCGTAAGTCGGCGCGGGCGATGCGGCGGTTGATCACCGTCGCCGTCGACCCCGGTCATGGCGGCGAAGATCCCGGGGCAATCGGCAAGCATGGAACCCATGAGAAGGTCGTTACGCTTTCGATCGCACGGCAGCTTACGGCACTCATACAAGATCAGTCCGATTACCGCGTCTTGATGACGCGCGATGCAGACTACTTTGTGCCACTGGGTGTTCGCGTGGAAAAAGCGCGCCGCGTGCAGGCCGATCTATTCGTGTCGATACACGCCGACGCGTGGGTGCGCTCCGATGCACGGGGCTCCTCGGTGTTTGCTCTTTCGGAGCGCGGCGCAAGCAGTAGCGCCGCCGCGGAACTCGCACGGCAGCAAAACGACGCCGACCGGATCGGCGGAATCAATGCGGCAACTCGCAATCCACTCGTTTCGCGTGTGCTTCTGGATCTATCCACGGCGGCGCAGATCAGCGACAGCTTGCGCTTCGGGGACGCCGTCTTGCATGAGCTCGAGCGCGTTAACCGCCTGCACCGCGGCCACGTCGAGCAGGCTGGGTTCGCGGTTCTTAAGGCCCCGGACATTCCGTCCATCTTGGTCGAGACCGCATTTATCAGCAATCCGGACGAAGAGGCGCGCCTGCGCGATCAGAACTACCAGCGCCAGATGGCCGCGGCCGTTTTCAACGGCATTCGCGGCTATTTTGCGAAGAATCCGCCCGCCGTACGCAACCCCGTCGGCTAAAGTGCCGGCCCCTTTTTTGGGGGGCGCGACGCCAGCGCAGTCGTCTTTTAGGGCTGAACGCGCCCGCGCACCAGGCGGCCAAGAGCCATTAGCAGCAGCGGGCCAAAAGCTCCCGCCAAACCTACCAGCAACACTAGCCCCAGATGATCGCGGATCAGGGCAACATTGCCAAATGCGTAGCCACCGCCGACCAGCAGTACGCTCCAAAGAACAGCGCCCACGACGCTAAAGGTGTGAAAGCGCCGAGAAGACATGCCCGATGCTCCGGCCACCAATGGTGCAAACGAACGCACGATCGGTACGAAACGAGCGGCAACTACCGTCTTGCCACCGTGGCGCTCGAAAAACGCATGTGTGTGATCGAGCGAGGTGCGGTTGATCCAGGCGATCGATCCGTCGTAGACCTTGTGTCCGAGCCACCAGCCGATTGCGAAGTTCAGGGCATTGCCAACGATTGCAGCAATCGCGATGGTCGCGCCCAAGGGGATCGCTTGCAGCGCACCGCCCGCCGCGATGGCGCCCGAAACGAAAAGCAGCGAGTCGCCGGGCAAAAAGGCCATGAAGACCAGACCCGTCTCGGCAAATATGATCAAAAACAGCAAGCCGTAGGCGAGCGCGCCATGCTCATGCGCCACGGCAAGCAGGAATCGATCGATCGAGCCAAACAGGTCGAGCCAGGGAATACTTTGCACAATAGACAAATTGCAAGTGACGGGACCGCGATGTTACTCGACGCGCTCCCTATAATGGGCGCATATGCCCAGCCCTAGCTGACCCTTTGGGTTCGCCACGGGCGCCCCCGCCCGACGATATGACAAGTCTTGCAACCGAAGCGCCCACTGACATTTGGTCAAAGCTCTTGAGCGGACCCCCACTCGGCGTCGCAGGGGTTGATGGCTCAAAAATTCGCGTCCTTCCTGATGCGCTGGTAAGCCAGATCGCCGCTGGGGAGGTCGTAGAGCGCCCAGCATCGGTTGTCAAGGAACTCCTGGAAAACGCCCTGGACGCCGGTGCACAGCGCATCGAAGTGCGCTTGCAAGGCGGTGGGGTGCGCCGAATTACTGTCGTCGACGATGGTAGCGGCATTGATCGCGATCAGCTGGCCCTTGCTCTACAGCGCCACGCAACGAGCAAGATCGCAAACCTGCACGACCTGGAAACCGTGGCCACGTTGGGCTTTCGCGGCGAAGCGCTAGCGGCAATTGCGTCAGTAGCCGCCGTCACGATCGTGTCGCGAACGCGAACCGCGGACCATGCGTGGCGCATCGATGCGGGCACCGGCATCATCGAACCGGCAGCCGGCAATCTGGGCACCCGGATTGAAGTTGCGGAATTGTTCTTCAACACACCTGCGCGAAGAAAATTCTTGCGCAGCGAGGCTACCGAACTGGGTCACTGCGTTGCCGTGGTCGAGCGCGTTGCGGCAGCACACCCGCACGTCGCTTTTCAGGTCTGGCATGAAGCGCGCTGCGTGCTAGATGCTCTGCGCGCCACGTTGCTTGAACGCATGACAACGCTGATGCCGCAGGACTTTGCCGCTGCGGCTCGATGCATTCAGATACAGGCCGGCGCAATTGCCCTTGGCGGCTGGGTAGGGGCGCCAACCGCCGCACGCGCGCGAGCCGATGCGCAGTTTTTCTACGTCAATGGCCGCTTTGTGCGCGACAAACTGCTATCGCATGCCCTGCGCGCCGCGTACGCCGACGTCCTGCATGGTTCTTCGCAGCCAATGTACTGCCTGTACCTTAGCATCGATCCAGCGGCGGTGGACGTCAACGTGCACCCGAGCAAGATCGAGGTGCGTTTTCGCGATGCCTCGGCCGTACACCAGTTCGTGCGTCACGCGGTCGAGCGCGCACTTGCGCCTTCGGCAACGCTTTCCGCCGCTGCAACGCCGCCCGTCGAACGCCTTGACGCCGCGGCGGCACCGATAACGCGGGGCCCCACGCTCGGCCCGACAGCCGCGTACGCGGAGCGCGCCGCCCAGCTTCATCCGACCGCCGCACAGGCCCTTTTGGCGGCAGCGCTACATGCGAGCGGCCCTGCGCAGGCATGGGACGAGAGCGTAGGCACGATGCCGCCGCTGGGCTTTGCCATCGGGCAGCTCGGTGGAGTCTATGTGCTTGCTCGCAATGCGCAGGGCCTGGTAATCGTGGATATGCACGCAGCCCACGAACGCATCGTATATGAGGGTCTAAAGCAAGCGTTCGGCACCGGTCAGATGGCACAGCAACAGCTGCTGGTTCCACACGTTTTTTCTGCTAGCGCCCTGGACGTGGCAACTGCCGAGGAGCACGGCGCGACGCTCGCTCGAATCGGGTTGGACCTGCGACCCGCCGGTCCACAGCACTTGACGCTGCGCGCCCTGCCGCAGCTACTGGAGCACGCCGATGCGCCCGCGCTGGTGCGTCAGATCCTTGCGGACCTGCGCCAGTTCGGCGCCGAGCGCGTGCTTATCGAGCGTCGCGACCAACTGCTCGCCTCGATGGCCTGTCATGGCGCCGTGCGTGCCAATCGTGCCCTGACCATGGACGAAATGAACGCACTGCTGCGCCAAATGGAGCGCACCGAGCGCGCTGATCAATGCAATCACGGCCGTCCCACATGGATACAGCTCGGGCTCTCGGATCTGGACCGGCTTTTTTTGCGTGGCCGATGAGCGCGGCGACGGTGACAACACTAGCGAGCACCGTCGCAAAGGCCGCGGCGGCCGATCCGTCTGGTGCCCACGCGGAAGCGGTGTTGCTGCTTGGTCCCACCGCCTGCGGTAAGAGTGCACTGGCCCTGGCGTTGGCGAGGCAATTTCCGCTGGAGATCATCTCGATTGACTCAACCCAGGTCTATCGCGGTTTGGACATCGGGTCGGCCAAACCCAGTACTGCCGATCGGGCCCATGTGCCCCACCACCTGCTCGATCTGCGCGACCCCATGCAGCCTTACTCGGCGGCGCAATTTGTTCGCGACGCCGCGGCTGCCATTGGCCAGATCCGCCGCCTGGGAAAGCTTCCGCTATTGGTTGGCGGCACGATGATGTATGCGCGTGCACTGCGCGAGGGCCTGTCGCAACTGCCCGGCGCCGATCCGCAGCTTCGCGCCCGCATCGAACGCGAAGCTGCTGAGCATGGTTGGCCTGCGCTGCACGCGCGCCTGCAAGCGATCGACCCTGAGACGGCGCGGCGCCTGGCGCCCGCAGACCGCCAGCGTATTGGGCGCGCCCTGGAATTGTTCGAGCGCAGCGGGCGACGGCCTTCTGAGCTGTTGCGTGTCCCCACCCGCCCGCTTTGTCGCTTGCTTACCATCGCGCTGATGCCCTCAGACCGCGCCGAGTTACATCGCCGCATCGAGCAGCGCTTTGATGCCATGCTGCAGCGGGGATTTCTTGCGGAAGTGCGCGCGCTGCGCGCGCGCATGGATCTGCATGCTCAGCTGCCCAGCCTGCGCAGCGTTGGATATCGGCAAGCGTGGGAGCACCTGGAGAAGGGTACAAGTACGGACGCGTTTCGCGCCTCGGCGATCGCTGCGACGCGCCAACTGGCCAAGCGCCAAACCACCTGGTTGCGCTCAATGAACGATGCGGTGCGAGTCGATCCGTTTGCCGACGATGCGCTCGAGCGCCTTGCAGGCGTGCTGGCGAACCTGCACTAAAAGTGCGAGGGCGAACGCGTCGCGAAGCTCTAAACGATCACGCGACAGCCGGCTTCGCCAGGGCGGCGCGGCTCAATTGCACCAATCGCCCAGCACTGCTCGCCAAGAGCGGTAAATTCGGCGATAGCTCGCCGGGCATTTACGCCTGCGACGATCACCACCATCCCAATTCCGCAATTAAATACCCGATGCATCTCTTGCTCGTCCACTGCGCCCGCGCGCTGCAGCCAATCGAAAATCGCCGGGCGGGGCCAAGCGGCGCGCCTGATGGCTGCGCAGGCCGAGTCGGGTAAAACACGCGGTACATTTTCCAGCAGGCCGCCGCCGGTGATATGCGCCATCCCCTTGATCGGGACGATTGGGGCCACCGTCAGAACCGACCTGCAATAAATCCGCGTCGGTTCGAGCAGCGTCTGACCCAGCGTGCGCCCATCGAATTCGCTGCTGTAGTCCGCTCCGACCTGCGCAACGATCTTGCGCACAAGCGAATAACCGTTCGAATGCGGTCCACTTGATGCCAAACCGAGCACTACATCGCCGGCGACGATATTGCGCCCGTCAATGATTGACGCCTTCTCAACAACGCCAACGGCAAAACCGGCCAGATCGTATTCGCCGTCGGGATACATGCCCGGCATTTCCGCGGTCTCGCCGCCGATGAGGGCGCAGCCCGCAAGCTCGCAGCCGCGCGCGATGCCCCGCACGACCCTCTCGGCTATATCTACTTCTAGCTTGCCGCAGGCGAAGTAGTCCAAGAAAAACAGCGGGCGGGCGCCTTGCACGAGAATGTCGTTGACGTTCATCGCGACCAGATCTTGACCGACGGTGTCGTGCCCGTCGAGGGAAAACGCGAGCTTGAGCTTTGTTCCGACGCCGTCCGTGCCGCTCACGAGAACCGGATCACGCAAATCTTTTGGCATTTCAAAAAGAGCGCCAAAGCCGCCGATGCCACCCAGCACCCCGGGAATCGTTGTGCGGCCCGCCAGAGGTTTGATGCGCCGGACGAGTTCGTCACCGGCATCGATCGAGACACCGGCGGCGGCATAGGTAAGCGGGGAGTTCATTGCGTCTCGCGGTCCGGTTGCAGGGCGTGCCGCGGTCGTCGGATAGCCCTGGCAAGGCGGCCGTCTTAGACTCGCGGTTTGATCAAACCGCTGATTGTACTGGGAGGTCGCTTTTGTCCGAACCCTCAACCGAGGAAGTATCGCCGCCGCAAGCCCAACCGTCGGCCACGCCGACAAGCCTCTCTGCCGTTGCGCCGCCAAAGCAACGCGCGGACCGTGCCTGGTCGCAAGAGCGATGGGCAGGAGCACTTTGGATCGGGCTGGGTTTGGCGCTGGTGCTGGCGCTTTTTTATTTTCTCGCCCCCGTTTTGACTCCGTTTGCGTTCGGTGGCGTACTCGCCTACTTGCTGCAGCCCGGGGCAAACTGGCTGCGGCGCCACGCGGTTCCCCGCTCGTTGGCCAGTGCACTGATGGTGCTTTTGGCGGCGCTCATAACCCTGGGATTGGTCTTGATCCTGCTACCTGTCCTGGAGCGGGAGATACGGGCCCTAAACGAGCAGCTGCCGGCTTTGGCTGCGCTGCTCGATGCACGCCTCTCGCCGCTACTGCAACAATGGCTCGGGGCCTCGGTTCGCTTTGACGTTGAAGCGCTGCGCACGCTGGCGCTAGAGAAAGTCGGGCAACAGGATGTCCTCAGCCTTTTGCTCGCCAAGTTTGGCAGCGGCGGCCTGGCCGTGCTTCAGGCCCTCATCACGCTGCTGTTGATCCCGGTCGTGCTGTTTTACCTGCTGCTCGATGCGCCTGGTATCAAGATGCGGCTCGAAGCTGGCATTCCGCGGCGCTGGCACGGTCAGACTATGCAAATTCTTGCCGATATCGATGCGGTGCTGGCACAGTTTCTTCGAGGACAGCTGACGGTGATGGTGCTGCTGGCCGTGTACTACTCGATCGCACTGTCGGTCGCGGGCCTGGATTCGGCGCTTCCCATCGGTATTCTCACGGGCCTGCTGATCTTCATTCCCTACGTCGGTTTTTTTCTGGGACTGATGCTCGCTTGCCTCGTTGCCGTGCTGCAATTTGCAAGTTGGCCGGCAATCTTGGAGGTTTTGTTGGTCTACGGTATTGGGCAGATCCTGGAGGGGGTCTTTCTCACCCCTCGGCTTGTCGGCGCTCGCATCGGGTTGCATCCGCTCGCCGTGATCTTCGCACTGCTTGCTTTCGGACACATTTTTGGTTTTTTTGGCGTGCTGCTGGCGCTGCCGGCGAGCGCCGTGCTGCTGGTGGCCTTGCGACGAATCCGCCAGCAGTACTTCGATAGCGCGTTTTACAACCGCAGGTGATGATTCAACAACTGCCGCTGGATCTGTTGCGGCCGCCAGCTCCGACCCTGGAGAACTATGTGCCCGGGGTCAATGCTGCGGTCGTAGCTGCGCTGCGCGATGTGCTGCAAGGGCGCGGACCTCAATTCGTGCATTTATGGGGTGCCTCGGGCAGCGGACGCAGCCACCTGCTGACGGCAATCGCCCGCGCGGCGGGCAGCGGCCCCGAGGTCATCGTTCAGGGCGTGCCCGACTTTATGCCAGAGCGGCGCGTGTACGTTGTCGATGACGTGCATCTTCTGGACGCCGCAGGCCAGATGGCGCTTTTTGCCCTTCAAAACCAAGTGCGCGAGCACCGTGCCCACTTTCTTGTGACCGCGGCCGATCTGCCGCCCTCCCAACTGCGCCTGCGCGAGGACGTTCGCACCCGTCTTGCCTGGGGTTTGGTCTTTGCTCTGCGGCCGATCCCTGAATCCGATCAGGCCGCGGCATTGCTCGCGTACGCCCGTGCGCGCGGCGCACGCGTCGACGAGGATCTGGTGCCTTATATGTTGACCCGCTTGCCCCGGGACATGCGCACGCTAGTATCGGTGTTAGATGCGCTCGATGCCTACGCGCTGGCCCGCCAGCGTGCTCTGACTATTCCGCTGTTGCGTGAATTTCTGCAACAAAATGGCGCGCAAGGCGCGCACGAATTGCAAAAGGGGCTTGAGTAATTGGCCGTAACGCCTGAAAGGGCGCTAATCTGCGCGCGGCTCCCGGGAACGTAGAATGCCGACGATGGCAGCTCGCACACCATGATCCGACGGCTCGTTCAACGAGTGCAAGACAGTGTCCAGACGTTGCTTGCCGGCAAGCCGCGGACCCGACGCACGCCCAAGCACATACCGGTTTCCGAGCATGGGATCGATCGGAGCCTGGTCTCGCGCGCTGCGATCCGCAGCTGTGAAACGCTCCAAGCCGCGGGCTTTCGCGCCTACATCGTCGGCGGTGCGGTGCGCGACCTTTTGCTAGGCATCGCCCCGAAGGACTTTGATGTTGCCACGGACGCCACCCCAGAGCAGATCAAATCGCACTTTCGTCGCGCCATCATCATCGGCCGGCGATTTCGGCTGGTCCACGTCATGTTCGGCGGCGAAACCATTGAGACTTCGACCTTCCGCGCGCTGGGCGCAGGCGAACGTGATACCGATGAGCACGGCCGTGTACTTGCCGACAACAAGTTTGGCGAGCAACATGAAGATGCGGCGCGCCGGGACTTCACGGTCAATGCCCTGTACTATGACCCGACACGCCAAGAAGTACTCGATTACCACGACGGGGTGCGCGACGTGCGCCGACGCCGCCTGCGCATCATCGGAGATCCCGAGGCACGATATCGGGAGGATCCAGTGCGCATGCTACGCGCGGTGCGCTTTGCGGCAAAACTGGGATTCGAAATCGATCCGGCGACTCGCGAACCGATCGGCCGCTTGGCCCCTTTGATCGAAAATGTGCCTGCTGCCCGCTTATTTGACGAGATGCTCAAGTTGCTCACCAGCGGGCACGCGGTGGGTTGCATCGAGCGCTTGCGCGCCGAGGGGTTGCACCACGGCGTATTGCCGTTGCTCGACGTGATCTTGGATCAGCCCGAGGGCGAGCGTTTTATCATGCTCGCCCTATCGCGCACAGACGAGCGCGTGCGGGCCGGCAAACATATCGCACCGGGATTTTTATTCGCGACTTTGCTTTGGAACGAGGTTTTGTCGCAATGGAAGGCCCGCGTTGCCCAAGGCGAGCACAAACTGCCGGCGCTGGACCAAGCAATTGAGCGCGTCCTGGAAGTGCAGACGGAAAAACTCGCGATACAGCGGCGCTACTCGGCGGACATGCGCGAGATTTGGATGATGCAGCCACGCTTTGAGCGTCGCCACGGCCAGGCACCGATGCGACTGCTGGAGCACTTGCGTTTGCGAGCGGGGTACGATTTTTTGCAGCTGCGCTGCGATTGTGGTGAGGCGCCGGCAGAACTGGGCCATTGGTGGACGCAGTTCCTGCACGCCGATGCGCAGACCCGTACACAAATGGCCGCTCAGCGGCCCGCTTCGGCGCCCGCGCCGCGCAAGCGCCGCCGCGGCCGGCGCAAGACCACACCAAGCGCCCAACCGGTGGCCTTGACTGCCCAAGGAGAAGGCAATCGCGAACCATGACAATGCCGCGCCGGTTACGCGGCGGGCCTATATCGGATTGGGCGCTAATCAAGGCGATGTCGTCGCGACGCTAAATGCCGCGGTCGCGGCACTGCGCTCAATTGAGCGATCGACTTTTGTCGCGGTCTCGCCGTTTTATCGCAGCGCACCCATCGAGGCGGGCGGACCGGATTTTGTTAACGCGGTAGTTGCGCTCGACACCTCGCTAGAGCCTTACAGTCTGCTGCTGCATTTGGCCGACATCGAGCTGATGCTGGGCCGCAAGCGCCGAGCGGGCGACGCGGCACACAGCGCTCCGCGCAGCATCGATCTGGATCTGTTGCTGGTGGGCAACCTGATCGTGCGCTCTACGCCACTTGTGCTGCCGCACCCGCGCATGCAGCAGCGCGCTTTTGTGCTGCGGCCCCTGCTGGATTTGGCGCCCGACTTGCAAATCCCGGGCTATGGGCCCGCCGCGGCGCTGCTGGCACAGGTCGCCAACCAAACAATTGAGCCCCTGACATGAAGGTAGTAGCAACGGTTCGCGAACTGCGCGATCAGCTGCACGGGCAAAATCGCATCGCTTTCGTGCCTACGATGGGCAACTTGCACGCAGCCCATTTATCGCTCATGACCATGGCGCGACGTCACGGCGATCCGGTGGTTGCCTCGATTTTCGTCAACCGACTGCAGTTCGGACCTTCAGAGGATTTTGATCGGTACCCGCGCACACTACAGGAAGACATCGAGAAGCTGCAAAAGCACAGCCAGGTGTACGTGCTCTTCGCTCCGACGGAGGCCGAAATGTATCCGGAGCCCCAGGAGTATCGCGTGCGTCCGCCCGCAGATCTGGGCGACATCCTCGAGGGCGAATTCCGGCCAGGTTTTTTCATTGGCGTGACGACGGTGGTACTTAAGCTCTTTGCTTGTGTGCAGCCCCGCGTTGCTGTTTTCGGCAAGAAGGACTACCAGCAGCTGATGATCGTGCGCAACATGTGCCGGCAGTTTTGCCTGCCCACGGAGATCATTGCCCACGAGACGGTGCGCGAGGACGATGGCTTGGCGCTGTCTTCGCGTAACCGTTTTCTCAACGATGCCGAGCGTCGCCTGGCGCCACAGTTGTTCCGGGAACTCTCGGAACTGCGAGAGCGCATCCGCAGCGGCAAGCGCAACTTCCCCGCACTCGAGGCCCATGCTATGCGAACACTTAGCGCCTCGGGTTGGCGGCCCGACTACGTATCGGTACGTCGGCAAGCCGATTTGGGCGTACCGAGTCTTGCACAAATTGAGGCGGGTGAGGCGTTGGTAGTGCTAGCCGCGGCGCGCCTCGGCACCACGCGACTTATCGACAATTTAGAAATCTGACCGTTTGTCACTGCCACACGCTCTGTGCGAGGCGATTCAATTCCTTGTCTGTTGGGCCCCGATTGCTCGCCTTCCTAGACAAGCACCTTGCATTGCGACCCAGCGCGGCTGATCGCGCCAGATCGGAAGGGCAGCCTTTAGGCCGGAGCATGGCCGCATCGACACCTACGACCCGTGCACCGCACAGCCGCGCGACTCCTGGCAATCGCCATATCCCCAAATCGCAGATCGATACAACTGCAAATTCGTTCTCGATCCCATATGCGAGATCGATAATCACCGCCCTTGCGCACGAGATTAGCCGCTGAATCATGAATTTGCAGCAATTGCGAAGCGTTAGCGAAACAGTGCGCCGCGGATTTAGTCTGACCAAGGTTGCCGCCGTCTTGCACACGAGTCAGCCAGGCATCAGCCGGCAGATTCGCGAACTCGAAGATGAGCTCAATGTTGAGATCTTCGAGCGCGCGGGCAAGCGGCTGACAAAACTGACCGAACCCGGGGCGGCCGTGCTGCCAATCATCGAGCGGATCTTGCTCGACGTACAGAATCTGCGCCGGGCCGCGCAGGATTTCACAGGGCGTGATTTAGGACACCTGACAATCGCTGCCACCCATGCCCAGGCTCGCTATGCGCTGCCGGCCGCGGTGCTTGACTTTCGCGCCCTATATCCGCAAGTGACGCTGAACCTGCACCAGGGTTCTCCGCGCCAAGTGGCGCAAATGCTAATCGAGGGCGAGGCCGACATCGGCATCGCTACCGAGGCGCTCTCGCAGTACGGCGAGTTGATCGCCTTGCCTTGCTACCGCTGGACGCACTGCGTCATCGCGCCCGTCGGACACGCTCTTTTGGATGGTGCGCCCCTTCAACTCGAGCGGCTAGCCCGCTACCCGATCCTTACCTACGAGCCGGGCTTTACCGGACGCGCTCGAATTGACGAGGCGTTCGCGCGCGCCGGACTCAAGCCGCAAATCGTCATTAGTGCAATGGACGCCGACGTCATTAAGACTTATGTCGAACTCGGATTAGGCGTTGGAATCGTATCTACGCTGGCCTACGACGAAGTGCGCGACCGCGGGTTGCGCGCGCTAGATGCGGGTCACTTGTTCGAGGTCAACATGACACGGTTGGCGATTCGCCGTGGCACTTTGCTTCGCACATACGTTCTTTCTTTTATCGAAACTTTCGCGCCTTCGCTTACCCCAAGCGTTGTCAAGGATGCCTTGGCGAGCGACGTCGCGCTCGAAACCGTGTCCTAGGTCCTCACTCATCGGTCGCAGCAACTTGGGTCTAAAGAGCGTCGAGATTTTTATTTGACGGGACTCCTTCGGGCCGTTTTCTTCGGCTGCAAACGAATCTTCGTCAGGCGAAGGCTCTGACATTCCCATCAAAGCCCGCCCGTAAACATCGGCCGCGTCATTGCGGGTCGGCGCTCGACAAATAAAACGCTGCTGGCGCGAAAAGGGCCTTGGTGGCTCTTCTCTGCGGCCCTGCTCCTCGCGGCTCCTCCGCCCGGTAACGACGGGCGCTACCGCCCGACGGGCGGCTCGGCAAAACGCGAAATTCGAAAAAACTAATGCGAATTGCTTCCTTGGTTACGCGTAGCCGCCCGCCCAAAATCGCGCACTTTGTCGCGCATTTTGGGACCGGAGCAAAAGATGAAGCACTTTTCTACAAGCCCTCGCAGAAGCAACGCAGCAGCTACCGCGGGCCTTTTCACGATTTTGTTGGGTGCTACTTTGCCAGGCGCCGCGCAGGGCGACGAATCATACCCGGCCCCCGAGGCCAGTGGCGCACCTGGCTCTGTCCTACACCCCTATGGGATCATTGATGGCGGTGTACGCCATATTGATCTGGTATCACCCGCCGGTGCATCGACACAATTTGCTTCGGGTCTAAATACGAGTCGAATCGGGCTTCTGGGCTCCGAGACAATCAGCCCCGATTGGCAAGCGTCATTGCGGCTTGAATCGGGATTTAACTCCGGGACGGGTGCTTCTTCCAACTCAAGCAGTCTGTTTGATCGCACGGCCGATGTCGGATTGCGCTGGAAGTGGCTGGAGTTTAAAGCCGGTCGCATGGAGGGCTTTGGCTACGAGCTGGCCGCTACGGGCGTAACCGATCCCCTAGCGATGGCGCTCAATTTGCCGAACTACTCTTCTCCGGCAGCCGCCGGCTCAAAGGCGCCGGTGCTTGGTGCGAATCCGCTACAGGGCGTTTATTCCTACACCTATGGCCAGCTGCGCTTTAACAATGCCGTGCGGCTCTCTAGCACGGGGGAAAACTGGGCGGCCGGCCTGATTTACGCATTCGGCGGGGTAGCTGGGGATTTTTCGGCCGACTCGGTACGAGCCGGCCATCTGGGCTGGCACCTTGGTTCGATCGCGTCACTTGATGCGATCGCGCAACAATCGCTCGATGCGACCGGCAATCGCTCGACTCTGTATGCGCTCGCCGGCGCATGGAATGTATCCGTCTTCCGATTGCAGGCCGGACTCCACCAGATCCGGATCGATGCTGGCTTTAACTCGGCTGGACTTGGTAACGGCGCGTCAAGCTCAGGAATCCTGGGCAACTCGACAACGGTCTCACCGGTGCTCGCAACCGCGCAGGAAAATTTCCGCTTCCAAGTTACTGATCTGGGAGCGACCTGGACGGTGGCTCCTGGACGCTTGTTGACTCTGGCCACCTATAGATCCCAAAGCGACGGCGCTGGGCAAGGCGACAGCATTACGCTGGTTGCCCTGGGCAAATGGTTCCTGAGCCCGCGCGTCTCCCTGTACTTGGAGGCCGATCAACACAATTCCAGTGGCCGATTGGCCGTCAAACCCCTGAGTGGAACCTCGATCGCCACCGCGTACATGACGGGCATCAATTTGCACTTTTGAATCTTTCGGCCGAGGCGCGGCAGAAAAACGCCATCCCTCAGAAGTGCCGATCGCGCAAGCACGATGTCGGTTCCAAGTCGCCTCCGTGGGGCCCATCGAACGCCCTTTGCGGGGTTAAAGCTGTGCGGGACCGAGACGATCACGAACTTGGAGATTGGGTCATAGCTGCGCGATAATGCGCCGCTTCCGCGCCGGGATGGCGGAACTGGTAGACGCGCCGGACTCAAAATCCGGTTCTGGCAACAGAGTGTGGGTTCGATTCCCTCTCCCGGCACCACATCGTGCAGGCTGTATCGGTCGAAGCAAGCGCGGCAAATCGTCCTTGACCTCGGATAACGGAACCTCCTTCATTCTCGCGAGTCAATCCACGCCCATCGTGGTCTTCCGCTAGTCCGCCAACCCCATTACAAATGCCAAAGCGATGTTGAGGCGAGCGATATCCTTGTCGTCGAGGCGTCCGATTTGTTGTCCGACCCGCTCGCGCCGAATCGTCACGGGCTTGTCGGCCATCACCTGGGACCGCACGCGCAAGCCATTCTTTTCAGTGGGTTCTACGGTCACCCGAAAGTCGGGCGCGTCACTGTACTCTGAGGTCATCTGGCAGACCACCACCGACGCATGCTCGATCGGTAGCGCATCCGTTTGTACGATCACGGCCGGCCGCGGCTTGCCATAGTCACCGGATGCTGCGACGGTCACCACATCGCCGCGCTTCATCGACTATCGAATTCCGAAACCGCTTCGATCCACCTCATTGCATCGTGTTCGTGAGATCGATCCAGTCCAGCGACCTGCTTTGCCACACGCCGGCGAACTGCCTTCGATCGCGCGTCGGGGACGACCAAGCGCAACTCTCGTAACCCGCGCACCCGTCGACGTTCACGCATGGCCTTCATCCTCTCAGCTGGTAATGCCACCGTATACCCTCCGGAACAATACGTCGACTGTAACGCGTTACACCGAGCACCGCAAGCCGGACCGGCCCACGACCCCTACCACGGGTGGTAGCGTCAACGCGCGGATTAGCAAGGACCTTGCAAAGTCCGGAGCTACGCTTATAACGCGCTGAAGGAAAAGAGAAATTCTAGGCGCATTCTTCTCAAAATCCGGTTCTGGCAACAGAGTGTGGGTTCGATTCCCTCTGCCGGCACCAGGTAGGCTCTCGTGTCCATCCGCGAGCAGCTACCGGATCCTCTGCTCACGAGCCGCACGTTCGAGTCGTTGCCTAGCGCTGCGGCGCAGGAGCGAAACGAACCGAGCGATCGCCAACGAAGTGAAAGCAAATCCGACAAAGTAGGCAAGTGCTGCTCCGACGCGGGGGTTCACTTTCGATGAGATCCATGAAATTGGCTCAACGATGACATTGACCTGCGGTGGCAGCCAATCGGGCCGGTTTCCAGTCGAAGGGGAAACGAGCGCTCCAAATAGCCAAAAAATTCCGAACAAGAGGACTGCAACTGTCTGGAGCAACGGGCCCTTGATAAGTGACGTGCGGCCCGTGTACTCGCCGGGGCTGCGTCCCGTCCAGCGCTTGAAAGCGCGGGAGAAGGCGGCTGGTTCCGAGAAACCCACCAGATAGGCCGTCTCCTTCACCGAAACCTTCTTTCCATTCAGATATTCGAGCGCCACCCGGTGGCGCAACTCGTCCACTACCTTCTCGAAGGTCGTACCTTCCGCCTTTAACAAGCCAAGAAGCGCTTGGCGGTTTAGCCCCATCTTGCTGGCAATCGAGTCCATGCTTGGGTCGCCCGTGTGCAGGGTCGGCATCAGCAAGGTCTGGGCGCGGCCCCGGGCCGACTTGGAGCTTTGCAGGCTCTTGAGTAGATCGTCCGCGCGATCGCTCAGAATGCCAAAAACGTAGCGCGTCGGGAGCGGAGATCTTAATTTCAGCCATTCCTCATCGGCCAGCAGCGCGTTCTTGTCGCTCTCGAAAACCACGGGCACACGAAAAATCCGGTCGTACTCGGCGCGATAGACCGGTGCGACGTGAGTGACATGGACCGCTTTCGCAAATTGTTCCGCCGCACCCCGGCGCGACCAGCACACCATGCGGGCAAGGAAATATTCAGTGAGTTCAGGAAAATCGTTGGGCTTCCTGCGCGTATCGATCAACCAAAACTGGCCGCTCTCGTGCCTAAGCACAAAGCGCTCGCCGCTGGCCGTACCGTCGATTTCGGCCACCAGCCGGCCGTACCGATTCATCTGCACAAAGGCGTCGGCAAGTGTCTCGCAAGCCTGCCCAATCAGGCCCACGATCGACAACTCCGCGCTACCGAGCGATTCGCCAAGGTGAAGCGCGAGCGCAGGATCGTTGCAAAGTTGCTGGCCGGCCCGCATCAGCACAGCGCACTTCGCCAGCGGGATGCGGCTGTCCGGGTCTTGCAATCGCCGCGGATCGATTCTCGATCGCTCAAGCAGCGCCGTTCGGCTCGCCCCTTTCGACACGGCGAGTTCCAACAGTGCCCGTGCAAAATCCGCTGAGACAGTGCACTTAGCCATGACTCACCAACGCCAGCAGAAGACCCTGGCTGGAATACCCCTGCCAATGTGCTCCGTGTGCTCGAAGCAGCCACGGGCCCGCTCCGAAGTTCACGCGCAGTATCCAGTCGAACGAACCGAGGTCCCGGTTTCCTCTCGTGTCTGCCAGCCTGAAAATCGGCGTGCTCCTCTTGGCCGCCATCTGCTTGATCGCGATCTCCCGCAGCAATGTGCTTGTCGAAAGCAAATTTATCGCTCCCTCCGAAAAAATACGCGAGCGATGCGGGCGTTAGACCGATCGATCGAAGCGCGAACACGGGAACTTTCCATTGGGCAAGGCCAATAGGCCCGCTAGCGGGCTAACTCTTGGAGACCGGTGTGCCTTCGGTGCGCGTTTGCAACGATCTTGCAAAGCACGCTCTTACCGCACTAATGCATTGAAAGATAACGGAACCTTCTGGCGAGTTGCTCGCAAAAACTGGTTCTGGCAACAAAGCGTGGGTTCGATTCGCTCTCCCGGCACCACCTGTACCCCGGTTCTGCGGCAGCGAACACTTCAAGCGCTTGGCCGCGCTGCTGATGCGTCGGCTTTGAGGAAGTCTTCTTAGTTCTTCTAGTTCGCTTCAGCAGCCAAATTGACCCGCGCGGGCGTTTGAGTGTGTCACACGGACCGATCGTTCGCCGTCTGTCAGCGCGCTCCCGCCTGTCAATCGGTAGCAGTTCGCCGTCAGCCAGAATGCGCCTGCGCTTGCAGGCTTATTCGGCGGGACGACCACAAAATCGCTCGTAGTCAATGTAGCCGGGAAACGAGCACCCGTCGCCGCAGTAGCGGCAACCGGGGTCACGCTCCAGCGCCAGTTCGGAAAAACTGCCTTGCAGCGCGTCGAAGTACAACATTCTTCCCACCAGCGGTTCGCCAATCTCCAGAAGCAGCTTTATCGTTTCGGTTGCCTGCAGCAGACCGATCACGCCAGGCAATACGCCGAGCACGCCGGCCTCGGTGCAAGAAGGGGCCTCCTCCATCGATGGAGGCTCAGGAAAAAGGCACCGATAGCATGGGCCGGCTCGCGGCGACTTGCCAGGCCAGAACACACTCACTTGGCCCTCAAAGCGATACACCGCGCCGTGCACATTTGGGACACCCATTTTCACGCAAGCGTCGTTGACCAGGTAGCGGGTCGGAAAGTTGTCAGATCCGTCAATTACCACGTCGTAGCCCGCAAGGATCTGCTCGACGTTCGCGCTCGAAAGTCGCGTCTCGTATCCGACAATCTTGACTGTTGGATTCAGCGCCTCCAGCGCCTGCCGCGCCGAGGCGACCTTCGAGTTGCCCACGCGTGCGTCGGTGTGCAAAATCTGCCGCTGAAGGTTGCTGCGTTCCACCACGTCGTGATCGACCAGACCGAGCGTACCGACACCCGCTGCGGTGAGGTAGTAGGCGGCGGGCGACCCGAGCCCACCCGCGCCTACGAGCAGCACCTTCGATCGCAGGAGTCTTGCCTGCCCGACCTCGCCGACCTCGGCCATCACCAGTTGCCGCGCGTAACGCTCTCGCGCCGGCCCGCCGAGCGCGAAGGGAACCTCGACCGGCAGGCCGTCGGCCTTCCAGCGCGAAAAGCCGCCGGCCATCGAGTAGACAGTTTCATAACCGAGCCGCATCAGATTCTCGGCGGCAAAAAGCGATCGCAGGCCGGTGCTGCACATGGCAACGATCGCACGACCAAGATCAGGTACCGCCTCCTCGATGCGCAGCTCAAGGAACCCCCGACCGAGCGCTAGCGCGCCAGGCACCGTGCCCTGTGCGATCTCGTCTGATTCGCGCACATCGACCAACGCCGCGCCCCGCGCCTGCAACGAGAGCGCCTCTTTCGGAGAAACTTCGTGGATCCGCCTCCTGAGCTCGACGACGAGCCGTTCGCTCGCATTCATCGCGGCCTCCTACAACCGGGGAAAAATCACGCTAATGTCACCATCGCCCGGTCACGTAAACAAACCGTGGTAGGACGTATCAACCGCCGCTCAGCGCCTGTACGATCACAAGCTCATCAGTGGCGCGCAATCGGAGAGATAGGTCGAACGTTTGAGCACCATTGACAAAAAAACGGATGTGCGGCCGCATCCTCTCTTGTTCGTTGATCATACGGAATCGGATCCCGGGAAATTGCCGATCCAGATCCGCGAGCACTTCGGCCAGCGAGGAGCCAACCGCCTCGACGCGGCGGTGCCTGGAATACGAACGCAGCGGAGCCGGGATCAGGACGTTCATCACTAGTCAGCGAGGCGATACGCTAGCCTGCCTCGCCCGTCTCCACCGCGTATATTTCTGGCAGGTGCTTTGCGATGCAGGTCCATTGTCGGCCCTCGTCGCGGCTCGACCACAGCTCTCCGCTCGTCGTGCCGAAGTACAGTCCCACGGGATCGTCGCCGTCTACGGCCATCGCCTGACGCTTCACGGTCCACCACGCGTCGCGCTCTGGCAGGCCTCCTGCGGCACGCAACCAGGATTTTCCCCCATTGCGTGTGACGTAGACGGCAGGCACACCACCCACGCAGGTGCGCGGCCAGACCGAGGAGCCGTCCATCGGAAACACCCACGCCGACTCCGCGTCGCGGGGATGTACTGCTATCGGAAATCCGATGTCTCCGACGCGCTTTGGCATGTTTCGTCCGACGCGCACCCACTCGCTCGACGGTCGATCGATGCGGTATATGCCGCAATGATTCTGTTGATAAAGCCGATCCGGGTTGCTCGGACAAAGGCGCACGCAGTGCGGGTCGTGGAATGCGAGATTGGAAGCATCCAAACCCTCGACGACTTCGAGCCCTGCAACGATGGGCTTCCAGGTTCGCCCTCGGTCGACCGACTCGTGCACGCCGCCTCCCGACATTCCAAAGTAGATGTGTGCAGGATCGCGCGGGTCAACCAGTATCGAGTGCAATTTCGGCCCGTCCGGTGTTCCATCCTGGACCGTGCCCATCCACTTGCGGTACTGCGGATCCTCGTTGAGGCTGAAACATGGCTCCCAGTTGATGCCACCGTCGTCCGACCGAAACAGCCCCTGAGGCGAAGTCCCGGCATACCAAACACCGGGCTCGCTCGCGTGGCCAGGCGTGAGCCAGAACGTGTGGTCCACCGTGCGGCCCGACTCCCCGTTCGGCGCCTTGGGAAACGCGGGCGGCCGCGCGGCCTCTTTCCAGCTGCGACCGTAGTCAGTCGAGCGGAAGATCGTGGGCCCGAGGTGACCGGTCTTTGCCGCCGCCAACAGCGTCCGCCCGTCGCGCGGATCAAGGACCAAATGATTGATGATGTGGCCGAGAAAATGCGGCCCGTCAGGACGCCAGTTCTTGCGTGTCGAATCGCCGTGG
>Ga0187780_10000572_pt1 | contig 27615 bp, 29 predicted proteins | sample 1015_Q2_SP10_20__FD_132429 | JGI IMG/M metagenome (GOLD analysis project Ga0187780, IMG submission 132429) | Tropical peat soil microbial communities from peatlands in Department of Meta, Colombia - 1015_Q2_SP10_20_MG | ecosystem: Environmental > Terrestrial > Soil > Wetlands > Peat | place... | reverse complement strand
CCCGGGGTCGTTGCCGGAGCGCTGATGGCGTTCACCCTGTCGATCGACGATTTCGTCATCACCTACTTCACTGCAGGAGCCGGCGCGCTCACCCTGCCGCTCGAGATCTACACGATGGTCAAGATCTCCGTCACCCCGGAAGTGAACGCCGTGTCGACGCTGCTCATGGCGCTGACGCTGGCGCTCATCGTGGTTGCCTCCCGGCTTTCGCCCGGATCGCTGCGCGCCGGCGGCTGACGGAGGGACCGCGCGGCTGATGTAAACTTTCGCGGCGCGGGGGCCTCCAAGGCGGAGCCGACTGTCGGCGGCCCCGGCCCCTTGCTCTTGGCGCCCGTTCGATATGGATTGCCTCGGAGGACGATGGATGAAGCGGCTGTTGTGGGTCGCGTTGCTGGCCAGCCTGCCGGCGCTGGCCAAGGAAGACGTGCTCAACGTCTACAACTGGAACGACTATATCGCGCCGGAGACGGTGGAGCGCTTCGAGAAGTTTTGTCACTGTAAGCTGAAGCAAAGCTATTTCTCGGACAACGAGGAGTTGCTTGCCAAGCTGGCCGCCGGCGCCAAGGGCTACGACGTGTACGTGCCGACCTCCAACTATGTGTCCGGCATGGTCAAGGCGGGATGGCTCCAGCCGCTGGATCACTCCAAGTTACCGAACCTCAAGAACGTGATGCCGCAGTACCTCAATACCGAGTTCGACCCCGGCAACAAGTACTCGGCCCCCTATGCGATGTCGATCACGCTCATCGGGTACAACGAGCAGAAGATCAAAGAGCTCAACGTGCCGCTCGATTCGTGGGCGACGATCTTCGATCCCAAGATTCTGGAGAAGGTCAAAGGCCGGGTGACGGTGCTGGACAGCCAGAGCGAGCTGATGGCAGCCGCCTTGAAATATCTCGGCTACTCGGTGAACGACCGTGACCCTAAACACTGGCAGCAGGCGAAGGAGGTCATCCTAAAGGCGAAGCCGTACTGGGCGGCGTTCAACGCCTCGAGCTACATCAAAGAGCTTTCGTCGGGCAACATCTGGCTGGTTCATGGCTACTCGAACGACATCTATCAGGCCGACCAGGACGCGCAGAAGGCGGGGCAGAAATTCCGCATCCGGCACAGCCTGCCCAAGGAGGGCGCGGTTCTGGCGCTCGATTGCATGGTGATCGCCAAGGGCGCCCCGCGCCCGGATCTCGCCTATCAGTTCATCAACTTCATGCTCGAAGGACGCAACTCAGCCGACCTGACGAACATGATCGGCTCCGGCAACCCGAACGCCGACGCTCAGCAGTACATCAAGCCCGAGATCAAGCAGATCAGCGCCATTTTCCCGGACGCGCAGGCGGCCAAGAAGCTCGAGATGCTGAAGGACATGACGCCACAGCAGCGCCGGGCGATGAATCGGATCTGGACCGAGATCAAGGCCCAGTAGGCGGCGACTCGAAGGCCGACTCGAATGCCTGGCGGAACTGGCCTATTTGTGTGGCAGGCAGCGCCTCGATGCCGGCGGCCTCGGGCCTGCCTCCGCCGGTAGGGAAACGGCGGCACAGCTCGTCTGCCCCCACCGGCCTCGCCTTCGGAGCACGCACGCTCGCGCGATAGCTGGAGTCGCGCTTGACCAGCACTGCGTGAGCGCGGCGCGGGTGCGCGCCAGCCAGACGGTTTGCCACGGCACCATGCACACGTCGGGCCCAGCGCGTATCGGGCAATATCAGCAGGTAGTGGGAAAGTCCAGCCAGGACGGGGCGAACGCGCACCGCCTGTGCCAAGTCCTCCCGATAGCCTTCGCGCAGCGTCTCGAAGGCGGGATCGCGGGCTGCGAACTCGCTCGGATCCGCGAACGGCTGCAGCCGCCGGTACAGTTCGGCGGGGTGGAAGTGCAGGTCCTGAACGGTGTCGCCATAGGCGTTGTAGTTCATGCACTCACCTAGCTCGCGCAGCAGCGTCAGCTGGGCGGCGCTCAGGGAGAGGGGTTCAGCGGCCCGCTCTGCTTGCGCCGGCAGGTTGTCCCCGAACGCCGCCACCACCGCCCATGCGCGGAAGCGCGCCCCGAGGTAGTCATCCACGATGAGGCTGGTACAGATGCCTGGCCGGTACGCAATGTGCGCCTCCAGCCCGGGGTGATCCGGAATATCCCCGGGAAAGTGATGGTCGAAGTACAGGCAGCGCGCACCCGCTTCGAGCGCGTTCAGCACAGCCACCCGGTTTTCGGCGAGCGAAACGTCGAGCACCGTCAATTCATCTCCCGGCGCCGCCGACACGCGGGCAACTAACGCGATATCGCGCTTCACCCCAGTGACGAGCACGCTATCGCGGGGCTGAGCCAGGCGCAGCTGGTGCAACGCGCAGATGCCGTCCGCGTCGCCATTGAAGATGTCATAAAGTGCCACGCGGTTGCCTTTCTGTGGCCTGTCACGACGCCGTTTAGCGCAGCCCCCACGCACAGCGCGTCTCTTCAGCCATCTCGCTCCCGGCGGGTAGGGGCCGCTCGCCCCGGGGGTCAGTGTTAGTTTGCACCAGGCGGACGCCCGGCGCTGGGTCGTCGCTGGAAACTTGGACTGGCCAAAAAAGTTCATCGCCGCTGGAGGTGGGGTGCCGCTGGGCGATCGTTTGTCAAACTATCGTCAATGCCTACCGGGCACGAGGGCCTGGCGCGCCCGCATCTGGCTTTGGCTTTGCTTTGCAATTGCATGGTGTTGAGTCAGGCCTTCTAGGCGTAGCCGCGACATACGAATGCGTGGCATGGCTCTTGCAAACTGTCCCGTGAATGTTATTGCGCGATGTCGTGCGACCTCGCGTGGAATCTCTGAGAGAGCTTGGCAGCATGGCCGCGTCCCCCCTAACGGTTCTCGTCGCCGAAGACAACGAGGACATTCGCGAGCTGGTTTCCCATCAGCTGCGCCGGATGGGCATTCTCGTGCTCCTCGCCGAGGACGGGCGCCGCGCCCTCGACCTCGCGCTGGCGCAGCGGCCGACCTTGGTGTTGATGGACATGGACATGCCGGTGATGAGCGGTTTCGACGCGGTGGCAGCGCTGCGCGCCCGGGGGTATCGAGGGTCGATCTTTGCTTTGACGGCATACCAGGACGGCCCTGAGGCCGAGCGGGCGCTCTCCAGCGGTTGTGATGCGTTGCTCGGAAAGCCAATCACCAGCGAGCGGCTTCGCAACCATGTGACGCAGGCGCTCGCGCTCGCTTCGAATGGGCCGGTGCAATGAGCACCTTGGTCGGTGTCGATCCGGATCAGGCTGGGCGCGCCAGTGCACTACCCGCTCTCACCGTGTCGATCGAAAAGGATCTTGAGGTCCTGGTTCAGCGATTTCTCGCGCGCAAGCGCGAAGACCTCGACAGCGTGCGCGTCGCGCTCGCTGCCGGGGATTACGAGACCATCCGGCGCATCGGCCACGATCTCAAAGGCGCCGGGGAGGGGTTCGGCTTTCCCGAGCTGTCCGCATTCGGTGCGGCGCTCGAGCGTGCCGCAATCGCCCGCAACGAACGTGCGCTTGGAGAGCAGCTCGCGGCCGTCGAGCAGTTCCTCTCGCGCCTGCGCGTGACTTTTCGATAGATGACCTCGGCCACCCTTAAAGATCCGGAAGTGAAGACCGCAACTCCCCTTCAACCCGCAGCGGCTGCGTCGGCGTCCACCCTACGCGTGGCCATTGTCGAAGACGACATGTCCCAGGCAGAGCTGCTCACTCACTGGCTCGAGTTGGCGGGACACCACTGCCATCACTACGACCGCGGCGAGGGGCTGATTCGGGCGCTCGATCAGGAAAGCTTCGACGTTCTGGTGCTGGACTGGAACCTTCCAGATATCAGCGGCGTGGACGTGCTGAAGCGCATCCGCGCTAGCCAGCAGGCGTCCCTCCCCATCCTGTTTGTCACTGCCCGCAATCGCGAGGACGACGTAGTTTTGGCATTGCGACAGGGAGCCGACGACTACATGGTGAAGCCGGTGCGCCGGCTCGAGCTGATCGCCCGGCTCGAAGCTATCGCCCGGCGCGGCAAGCACCAGACCGATCAGCCCGAAGTGATCGAGCTGGACGTGTATCGCGTAGATTGCCAGACTCGCACCGTGACACGGGAAGGACGGCCGGTCGAGCTCACCGCCAAGGATTTCGATCTGTCGGTACTGTTCCTGCGCAATGTCGGCCGGCTGCTCTCTCGCGGCCATATCCGCGAAACCGTCTGGGGGCCAAACGCCGTCGTCACGTCGCGCACGTTGGACACGCATGTAAGCCGCATCCGCAACAAGCTGGGCCTCACGCCCGAATACGGCTGGCGCCTTGCTGCCGTCTATCGCTACGGCTATCGGTTGGAGCAGCTGGACCAGCCGGTTCCGCGACTTCCACGTAACGGCGAGCTCTGAGCCAGCCAGGCCGGACTCAACTCTGAACGCGGCCCGACGTCATGTCGGGCCGTTTCTTTTCCGGGGAGCGGCCCGACAGGCGAGCAAGGCTATAATGCGGCCGATCTCTGCCACGACACGTCTATGGCCTACTATCTCCGCCACGTCTTTTTTTGCTGCAATCAGCGCGACAACGGTGAAGCGTGCTGCAACAACCACGGTTCCCAGAAAATGCGCGACTACGCCAAGGCAGCAGTGAAGAAACTGGGCATCGCCGGGGTGGGCAAGGTCCGCATCAACCAGGCTGGGTGTCTGGATCGTTGCGAGTTGGGCCCGGTCATCGTGGTGTATCCGGAGGAGGTCTGGTACACCTACGTCGACCAAGAAGACGTCGACGAGATCATCCGCGAGCATCTCGTCAACGGTCGCGTGGTCGAGCGTCTGCGGATTTGAAGACGGCCGGGCTGCAGCGTCTTCTCATCGATGGTCCAGCCGGGGCGCTGGAGACCGTGGTCAACGACCCCGGCGACCTCTCAGACGCGCGGCTTACGGGACCGGCGGTGCGCACCGGACTTGCCCTTGTCGCCCACCCTCACCCGCTGTTCGGCGGGACACTGGACAACAAGGTGGTTCAGACACTGACGAAGACGTTCTTCGCCCAGGGCTACGTTGTCGTGCGCATGAACTTCCGCGGCGTTGGCTCGAGCGCGGGTGTCCACGACAATGGCATCGGCGAAACCGAGGACTGGATGCTGGTGGCTGCGGAGATGCAGGCGCGCTACGGACCGCTGCCGCTGTTGCTCGCCGGTTTCTCCTTCGGCGCCTTTGTGCAGTCACGTGTCGCCGCTCGTCTACGCGAACGTGGAACGCCTGCAGACCGGTTGATCTTGGTGGCGCCCGCGGTCGGACGCTTCGAGGTCGAGCCGGCCGCGCCAGGCACGCTTGTCGTGCACGGTGAGCAGGACGACGTGGTACCGCTCGCTACCGTGCTCGCCTGGGCGCGGCCGCAGCGCCTCCCGGTCGTGGTGCTCCCTGGTGCCGGTCACTTCTTCCACGGCAACCTCGTCGAGCTTCAGCGCATCATCCAGCATTCCTGCCCCTGTCTGGAAGTGCAGTGAGCGCGATGCTGTCGTTGCGCGCCGTGCGCAAGGCTTACGGCGCTAACGAAGTAGTCTGTGGTGTCGACCTCGAGCTCGACGCAGGCGAGTGCTTTGGCCTGCTTGGACCGAACGGCGCTGGCAAAACCACAACGTTGCGTCTGGCCCTTGGATTAACCGATCCGGATGCCGGGGAAATCCGTCTGCTTGGCCGCGCCGTCCCGCGGCACGCACGTGAAGCGCGGCTGCGTGTTGGCGTCGTGCCACAGAGCGACAACCTGGACCCGGATTTCACGGTGTTCGAGAACCTGCTCGTCTATGGCCGCTACTTTGGGTTACGCGACCGCGACATTGCGGCGCGCATACCTTCGTTGCTCGAGTTTGCTGGCCTCCAGGCACGCACAGACGCCCGCATCCAGACCCTGTCGGGAGGAATGAAGCGCCGCTTGTCGTTGGCGCGCGCCCTCATCAATGATCCCGAGCTGATTTTTCTGGATGAGCCCACCACGGGCTTGGATCCCCAGGCACGGCATCTGATCTGGGAGCGCCTCAAGCGTCTGGTGGCCCAAGGCAAAACCATTCTCCTTACCACTCATTTCATGGACGAGGCTGAGCGTTTGTGCCGCCGGCTGGCGGTGATGGACCGCGGCCGCATCATCGCCGAGGGCTCTCCGCAGCAGCTGATCGGTCGGTACATCGAGCCGCAGGTGGTCGAGATCTACGGTGAGGGCGCGCTGCCCTGGGCCAGCGCGCACGGGCAGGCTGCGTGCGACCGCTGCGAGCAGGTCGGCGAGACGGTATTCTGCTACACGCGTGACGGAGATCGAGTACTGGCGATGTTGGATGGCCGAGACGAGCTGCACTACCTACACCGGCGTGCCAACCTCGAGGACGTGTTCCTCAAGCTCACCGGACGCGATCTGAGGGACTAGCGACGTTTCCGTTCAGCACACCTATGCGGGTTCAGCAGTTTGCGCCGCCGCGAGTCAGTCCCCGTTTCGTTCAGATCTGGAGGCGCAATTTCCTGGTCTGGCGCAAGCTCGCTGTCTCCTCCATGCTCGGCAACCTGGCCGACCCGATGTTCTACATGCTGGGGCTGGGGTTCGGATTGGGGAGCCTGCTGCCCGAGGTGAACGGCATCCCATACATCACGTTCCTGGCTGCCGGGACGGTGTGCTACAGCACGATGAACAGCGCCACTTTCGAGGCGCTGTATTCGGCTTTCTCCCGTTTGCACGTACAGAAAACCTGGGATGCGATCCTCAACACGCCCATGAACCTGGATGACATCGTTCTCGCGGAGGCGCTGTGGGCGGCGAGCAAGAGCGTGCTATCTGGCCTAGCGATCCTGGTCATCATCTGGGTACTCGGATTGTCGCGCTCGCCGCTGACGCTGTGGATCATTCCGCTCACCGTGCTCATCGGCCTTGCTTTCGGCTCGCTTGGTCTGGTCATGACGGCTCTCGCTCCAAGCTACGATTTCTTCATGTACTACTTCACGCTCGTGATCACTCCCATGGTGCTGCTGTGCGGCGTATTCTTTCCGGTCGCTCAGCTGCCGCCGCTGCTGCGGAGCGTGTCCGCTGTGCTGCCCTTGACGCACGCGATTGACCTGGTGCGCCCGCTCGTGACCGGGCGAGCGCCGGTGTGGCCCTGGCTGCATGTGGCCGTGTTGGCCACCTACGCCGTTATCGCCTTTTATCTTGCGCTGGTTCTCACGCGCCGACGGCTTCTCACCTGAAGCAAGAGCGGCCATGCTGAACCTTTGGTTGAAGGCACTGCACCTCGTTTTCATGGTCGCCTGGTTTGCCGGGCTGTTCTATCTGCCGCGGCTGTTCGTCTACCATGCCCAGACCACGGACGCGCCTGGCATCGATCGCTTCAAGCTCATGGAGCGCAAGCTGTACTACGGAATCATGACCCCCGCGGGGGCACTGACGATTGGTTTCGGCCTCAGCCTGTGGCTTGGATACGGACCCTGGGGCGGGTGGCTGTACGTCAAGCTTGCGCTGGTCCTCTTGCTGGTCACCTATCACCTTTACTGCGGGAAGTTGATGCGGGACTTCGAGCATGATCGCAACCGGCACGGGCATGTCTGGTACCGGTGGTTTAACGAGCTCCCCGTATTGATCCTGCTCGGCGTCGTGCTGCTGGCGGTGCTCAAGCCGTTCTGAACCATGCGCTCGCGACTCGGCGTGGCCGCGTGGGCGGCGATATTCGCCGCCCTGTTGACGCCAGCCGCAGGCAGCGCGCCAGATAGCGCCTCGAGCGAGATCGTGGTGCAGATCTCGCTCACGGCCGGTCTCCGCTATCACGACGCGAAAGTGGTATGGGACGAGATGAAAGTTGGCGATGCGTTGACGCTGGTGCGCGAACCCGCGAATCCGTACGACAGCAACGCGGTGCGCGTTGACTGGAACGGGCATCAGCTCGGCTATATCCCACGCGCGGAGAATGAGGCGATCGCGCGCCAGATGGACCGCGGCAATCGGCTGCAGGCCCGTATCGCCAGCCTCACCAAGTACCGCAACCACCGCAGGAAGCTCGAGTTCGAGGTGTTCCTGCCGCTGGCTGCGCGCTAGCGGGCCTTCGTGCCAGCGGGACTCGGCCCTTTTCATCCCTTGCAGCCCCTGCGTCCGTCCCCAACGCGCTTTTTCGCGCCTTGCCCACGCGGTTTGGAGGCGGCGCTGCGCGCCGAGCTGTCCGGTCTCGGAGCCGAGCAGCTCGAAGCCGTGGATGGGGGCGTGGGGTTTTCCGGCGACCTACGGCTGTGCTACCGCGCCAACCTGGAAAGCCGCATCGCCAGCCGCATTCTGTGGCGGGTAGGCGAGTGGCGGTATCGAGGCGAAGAGGACGTCTACCGCCATGCCGCGGAGCTGCCGTGGGGCGAACTGTTCGATCCGCGGCTCACCATCCGCGTCAACGTCTCAGCCGTTGCAAGTCCCCTCAGGAGCCTTGAGTTCATCACGCTCCGCATCAAGGACGCGGTATGCGATAGGTTCCGAGCGGATGCGGGGATTCGTCCCAGCGTCGACACGAGCGAGCCCGACGTGCGGATCCATGCGTTCTTCGAAGCCGAGCGCTTTGTCCTCTACCTCGACACTTCGGGGGAGCCGCTGTTCAAGCGTGGATGGCGTGCTCAAGCTGGGCAGGCTCCGCTGCGCGAAAACCTGGCCGCCGGTCTGCTCGCATTGAGCGGCTGGCAGCCTGGGGTCCCGCTGCTCGATCCGATGTGCGGCAGCGGCACTATCCTGGTGGAAGCGGCCATGCTGGCGCTGAGGGCGCCGCCAGGCGGCCACCGCAGCTTCGCGTTCGAGCACCTGAGCGGGTTTGACGCCCGGTTGTGGGCATCAGCGCAGGAAGAGGCGCGCAGCAGACGCCTCTCCCCCCATCCACTCTCCGTGTTTGGCGCGGATCTGTACGGCGAGCAGCTCAAGCTGGCGCGAGCGAACCTCGCCGCGGCGGAACTGGGCGATGCGGTACAGCTCAAGCAAGCCAACATCCTCGAGTTGCCTGCACCGGCGCCGTCCGGAGTGATCGTGACCAATCCACCGTACGGGGTGCGTCTCGGAGAACAGCGGGACCTGGCTGCGTTCTATCCCAAGCTGGGCGATGCGCTGAAAGCCAGATACACGGGCTGGACGGTATGGATCTTCACCAGCGACCTGCGCCTGCCGAAGCTGATCGGGCTCAGACCCGCGCGGCGCATACCGCTGTACAACGGTGCGCTCGAATGTCGCCTTTACGGGTTTGAGATTGTCGCCGGCAGCGCGCGGCGCCGCGTGCGGGGAGAGGCAGCGTGAGCAGATGAGCAGCCGCCTGCGCAGCCCGCGCGTCTGCTGTGCCTGTTCGCTCGGCTATACGATATTGAGGTGATCCAGCCCGGACATGACGTCGCGCTCCTTGGCTTCGTGTCCGTGCAGTTTGATGGCGAGGCGCAGCTCGTTCATGGAGTCGGCGTTGCGCATTGCATCTTCGTAGCTGATCAGTCCACCTTCGTAGAGCTCGAACAAGGCCTGATCGAACGTCTGCATGCCAAGCTCGCGCGATTTGCGCATGATCTCCTTCAGCTCGTGCACCTCGCCCTTGAAGATCAGGTCGGATATGAGCGGCGTGTTGAGCATGATCTCGATCGCCGCGACGCGGCCGGGTCCGTCCCGCTTGGGGATCAGACGCTGCGAGATCATCGCCTTCAGGTTTAGCGACAGATCCATCAGCAGCTGCGCGCGGCGCTCTTCAGGGAAGAAGTTGATGATGCGATCGAGCGCCTGATTCGAGCTGTTCGCATGCAGGGTACCGAGGCACAGGTGCCCGGTTTCGGCGAATGCGATTGCGTGGTCCATGGTGCTGCGTTCGCGGATCTCGCCGATCAGGATCACGTCCGGTGCCTGGCGCAGAGTATTCTTAAGCGCCATCTCCCAGGACTCCGTGTCGACGCCTACCTCGCGCTGGGTGATGAGGCAGTTCTTGTGCTCGTGCACGTACTCGATCGGATCCTCGATAGTGATAATGTGACCGTAACTGTTTTCGTTGCGGTACCCCAGCATGGCCGCCAGCGAGGTCGACTTGCCCGAGCCGGTTGCGCCGACCACGATCACCAGGCCGCGCTTGGTCATGCAGACATCCTTGAGGATCTCGGGCAGCCCCAGGTCCTCCATGCGCGGAATGGTGGTCGTGATGGTCCGGAGCACGATGCCGACGCGCGCCTGCTGCACGAACGCGTTCACGCGGAAGCGGCCGATCCCGGGCGGGTTGATGGCGAAGTTGCACTCCTTGGTGGCTTCGAACTCCTGCGCCTGCTTGTCGTTCATGATGGCGCGGGCCAGCTCCATGGTGTGCGTAGGCGTGAGGCTCTGGTTCGACACCGGGGTCATCTTGCCGTCCACCTTGAAGGCGGGAGGAAAGCCGGCCGTGACGAACAGGTCGGACGCCTTCTTGCTGATCATCACGCGCAGCAGCTCATGCACGAATTTGATTGCCTGATCCCGTTCCATATCTCCAAGTCCTACGAGGGTGGGGTCGAGCGCGCAGGTGCCGCTCCATCAACCGGGGAACAGGTCCTTGTTTGCCGCCTTCACGCGCGCCTCGGCCGGAGAAACCACGTTGCGACGCACGAGCTCTTGCAGATTCTGGTCGAGCGTTTGCATGCCGTACTGCTGCCCCGTCTGAATGGCCGAGTACATCTGCGCCACCTTGTTTTCCCGGATCAGATTGCGAATAGCCGGTGTGCCGATCATGATTTCATGCGCCGCCAGGCGACCTGTGCCGTCCTTGGTCTTGAGCAGGGTCTGCGAAATGACGGCTCGCAGCGACTCCGACAACATGGCGCGCGTCATTTCCTTCTCTGCCGCCGGGAACACGTCGATGATACGGTCGATGGTCTTGGCTGCCGAGCTCGTATGCAGGGTTCCGAACACCAGGTGACCGGTTTCGGCCGCGGTCAGCGCGAGCCGGATGGTCTCCAGATCTCGCATCTCGCCCACCAGGATGATGTCAGGGTCTTCGCGCAGAGCCGACCTGAGAGCGTTGGCGAAGCTCAGCGTGTGCGGCCCCACCTCGCGCTGGTTGATCAGGCACTTCTTGCTCTCGTGCACGAATTCGATCGGGTCCTCCACGGTGAGGATGTGTCCGAATTCGTTCTCGTTGAGGTGATTGATCATCGCGGCCAGAGTGGTGGACTTGCCCGAGCCCGTCGGTCCGGTGACGAGCACGATTCCGCGGGGCTGATCCGCGATCTCCTTGAAGATGGCCGGCGCCTTCAGTTCCTCGAGATTGATCACCTTGGACGGGATGGTCCGCATTACCGCACCGGCGCCGCGGTTCTGGACGAATGCGTTGACGCGGAAGCGCGCCAGGTTCGGGATGGCGAACGAGAAGTCGCACTCCAGGTTCTCTTCGTAATGCTTGCGTTGCGCGTCGCTCATGATGTCGTACACCATGGCGTGCACGTCCTTGTGCTCCATCGGCGGCAAGTTGATGCGCCGGACGTCGCCGTTGACGCGGATCATCGGCGGCAGGCCAGAGGACAGGTGCAGGTCGGAAGCCTTGTTCTTGACGACGAAGGCGAGCAGCTCGGAGATGTCCATATATAATTTCTCGACGGTGACCGGCGGCGCCGCGAGCGGCGGGCTCAGGTGACAGGCAAATCTTATGCCCATTTGCCGCCGTCGCCCACCAGGGACGGTTCCGCGTCCAGCGTCCTCAAATGACGCGGTTCCGGCGCGGAGATTGCCCCCTTGCTCGGCGAGGCGATGGACCCGGGAATGTCGACGATACAGGCGGGACTGGCTGCGGTCCGCACTCGCATCGCCCGCTCCGCCCATTCGGCTGGCCGGGATCCTGCGAGCGTTCGATTGATCGCGGTCAGCAAGGCATTCCCAGCCGAGCTCGTGGCGCAGGCCGTGGCCTGCGCCCAAACCGCGTTCGGTGAAAACTATGCGCAGGAGGGAGCGGCCAAGATGGCCGCCGTGAACGCGCTGCTGCAGCGGGAGCAGGGGAGGGCGGGCGAGCTGCGCGCGCCGCTACCGGTTGTAGAGTGGCATTTCATCGGGCCGATTCAAAGCAACAAGACGAAGATCATCGCGCAGCATTTCCACTGGGCACAGAGCGTCGACCGATGGAGCGTGGCACAGCGCCTCGCCGAGCAGAGGCCGCTCGAGCTCGCCCCGCTGCAGGTATGCATCCAGGTCAATGTCAGCGGGGAGGCCAGCAAGAGTGGAGTCGCGCCTTCCGCCACCGCCGAACTGGCACAAAGGGTGGCCGGCCTCCCGCGCCTGTCCCTGCGCGGGTTGATGACCGTCCCGGAGCCGACTGCGGACGTTCACATCCTGCGACGGCAGTTCGGGGTACTGCGCAGATTGCGCGATGAGCTTGCAACAGCAGGCGTCGCCCTGGATACGTTGTCCATGGGGATGTCGGACGATCTGGAAGTTGCGGTCGAGGAAGGCGCAACCATGGTGCGCGTTGGCAGAGCGATTTTCGGCCATCGCGCCTGACGTGCAGACACAGCGTCCCCTAACTGCTTATACTCCGGCTTGCCGCTTGTCATTGCCCGGCCCGTCGTACCCCAACCACCGACAGAGGTTCGCATGCGTCTAGTACTAGCTCTGGTAATGACAGTCGCGCTGGCCGCGCCGCTTGCAGCGCGTGCCGACATCGCTCAGCAGTCGGTCGAGATCAAGGCTACCCCGCAGGCGGTCTGGTCGGCGGTGAAAAACTTCGACGGCTTGGACAAGTGGCACCCGGCGTTCAAGGCAGACGTAATCAAGTCGGGCAGGAACAACATGAAAGGTGCGGTGCGCACGCTCACGCTGGCAGAGGACGGGGCCAGCTTCGACGAGGAGCTGCTGAAGTTCGATGACGACAGAATGTATTTCCGATATCGCATCGTGGGCGACTCGCCATTCCCGATCACGCACTACGTGTCCACGCTCAGCGTGAAGAAAAGCAAGGGCGGGATGACCAAAGTGATCTGGCAAGGCAAGTTCGATAACAAGCCCGGCAGTGGCAAGACCGACGAGGAAGTCGTGGAGATGATCAACGGGGCATACCGCGCCGGGTTGGACAACCTCAAGAAGCTGATTGAAGCGGGCCAGCGCTGATGGGTGCTCGAACGGGCGCAATGCCACGTTGCCCAGGACCCACGCCGCTTCGCTTCGCCACATGAAGATCGCGTTTGTCGGCGGCGGAAACATGGCGGGTGCGCTGATCGGCGGCCTGCTGCAAAAGGGTTACGCGGCGGCGGACATCAACGTTGTGGAAGTCGAACCGGTCGCGCGTGCGCGCCTGGTCAGTCGTTTCGGCGTGTTGTGCTCCGCTGCGATCGACGGCGAAATCGCCGGTCGCGACGTAATCGTGCTGGCGGTCAAGCCACAGCAGCTGCGTGCGGTCGCAGGAGCTTTGCGGTCTCTCCTCGCATCGCAGCTGGTCATCAGCATCGCAGCCGGAATCCGCAGCGCAGACCTTACGCGCTGGCTGGGCGGCTATGTGCGTCTTGTACGAGTGATGCCGAATACCCCCGCCCTGGTTCTTGCAGGCGTGTCTGCGCTGTACGCCGCGACCGCGGTGAGCGACGCAGAGCGTCGCATCGCCGAGCAGATCCTGGGCACGGTCGGTGCGACGCTGTGGGTGGAGCGCGAGGAGCTGATGGACGCGGTGACGGCGGTGTCCGGCAGCGGCCCGGCCTACGTGTTCTACTTCCTCGAGGCGCTCGAGCAAGCGGGGCGTGACCTGGGTTTGTCGGCGGCGCAGGCGCGCCTGCTGAGCCTCGAGACGTTCCACGGCGCCACCCGGCTCGCGCGAGACAGTGGCGAAGAGCCAGCTCTGCTGCGGGCGCGGGTGACCTCGAAGGGCGGCACCACCGAACGTGCGCTGGAGAGCATGGAACGCGGCCGAGTCAAGGCACTGGTCGTGGAGGCAGTCCGCGAGGCCGCCCAGCGCTCCCGAGAGCTCGGCGACGAGCTCGGGCAAGTCTGATCGCTGTCCTTCATGTTCATCGAGGCGCTGCAGTTCCTCCTCCAGACCTTCCTTGGGCTGTTTTCCATCGCCCTGTTGCTGCGCTTCTTCCTGCAGTGGCTGCGCGCGCCAGCCCGCAATCCGCTGTCATATTTCTTGGCTGCTCTGACCGACTGGATCGTATTGCCCGCTCGCCGCATCATCCCTGATCTTTGGGGTCTCGATCTCGCCACACTCGTATTGGCCTGGTTGACCGAGGTGGTGCTGATCCTGGCGATCTACACGCTGATCGGAGCCAGTCTCGGACCCTCCGTTGGAGCAAGCTTGGTGCTCATCGGATTCTTGGCGGCGGTGCAAGTGCTGAAGCGCGCTCTGCTGATCGTGATGGTGGCGGTTATCGTGCAGGCGCTGCTGAGCTTCGTCAGCCCGTTCAGCCCGGCGACGCCTGTGCTCAAGATCCTCGTGCGTCCTTTTCTCCGCGTATTTCAGAAGCGGGTCCCGCCGGTCGGCAATGTGGATCTGTCCCCGCTTTTCGTTGTGGTAACGTGCTGGCTCTGCCTCTTGGGGATCGCTTGGCTCGAGTCTGCGGTCCGCGCCGGTGCCTGACGCTAGAACGCAGGTTCCTGCGTCCTGGTATCGATTCGACGCCGATAGGAACGTTCTTTGCATCAGCGTTCGCGTTCAGCCCAATGCCCGCGCTACCGAGTTCGCCGGAACGCGCGAGGGGAGCCTGAAAGTGCGGGTGGCAGCGCCCGCGGTCGAAGGCCGGGCGAACGGGCTTCTTATTGAATTTCTGAGAAAAAAACTGGACGTGCCTGCCAGTCGGGTGAGCATTGCGCGAGGGAACCGGGGGCGGGGCAAGAGCATCGAGGTGTTTGCTCCGGGCGAGACCGCCATGCGGCTCATACAGGACTGGGACAAGACGACATGAGCAACCAGCTGGAAAGTCAGATCGCCGGCTACCAGCGCTGGCGAGAGGACATCCGCGGCGGCATCGAGGCCTACCAGCAGTGGCTGGATCAGCACGGCCACGTCGACATCCAGCGCAGCCTGCGCATCTACGACCTGCTCGAAAGCCTCCGCAACGACCGCTTGGTGCTTGCGTTCCTGGCCGAGTACTCGCGCGGCAAGACCGAGCTGATCAACGCCATGTTCTTCGCCGACTTCAAGCAGCGTCTGCTGCCTTCCGACGTGGGACGCACCACCATGTGCCCGACGGAGATTTTCTACGACGCAGCGGAAGAGCCGTACGTGCGGCTGCTGCCGATCGAAACGCGGAAGCGCGAAGACAGCATCGCCTCGCTCAAGCAGCACCCCGTCGAATGGGTCAAGATCAAGCTCAACCTGCAGTCGCAGGACGACATGGCGAAAGCCATGGCGAGTCTGGCCGAGACCAAAACGGTGAAGGTCGACGAAGCCTCGGCGCTCGGCCTGTTGGACCAGAAGGATTTCATTACCACCACTGTCGTGACCAAGGGCAGCCGGGTCGAAATACCAGCCTGGCGCCACGCCATGATCAACTACCCGCATCCGCTGCTGAAGAGCGGGCTGGTGATTCTGGACACGCCGGGCCTGAATGCGCTCGGCACCGAGCCGGAGCTGACGCTCAAGATGATCCCGAGCGCTCACGCCATCTTGTTTCTGCTCGCAACGGATACGGGCGTGACGAAATCGGATCTCGAAATCTGGCAGCGCTATGTGCAGACCTATCAAACGCGGCGCATCGCGGTCCTGAACAAGATTGATCTGCTGTGGGACGACCTCAAGAGTGCGGTCGAGATCGACGCCTCGGTCGGACGGCAGATCGATGAAACGTGCCGGCTGTTGGAACTGCCCCGCGACCATGTCATCGCGCTGTCCGCGCAGAAGGCGCTGCTGTCGCGCATCCGCTCCGACCAGGCCATGCTGGAGCGCAGCGGCATCCGTGACCTCGAAGAGCTTCTGGCCAACGAGATCGTGCCGGCCAAGCAGGAGATCCTTCGCTCCGCGGTGGTGAAGGAAATGGGTACGATGGTCGAAGGCTCACTGCAGAGCGTGATGGCACAGCTCACGGCGACCCAGGCCGAGCTGCAGGAACTGTCTAAGCTGTCCGGGAAGAATCGTGAGCTCGCGAAGACCATGCTGGCGCGACTGGAACGCGATCGCGCGGTGTATCTGCAGCACACGGAGACCTTCAAGAATTCGTACGGCACCGTGCTCAAACAGGGGCACGCGTTGATGGCCAACCTCGACGAGGAGCACATCGACGAGATCTTTGCCAAGAGTGCCAAGGACATCGAGGGCAGCTGGACCACCGCCGGCCTGTGGCGCAGCATGAATTCGCTGTTCGAGTCGTTCTCGCGCCAGGCGGACAAGATCCTGAGCTTCGCTTCCGAGACGCGCACCTTCGTGGACAAGGTCTACCAAGAATTCCAGGAGCAGTACGGTTTCGTAAACCTGACGCCACCGCCGCTCAACCTGGAAAAGCACATTCTCAACATGAAAGGTTTGAAGCAGAGCACCGAGCGCTTTTGCCGCGACCCGGTCAACGTGATGACCGAGAAGCACTTCCTCGTGAAGCGGTTCTACAACGGGCTGGTGACCGAGGCACGTACCGTGTTCCAGTTCGTGCGCCGCGACCTGGACGGCTGGCTCAAGAGCGCGCTCACGCCCATCTCGGGTCAGCTCAAGGAGCACCAGACGCTACTCGAGCGTCGGGTGGAGAACCTGAAGAAACTGTCCGGGGACCTGTCCAGCCTGCAGGAACGGCTGCATCAGCTGGAGATGCAGAAGATGGCGCTGGGCAAGCAGGTGGAAGATCTGCTGCGCACCAAGTACAAGGTTCTCGGCACCGCCGAGCGGCAGCGCGCCGCACGCGCTAAAGCCGCCTGAACCCAACCAATCGTGTAGATGCTGAGGAAGGGCGAGTCGCGTCCCTCGTTCGCTTTTCCTCCGCGTTCTCTGCGTCTCCGCGGTTCGATTTGATTACATCAGGACAATGTCGTACTGCTCCTGGCTGTAGATGTTCTCGACCTGCAGCGAGATAGGCTTGCCGATGAAGTCGCCCAGCATGGCCAAAGACTGGGATTCTTCATCGAGGAACAGGTCGATGACATTCTGGGACGCCAGCAAGCGGAACTCGCGCGCGTCGAACTGCCGGGCTTCGCGCAGGATCTCGCGCAGGATCTCGTAGCAGACGGTCTGCGCGGTCTTCACTTCACCCCGCCCCTGGCACATGGGACAGGGCTCGCACAGGGTGTGGGCGAGGCTTTCTCGTGTGCGCTTGCGCGTCATCTCCACCAGACCGAGCGAAGTGAAGCCGCTGACGGTGACACGGGTGCGGTCGAGCGACAGCGCTTTCTTGAATTCGGTCAGTACCGACTCGCGGTGTGAGTCGTTTTCCATGTCGATGAAGTCGACGATGATGATGCCACCCAGGTTGCGCAGTCGCAGCTGGCGGGCGATCACGTGGGCCGCTTCCAGGTTGGTCTTGAAGATGGTGTCGTCGAAGCTGCGCCCGCCGACGAAGCCGCCGGTATTGACGTCGATCGTGGTGAGCGCCTCGGTCTGATCGATGATGAGATAGCCGCCGGATTTGAGCGGCACCCTGCGCGCCAGCGCACGCTCGATTTCGTCCTCGATGCCGTACAGATCGAAGAGGGGGCGCTCGCCCGAATACAGCTCGATGCGCTCCAGGAAATTGAGCGTGTAGTCCTGTGCGAAGGCGTGCAGCTTCTGACAGGTCTCGCGCGAATCGACCAGAATGCGGCCGGTTTCATCGTTAGCGATGTCGCGCAGCGCCCGCAAGCTCAGGTTCAAGTCCTGGTACAGCAGAGCGGGTGCGCTTGCGCTCTGCGCCCTGTCCTGGATTCCGGCCCAGATCCGTCGCAGGTACTCGATGTCCGAGAGCATTTCTTTGTCAGTGGCCGTCTCGGCCATGGTGCGGATGATGAACCCGCCCTTGGCCTCCGCCGGCAGGAGCAGCTGCAGCCGTTCGCGCAACAAGGCGCGCTCGGCTTCGTCCTCGATGCGCTGCGAGATCCCGATGTGAAACTCCTGTGGCAAGTAGACGAGCAGGCGTCCGGCGATGCTGACCTGTGTAGACAGCCGCGCCCCTTTGCTGCCGATCGGGTCTTTGATCACCTGCACCAGCAGCTTCTGGCCCTCGTGCAGGAGTTTTTCGATCGGCTTTGGCTGGTCGCCGTTCTGCCTATGCTCCCAGATGTCGGCCACGTGCAGGAAGGCGGCGCGGTCCAGTCCGATCTGGATGAACGCGGACTGCATTCCTGGCAGCACCCTGCCTACTACGCCGAGATAGATATTCCCGACCAAGCCACGCCCCGTCGTTCGCTCGACGTGCAGCTCCTGCGCAGCCCCTTGCTGGATGACCGCCACTCGGGTCTCCTGCGGCGTGACGTTGATGAGAATCTCTTCGTTCATCGCTGCGTCGGCGCGTCACAGGGTGGGATGGCCGAATTTGGCTAGCAGCTGGCTGGTCTCATACAGCGGCAGCCCCATGACCCCCGAGTAGCTGCCCGAGATGGAACGCACGAAGACCGCCGCGCGTCCCTGGATAGCATAAGCGCCGGCCTTGTCCTGCGGCTCGCCGCTCACGACGTACTGACGTATCTCCTGCTCGTCGATCTCGCGGAACGCGACCTCGGTCGTGGACAGAGCGATTTCGAGCCGGTGGTCGAACTTGACCGCGACTGCACTGTGTACCTGGTGGGCCTTGCCGGACAGCTGGCGTAGAAATGCCGTCGCCTCCTCTCGGTCGGCTGGTTTGCTCAGAATCTTTCCTTCCAGCGCAACCGTGGTGTCGGCCGACAGTACGGGGAAGCGCATCAGCCGACGCTGACCGAGGCGCGCCCAGCCGGCCTCGGCCTTGGCGCCCGCGACGCGCACGACATAGTCGCCGGGCGCCTCCCCGGCCAGCGGCGTTTCGTCGAAATCTGCCGCGCGTTGGGGGCCCTCGCGCAGCAGCAGCACCTCGAAGCTCACCCCGATCTGCTTCAGCAGTTCGCGTCGCCGCGAGCTGCGCGAGGCGAGGTAGATGTGACGAGCAAGCGCGTGCACGGCTTATTCTCTGTGGTAAGGATGATTGTGCAGGAGCGAAGCGCCGCGATACAACTGCTCGGCAAGCAACACGCGCACCAGCCGGTGCGGCAGCGTGAGCGATGAGAGCGACAGGAGCAGGGAGGCGCGGCGCTTGAGCTCCGGGTCAAGGCCGTCGGCACCGCCGATCACGAAGGCGACGTCGCGCGCCTCGCGCCGCCAGCGCTCGAGGCGCTGCGCAAACTCTACGCTGGTGAAGGATTGTCCCTTTTCGTCCAGCGCGACCACGGTGCATCCAGCCGGCAGTGCAGCACGGATCCGCTCGGCCTCCGCCGCCATACTCCTGGCGATCTGCGCCGGACTGGCGGTCTTCAATGGACGGGGCGGGGGTCGAACTTCGATCAGATCGACGGAAATTTCCCGCGGCAGGCGCCGGACGTAGTCGCCGAATGCCCCATCGACCCATGCCGGCATGCGATGCCCGATGGCGCACACGATGAACTTCATGCCCGGTTGAAGCTCGCGCGAGGCGGAGGGAACAGGGGCCGCAGGCGCGGCTAGAGGCTCACGGAACCGCTGCCTGCGTCGGCAGCCAGGAGGTCCTTACCACGGCGCGGTGTCGCGGTGCGGCGCTCAGGCTCGCCACCCCACAGCTGCTCCAGCTTGTAATAATCGCGAACCGCCGGCTGCATGATGTGGACGATCACACTTCCCAGGTCCACCAGCACCCACTCCCCCGCCTGCTCTCCTTCGATCCCCAGCACCTTGCCGCCGCTCAGCTTGATCTGGTCTTCGATGTTGCGGGCCAAGGCCTTGGTCTGTCGCGTCGAGTCCGCGCTCGCCACGATCATGTAGTCGAACATCGACGTCAGCTTGCGCGTATCCAGCACCACCACGTCGCGCGCTTTGATCGCTTCCAGCGCCTCCACGGTGACTAGCCTGATCTGCTCAGCCTGCATCCAGGTCCTTATATAGGGAGCTGCGATGAATATAATCGAGAACGGAGTCGGGAAGCAAATAGCGGGGACTGCGTTGCTCCCGGATTGCCTCTCGGATCGCGGTGGCCGAGATGTCGAGCGGTGTGATGGCCTGCAACCACACCAGTCCAGCCCAGGATTGCCGCAGCTCGCGGGTCGATTGGGCCCGGCGCGCGTCCAGCTCGCGTGCCAGCGTGGCAGGCACAGCGGCAGGATCCAGGGCAAAGCCAGGGCGGTGAGCGATCACGATGTGGGCCAGCTCGAACAACCGCTCCCAGCGCGACCAGGTCGTCAGGCCCAGGAAAGCGTCCAGGCCCATCAAGAGGCAGAGCGAGCATGCAGAGCCCAGTTCCGCGCGCAGCTCGAGCAGGGTGTCGACTGTATAGCTCGGCCCGGCGCGACGACACTCGCGGTCGTCCAGCAGGAATCGCGCGTTGTCGGCGCAGGCGAGGCGAACCATGTCGGCGCGGTGCGTGGCGCTAACCTGCGGACTCGCCCGATGGGGCGGGATGCTGGCGGGGACGAAGCGGACCCGGGCGAGATCCAAGGCGTCGGCCAGCTCTTCCGCGAGCCGCAAGTGCGCATAGTGGATCGGGTCGAACGTGCCGCCCAGGATGCCGACGGGGCCGGGCAAGGTGGCCAAAGCTCGATCGCCAGAGGCCGGGGCCGGTCAGCGTCTCACAACACCAGCCGTCGAATGTCGCTCAGCACGGCGTTCAAGTAGGTGATGAAACGCGCGCCCTCAGCGCCGTCGATGACGCGATGGTCGTAGGACAGCGACAGCGGCAGCATGAGCCGCGGCACGAACTGGCCGTCCCTGTATGACGGCTTCATGACCGAGCGTGACACGCCGAGGATCGCCACTTCGGGCGCATTGATGATCGGTGTGAAGTTGAGGCCTCCGATGCCGCCCAGGCTGGAGATGGAGAAGCAACCGCCTTGCATGTCCGCCGGCGAGAGCTTGCCCTCGCGTGCCCTGGCGCTCACTTCGCCGAGCTCCTTGGCGAGCTGCATTACGCCTTTCCTGTCGCACTCCCGAATCACCGGTACCACCAGACCGTTGGGTGTATCTACTGCCACCCCGATGTTGTAGTACTGCTTGAGCACCAGGCTCTCCCCATCGGGCGACAGGGAGGCGTTGAACTGCGGAAATTGCTTGAGCGCCGCCACCGCTGCCTTGATCAGGAATGCGAGCAGGGTGACCCGAACGCCCTGCTTCTGACCTTCTTCGGCCATCTGCCTGCGGAAGGCTTCCAACTCGGTGATGTCGGCTTCGTCGTTCTGCGTGATATGCGGAATGGTCACCCAGTTGCGGTGCAGGTTGGCGCCCGAGATCTTCTTGATGCGCGAAAGCGCCTTCAGCTCAGTGGCGCCGAACTTGGCGAAATCCACCACTGGCAGCGGGAGCACGGAAAGCCCTCCGCCGGCAGGCGCAGCGGCAGGCCGGCTCAAGCTCGACTTGACGTAGCCCTGCACGTCGTCTTTCAGGATGCGCCCCTTCGGACCTGAGCCTTTGACCCTGGTCAGATCGACCCCGAGCTCGCGCGCGAAGCGGCGCACGCCGGGGCTCGCATGTGTATGCGCAAAACCAGCCTCGTCGACCGGCGCCAACGCTGGCGACGGAGCCACCGCTGGCACAGCAACCCCGGCCGGCTGCTGTGCCGGCGCCGCTTGCGGGGGCGCCGCGCGCGCGGCTGGAGCCGGTGCAGGCGCAGCAGCTTTGGGCGCTGCCGGCTGCACGGCGCCGTCTGCCTCGAGGGTCAGGATCGCGACTCCCTGCGAGACCTTGTCGCCCACCTTGACTTTCATCTCCTTGACCACGCCGCTGAACGGCGCGGGCACTTCCATGGTGGCCTTGTCGCTCTCGAGCGTGACCAGCGAGTCCTCGGCCTTCACGCTGTCGCCGGGCTTTACCAGCACCTCGATCACAGGCACATCCTTGAAGTCACCGATGTCTGGCACGACGACTTCTCTCATAGCGCCCAAGGTTTTCTCCTCGTTGTTGCGGCGTGCGTAGGGCTTGGTCCAGTCACACCGACGGCGGGTACGGCTTGTTGGGATCGATGCCGTACTTCGCGATAGCGCGCGCGACCGTGGCCGCGGGCACTCCGCCGTCGTCGGCCAGTGCCTTCAGCGCGGCCAATGCGATGTAGTAGCGATCCACCTCGAAGAACTTGCGCAGCTGTTTACGGTAGTCGGAGCGTCCGTAGCCGTCCGTGCCGAGCACTCGATAGGTCCGCTTCACGAAAGGCCGGATCTGGTCGGCGAAAGTCCGCATGTAGTCTGTCGCAGCGACCGCCGGTCCGCGGCGCCCTTCCAGGCACAGCTCCACATAGGATTTGCCCTGTGGGTGCTCCGGGTGCAGCAGGTTCCAGCGCTCTATCTGCGCACCTTCGCGGCGCAGCTCGGTGAAGCTCGGGCAGCTCCAGATGTCGGCCAGCACGCCAAAGTCCTTCTTGAGCAGATCCGCGGCGGCGATCACTTCGCGCAGGATGGTGCCGCTGCCCATGAGCTGCACGCGCGGCGCCTTGTCCTCCGCGGCGCCTTCAGCGAACAAGTACATGCCCTTCAGAATGCCCGCCTGCGCACCCGCGGGCATGGCAGGATGAGCATAGTTCTCGTTCATCACCGTGATGTAGTAGAAGACGTCCTGCTGCTCCTTGTACATACGGCGCATCCCGTCCTGGACGATGACCGCCAGCTCGTAGGCGAAAGTAGGGTCGTACGAGATGCAGTTGGGGACAGTGGACGACAGCAGATGGCTGTGTCCATCCTCGTGCTGCAATCCCTCGCCGTTCAGAGTCGTGCGGCCGGACGTGCCGCCCAGCAGAAAGCCGTGCGTGCGGCTGTCGCCGGCGGCCCAGATCAAGTCGCCGACGCGCTGGAAGCCGAACATGGAGTAGAAGATGTAAAACGGGATCATCGGGATCCCATGCGTGCTGTAGGCAGTGCCAGCGGCGATCCACGAACACAGCGCGCCGGCTTCGTTGATCCCTTCCTGCAGAATCTGCCCGCTCTTGTCCTCCTTGTAGTACATGAGCTGCTCGGCGTCTTCCGGCTTGTAGAGCTGCCCGACCGAGGAGTAGATGCCGAGCTGCCGGAACATCCCTTCCATGCCGAAGGTGCGAGACTCGTCAGGCACGATCGGCACCACGTACTTGCCGACTTTCTTGTCGCGGATGATGGTGTTGAGGATGCGCACGAACGCCATCGTGGTGGACATTTCGCGGTCCTCGCTGCTCTTGAGCAGCGCATCGAAAGCCGACAGATCGGGCACCTCGAGGGACTGCGCCTTGCGCCGGCGCTGAGGCAGCGAGCCGCCCATGGCCTGCACGCGCTCCTTGAGGTACTGCATCTCGGGGCTGTCGTCTGCGGGCTTGCACAGCGGGACCTTTTCCAGCTGATCGTCCGCCACCGGAATGTTGAAGCGGTCGCGGAAGGCCTTGATGGAGATCGTGCCCATCTTCTTCTGTTGATGCGTGATCATCTGCCCTTCACCCGCCTCGCCCATCCCATAACCCTTGATGGTCTTGGCCAGGATCACCGTGGGCTGCCCCTGGTGCTTGACTGCCGCCGCGTACGCTGCATAGACCTTGTGTGGGTCGTGACCGCCGCGATTGAGCCGCCAGATATCGTCGTCCGACATGTTGGCCACCAGCTCGAGCAGCTCCGGATACTTGCCGAAGAAGTGCTTGCGCACGTAGGCGCCGTCCTTCGACTTGAACGTCTGATATTCGCCGTCGACCGCCTCCTCCATGCGTTTCAGCAGGAGGCCGTTCTTGTCCTTGGCGAGCAGCGTGTCCCAGTAGCTGCCCCAGATGACCTTGATCACGTTCCAGCCCGCACCGCGAAAATCCGCCTCCAGCTCCTGGATGATCTTGCCGTTGCCGCGCACCGGCCCGTCGAGCCGCTGCAGATTGCAATTCACCACGAAAATGAGATTATCCAGCCGCTCGCGCGCGGCTAACGAGATGGCTCCGAGCGATTCCGGCTCGTCCATCTCGCCGTCGCCCATGAACGCCCACACCTTACGGCCCTCGGTATCGAGAACGCCGCGGTCGCGCAGATACTTCATGAAGCGCGCCTGATAGATGGCCATGATCGGCCCGAGTCCCATCGACACGGTGGGAAACTGCCAGAAGTCCGGCATCAGCCACGGGTGGGGATAGGACGGTAACCCTCTGCCCTCCACTTCCTGCCGGAAGTTATCCAGCTGCTCGGCGCTGACCCGGCCCTCGAGGAAAGCGCGCGCGTAGATGCCTGGCGCCGAGTGCCCCTGGATGAACACCAGGTCTCCGCCGTGTTTGTCGCTCGGCGCGTGCCAGAAGTGGTTGAAACCCACGTCGTACAAGGTAGCGGCGGACGCGAAGCTGGCGATGTGCCCGCCTAGCTCGGAGGACACCTTGTTCGCGCGCACGACCATCGCCATCGCATTCCAACGGACGTAGGAGCGGATGCGGTGCTCGAGCTCGTGGTTGCCCGGCGAGCGCTCTTCCTGCCCCGGGGGGATGGTGTTGATGTATGCGGTGTTGGCGCTGTAGGGCAGGTTGGCGCCGGAACGGCGCGACTTGTCGATCAGCCGTTCCAGCAGATAGTGAGCGCGCCCGGCGCCCTCGTATTCGAGCACGCCGTCCAACGCATCCAGCCACTCCTGCGTCTCTTGTGGATCGTTATCCGGAAGCGGAGACATGTCCATGGTTTGGCCTCTGTTCAGCTTGGCCCCGTTTGGGGGCATCGTGGCAGTCGCGCCTGCATTCGTGATGCAGCCGCGCAACCAAAAAGTATACCAGCGAACGCCGCGCTAACTCGGCGCCTCAGCTCTTCTTCGGCGGGACGCGGCCTAGCAGATAAAACTCGTCGTTGGCGCGCATTCCAGTGACATGCGCCATGCGGTTCGACAGCGCAAACAAAGCGGTGATCGCGGCGATGTCCCAGATGTCCTCGTCGTTGAACCCGTGCAGGCGCAGCTGTTCGCGGTCCTGATCGGTGATCGTCTCCGGCGCGCGGGCGAGCTTGACGGCGAAGTCGAGCATCGCCTGCTGACGCGGCGTGAGGTCCGCGTGGCGATGATCGACCGCCACCTGGTCGGCGATGTAGGGATTCTTGGCGTAGATACGCAAGACGGCGCCATGGGCGATCACGCAGTAGGGGCAGCGGTTCGCGGCGCTGGTCGCAACCACGATCATCTCTTTCTCGGCTTTGCTCAACCCCGACTCGCGCAACATCAGTGCGTCGTGGTAGGCGAAGAAGGCGCGGAATTCGTCCGGCCGATGCGCCAGGGTGAGGAACACGTTCGGGATGAACCCGGCCTTCTCCTGCACCTGCAGCATGCGGTCTCGTATGTCGAACGGCAACCGTTCGGGCTCGGGTATCGGGTAGCGGCTGATGCGGTTGCTCATGCGCGATTGCCTCGCGAGAGAAAGGTGCGGGCACCGCCTGGATCGGTTCGCGCCCGCAACCTGGGGTGACTGTCAGTCGTAGTTGCGCAGATCTTCGATCACCTTGCCGTCGTTGGGAAGAGTCGCGGGCAGCTTGAATGCGATGTCGCCACGCAGCTTGGACACTTCACGCAGCGTGTCAGCAATCTGCGCTGCCAGACCTTCGGCTGCGCTGCCATCGATCTCTACCTGCAGCGTCATGACGTCGTTCTTGTCCGCATCGTGAGCGACGGTCAGCCGTGCACGCAGAATCTCGCGATGTCGCTTCACCACTTCGTTCACCTGCGAAGGATGCACGAACATGCCTTTCACCTTGGTGGTCTGATCCGCCCGTCCCATCCAGCCTTTGATCCGCACATTGGTGCGGCCGCAGGGGCTGATGCCCGGCAAGAGCGCGGACAGGTCGCCGGTCGCGAAGCGGATCAGAGGATATTCGGCCGTGAGCGTAGTCACCACGACCTCGCCCACTTCGCCCTCCGGCACCGGGTCCCCGGTCCCCGGGCGCACGATCTCGACGATCACGCCCTCGTCCAGCACCAGCCCCTCGCGCGCTTCAGTTTCGTAGGCAATCAGGCCGAGATCCGCCGTTCCGTACGTCTGAAAACCTTCGATGCCGCGCTTGCGCAGCAGCTCGCGCACGCTCGGCAGGAACGCCTCTCCGCCGACCGCCGCCTTCTTCACGCTGCTCACGTCCTTGCCCATTTCGTCCGCCTTCTCGAGGATGATCTTCAGGAACGAAGGTGTCCCGGCGTAGCACGCGGGCCTCAGCTCGGCGATGGTGCTGACCTGCAGCTCGGTCTGCCCCACTCCGGCCGGGAACACCGGGCAGCCGAGCGCTTGGGCGGCCAGGTCCAGCATGAAGCCGGCGGGGGTGAAGTGGTAGGAGAAGGTGTTGTGCACCAGCTCGCCAGCACGAAAACCGGCAGCGTACAGGGCTCGAGCAAACCCCCAGTAATCCTTCTTGTCGCCCTGTGGATCGAAAATCGGACCGGGCGACGCAAACACCCGCGCCAGCTGCGACACCGGCACCGCGGTCATTCCGCCGAACGGAGCATCGGCTTTTTGTAGCGGCATGAGGTCCGACTTGCGTGTGAGCGGCAGACGGGCGAGCGTGGTGCGATCGGCCACCTCGTGGGGGTGCACGCCCTTTAACAGCTTGGCGAAGTAGGCTGCATTCTTTTTGGCATTCGCAATCTGCTCTTGCAGCGCGCGCATCAGCGCGCGCTCCCGCACCTCGGGGCTGCGCGTTTCCAGATCGTCGAAGTATTTGCTCATTGGATATCAGCCGCCAAGACGCCTACAGAACCGCCCCGGGCCTCGGACAGCAGATCGATCGGCCAACATGGTTCGCAACGGAAGCCGCATTTGTTTCATAGGTGAGATTTCGCACTCCTTGGCGCCTTTGCGTCTTGGCGGCTCAAGACTCACGCGAGCCAGCGCTTGCGCCGGCGATAATGCTTCGCGTCGCGGAAGCTCTTGCGGCCGGAGGTTGAGATGCCGAGGTAGAACTCCTTCACGTCTTCGTTGCCGGCTAGCTCTTTAGCCGGTCCATCCAGTACCACGCGGCCATTCTCCAAAATGTATCCGTAATCGGCGTGGTGCAGCGCCACGTTGGTGTTCTGCTCTGCCAGCAGGAAGCTCACCTTCTCGCGCTGGTTCAGGCTGCGCACGATCTCGAAGATCTCCTCGACGATCTGCGGCGCAAGCCCCATAGAGGGTTCGTCCAGCAGGATCATGCGGGGACGCGCCATCAGGGCGCGCCCCACCGCGGTCATCTGTTGCTCTCCCCCCGATGTGTAACCGGCTTGGCTGTTGCGGCGGTGTTTGAGCCGTGGAAAGTAGGTGTATACCTTTTCGAGATCTATCGCTGCTTCGCGGCCGGGGCGGGTAAAAGCGCCGGTGAGCAGATTTTCCTCCACCGTCAGATGGGCGAAGCAGTGGCGTCCTTCCATCACCTGCACGCCGCCGCGCTTGACTACCTCCGAGGGATTCAACTGATCGATGCGCTTGCCGTCGAACTCGATCGAACCTTTAGTCACCTCGCCGCGCTCGGCGCGCAGAAGGTTGGAGATCGCCTTGAGCGTGGTCGATTTGCCCGCGCCGTTGGCGCCGAGCAGCGCCACGATGGTTCCATCGCGCACCTCGAGGGACACGCCCTTCAACACCAGAATTACGTGGTCGTAGATGACCTCGATGTTGTTGATCGTCAGCAGCGGCCGCGCAGGCTGGCTGGACGCGGCCGAACTCATGGCGGCGACAACCACGTCGACCCGGGTT
>Ga0187780_10000571_pt1 | contig 27633 bp, 24 predicted proteins | sample 1015_Q2_SP10_20__FD_132429 | JGI IMG/M metagenome (GOLD analysis project Ga0187780, IMG submission 132429) | Tropical peat soil microbial communities from peatlands in Department of Meta, Colombia - 1015_Q2_SP10_20_MG | ecosystem: Environmental > Terrestrial > Soil > Wetlands > Peat | place... | reverse complement strand
CGGAGCCGGGATGAGGCCGCAGGTAATGGCCACGTCAATGCGGTCAGCTATGAGGGCGTCGGTCAGGTGCGGCAGCCACATTCGGTGCAACTCCACGGTCACCTGCGGTGCCTCGGCCGCGAACAGGCTGATCAGGTGGGGGGCCAGGACCGGCGCGACCGGCGGGGTGATGCCCAGCCGCACCGTGCCGGCCTGTCCGCCGGCGACCCGGCGCACCGCGGCGCGGGCCGCGGCGACCTCGTCCAGGATGATCTTGGACCGGGCCGACAGCTCGGCGCCGGCGCTGGTCATCGCTACTCTGCGGGTAGTGCGGGTGAACAACGGCGTACCCAGCTCGCGTTCGAGGCGCCGGATCAGCTCGCTGAGCGTGGGAGCGGCCAGGTGCAGCCGTTCGGCGGCCCGGCCGAAATGCAGTTCGGTGGCGACCGCCACGAACGCTTCCAGCTGGCGCAATTCCACAGCCTGACCGTACCGCGTGAGACCAGGACCCCTATAGCAGACAGCTCGCAGCCGCCGCAGCACATTATTCGGCCGGGCCGAAGAGTGTCTGAGCCAGTTGCTCCTTTTTCCGCGCCCGGGTGCCGTGTCAATCTCGCAGCATCAGGTGGCACCGAGTTGCCTGGGGATCTCAGGGAGGGGCATCCATGCCATACGGCACAGGCCCAGCCGCGGGGCCCGCCGATCCATCGCAGACCCCGCTGGAACTCGAAATCGCCAAACTCGCTGCCGCCGGGCTGACCAATAAGCAGATCGGCGAGCGTCTCCACCTGTCGCACAGGACCGTAGCGGCCCACCTCTACCGGATTTTCCCCCGGCTCGGCGTCACCTCCCGCGCCGCACTCCGCGACGCGCTAGACAGGCTTGAAGGCCCGCCGCGCGAACAGTCGCCAGCTGCAGGCTGGCGTGTGCGCTGCCCATCGTCTACCTTGTCATCGCCGCAACCTGAGAGGAGATCCACGATGACCGAGGACAGGCTGGAGAACGAGGCGGATGTGGTCACCAAGCTCAGCCACCTATCGGTGGCCGACACCGTGGCCAAGCTCACCGGCATGATCAGCGCGAAGGGCATGAAGGTCTTCGCCGTGATCGATCAAAGCGCCGAGGCCCGCCAGGTAGGGCTCTCGCTGCGGGAGACCACGCTGGTGCTCTTCGGCAGCCCCAAGGCAGGCACCCCGGTGATGGTCGCCTCGCCGCTGGCCGCCCTCGACCTGCCGCTCAAGGTGCTGGTCTGGGCCGACGGGGAGCAGACCAAGGTCTCCTACTACGCACCGGCCGCCCTGGCGGCCAGCCATCACCTCAGCGCTGACCTGGCCGGGAACCTGGCCGGCATCAACGCGCTCACCGATGCTCTGGTGGCCTCCTAGCGGCTCAAGCCGGAGCCCTCAGAGTGCACTGGTGGCTCCTAGCGGCTCAAGCCGGAGCCCTCAGAGTGCACTGGTCGCCTCCTAGCGGCTCAAGCCGGAGCCCTCAGAGCCTTCGGCCCTGCATGGGACACTGTCGTCATGACTCCGCTGCGGGGACGCGAGGCCGAGCTGGCCAGGCTGGATGAGCTGGCCGCGTCGGCGCGCGAGGGCGCGGGCAGCGTGGTCGTGGTGGAGGGCGCGGCGGGGATCGGCAAGTCGCGGCTGCTGGCCGAGGCGAGCGAGCACGCGGCCACGGCCGGCCTGCTGGTCGCGACCGGTGGCGCTGATGAGCTGGACCAGGTGACTTCCTGGGGGCTGTTGCTGCGGGCGCTGTCCTCGAGCGACCCGCCGGTCATGACCTCGGCCGACCTCGACTCGCTCCGCGACCTGACTGATCAGCGCCTGGCCGTGGTCGAACGGATGAGGGCCGTGCTGGAGCAGGCCGCGGCGTCCCGGCCGTTGCTGGTGGTCCTGGATGACCTGCAGTGGGCGGACCCGGCTACGCTGCTGGCTCTGGGCTCGCTGCCTGCGGCGCTGTTCTCCTACCCGGTCGGGTGGCTGCTGGCGCTGCGCCCGGTGCCGGCCAGCCCGGCCCTGGCTGGAGTGCTGGAGCGCCTGGAGAAGGCGGGCGCCGTCCGCCTGCACCTCGCGCCGCTGTCGCCCGCTGACGGGATTGCGCTGGCCCGCGACGCCTGGCTGACGGGTACCGACGCGGACCTGGGACAGCTGATCGCGGGCGCGGAAGGCAACCCTTTCTACATCCTCCAGGTGCTGAAGGCGGCCGGGCCGGTGGCCAACGGCGATGTCAGCGGCACGGTACCAGCCAGCGCGCGCACGGCCATCGCGCATCATCTGCGGCTGCTATCAGAAGATGCCCGCCGCTTGCTGCAGGTCGCCTCGGTGCTGGGCCGGAAGTTCACGGTGGCTGAGGTGGCGGCCATGACGGCGCAGCCGGCTAGCGAGCTGACAGGCGCGGTCCAGGAGGCGCTGCGGGCCGAGATGCTGGCCGAGGTGCCGTCCGGGCTCGCGTTCCGGCACGACCTGCTGCGCGAGGCGGCGTACGAGAGCCTGCCCGTCTCGGCGCGGTCGGCACTACACCGTGACGCAGGCGAGGCGCTATGGCGCAGCCGCGCGCCAGTAGTCCGGGTCGCCGGGCAACTGGCCATCGGCGCCCGCCCAGGTGACGTAGTAGCAATAGCCGCGATCGGGGAAGCGGTGACCGAACTGGCGCCGTCCTCTCCGAACACCGCAGCCGATCTTGCGCTGCGGGCGCTGGAGTTGGTCGATGACCAGGACAAGCGCCGCCCGGGAATGATCCGTTCCGCCCTGCAGGTACTCGGGCTGGCTGGGCGGATCGCCGAGGCGCGCGAGGTCGGCGAGCGTTACCTGGCTGCCCACAGGCTCCCGTCCGAGGCGGAGGCAGAGCTGCAGCTCCAGCTCAGAAAGCCCTGGGTCGTCGACCGCCTGGAAGCGTACCCGGCCCCACTGCCCGGGCACCTGCTGGCTGACCCGACAGTCGACCCGGGCATAGCGGCCGCGCTGGCAGCCCTCGACCAGATGCCGAATATCCTGCGCGGCCACCGGGAGGAGGCCGACCGGGCGCTGGCCGAGGCGATGCAGATCGTCGCCATGAGCGGTCACGCCGCCGAGTTCGCGGTGGTCGCCCAGCTGCGGGTGCTTAACGCGCTGCTCGGCGGCCGCTTCGAAGAGGCCCTGGTCCGGGCTGGAGTAGCGCTAGTGGCCGCGCGGCCTCTCGAGGGCGAGCACGGCTCAGGGATATACGAGGAAATGGTCGTGGCGGCCCTGACCGCGAACGGCAGGATCTCCGACGCGCTGGTGACGATGCGGTCCGCGCTGGCCGCGGCCCACGCGGCCGGCCGGGCCGGGCTGATCTTCCGCTATCGGCGCCTGCGGGCGGCCATGCTGCTCAGTCAGGGGCATCTGGACGATGCGGACATGGAGGCGCGGAGCGTGATCGACCTGCCGGTTGAGCTCGGCTACCCCAACCGGGTCGCCCTTCCGCTGTCAGTCATGGTCGAGGCCGCGCTGCGCCGGGGAAACATCGCCGAGGCCCACTCGGCGCTCGTACGCTACTCCTCCGATGCCCGCGGCGTGCTCCCGGACCTGCACTGGGCGGCGGCCCTGGTCGCGGACGCGCGAGGCGAAGCGGTCTCGGCCGCGCGAGCGCTCGCGCCGCTCCGCGCACAGCTCCAGGCCGGGAACTTCTTCTTCGCGAACTATCAGCATCACCGCCTGCCGCAGCTGGTGCACATCGCCCGGCGGGCGGGCGCGGAGGAGTCGGCTCGCGCGTTCGCAGCGGCCGCGGCCACTCTCGCCGGGCAGAGCCCAGACGTGAATGCGATCGCCGCCGCGGCCACACATGCCCAGGCGCTCATCGACGACGACGCCGCCGCGCTGTTGCGTGCGGCCGCCGAACGGGCGGCGGCCAGCGAGGACCGCCTGCTGGAGGCGGCGGCCCGAGAGGATCTGGGCCGGGCACTCACGGCACGCCCAGCCTGCCCGGAGGCGGCCGCGCAGCTCGAAGCGGCCTACGACTTCTACGTGCGGATCGGTGCGCACCGGGATGCGGCGCGGGTCCGGTCGGCTCTGCGATCGGTAGGCATCCGCAAGCAGCAGAGCAGCGTCACCGAGCCGCAACGCGGCTGGACCAGCCTGACCCGGGCCGAGCAGTCTGTGGTCGACCTGGTGGCGCAGGGGCTGACGAACCGGGAGGCCGCCAGCGAGCTGTTCCTCTCCCCGGACACCGTGAACACCCACCTGCGGCATGCATTCCTCAAGCTGGGCATCCGCTCCCGCGTCGAGCTGGCTCGTCTAGCTGCCGAGCGGGAGCCGGCGGACTGACCCCCTGGGCAGGCACCACGGCTCGTCTGGGATAGGTCATTACGGCTCCAGGGATGACCAGAACTGGGCGAGAACGGCCGCCGCGCGCTCCGGGGCTTCGGCCATCCAGTAATGCCCGAGACCATCGAGCCGTCGCAGCGGTGCGCTCAGATCGAGAGCGACTTGCTGGGCCAGGCCGTTCTGGTCGAACGGGTCAGCGCCGGCCACGATAACGAGTCCGGTGCCGGTCGCCGGGCCGACGGGGACCGGCCAGCCGGACCTGGCGTTCGGGACGGCCGACCTGGCCAGGTCCAGGACGCAGCGGCTCATGGTGTCATCAAGCGCCGCCCCTATCGCCGCGGCCTGTGGGCTGGGCACGCCGAGCAGGGCGAGCCGGCCGGCGGCGCCGCTGGGGCTGGCCGGAGGAGCAGCACGAACCGCGGACATCCACCGTTCCCCCGCACCCGGCGTCTGCCACGTCCGCTCCACGTCGGAAACCGCGAACTCAGGATGGAAAGCGCTGGCCTCGTCAACTACCCAGCTGCGCACGGACACCTCAAGCGCGGTTACCACGTGCAGGACTAGCAGCCCGCCCCAGCCGTGGCCGACCAGGTCCACCGGACCGGCCACCTGCCTGACGTACGCAGCCAGCCACGCGGCGTAGGCATCCTTCGTGGCCGGGAACCCGTCGGGCCGGGGGGCGGCGTGCCCTGGCAGCCGCAGCGCAACGGAGTCCGCATCGAGCAGCGGCAGCACAGGGTCCCAGAGCCGGTCGGTCTCCATTGCTCCATGCACGAAAACAGCGGTCATCGCCTCGCCACCCCGGGACCGGTCGGTCCGCCGACGAATCCAGCGTCCTCGACTCAGCCCGGGTCGCGCATCACACGTTCGTGTGATCGCGGAAAGAGCCGTTACGGTTATCCGGTATCCGTCCTGGTCGGCACCGGCCCGCCCGAAGCGTCCTCGTGGGAGACGAAGGCGCGGACGAGTTCGATGCGCGAGCGTATCCCGAGTTTGGTGAAGACATGACGCAGGTGGCTGCTGATCGTATTTGGCGACAGGTACAGCTCCGCGGCCACCTGGCTGTTCGTCTGTCCAGCGGCTACCAGCCGGACGACCGCTAGCTCGGAGTCGGTCAGGCCTGCCCAGCCCTGGGTCGGCCGGGACTGCTGCAGATTGCGCCGGATCCCCAGTTGCCGCAGACGCCCGCGTACCCGGGTCGCATCCCAGGTCGCGCCCATCCCGGCGTACAGCTCGAGTGCCTGGTTCAGCTGGCCGATCCCTTCGGCCATCCGGCCGTCCCGGACCAGGAGCCGTCCCAGATCCTCCACGGCCGACGCCAGGGCGAGGCGCCGAGGACTGTGCGCGAACCGCTGGACCGCACGGGCGAGTTCCGCGGTGTCGCCATCGCGCAAGCCGCGGGCGTGCGCGGCGATCGCGTCAAGAGAGGCGACTCCGGGGTTGCGCTGGCAGCGGCGCTCTGCGATGGCCACGGCCTCGGCCGCGAGCTGGTCATCGCCGCAGGCCAGGGCGATGCGCACCAGCTGCGGCGGGTCAGCAGGGTCGATCAGCAGTCGCGGTAGCACGGGCATGATGGGGTGGCGGCCTTCGATGAGGACCGCGCGTGCTCCCGCAGCGTCGCCCGCGGCCATCTGCTGCAGCGCGAGGAGCCACGCGGCGTGCTGCCGCGGCTCAGTTGACAGCCTGCTCATGGTCAGACGGGCTATGCCCGCGCACATTTCGGATTGCCGCCGGTTACCGGTGTGGAGGGCCGTCCGGCCCAACGTGGCCAGGACGGCGGCATCCGTGGCGTTACCCACCTGGTATGGCTCGAGGGTGGGAGATACGCCCTCCAGCGCCGCTGCCGCGTCGTCCAGACGCCCGGCCGCGGCCCAGATCCTGCCCCGCTGGTATTCGAGCGAGCGTTCGATCCAGAACTGGTCATGGCGCTGTGCGGCGGCAATGCATGTTTCGGCCAGCTGCAGGGCCGCGTCGAAATCGTCCAGCTGAGCGAGCGACTCGATGATCACCGCGTCGGTCGAGTGCGCGCGCAGATGCGCTCGTGCCGGGCTACCGGGGCGGGAGCCACGCGCCTCCTCGAGCGCGTCAGCGAAGCGATCATCCATCAGGGCCAGGGACAGCCGGGCTTGCTCGAACGTGGACGCCGCAGCCGGGTCGTCGGCGGCGGCTAGCTGCGGCTCGACGTCATCGAGTATCCGCCGGGCTTCCGCCAGCTTGCCGACGTGCGTGATCGTATATGCGAGCCGGACCGCGAGCCGCAGGCGCATCAGCTCGGGCAGGCCCTCAAGCTGGAGCGCCCAGCGGCAGGTCTGCTCCCGCACGTCCGCGGGGATGGACAGCATCTCGGAGATGGCCAGACATATCTCGCCTTGCTGCCCTGCAGGCAGCAGCTCATGCAGCGCGCCCTGGGCCAGCGCCTGCCCCTCGCCAGGTCGGCCTGCGGCAAACAGCAGGATAGCGGCCTGAGCTACCAGCGGGCCGCGCATCGCGTCGTCCGGGGCCGCAAGTTCCAGCGCCTTCACGGCGAGGTCGGCTGCGGCCGCGGAATCCATCATCCGCAGGGCCTCCGCCGCGCGTGACAGCAGCGAGACCGCGGCATGGTCGCCGGGATCAGCGCTGTCGGCCAGCTGGCGGGCTACTTCAACCGGCGGAGCGCCCTCGGCCAGGAAGACGTCCACCGCCCGGCGCTGCAGGGCGCGCCGTGAGGACGCGGGCAGGGTTTCGAGCACGGCTTCGCGGATGAGGTCGTGCCTGAAGGCCAGATGCTGGCCGTCCTCCATGATCAGGCCCGCGCCCAGGAGCTCCTCGACCGGGGCGAGCAAGGCGGTTGCCGACCGCTCCAGCATGACAGCCAGCTGATCATGGGTGAACCTCCGGCCCAGCACTGCGGCGACCCCAGCCAGCTGCTGAGCCGCCGGCGAGCGGTAACCCAGCCGGACCCGCATCGACTGCCGCAGCCGGGCCGGGACCTGCGTGCCGACCAGATGCACCCGGCCCGCATCGAACCGCAGGCGATCCTCGTCTCGTAGCCCGCGCAACAGCTCCACCAGCAGGAACGGATTCCCGTCCGTACTGGCGGCCACGTCGAACAGGCTCTGGTCAGCCGGGGCGCCGAGCAAATCGGCTACTACCTGCTCGATCGCCGGCATCGCCAGCGGTCCTAGATCCAGCTGGCGGGAGCCCAGCTGGCGTAGACGTTCGACCACTGCGAGCACGCCCCCCGACGCCCCTTCCGGGCGCAGCGCGACCATCCAGACGATGGGCAGATCCGCCAGCTGCTCGGGCAGTGACCGCACCGCGGCCAGCGTCCCGGGATCGGTCCATTGCAGATCGTCCAGGCCGATCAGCAGCGGCCCTTCCAACGCGGCCGCCTCCAGCAGCCCAGCGAGCTCGTGCAGCAGCCAGAACCGCTGTTCTTGCGCCGACGGCAGCTCGCGGAGCTTGGTCCGGTCCAGCAGCGGCTCGGCGCCCTCGAACAACGCCGACATCAGGGTCATCATCGGTACGGCCTGGCTGCCGTCCTCCGCGCTGCCCCGGCCGGTGCGGAGCCCCGCCGAGGTGGCCTGCTCGACCGCCGACTGGAGCATCCTCGTCTTGCCGAAGCCGGCGCGGCCCTCGACGACCAAGATCGAGCCCTCACCGCGCTCGGCCGCGGTCAGCAGTTCGCCGATCAGCGCGAACTCGCCTTCTCGGCCCCGCAAGGGCGATGACCCACTCATGACCACTTCTGAACCTGCGGATGTCGAGGATCCCGCGGACGTCGAGCCTGCCCGTCCACCCAAGAACGACCACCGTCAGCATGCAAGCCACGCCGATGACTCGTCAATGAGCGCTCGCCTCTCACAGGTCGAGCACCAGGTCGCCGCGTGGCTGCGAGCAGCAGATCAGCGCGCTGCCTTCGGCGGGCTCGTCGACCGGGTCGGGGGCATAGCTGACGGTGCCCGACATCAGGTCGGTCTCGCAGGTGTGGCAGACGCCGGTGCGGCACGACCAGCGCACTGGCACGTCGCAGGCTTCGGCCAGCTCCAGCAGGCTGCCGTAGCCACGGGCCCAGCGCACGGTCAGGCCGCTGCGCGCGAACGCGACCCCCGGCCCGTCGCCCGGCTTGCCCGCCGGCGGGTGCGGCGGCCCGGCGGCGGGCGCGGCGATGCCCGGCGTCTGCGACGGCGCGGCGCCGAAGATCTCGGTCCGTACCCTGTTCGGGTCGACGCCCAGGGTCACCAGGGCGGCGGAGACATCGGCCATGAACGCCGCCGGGCCGCAGGTGTAGGCGTCGGCGTCGCGCGGCAGCTCCAGCGCGGCCAGCACCGACTCCGACAGCCGACCCAGCGTCTGGTAGTCGCGCCCCTGGACGTCTCCAGGACCCGGCCGGCTGTAGCAGACGTGCCGGTGCCCGCGGGCGAGGCTGGCCAGCAGCGAACGCGATTCCGCGGCGAACGGCTCCTCGGCCCGGCTGCGGGCGCCGTGCAGCCACCAGATGTCGCGGCCCGATCCGCTGGCGGCCAGAGCGTGCAGCATGGCCAGCACCGGGGTCGCCCCGACGCCCGCGCTGATCAGCAGGACCGGCGTCTCCCCCGGCTGGAGGATGAAGGTGCCGCGCGGCGCGGCTACCTCGAGCTGGTCGCCGGCGTGGACCCGGGCGTGCACGAACTGGCTGCCCGCGCCGTGCGGCTCTCGCTTGACGCTGACGCGGTACGAACCGGCCCCCGGCGGTCCGGAGAGCGAGTAGCTGCGCAGCAGCGGTGGCGCGCCGGGGACGGCGTTCAGCCGCAGGGTCAGGAACTGTCCCGGCAAGGCAGCCGGGACGGCGGCTCCGTCCGGATCGGCCAGGTACACCGAGATCACCGACTCGCTTTCCCGTTCCACCGCGGTCACCGCCAGCGGGCGGAACCCGGGCCAGGCCGGCGGCGGGCTCACCGCGGTCAGCCCGGCGTTACCCTCGGCGCCGGCGGGCGAGGAGGCCTGCTCGGCGATGGCCCGGAACGAGGCCTTCCAGCCCTCGGACAGCGGCGGGATGCGCAGCGCGCGCAGCACCTGTTCCCGGGGATGGCCGGGCAGGTAGAGCAGGGCGTCAATCTCGGCCACGGTCATGGCCTCGGCCCCGGAGGCCACCTGGACGATCTCGTCCCCGGCTTGCACGGCGCCCTCGCGCAGCACCCGGAAGTAGAACCCGGGCCGGTGATGGGACACCAGCAGGGCCGGCATGCGCGCGTCGTTCATCCGGATGCCCACCCGGTAACAGGTCACCCTGGGCTGGGTGACCTCGAACAGCGCCTCGCCGATCCGGAAGCGATCGCCGACGCACACCTGATCATCGGCCAGTCCCTGGACGGTGAAGTTCTCCCCGAACTGCCCGTGGGTGAAGTCATCGCGGCCCAGCTCCTGCTGCCAGTACTGGTACGAGCCGAGCTGGTACACGAACACGGCGCGGTTCTCCCCGCCGTGCCCGGCCAGGTCACCTTGCCCGTCACCGTCGATATTCAGCCGCCGCACCAGGCGCGGGCCCTCGACCGGCCGTTTCCACACGGCCGTGTGCACAGTCCGGCCGTGCCAGGTCACGTCCTGAGGCAGGCCCACGTTGACCGACATCAGCCGGCCGACCGGCCGGTCCGTGATCACTGGGCTCTCCCGGGGCACCACGCCACGCTAACGGAAGCGCCGCGCATGCCGGAGGCCGGCTCCCGGGGTTACGGCAAGGACCAGCGCTGGTTGCTGCTGTCCTTGCAGGTGTAGACGATGAGCTGGGTGCCGTTGCGGGTCGAGTAGGCCGGATCGTCCAGGCACAGCACGTAGCCCTTGGCGTTCAGCACGAGCTCGCCGTTGGCCAGGTGGGTCCAGAGCTCGTTCAGGGCGTGGTTGCAGCTCCACAGGATCAGCTTGGTACGGTTGCCGCCCCACGCCGTGTCGTTCAGGCACTTGCCGTTGTGCACCAGCTCGCCGTTGCTATACGTAAACAGCTGGGCCTTGTCGGCGCTGCTGCACGTCCAGATCTGGGCCTTGGCCCCGTTGGCGGAGCTGTTGCGGTTGTCGTCCAGGCACTTACCGGCATAGCCCTTGACCAGGTAACCGGCGGGAGGAGCGGAAGAAGGGGACGGGGAGGGGCTGGGAGAGGCCGAGGTGCCAGTCGTGTAGGTCATCGCCACGCTGAGGCTGTTGCTGGCATTTGCCGTGCTGAGGGTCACGGTGGCCGACACGTTGCAGGAGTCCGGGTTGGAATAGGGCAGCGTGATGGTGTCGCTGATGGGGGTCTCGGAAGTCGAGGTATCCGAGGTGGTCGCGGGCTGGCCGCTCAGCGTGCAGGTGGCCGTCCAGGCCACGGTCGCGTCCTGGTTGGGGCTGGCCGTCGCGCCGATTGTGACCGTGACCGGAGCGACGATGGTGTGCGAGTCGGTACAGCTGGCTTGCGCGCCTGACGCGTTACAGAACCCGGCTACGTTCGCCCGGGCGATTCCCGCGGTCACGCCGACCGCGCCGATCGTGAGCAGGGCGGTTATGGCCGCATAGACGGCGAGACGACGAGAACTCCGCATCATCAACTGCCTCTCTGCGCTACTTGAGCCCCTGCTCCCCCCTGCATGACGCGCCAGCGTCGGCACCGGTTTACACCAGCTCCGCCGGCCCCGCGCAGCGAACGGGGATTTACACCGAGGTGACCAATTCGGCGTAGAGCGTGGCGGTTTGAGCCGCGATGGCGGACCAGCCGAATTCGGCGACCGCGCGCTTGCGGCCCGCCTGTCCCATCGCCCGGGCCCGGTCGGGGTCGCGCAGCAGGGCGTTCAGGGCGCTGGCGAGCGCTCCGGGGTCGTCGGGGGGGACAAGCAGGCCGGTCTCGCCGTCGGCGACGACCTCGGGAATGCCGCCGACGCGGGAGGCGACCACGGCGGTTCCGCACGCCATGGCCTCCAGGTTCACGATGCCGAGCGGCTCGTAAACGGACGGGCAGGCGAACACCGCGGCGTGCGTGAGCAGCTGGATCACCTCGGGTTTGGGCAGCATCTCCGGGATCCACACGACGCCGGAGCGAGAAGCGCGCAGGCCCTCCACCAGCTCGGTCACCTCGGCCTCCAGCTCTTCGGTGTCGGCCGCCCCGGCGAGCAGGACCAGCTGTGCCTCGGGCACCAGCCCGGATGCCGCGCGGAGCAGCACCGGCACGCCCTTCTGCCTGGTGATCCGGCCGACGAAGATCACGTAGGGACGTGCGAGATGGATGCCGTACCGGTCGAGCACCCCGGTGCCCGGATCAGGCTGGTACTCGGCGGTGTCGATGCCGTTGCGTATCACCCGGACCCGTTCGGGAGAAATCTCGGGGTAAGCGGTCAGGATATCGGCGCGCATGCCGTCCGAGACCGCCACCACGGCGGCGGCTGAGCCGGCCGAAACCCGCTCGCACCAGGTAGAGAGCCGGTAGCCGCCACCGAGTTGTTCCGCCTTCCACGGACGCAGCGCCTCGAGCGAGTGCATGGTCATGACGTGCGGGATGCCGTAGAGCAGGGCGGCCAGGTGCCCGGCCAGGTTCGCGTACCAGGTGTGCGAATGCACCAGCTGAGCGGTCCCGACGGCCGCCGTCATGGACAGGTCGGCAGAAATCACCTGCAGCGCCTGGTTGGCGTCGGCCAGCAGGTCCCAGGGCCGGTGCGCGACGGCGCCCGGGCGGTCCTCGCCCTGGCAGTGCACGACCAGATCGACCAGGGGCGCCAGCTCGCGGGCCAGGTAGGTGACGTGCACGCCCGCGCCGCCGTACACATCGGGCGGGTACTCCCGGGTCAGCAGCGCAACCCGGAGCTTGCCCGTCACGGGACTACCTCCTGGCCCTTGCCCACCACGGTGATGCCGCCGGCCGACACGACGAAGCCGCGGGCCCTGTCGTGCTCCTTGTCCACGCCGACCTGCGCCCGTTCGGGCACCGTGACGTTCTTGTCGATGATCGCGTCCTTGACCACCGCGTGGCGTCCGATCTTGGTGTTGTGCAGCAGCACCGAGCGTTCGACCGTGGCCCAGCTGTTCACCCGAACCCCCGGCGAGAGCACGGACTGGCACACCAGGCCGCCGGAGACGACCACGCCGTTGCTGACCAGGCTCTCGATCGCCCGTCCGACCCGGTCGCCCGCGTCGTGCACGAACTTCGCGGGCGGCAGCGACGGCACGTAGGTCAGGATCGGCCAGCGGTCGTTGTACAGGTTGAATATCGGTTCCACCGCGCACAGGTCCATATGGGCGTCGAAATAGGACTCCAGCGTCCCGACGTCGCGCCAGTAGCCCGCGTCCCGCTCGGTCGCGCCCGGGACGCTGTTGAGCAGGAAATCGTACGCTTGCGCGCAGCCGTCCCGGACCAGCATCGGGATGATGTTGCCGCCCATGTCGTGGCGGCTGGAGTCGTCGGCGGCATCCTTGCGCAGCGCGTCGACGAGCACGTCGGTGTCGAACACGTAGTTGCCCATGGACGCGTAGCACTCCTCGGGGCGGCCGGGCAGCGGCGGCGGGTGGGCGGGCTTCTCCAGGAACTCCTCCACCGTCCGTCCGTCCGGCCCGACGCTGACGATGCCGAAGGAAGGGGCCTCGCGCCGCGGCACCGGTATGGCCGCCACGGTCACCCCGGCCCCGTGCGCCACGTGGTGGTCGACCATCTGCTGGAAGTCCATCCGGTACACGTGGTCGGCGCCGATGACGACCACGATGTCCGGCTGCTCGTCGTTGACCAGGTTCATCGACTGATAGATCGCGTCCGCGGAGCCGGTGTACCAGTACGGCCCGAGCCGCTGCTGCGCCGGGACGGGGGTCACGTAGTTGCCGAGCAGGGAACTCATCCGCCATGTCGTGGAGATGTGGCGGTCCAGGCTATGGCTCTTGTACTGGGTCAGCACGCAGATCTTGCGGATGCCGCCATTGGCCAGGTTGGAGAGCGCGAAATCGATCAGCCGGTACAGCCCGCCGAACGGGACCGCCGGCTTGGCCCGGTCCGCGGTCAGCGGGCTCAGACGGGTGCCCGCGCCGCCGGCGAGCACGATTCCTAGGACTGACGACACCGGCATGTCCGGTCCTCCTAAGACGCTCACGGTCTAGACGCTCACGGTCTAACTGCCATGCTCGCGCGTATCCGGCGCTACGGGAAAGAGCTCGCCCTTCGGCCGGCGGTATCTTGCGTACCGGGTCCATCCTGCGGCCCGGCCGTGTCTTCGGTCCCGGATGCATCCTGCGTCCCGGGCGCGGGCCTGGTCTTCGGGTCGGTGGCCTGCCAGACCTCGCGGACCACCACCTGCAGGGCGCCGGCCGCCGGGATGGCCAGCAGCGCCGCGACGAAGCCGCCGAACAAGCCGCCGATCAGGCTGCCGATGGACGCGCCGACCAGGACCGCGATCAGCACCAGGAGCGGGCTGATCTTCACTGTCTTGCTCATCACCACCGGGTTCAGCACGTGGTTCTCGATCTGGGTGTAGGCAAGGAAGACCACCAGGGTCACCACGCCGGCGGTGATGCTGTGGCCGAACGCGAACAGCACGGTCGGGATGCCGGCCAGCGCCCCCCCGATCATGGGCAGGAAGTCCACCAGGGCGACCCACAGCCCCCACAGGAGGGGGAACGGCACGCCGAGGATCATCAGCGTCACGAATACCACCGCCCCGGCGATGAGCGAGGTCAGCAGGTTCCCGAGCATGTACCCGGTGACGGTCCGGTTGACGTCGGCTGCCACCCGGGTGACCTCGGCCGCCCGCTCGGGGGCCATCTGGCTGAGCAGACCGCGCCGCAGCTTCGGGCCCTCGAGCAGCAGGAGCAGGACCAGCACGAAGATCGTCGCCAGCTCGATGACCAGGGAGACCGCGCCCTTACCGAGGGTCAGGGCGGGCTTGGACAGCGACTGAGCGTAGCCCACCAGCTTGGGCGCGTTCCGCTGCACCCAGGTCTGGATGTGATACCGGCGTACGAGGTGGCCGATCCAGCCCCGGCCGTTCTGGGCGCTGGCGACATAGCTGGGCAGCCGGTCCGCCAGGTGGGTGATCGCCTTCACCAGCGGGTAGCCGAACGCTATGGCCAGGCCGATGAAGACGAGCACGGCCCAGAAGGTGACGATCGCCACGGCGGCACCCCGGCGCGGGACCCATCGCCGCTGCAGGAAGACCACGATGGGGTTGAGCAGCACCGCGACGAACCCGGCCACGAGGATCAGCAGCACGATGTCGCGCAGCCGGTAGATCAGCTTGCCGGCCAGGTACGCAGCCGCCACCACCGCCACCGCGACCACGATGGTCCGCAGCGGGACGCCCCGCGCGTCGGCAGCCCTGAACAACCGCGCCACGCGGCCCGGCGGCGGCGGGGACCGGGGAAGCTCGTCCTCCACCAGACCAGCATGCCAGGTCGGCGTCGCCCCGTGACGCGCCGGCTCGTGGCTGGGCCCGTGAGGGTTAATCGGAAGGCGGCGAGCGAGCATGGGCCGAGTGCCCATGCGAGCGGTCTCAGCTCAGTCCTCGTCATCTCGGCACAGGCAGAACGGATGCCCGGCTGGATCCAGCAGAACCCGGACGTTGTCCCGCGGCTGGAACGCGGCGGCCCGCGCGCCCAGAGCCACGGCGTCGGCGGCGGCAGCGTCGAGATCTGCCACCTGGATATCGAGGTGCATCATCGTGCGCTGCTGGCCCGGCGCAGCAGGCCAGACCGGCGGCACATAGTCCTCGGCGAGCTGGAAGACCATGTAGACGGAGTCCTGAGGCGGCTTGATAATGGCCGTGCCTGGCTCTTCGTGCGCCACGGGCCAGCCGAGCAGCTCGGAATAGAAGGCGGCCAGTGCCCCCGGGTCCGGCGCCTCGATGGCGGCTCCCCACCACATTTCCCTCGACCGGGTGCGCATGAGCCGATGCTAGCGGAAGTTCTGCTGGCGGTACGTTGCGGGTCAAGCGCGGGGTTACCCGGCGCGCGAGTCGGCGCCCGGGCGTGGGGCTCCGGCATGGCCCGGCCTCATGGACGGCTCCCTCGCCAGGACCGGGCCCGGCCTCGCACTCCCCCAGCCCCGCAATTGACGGTCTCCTGATGACCCGGACTTTGACTGGGCACCGTGACATCACTGTCCGTTCGGGGTCATGAAAGACCTGGCGCTTCTCCCGAACGGGCGGTGGTATTAGCCGCCCTGGCGCAGGATCGTCACCGGGAGCTTGCGCGGCCCGCGGACCTGGCCGCCGGACCAGGTGACGGCCGCGGGGTCGGACAGCTCGAAGTCCGGGTAGCGGGCCAGCGCGGCGATCGCCTTGGGCGCGAAGGCGGGCAGCAGCATTCCCCGGGGTCACGGCGCGGAAGTCACGCTCATCGAACGTCAGCAGCCGCCTGGTCCCGAACCGGTGGGCAAGGATCACCACGGAAAGATCTGCCAGCCCGAGGTCAAGGTCGGCGTACCGCTCCTCCAAAGGCTCACCGCACGTCTAGGCCAACCGACCTACTTCCCAGCGGGGCGGATACTCCCGGTCGCGGGCCGGCCGCGCTTCTGGCCGGCTGCCGCCGGGCATCCTGCTGCTAGCGACATCTGGAGGTGATGGCCCATGACGGGCGAGACGATCCGCGACCTGCTCGACCCGCTCATCGGTAAGTCCGGATCGATTTCGATGATCATCAACCGGATCGGCCCGATCGGGTTCGCTGCGACCGAGAACAAGAAGCTGACCGGCGTGGAGGTTCGCCCGGACAGCCTGGTCCGTCTTGAGCGCCAGACCGGGTGGACCGTGATCGACCCGGGTGAGGTCGTGGCCGTGGGTGTGGAACGGCGAGCCGGAGGACTCGGCGGGCCAGTTCCTGTGAGCGGCCTCGGCCCGCCAGGCGTGGTTTCTGCCGGAGAGCCCGACGAGCACGCCCGTCGGGCTTGGCGGGGGGTGCTGGAGACGTGACTGGCTGTTGCATCTCCTGACTGCAGTTAAGCTCTTACGGCGGCGTAGCGGGACGGCAGCACGCCCCGGGTTATCTAGGAGGCGGTAGTCCGTCAAGACCGGGCCCGTCGCGTCAGGAAGAAGGAGACAGCGTGTTTCCGGTGTACAGTGCAGCTCACGCACTCATGATCGGGAGCATGGTCGCGGGTGTCGTGGCCGTGCTCTGGCTGGTCGTGCGGGCCGGCCACAATTACACGATTTCGACGAATGAGCTGTACGCAAGTTCTCACCGTCGAGCACGGCTGCTGGTCAGTGCGCCATCATTCGTGTTGGTGGTCGCCTTGCTTCTTGGCGGCCTGACCTGGTTCATCGGACAGACCCGAGTCTCGAGGACAACTGTCGGGGCCATCATAGACCAGGGACGTACACTCAATGAGGCTGGTCTTCGGACTGAAGCCGAGGTGTTTCACACGTCGGTGAGCACGATAGTGTATTACCGGCTGCCCGTCGACTCGCAGCTGGTCAACTGGCTCAATCAAACCTCTAAATATCTCGTTCATGAGAAGAAAGACGTGGACGTCCAGGTCGCGGAGTACGGCTACATCAACTTCGCCACCGCGCGTTCCGCAACGGCAACGATCGATCGAGGTAGTCGCACCATTACGGTTGAGTTGCCGACGCCAACCGTAAGAACCTACATCTACTCTGTCGGCGACGTGAAGTTCTCAGAAGGCCCGCTCAACGCTATCGGGACGATGGTGAAAGCACCGTTTGCCTCTATTTTGGGCAAACCAGTCGTCAGCGTGGACATTTCGGGTGAGCTTCGAGCTGCCCAGAATGCTGTCGGCGGGAGGGCCAACCCGGCCGAAATTTTCGGGTGCGGAAAGAATGAGATCGAGCAGCAGCTGGCTGGAATATTCGGCAGCCTGCCTCAGTACCGCAGTTGGCCCGTGGTCGTGCAGTTCTCCGCTATGCGCAGCGTCCCGGAGGGTCAGTGCCAGGCGCTGCAGAACCGGCTCATCCAGTCGGGCTGAGCCAACTCGGTCGGGCACCGGTCCGGCGGCGGCGGCCAGCCGGGGGCGCCGTGGCACGCAAGTGTGAACCGGAGTCAGTACAGGTCATCCCCCACGTCCTGCACGAGCGCGCCGCTGATCCCCTGCCACCGTCCAGGGGCTTACGCCCGGCCAGTCCTGCCGCGCCTTCTCACCGAGGAGCTCTGGCGCGTTGCGCCGCTCGGTGATGGTTGTTAACCGCGGGCCCGCCGCGCGCCGGGTGTCGGCCACCTGGGCTGCGTTGACGGCGGACAACGGCGGCTGGCCAGTGAGAACTCGGACGACTTCAGATGCGGCAAAGCCGCGGACCGTGCGGATGGCTTCCTCGGAATAGTAGGCGGCGTGCGGCGTGATGATCACGTTATCAAGGCTGAATAGCGGGTTGGCTGGACTCCACTCGCGCTGTTTGGCGGGTTCTTCCTCGATATCGTCCAGGCCGGCACCCGCGATCCATCTACAGATCTTGCGCGCGGCTGCGAGAAGCAGGGCCATGGCGTGGTCGGCGACCTCGTTCTCGCACCAGTCGTTCGGCACGTTCGTGACCAGGATGCCGTGCCCGCGTGGCAGCATCGACGTCGACGATGTCGGTGCCAGTGCCGTACCGGGCGATCACCTCGCACCGGGTCAGCGCGCTGATCGCCTTCGCACCGACGGTCACGTACTGAGCGATGATCGCATCCGCGTCCCGCGCGACGGCGATGACGTCGTCCTCGCTCTTGCACTGCGCAGTCGCCAGGCGCAAGCCCGCCCCTTCGATGATCGCCCGCTCGATGTCGACATCGTCGTAGTCGTAATCCGCGATTACGACGGTCTTCTGCCTGGTGTGGTCAGCCATTTCCTCGCGGGCGATCACCGGCAGGTGCAGCAGCGCGTTAGTCGAGCCGCCGACGGCGGCGTGCAGGACGATCGCGTTTTCGAACGCATCGCGGGTCAGGATGCGCCGCGGCGTGAGATTCTCCTCGACTAGCGTGACGAGCTGCTTCCCGGTCGCGCGGGCATAGCGCAGCAGCCTGGTCAGCGGTGCGGGAGTAAGCGCGCTCCCGGGCAGTGCCAAGCCGAGGGCCTCGGCAAGCACCTGGCCGGTGCTGGCGCTGCCCATGAACTGGCACGCCCCGCAGGTCGGACCTGCGGTTCGGCTTGTCCCATTAGCCATCCCTCCTAGTTCCTGTCAGGTGCCGCGGCTCGGCCAGCGCGCCGTCCGACGGTGCCGCAGCGGCGCTGTCATCGAGCACTACGACCGGGATGACACGCATGGTCGCAAGCTGGCCGAATACGTCCTCGGTGGCGGGCGGGCCTGGTGTCATGGCGGTGATCCTGCCGCGGCACTCCCGGCTGCAGCCCCGTTCGGCTCAGCGTGACGCGGTTGCTGACTCACCGCTGGCCGGCCCCATGATGCGGCCAGGATCCGGGGCCCCCGGAGCCGGCCGGGTACTCAAGCAGCGGGACGAGATCCTTCGACCAGGCTGACAGCACCGGCGCGACGACCCGCCAGGCCTCTTCGGCCTCGTCGCCGCGGATCGACAAGGCGGCGTTCCCGGTCAACACGTCCAGTAGGAGCCGGCCGTAGGCGGGCAGCTCGGGCGGATCGATCCGGGCGGTCAGCTCCAGCGGGGCGAGGGTGTGCGCGCGGGCGCCGATGCCGGTCAGGTCCAGGGTGAGGCTTTCCGGATCGAGCCCGAACCGCAGCACGTTGGGCAGTGCTTCCCCGCTGTGGCCGAACGGCAGGTGCGGTACGGACCGGAAATGCACGGCCACCTCTTTGCGGTCGCGCCCGAGTGCCTTTCCGGTCCGCAGCCGGAAGACCGTTCCTGGCCAGCGCCAGTTGTCCAGTTCGAGTTCCATTTCGGCGAAGGTCTCGGTGCCGTGCCGGGGGTTGACGCCTTCCTCGTCCGCGTAGGCGGGGACGCGGTGGCCGCCGATCTGGCCGGCCAGATAGCGGGCACGGCGGGTGCGGCGCACGACGTCGGAATCGGTGAGGGGCCGCACAGACCGCAGGACATCTAGCTTGCGGTCGCGCAGGTCGCGCTCACTGAGGCTGATCGGCGGCTCCATCGCGACCAGGCAGAGCAGCTGCAGCAGGTGATTCTGCAGCATGTCCTTGAGCGCGCCGACGCCGTCGTAGTAGCCTGCGCGGCCCTCCAAGGCGAGCGATTCGTCCCAGAATATATCCACCTCGGCGATATGCGTACTGTTCCAGATGGGTTCGAGCATGCGGTTGGCCAGCCGGGTACCGAGTACGTTCTGCACCGTCGTCATCGCCAGGAAATGGTCTACCCGGAACACCGCCGACTCGGGCACGAGCTCGGCGAGCAACCGGTTCAGCTCGACGGCGCTGTCCAGGTCCTCGCCGAAGGGCTTCTCCAGGACGATCCTGCTGCCCGGCGGCAGGCCCGCATCGTGCAGAGTGGAGACGGCGACGGGGAAAACAGCAGGCGGGAGGGCGAGGTAGGCGGCGACCGGCCTGTCACCGGCGATGATATTCGCGACGCTGGGCATGTCGGCGACATCCGCCTGGTGGTAGCTCGACGCCGACACGACCGCCTGCCTCGCGGCTGCGGGAAACTCGGCGCCGTGACGATCAAGCTGGGCGGCCGCCCATTGCCGGAAGTTCTCGGTACCCCACTCCTCCCGGCCGGCACCGGCCAGCTGGAACCGGTCACCGAGTTGGCCGACGGTCTGCAGCGCGGCTAGCCCGGGCAGCAGGTAGCGTGCGGTCAGGTCACCTGTCGCGCCGAAGATGGCGAGCCGCTCGATCATGCCAACCCTTCTGCCGTACCTGCATGGCCGCCGGTGGCGGCGAGCGCCCGGGCGAGAGTCACGCCGCTGGCGATGACGCCGATGTGGCTGAACGCCTGCGGGAAGTTGCCGATGAAATCGCCCGTCGACGGGTCGATCTGCTCGGACAGCAGGCCGAGCGGACTCGCTCTGGCACACAGCGAGGCATAGAGTTGCTCGGCCTCGTCGAGCCGGCCCTGCATGGCCAGATTGTCGACCAGCCAGAAGCTGCACAGCACGAAGGCGCCCTCATCGCCCGCGATGCCATCGGGCGAGTCGCGGTGCAAGTAGCGGTACAGCAGGCCGTCGCCGGCCGACAAGCGCTCGGCTATGGCGGCGGCGGTGGCCACCATGCGTGGGTGGCCGGCCGGTAGGACCCGCCGCAGCGGAAGGGCTAGCAGGCTGGCGTCTAGGCTGCCGCCGCCGTCAAGATGCTCGCTCAGCGTCTGGGCATCCTCGTCCCAGGACTGGTCCAGGATGGTCTGCCGCAGCTTGTCGGCGGCAGCCCGCCAGGCCGGGACCGGTCCTGGCAGGCCGAGCCGCTCGCCAATGGCTGCGGCCCGGTCCAGGGCCACCTGGCACATCGCCGCGGAATAGGTGAAGACCCGCCCCTCGCTGCGTAACTCCCAGATGCCCTGGTCCGGCTGCCGCCAGGCCTCCCCGGCCATGTCGGCCAGCTGGGCCAGCGCCGCCCACAGCGGCGGCTCGAGCTGCCCGCCGCTGCGGACCCACTGGTCCGCGCAGTCGAGTATCTCGCCGTAGACATCGTGCTGGCGCTGGTCGGCCGCGCCGTTGCCCCATCGCACCGGGGCGGAGCGCCGGTAGCCTTCAAGCTCGGGATCCTCCCGCTCATCGGGCACCGGGCTGCCGTCGAGGTCATACATGATCCGTGGCCGCCTGCTCTGCTCGAAGGCGTCCAGGACCCAGCCCAGGAATGCGTCGGCCTCAGTGCCGAAGCCGATCCGGCGCAGGGCGAACACGGTGAAGGCCGCGTCGCGGATCCACGTGTAGCGGTAATCCCAGTTCCGCACCCCGCCGACCGGCGCGGGCAGCGAGGACGTCGGCGCGGCGACCAGCGAACCGTTGACCCAGTGGTCGCACAGCTTCAGGGTGATCGCCGCCCGCCGGACCAGGGGCTCCTGGAGGCCCTCGTAGCTGAAGTGCGTCATCCACCGACGCCACGCCGCGGCGGTGCCCTGCAGCATCGCCGGGGCGTCGAAACGATGATGGCGATGGAAGCGGCCCCAGGACAGCACCAGGTCCAGGGAATCACCTTGCTTCAGGTCATACGTGCCGTGCAGGCCGCTCAGCGGACGGCTGGACCGCAGGTGGAGCCGGAGGTCCGGGCGCCGCGAAGGGTTCAGCCTCAGGCCACTGGCTGCCATCCAGGTCTGGGCACCGCCGCGAGGCTCCAGCTCAACCCGGAGCCGCACGCTCCCGTCCAGGACCGCCGCCGACCGGACCAGCTCGCCCCGGCCCGAGGGAACATCATCGGTGAGGTCAGCGCCGGAACGCAGTGCGACGGCATCGGTGAGCCGGACCAGGCCGGTAGGGCTGCGCAGCTCGGTGACCAGCACGCCGGTGTCAGGCTCGTAGTGCTGCCGGGCCTCCCTCAGCTCGTGCGGGGAAATCGTGAAATGACCGCCGCGATCCCGATCCAGCAAACCGCAGAAGACCGGCTCGGCACCAAGGCGAGGGCTCTGCGGACGGTCAGGCGCGAGAGGCCAGGCGGGTACGCAGCTGCCAAAGGGCATGGCCGGTGAGCAGCAGGCGGGCCATCCGCGCGACCCGGCTCAGCCACGGCTGTCCGACCACCAGCGGCACCGCCTCAATCCAGGCGTGGCGCCGCCACAGCCGCCGGGCCAGCCACACCAGAGCACCCATGGCAACGACGCCGGCGGCGAGGATCGTGAGCAGGGCGCCCACCACGACGCCGAGCAGTCCGCCGTGCACCATGAAAGCGGTGATCAGCAAGGTGAGAACCAGCAGGCTTCCAGCGGTCACGACGCCGAACGCCAGCATGATCCGGCGGCCCACCCGGGCCATGGCGGCGCGCATCTCGGCGGCGCCGAGCGGGTAACCGCTTCGGTAGCTGTCCCACGGCGCGCCGGGGCGGATCACCACGCCCTCGTGCGGCAGGCTATCGGTTACCATGCCCAGCTCCCGGGCGGTATGCGCCTGGTACACCGCGTCCAGCCGGTCCCGGAACTCATCCAGGGAAAGCCGACCCGCCGCGTAGTGCTCGCGCAGCTGGGCGGCCGCCGCGTCCCGGTCCGCATCCGTCACTGCCGCGACGCCGTACCTCGCCACCAGAACCTCCCCGTGCGTTCCTGGGGCGTCCCCAGGAACTGATGCCAACACGATATGTCGCGTAACAGCCCGCTGCAAACGGCCGACGAAGTGGAAGGCGGGGATCGCGCGTCGACCTGCGGCAATTCAGATGTATGCGAACTAGTCGCAGCCGGTACGCTCAGCATCGTGCCTCCGGCCCTGATCGCCATGTGCGGCCTGGGGTTTTCCGGCAAGTCCGTCCTCGCCCGATCCCTCAACCAGGAGCTGGGCATCGCGGTGCTGTGCTACGAGACGTCGGCATACATGGGCACGTTCATGATCACGGAACTGCGGCTGTTCGATCCGGGCCGAGAGCATGTCCGGCCATCTGATCATCCTTGATACCACCGGGCCTTAGGGCAAGTTTCCGCAGGCCAGGACTTCGTTCTCCCCCCCGATCTACCTCGACGAAGCCGCCTCCGATGCCCAAGCCGGTGCCGAGGAGACATGGCTCGAAGCCACCACCGGCCTGCGGGCTGAGCTGGAGAGCATCGAGACCGAGGCTGCCCAGGTGATCGAGCGGCACGCGGAGTCTGAGCGCGCGAAGGCGGCCGCGATCGAGGAGGCCACCGCCGAACAGCGAGCGCAGATCAAGGCGATCGAAGACGACATCAAGGAACGGTACGAGACGGCGGACACGGCCGCACAGGAGGCGATCGACGCCGCAAACGCCAGGCTGGAAGAGCTCGCCGCGCAAGTCCGCGAACGCTGGGACTCGACGGAGTTCGACCCGAACCGGAGGTGGACACCGACGACAGCGGCCTGCTGTACGACTCGCGGCGCCGCTGGCTCGACCAGCTCAAGGCATTCAAAGCCGCTAAAGACGGGTCCAGCGATACCGCTGCCGCATAGACCACCCGGCCACCAGGCCGACCAACCGAAAGAAGTGAGGTGCGCTATGAGCACAAGGCGCAAGCCGAACAGCGGCGATCCGCGCAGGTAGGGCCCAGGCCGCGAGGAGCTAGACGTGATCTATCCGGGAATGAGCGTCTTGCCGCCGCGTCTCGAGGTCGTCGGAGTCGTACAGGCGGAGCCGTCGGGCGCCGGAATCCCGAGCGATGAGAGCGGATTATGTTCCACTTTGGCGCATAGCAAGTCGGTATATGCGGCTAGCGGGGTGAAAGGCTTGGTGACATGAGGGCTTGCTGATTCGTTTATGGTCAGGCTACGATCCGTTACCGACGTTACGGTCATCGAACGGTCCGGCGAACAGGAGCGGGAAATGGCGATGCGCATCATCGTGGCATCGGGCTGCCTGGCCATCGGCGCGGCAGTGATCGCGCTGACCGGCACGGCCACGCAGGCAACAACGCTGTCCGGAACCCAGAGCCCATCACCGACGCCGCCGGCGACGTTTACGCCGACGACTTCGCCGACGGTGACTGTGACGTCCCCGGCGACGGCGACTGTGACGGCGTCAGCGACAGAAACTGTGACGGCCATCCCCACGGCCACGCCGGTCCCGACGGCCGCGCCCGTCACCGGTGGCGGCGGCAGCATCATCCCCGGCGGTAGCGACGGACCGCTGGTCGCGGGCGGTGCCGCAGCGACGATCGCGGGGGCTGGGCTCGCCCTGCTCGCGTTCCGGCGCTGGCGGCGGGACCACGTCGCCTGACCGCGATGTCCGTGCTCAGCCACTGGCGGAGGCCGGGGGGGCGGGTGGCGCTCGCCGGATTCGTCGCGGCGACCATGCTATCCGCGGGCGGCGTCAGCGCGGTCGTGTTCGGGCTGGTGAGCGGTACCCCGGCTCATGGCGGAGCCACCGTGATCCCGGTATCGGTGACCACCGCAGTGCCTAGGCTGAGTCGCGTCCACGGGATCCAGGTGCTGGCACGCTCCGTGCCGGTCCGCATCCGGATCCCCGCCATCGGGGTCAGCGCGCCGGTCATGAAGCTCGGCAAGAACCCCGACGGCACTGTCCAAGTGCCGCCGCTCGCCGATCACAACATGACCGGCTGGTACCGATACGGCCCGGCGCCGGGCCAGCCCGGCCCGGCGGTCATCTTCGGCCACGTGGACTCACTCACCGGGATCTCGGTGTTTTATTACCTCAAGGATCTACGCCCCGGCGACCAGATCTACATCACGCTGGCCGACGGTAAGGTGGCAGCCTTCGCCGTGGACGGGCTGCAGAAGGCGGCCAAGGATGCCTTCCCCACCGCCGCTGTCTACGCCAAGGGCGGCTACCCCGGCCTGCGCCTGATCACCTGCGGTGGCCCCTTCGATCAGGCCACTGGGCACTACCTGGACAACATCATCATCTACGCGCACATGACAGCCCCGCAGGCGACAACGCTGTCCGGAGCCCAAAGCCCATCACCGACCGTGACGGTGACGGTGACGCCGACAGTAACGGTGACACCGACAGTAACCGTGACACCCACGCCGACGCCCACAGTAACGGTGACGCCGACAGTAACGGTGACGCCGACAGTAACCGTGACGCCGACGCCGACGGTGACGGTGACGCCGACGGTGACGGTAACGCCGACGGTGACGGTAACGCCAGCAGAATCACCGGCGGCGGTAGCGACACGCCGCTGATCGCAGGGCGGTGCCGCGGCCCCGCGACCGCCTGATGCCCGGCGCCGGGTACACGTCCTACACCCGGGCGATCCAGCTGCTGCGGCACGCCGAGGCCCGTAACCAGCCGCTCCACGCGTTCTACGTCTCCGACTGGGACGACGCCGGGGAGAACATGCCGGTTGCCATCGCCCGCGCCTGTCAGTACTTCGCCGGCCAGCTCGGCATCAAGGCCGACATCTCCCTGGAGCCGCTGGCGCTGACCGCCGGGCAGGTCCAGCGGTACGAACTTCCCAAGGCCCCGGACAAGAAGCAAACCGAGCTTGACGCCCTGGAGGCACTCCATCCCGGTGAACTGGCACGGCTTCTCCGCGACGCCGTCAATGCCCGGCGGGCCAACCAGAGGGGTAATTCGTGTCGATCGTTCATCCCCCATACCGGTGCGGCGACTGACAAGACCCCACACGTCTGGGAACATGGCTGCACCCTGGCAGCGACGGCGGGTAGGTGTCAGGGTGCAGGTCGCGGTTCAGGTTATGCGCTGCATATCGCTGTCACGATCATTTCAGGCGTCGACGGTCCCAGCGGTTCCGTCGCCCGCCAGCCGAGTAGGTCACCGGTCGGCTCCGTTCCCGCCGTGACCGGAGCGTTGGTCGTGAAGTCATACGGCGTGTCCTGGGTCAGGATCTCGCCGTCACTGCTGACCGCTGACCCGCCTATCACGTAGGGGGCGGTAGACGGGCATCGTGCGTCAGCCGCGATGTTCTGGGTGCCGATGGAAGTCTGAGGGTTATAAACCACGGTCACATTCAAGCCGCCCGGCCCGGCGGTCGTGGGTCCTGCCGGGCCCGTCGGTCCCTGCGCTCCTGCGGGTCCCACTGGGCCTTCGGCGCCCCGAGGTGAGAGCGCAGGGGGCCGCTCGCCTGTGCCGCCTGGCGGGTGCCGACGAGGCCTTGATCCCGTAATGGATCGTGGAGGGCAGGCACCGGAGGGAGAACGCCAGCCGTCCGCCATCCTCGGCACCGAGAGACCGCCGATCCGGAGGCCGGAACTAGCTAGCCAGCCTGTATGCCTAGCAGAGGCTGCCACCGCGTGGCGGCAACCGGAAGCCAGCGCTGCGAGCATAGGGCCACGACCGCGACGTACTGCGACAGGCCAAGCCATCAGCCGAGTCCGGCCGGGGCAGCCACCCTCGCCCCTCAGCGCCGCTATTTACCCGCCTCGACGGCGAGCGCGAGCAGACAGCCTGAAACGTCCTGGGAAGCCCGATCACCCGGTGGCCGGGCTTTCGCCGTCCTCGCCCTCGCACGAGTCGAACCAGCTCGCCGGCCTGCTAACGATCTGATGCCCGTAGTTGGCCATCCAGAGTTCCAGCCCGGCATGACAGGGTTCTCCTCCGCGGCCGGCCAGATCCGGGTCCAGTGCGGGCTGCCATCGGCACCCACCCGGACCAGGTCGAGCGTCTCAATACCCTCGCCGGACTCGGGCGCCAGATTGTGCTCGAGCAGCACGAGGGAGGACCCGTACCGGCCGGAGCTCGGCCCGGATGCGCCCAGCGGACTCGGTGACGGACGCTGCGAGGCCGGTCTCGGTGACGACGGCCAAGTGGCCCGGCGGCGAGGTCGCGGTCGTCCAGACACGCACGTGCGCGACGCCTTCCCCGGCCAGGCCTCCCGCCGGGTACCGCCAGAACGGGTAGTCAAACATCAGCTCTCCCAGCGGCGGCAGGCCGTCCGCCGAGGCGGGCGTCAGCGGTTCCATCCCTCCCATCTTGCTTCACGCACGCCGTACCGCTGACAACGGACAACGCAGACCCCGGTCACCCGCTGGCCGGGCTTACGCATATCCACCTGGCCTATGCGGTATCACCCAGGCATTGCGACTTCTAGACACTGGAGAGGCCATGAAAGGACAGGAGCACATCGACAAAGACTTCGCCGAGGAGGCGCACAAGGTGCTCAGCCAGAGGCACGGGCAGGACACGGCTGACTGGGCCGCCGCATTCGCGGCAGCAATCGAGACGGCCTCTACCGGCCGGGAATGGCCAGAAATCCCCTCGTCCTGGATCGTCCTGCCGGGACTGCCCAAGCCCCGGCTTCCGGGCGTCGGCCCGCTGCCCGGACCTTAGCCCCGCGAAGCCCGGTCAGCTGCTGGCCGGGCTTCCGCATTTCGGCAGAGTCAGGAAGACCTCAAGCCCTTGAACACCTCACGGGCCGTCTCAGGATCGCGGCGTATAGCGGCCCGCAACTGGATCCGCTGGAACGCTTCCCGCTCGGCCTGCAGCACGTCTCTCCATCCCTCGTCGCGAGGGACGGCCAGGCCCTCGATGACCAGGAACTCGACCACGTCTTCAAGCGCGGGCCGTGATACAAGCCCCATATCGCGGTGCGCCAATCCTGGCTGTAACCCTCGTAATAGTAAGCCCCCCACCTTGACCCCTGAGCAGCCAAGATCAGCACCACCGACCCCACAGTCAGGGCCAGCACCGCCACGCCCGGCCACCGGAAATCCCGGGGCCGGGCAGCGGTCGAGCGGCTCCTGACCAGCCAGCGGATCCCGCTGCGGGAACGGTGCCTCTGGTCCATGCTGTACGACTCGGCGGCACGGTCGGCTGAGGTGCTGCGGCTCGACGTCGAGGACCTGGACCTCGCCAACCACAGGGCACGGGTCACCCGCAAGGGCGGCGGCCACGACATCGTCATCTGGAAGTCCAGGACCGCACGGCTGCTGTCGAACTACCTCGAGGGCCGGCGGGACGGCCCGGTGTTCCTCACCGAGCGGCACGCCAAGTCCGACGCCTACATCGGCCCCGGCGACCGGGACAGCAAGGGCCGGGCCCGGCTG
>Ga0187780_10000569_pt1 | contig 27702 bp, 29 predicted proteins | sample 1015_Q2_SP10_20__FD_132429 | JGI IMG/M metagenome (GOLD analysis project Ga0187780, IMG submission 132429) | Tropical peat soil microbial communities from peatlands in Department of Meta, Colombia - 1015_Q2_SP10_20_MG | ecosystem: Environmental > Terrestrial > Soil > Wetlands > Peat | place... | reverse complement strand
CGGTGAGCGTCGAGCACGAGCTCTTCGCCGGGTGCCAGGTCCACCACCAGGCTCGAGAGGTCCCGCACCAGGGACCGCCGGAGCGCGGACAGCTCCTCGGCGTCGACCTCCAGGTCGGGCGGCGCCACCAGGGCGTCGGTGAGCGCGCTGGCGCGGGTGGGGGCGACCGGCATGGTGGTCATGGCGAGGTGCGTGCGCCGGCGCCGACCACGCCGTCGTCGAGCTCGGCCGAGCCCATGGGCACGTCGGTACCTGCCCGGCGCTGGCCAGGGCGGCATTCGGGCAGGGCGGCGCACCACGCGCACAGGGGATTGGGCGTGGCCACCGGCGTGGCACCCGCGGCCAGCCGGCACATCGAGGCCGTGGCGGCCACCACGCGCTGGAGCGCGCCGACGAGAAGGTGCTCCCCGATGGGCTCGACGTCCAGCTCGCCCGTTGCCGTGTAGTAGGTCGCGGCCCGGAAGGGCGGCGCGCCCGAGCGCAGCGTCTCGAGCAACGCGTAGAAGTGGAGATCGGCCCGGTGCTCGACGCGACGGGCCCCCGACTTCACCTCGACCAGGCACACGCTCGCCTGATCGCCCGCGGGACCTCCGAAGGCGAGGTCCACCACACCCGACAGCAGCACGCGACCGCCGGCCAACGGCACCGTGATCCGGTCCTGGGTGCGGGGCAGCCAGGCCGGGCTCGGCACCGGCCAGTCCTCGATGATGCGGGCCACGTGAGCGGCGATCTCGTCGGCGAGCGCGCGCCGGCGAGCGGCGGGGAGCGCGGCCACGAAGGCGACCACACCGTCCTCCGCCTCGTCGACCGTCAATGCACCGAGCGCGTCGGCCACCGGGTCGGTGATCTCTCCGACGGTCACCCGCTGGCGGAACAGCGCGTCGACGAGGCTGCCCCGGGCCAGCTCGTAGGTGACGACGCGTGGAACGCGCCGCGACGCGGCGAAATGCGCCTCGCACAGTAGCACCTGGGTGACCGCGTCCTTACGGACGCGGATGTCGCCCACCTCCGGGCCCAGTGCACCGACCGGGTCGGCCAGCTCGTCCTCCAGCCACTCGCGCAGGCCGCCGGCCAGCCCAGGATCCACCGGGGGGCGTGCGGTCCCGGGCGCGCGGAGGCGGTCGAGCACCGGCGCCAGCGGGCCTGGCAGGCGCCCGATGGTGGCGCCGGCGAGGTCCTCGGTGCTGTTCCCGTCGTCCATGCCACCAGTGTGGCCGGAGGGTGTGACACCCATGCGCCACTATCCTCGACCCGCAATGGCCGCCGACCAGCACCGAGACCCTCCCTCCCCACCGGTCGTCACGGTCGTCGAGGCCACCGAGGCCACCCCCGAGCTCCTCGAGGCCATGCACCGTCTGGTGCCCCAGCTGTCGTCGTCGGCGACGCCGCTCACGGAGGCGCGGCTGGACGAGATCGTGACCTCGGAGTCCACCGTCCTCCTGGTGGCGCGAGACGGCGACGGGCGGATCGTGGGCACGTTGTCACTCGTCCTCTTCCTGGCCCCCACCGGGCAGCGAGCGTGGATCGAGGACGTGGTGGTCGACGACGAGGCCCGCGGCGCGGGGATCGGGGCCGCCTTGGTCCGCGACGCCGTGCGCCGGGCGCGAGGGGCGGGGGCTCAGACCGTCGACCTCACGTCGCGGCCCTCGCGCGAGGCCGCCAACCGGCTCTACGTGCGCGAAGGATTCGCGCAGCGGACGACCAACGTCTACCGCCACGAGCTCTGAGGGCCGAGCCCGGCACGGACCGGCCGTCTTCCGCCTTCACCACGTGACGTGATAGATCGCGCGCCGAAGGCGCCATCGGCCAGGCCGGCCACGACCTGTATGGCGGACCTCCTCGGCGGCGCCCCTCCTGGTCCAGCCCCGGGCTCGTCGGGGCCCCGCGGGGCGCGGCAGGGGTCGGACAGCGGGCGCGGGCAGGCCGGAGGGGATCGTGGTACGAAGGCCCCGTGACCGCACCGGAGGGGGGACCGGACGTCGCCCATGCGGGCGACGGGCCCGGCGCGCCCTGGGCCGTCGAGTCGCCCGCCACCACCGTCTTCGACTTCGACTACACCGGCGGCCGGGACCAGCTGCTGCGCCTCTACGACAAGGGGACGCGCCGGCAGTGGATCGGGTCCGAGCGTCTCGACTGGACGCTCGAGGTCGACCCCGAGAACCCGCTGGGGATGCCCGACGAGTCGCACCCGCACTACGGGACCCCGTGGTGGAACAAGATGAGCCACGCCGAGCGCGTCGAGCTGCGCCGGCATGCCGCGGCCTGGCGCTTCAGCCAGTTCATGCACGGGGAGCAGGGCGCGCTCGTGTGCACGGCCAAGATCGTCCAGACGGTGCCGGACATCGACGCCAAGTTCTACGCCGCCACCCAGGTCATCGACGAGGCCCGCCACGTCGAGGTCTACAGCCGTTACCTCCACGAGAAGGTCGGTCTCGTCTACCCGCTCAACCCGTTCCTCAAGACCCTGCTCGACAACGTCATCAGCGACAGCCGCTGGGACATGACCTACCTGGGCATGCAGGTGCTCGTGGAAGGCCTGGCGCTGGCCGCCTTCGGCCTCATCCGCAACCAGGCGACCGAGCCCCTGGCCAAGGCGCTCAATGCGTACGTCATGCAGGACGAGGCCCGCCACGTCATGTTCGGGCGCCTCGCCCTGCGCGACTACTACCCCCATCTCACCGCCAGAGAACGCGACGAGCGCGAGGAGTTCTGCGTGGAGGCGTGCTACCTGATGCGAGGACGCTTCCTGGGACAGGAGATCATCGAGCGCAACGGCCTGCCCGAGGAGGCACTGTCCCACGTGGCCGAGGGCGAGTCGCAGCGACGCTTCCGGGCCGGCCTGTTCATCCGCATCGTGCCGATCCTCAAGGACATCGGCCTGTGGGGCCCGCGCATCGTCGCCGCCTTCGACGACATGGGCGTGCTCGAGTACGCCGACCACGACATCGACCGCGAGATGGCGCACGACGAGGAGGCGGCCGAGGAGATCGACCGCGCCCGCATGGCCCACGTCCGGGCCGTGGCCGACGAGGCCTGAACCGGGGCCTGAACCGGCCGAGAACCGACCGGGGCCGAGCGTCAGAGGTCGAGTGTGGTGCGCTCGGGATGCACGCCCGCGGCGCGCAGCGCCTTGGCCTTGGTGCGTTCGAGCACCTGGCGCGGGGCCACGCAGATGCGCGCCAGCGCCGTCGCCACCTGCGCCGTCAACGCCGCCGGCTCGACCACCTCCCCGACGAGATGGACGGCCAGCGCCTCGGCCGCGGACAGCTCCCGCCCGCCGAGGGTGAGCTCGCGGGCCACCGCCCCGCCCACCAGGTCGTGCAGCGGCCCGTAGACGACCTCGCCGAAGGACCGCTCGGGATGGGCGAAGCGGGCCGTGGTGGCGGCGATGCGCAGGTCGCACATCACGGCCAGGTCGAAGCCGCCGGCGATGGCGGGTCCGTTCACGGCGGCCAGGAGCGGCAGGGGGAAGCACAGCACGGTGCGATGGAATCGGTCGCTGGACGCCCACAGGACTCGGTTGAAGTCGTCGTCCCCCGCGGCACGTTCGAACTCCTTGAGGTCGAAGCCCGACGAGAAGACGTCACCGGCGCCGGTCACCACCACGGCCTTGATCTCGGGTGACGCCGCCAGCTCGTCGAGCGCGTCGCTCACCGCGTCGCGCAGGGCCACCGACAGGGCGTTGCGCCGCCTCGGCCGGTTGAGGGTGAGGACCGCGTGCTCGGCGCCGCGATCCACGAGGAGGACGGGCGCGTCCGCCCCGCCTTCGGGGGCGCTCAAGGGCGGCGGCCCGACAGGTCGAGGACGCGGGCCTGGAGCGGTGCGTCGTCGGGCACCATGCCACTGGGGCCGGGCCCGAAAACGCCCGTCTCGCCGATGAACGCCGCCATGGGCGAGAGCGACGCCCACACTGCCTCGACCACCTCGGGCTGCAACGACTCCTCGGCACCGATGGCCCGTGCCAGGTCCCACGCGTGCAGGTCCATGTCGCCGATGCGGAAGCCCAGGAGCTGGGACCCGGGGATGTCGCCCACCGGGTGGTGGCAGGTCCGCTCGAGCGCACCGGGTGTGGCGAAGGCGGTCTCCTGGCGATCCGCGCTGTCCTCGAACGCGGCCACCAGGTCGGTCGGCCGGATCTCGGCCAAGGCGGCGAGGGTGTCCTCGCGGCTGGTGCCCGCCAGCAGCAGCTCGGCCATGGTGTTGCCCCGCACCAGGTGCAGGACCAGCTCGCGCACAGACCAGTCGCCACACGGCGTGGGCAGGTCCCACTGGTCGGGGCCGACAGCGGTGAGGCGCGCCGCGAAGTCGGCGCGCGCGGCACGGAGGAGTCCCATGGGTTCCATGGCCCGAAGACTACGGGCCATGGAGCCGGCGTGCCGGCGGCGTGGTGGTGCGAGCCGTGCCGGTTCGAGCGGTGCCGGTCCGAGCCGCCGGTGCCCTGCTCGGGTCAGCCGACGAGGGCCGGCGCCAGGGCGCGGTACTGGGCGAGCGGGAACGCACGGAGGTCGTCGACGAGCACCTGGACGCAGACGTGGTCCGCGCCGGCCGCGTGGTGCTCGGCCACGCGGGCGGCGATGGCCGCGTCGTCCCCCCAGGCCACCACAGCGTCGACGAGCCGGTCCGTCCCTCCGCCGGCGAGGTCGTCCTCCCCGAAGCCGAGGCGCCGGAGGTTGTTGGCGTAGTTCGGCAGGCTCAGGTAGCCGGCCGTGTAGCGGCGGGCGATCTCGCGCGCCGTTTGCGGGTCGCGCTCGAGGACGACGGCGAGCTCGGGAGCGAGCAGCGGTCCCGAGCCCAACCGCTCGCGGGCGACGGCGGTGTGCTCCACGGGCACGAAGTAGGGATGTGCCCCCGCCGAGCGCCGGGCCGCGAGCTCCAGCATGCGGGGTCCGAGCGCGGCCAGCAGCCGTCGCGCCGGGGACAGCGCCGGTGCGTCGAGGGCGTCGAGGGCGTCGAGGAAGGCGGCGAGGCGCGACAAGGGGCGCACGTACGGCTGGCCGCTGGGCTCGACGAGGGCCGCATGGCTGGCCCCGAGACCGAGGTTGAAACGGCCGGGGAAGCGCTCGTCGAGATCGGTCGCCTCGGCGGCGAGCGGGCCCGGCTCGTTGCACCAGATGCTGACGATGCCGCTCAACACCGCCACCCTGGAGGTGGTCTCGAGCAGGCGCGTGAACCATCGCGCCAGGCCCGGCTCGTAGCCCCCGGAGGCCCACAGGGCGCCATATCCCAGGGACTCCATCTCGGCGGCCGCGTCGGCGCCCTCGGGCCCTCGCCACGACCCGCTCCACCAGATGCCGACGCGCCCGAGCTCCATGGGGCTCCAGGCTAGCGAGCAGACCCGATGCTCAGGCGGCGGCGCCCTGTCGGACGGCGCCTTCGAGAAGGTGCAGACCCTCGAGACCCGGCAGGCGGTCGATCTGGCGGTCGACCCGTTGGGCGGCCGTCATCCCGGCGTCGTCGTCGAAGAGGTAGCGGGCAAGGAAGCGGACCTCGGTCTCGGGCATCACCCCGGAGCCCACCGGTGCCCAGAACCTGCGCAACGCATACCGGGTGAGCCGCCGGGCGGCGGGGCTCTCGGCCAGCCGACGTTTGGCCTGGGCGCCGTAGAAGTCGATGTGCCGGCCCTCCTGGCGCATGATGCGGCGCAACAGCTCACTGAGGACCGGGTGTCCGGCCTTGGCCGACAGTCGCCCGTACCCCGTCTGGGTCGTCAGTTCGTTGACCGCACCCCATGCCATGTGCACCGCGACGACATGGCGCGTGAGCGCCGAGCCGACGCTGAACATGAGCGGTCGCCACGCGTCGCGGCGCGGCAGTGCCTCCCGGAGCCATCCGACCCGGGGGGCGCCCGCCGGCTCGCCGTGCGACCTGAGCACCCTGGCGATGGCGTCGCCGTGCCAGTGCTCCTCGTAGCTCCAGCACGACAGGAACGCCGTGATCTCGGGGTCCCGGTGCGCCCGGGTCACCAGTACGTCGCGCAGATAGCACATCGTGTGGTTCTCGATGTCGTGCATGTAGCGCAGGCTGCGCAACGCATCAGGGTCGAGGGGGTGCTGGCCGAAGGCGCCGAAGTCGATGTCGTCGATGTCGAGGCGGGCCGACCGGCGGATGAGGGTGTCGGTGTCCGTGCTCACACGTCTAGTTCGGCGCCGGCGGACATCTGGATGCATGCGGCCCCGGCCCCCGGGCCAGCGGTACGGGTAGGAGCCCGGGTGGCTCGGAGCGGTGACGGTGGCGGTCGCGCCGGGGGCGAGGTCCCCCGTGTCGAACGCGCCCGACGGGGCGGTGACGGTGTGGGCGACGGGCCGGCGGCGTCGCAGTCGGCAGCAGGGCCGCCAGGGCGAGGCACAGGGCAGCGGTTCGCACCGCCGTCCGGCGGCGCGCCCGCGCGGCTCTCGCCGTTGGCGCTCCCGCGCCGCTCGGGTGCGGCGAATGGACATCCACGCTTCGGCGCGGTTCCGTATTGGGAGCGATGTTGGACGTCAGCGCAGCCGGCGATGCGGCCCTGGTGGTGGCGATCGGTCGCTACCACCAGCCCGCGCTGGCGGAGGCCTACCGCCGCCACGGCGGGGCCGTGCACACGCTGGCCCAGCGCGTGGTGCGCTCCGACTTCTTGGCCGACGAGGTCACCCAGGACGTCTTCCTCCGACTCTGGCGCGAGCCCGAGCGCTTCGACGCGTCGCGTGCCGGTCTGCGCACGTACCTCATCACCCTGGCGCACAACCGGGCCGTCGACCTCCTCCGCTCCGAGTCGGCGCGCGCCACGCGCGAGGAGCGAAGCGCGCGGGAGACCGCCACCACCGGCTACGACGTCGAGCGGCACGCATGGGACCTCGCGGTCGCCGAGCAGGTCCACGGCGCCTTGGCCACCCTCCCCGACGCCGAGCGCGACGCCATCCGGCTCGCCTATTTCGAGGGCCGGACCTACCGCGAGGTCGCCTCGATCCTCGGGCAGCCCGAGGGCACCGTGAAGAGCAGGATCAGAGCGGGGCTCAAGCGCATGCGGGTCGCGCTGGCACGTCACCACGGGGAGCCGGCATGGAACCAGCCGTGACGCACGAGGACATCGCCGAGCTGCTCGGTGCCTACGCGCTCAACGCCGTCGACCCCGACGAGGCAGGGATGGTCGCCACGCACGTGGCGCAATGCCCTCGGTGCGCGGCCGAGCTGCGCGAGTACGAAGAGGTGGCGGCGATGCTCGCCACCGCGGGCGGCGACGCTCCCGTGGAGCTCTGGGACCGGATCGCCGAGCAGGCGACGGGCCCGGAGGCGGGTCCCGGTGCCACGCTGCCCTTCGCGGTGCCGGAGGACGCGTCCGGTGGGCCCGAGCCCCGGACCCGTCGGCCGACGTTGCGCCCGCTGGCATTGTCGGTGGCCGGGATCGCCGCCGTGATCGTGGTCCTGCTCGGGGTGCAGGTGGCCCGGCTGGACACCCGGGTCAACCATCTCAGCGCGCTCTCCCAGCACCAGGGGATGTCCCAGGCGGTGCAGGCCGCCCTGCTCGACCCCGATGCGCGCCGCGTCGTCCTGGCGGGCGCCCAGAGCACGGGGCCGGCGCTGGCCGAGCTGGTGGTGCTGCCGAGCGGGGCCGGGTACCTGGTGGACAACCGCCTCCCCGCCCTTCCCGCCGACGAGACGTACCAGCTGTGGGCGCTCATCGGCGGCCGGGCCGTCTCGCTCGGACTGCTGGGCAACGCGCCCGGCACGTTGGCGTTCACCGTGGGCGGCGCCGATCCCTCCGGGTACGCCATCACGGCGGAGCGGGCCGGGGGCGTGGTGGCGCCGTCGCATGCCCCGGTGGCCCAGAGCGCCTGACGGGCGCCCACGGCGCGGCTGGCTGCCTGCCGCCTGGGGCGGCGGGTTGCCTGGGGCGGCGGGTTGCCTGGGGCGGCGGGCGCCGGAGGCGTGAAATTTGTCGGCAGGTGTCGCCGACGCGCGCGGTCGCCTGGGTACGATGTGCGCACCAGAGAAAGGAGGTGGTCCAACTGAGTAGTCAAAAACCCGGGACCCTGGAGGTGGCTGGCCGCTGAGCGGCTCGCTGGACCACCTGGCGAATCCAAACCAGGCACCCGCTGGCGCCCTAGTCGGGAAATCGTCCCGCCCGACGTCGTACGGGGTGATCAGTGCCTTTCCAGCTTCCAATCTGGCCGAAGGGCGCCTCCGGGCGCCCTTCGGCGCGTCCGGACCCGCTCCGGCCCCCTCTCTCCGCTGAAGTTCCCCGCCGATCGCGCCGATGCCAAAGACGGCCGTCTGTCGGCCGCCGGCCTGGCTGGACCACGCCAGGAGCCAGGCCGGCACAGCAAGGACGCTGCGCCCGGTGCGCCGGGCAAGGGCGAGATCGGCGGGTCTCATGAAGCGTGGGAACGGCGCCAGCCGCCGACCATCGGGGCTCGATGGGCCGGTAACCTGGCATGACGATGGAGACACAGCGCGGTGACCGGGCGCACCGCCGCCCCGATCGGGGCTGACCAGCGTGTTCGCGGCCGTGTTCACCCTGTTCGTGCTGGTCATGCTGGTGGTCGTCACCCTGATCGTCCGCTCGGCCGTCCGGCGGGACCGGGCCCGCAACCGGGCACGCGGGGGCGGCCCGCCGTCGTCCGCGGCCGGTCCCGTCCCACCGACCATTCCCCCTACCGGCCGTGGCTGACCGTCTGGGCTCCGCGCGGGGCGGCAACGGGCCAGGTGAGGGCGCCGGGGACTGGCTGGTCGACGAGCCCGGTCCCGACGGGCTCACCGAGGGCGGGATGAGGTCGGACCGGCTCCCCGGTGGCGTGTTCATGGGCCCCGGCGGGAGCCGCCGGTGGATGCTGCGCCACCGTCGGACCGGTCGCATGCGCCGGAACGTGCGCACGGCCTTCGTCTTCGCCGGGGGCGGCGCCCGGGGGGCCGCCCAGGTCGGCATGCTCCAGGCACTCGTCAGCCGGGGCATCCGGCCCGACGCCGTGTACGGCACGTCCGTCGGGGCGATCAACGCCGCGGGCTTCGCCGGTGAGCCCACGGCCGCCGGCGTGGAGTCGATGGTGGGGCACTGGCGCCGCATCACCCGCGAGGACGTGTTCCCGCAGGGCCGCTTCGCCCCGCCGTGGCGCTTCTTCCAGCGGCGCGAGGCGGTGCACTCCAACACGGGCCTGCGCGGCGTCATCGAGACGGGCGTGCCCTTCGAGCGGATCGAGGAGTCGGCCATCCACCTCGAGGTCAACGCCACCTCGCTCACCGACGGCCGCCTGCGCTGGTTCACCGACGGCCCGGCGGTCGACGCCATCCTCGCCTCCTCCGCCCTCCCCGCACTGCTGCCGCCGGTCATGATCGACGGCGAGCACTTCATCGACGGCGGTGTGGTCGACAACGTCCCCATCGGGCGGGCCATGGAACAGGGCGCGCAGCGCATCTTCGTGCTGCTCTGCGGCCCGATGCACTACACGCCGAACCTCCATCAACGGCCCGTCGAAGCCGTGCTGACCGCCTTCTTCATCGCCGTGCACGCGCGCTTCGCCATCGAGCTCCATGACCTGCCCGAGGGGGTGGAGATCGTGGTGTTCACGGTCGACTCGGACCCCGTGTCGCGCTACGACGACTTCTCGGGGACCGAGGCGCTCATCGCCGCGGGGCGGCGGAACGCCGACGCCGTGCTGCACTTCTGGGAGTCGGGCGGGATCGGCGACCACCTCGAGCCGCGTCGGCTCGGGCCACGCCCGTCGCCTCGCAGCGAGCCCGCGACCGTGGAGGAAGAGGCGGTCTGAGGACTCGCCGTGCGGCGCCGCGATACGGCGGAGCGGCGATAGGGTCTCGCCGGAGCCCTCATGCCGCTCGACCCCGAACTCCAGGCACTCGTCGACGGTGTGTCGCAGCTCGCTCCGGTCGACTACGCGGCGGTCACGCCCGAGGAGTTTCGCGCCCGGTTCCTCGAGCACCTGGTGGGCCTCGGTCGTCCCCGGCACGCCACGCCCCTCCCGCTGGCCGCCATCGAGGACCGGACCATGCCCGGTCCCGGCGGTCCCCTGGCCCTGCGCGTCTTCCGGCCCGCGGGCGCCGACGACGGCCGGCCGCGTGCCGGGCTCGTCTTCCTCCACGGCGGCGGGTGGGTCATGGGCGACATCGCCGGCCACGACGGCGTGTGCCGGCCGCTGTGCCATGCCACCGACGCCGTCGTCGTGAGCGTCGACTACCGGGTGGCGCCGTCGCACCCCTATCCCGCGGCCCTCGACGACGCGGCCGCCGCCCTCGAATGGGTCGCCGCCGACGCCGGGGCGCTCGGCATCGACCCAACGCGCCTGGGCGTGGCCGGGGACAGCGCCGGCGCCAACCTCGCCGCCGCCCTCGCCCTCCGTGCCCGCGACACCGGCGGCCCCGCGCTGGTGGCCCAGGTGCTCGTGTGCGCGCCGCTCGATCTCACCTGCACGCACGCCGCGTCCGCGGTGCGAGGTCCCGAGTCGCTGTTGAACGCGGACGCCATCCGCTGGATGAGCGGGCAGTACCTGGCGGGACATGCACCCACCGACCCCTACGCGAGCCCGCTGCACGCGCCCGACCTGACGGGGCTCCCGCCGGCTGTGGTCGCCACCGCCGAGTTCGACCCCCTGCGCGACGAGGGCCGCGCCTACGCCGCCCGTCTGGCCGCGGCCGGGGTGCCCGTGGAGGCGCTCGACTTCCCGGGACTGGTCCACGGCTTCGTGGGCCTCCGGTCGCTGTCCCTGGCGGCGATCGCGGCGAGCGACGAGGTGTGGGCGGCGGTCCGGCGGTTGCTCGAACCCCGCTCGTTGTAGGAACCCGCTAGTGCGGGGACGGTGGCTCCGACCACGGCGAGGGGCGACCGCGCGGGACCGTCTCGAGCGGTCCGCTGGGGTCGTAGTAGAGCTCCTGGGCACCGATGCGCCCGTCGCGATAGCGGTAGACGACGACGTAGGTCGAGCGCAGCCGGAGGTCCCCGGCGTCCCAGTCGAAGAGGATCCGCGTGTAGGCCCCCTGCCCACCGGGCAGCACGGCACGTTCGTCGAGTCGGTACCGGATGTTCTCGCACCCCATGATGGTCAGCTGGATGAACTCCAGCGTGGCCTCGATCCCCTCGATGCGCGAGGGCCATCCGAACAACCGGGTCGTGGGGCTCACGTAGACGACGGCAGGGTGGTAGAGGTCCCGGGCCAGGCCGATACGACTGGTCCTCGATCGACCCCAGCTGGAAGGACGCCGGCATCTTCCCGGTGATGTCCGAGGGCGCGCTGCGGGCCACGCTCGGGATCCTGGCCCGCACCGTCGCCGGGCGGGGGCGCGCCGGGACCTGAGGCGCCCCGCTGGCGTCAGCGCGGCGGCCGCAGGGAGCGCCGGTACACGACGTAGTTGGCGCACACCCGGGCGCCGAGCTTCTCCGCCGTGCGCCGCGACGGCCAGTTGTCGTCCAGCACCATGGTGTAGCTCAGGTACGTCGCCCCCTTCGCCACCAGGTCGAGATAGCACTTGGCCGCCAAGGCCAGGTTCACGCCGCGGCCGCGAGCCACACGCCGCACGCCGATGCCGAGGAAGTTGAGACGCTCGTCGTCGCGCAGCGTCCGGCCCGGGCCGACCACGGCGAGGGCGGACAGCTGCGGCATCCCCCACACCACGCCCACCGGCTCGTCGCCGTCGAAGGCCATCACCGACGTGTCGAGCATCCCCACCGCGCCCGATGCCTCGAAGGTCTCCGCGTACTCCTCGACGCTCGACGGCGACATGCCCCAGTGCTCCTCGAAGGCCTCCTCCCACGTGTCGGCGAACTGCTGGACACGGCGGGTGGCGGGGACCTCGGCCAGCGACACGATGCGATAGCCGGCCGCCTCGGCGGATTCGAGCATGTGCTCCCAGCGAGCCACGAGCTCCGGCGTGACCTCGATCTTGTAGTCGACCCAGCCGCGCTCGGTCTCGAAGCGCACCTCTTTGAGCAGCGAGTGGTAATGGGCCGGGTTCTGGCGGGCGATCATGGGCGGCAGCGACTCGTAGTCGTCGATGACGTACGCCATGTCGAAGCCCGGGCCCGAGCCGGTGCGGACCGCCTCCATCCCCTGGTGGCGCAGCCAGTCGGCGGCCTCGTCGACGAGGGCGCGGGTGGCGTCCAGGGCGCCGGGCAGGGCGTCGAAGGCGATCAGATGGCCGAGCGGCTCGTCCCAGCGGTCGATGTAGCGCTGGTCGACCACGGCAGCCGCCCTGGCCACGATCTCGCCGTCCTGGCGGGCGACCAGGGGCCGCACCGTGCGCCCGAGCGCGCTGGGGCCTCGGCCCAGAAGGAGCGGGACCTGGAGGGGCAGTGCCGGCCACCGTGCCGAGCGGCCGGCGTTGGCCCGATCCGCGAAGGCCACGAACTCGGCCAGCGCCTCCTCGCCGGCGGGCTGCTCGATGGCGATGCTCACGGACGCTCCGTCCCCGCCACGCGCGTCATGCTTCGGGCAGCGACCAGTTGCGGTCGGGGTGCTGCGGGGGGGCGTTCATGGGCTCGCTCGGCCTCCAGCCGCTGGCGGCGACGTCCTCCAGGACGTGAACCATGTTGTAGGTGTCCTCCTCGTAGCAGAACTTGCCGGCGCCGGAGTAGCGCAGGCGGGAGTAGGCGGACTGGGTATAGGGCGACCCGTCGGCCTTGGCGCCGGGGATGACCTGGGTCCACTTGACCACGACGTCGTCGCCCTCGACGGCGGTGAACTCGATCGGGAACCGCCAGTCCTCGAGGCCGACCATGGAGTGCGCCAGCCAATGCGCGATCGCCGCCTTGCCCTCGATCCGGCCCCAGGCCGCGTCCACGTAGACGGCGTCGTCGGTGTAGAAGTCGGCCAGGGAGGCGAACCCGTCGGGCTCGAGCCCATCGTCGATGCGCCGGCGCGCCGCGTGGTAGCGCTCGACGGCGGCCCGGACCTCCTCGGGGGGATGGGGTGCGGCGTCAGCGGTCACCCCGGCGAGGGTACTGTGCCGCGCCCGGCCGCACGCGGCGGTTCGGCGGGCGGCGCCGGTGTCGATCTGCTCGCGCAGGATGTCGGCATGACCGGCGTCAGAGCGCCCCCGTTCTCGATACAGTGCCGTTGGCAACGATCCGGCGGTGCGGACGGAGGGGGAGAACGCATGCGCAGCGACGCAGGCAGGCAGGGCGCGGCCGCGACGGGGACGACGCCCCGGGCCCGGCGCATCGGGGGTCGGGCGCTGGCCGCGGCCGGAGCCACCCTGTTGGGGGGAAGCCTGCTCTCGGCATGCTCGTCGTCGTCGTCGTCGAGTGCCGGCGCGTCCGGCAACGTGCTGCTGGTGGGCACCTACAACGGCAAGGCCGGCAAGTACACGACCGTCCAGGACGCGGTGGACGCGGCGAAGCAGGGCGACTGGATCCTGATCGCGCCCGGCGACTACCACGAGCAGGCGGACCACGTCACGCCGCCCACCGACCCCACCGACGGCAACATGGGCGGCGTCTACATCACCACACCGGACCTGCACCTGCGGGGCATGAACCGCAGCACCGTCGTGGTGGACGGGACCAAGCCCGGGTCCGCGCAGTGCAGCAGCGACCCGGCAGCCCAGGACTACGGCCCCGCCGGGTCCGACGGCAAGCCCATCGGGCGCAACGGCATCCTCGTGTGGAAGGCCGACAACGTCAGCATCGAGAACTTGACGGCGTGCAACTGGATGCAGGGCACGGGGGACTCCGGCAACCCCATCTGGTGGAACGGCGGTGCCGACTCGGCCATGATCGGCATGAAGGGCTACACGGGGCGCTACCTCACGGCCACCACCACGTACTATCCGAACACGACCCAGTCCTCGGTCTACGGCATCTACGCCAACAACGCGGCCGGCCCGGCCCTGTGGGACCAGATCTACGCCAGCAATTTCAACGACTCGGGCATGTACGTCGGGGCGTGCCAGCAAGTGTGCGACGTCACCATCGACCACGCCTGGATGGAGTACAACGCGTTGGGCTACTCGGGGACCAACTCGGGCGGCGCCGTGGTGGTCGAGAACTCGCAGTTCGACAACAACGCCGACGGGTTCGACACCAACTCGCAGATCGCCGGGGACGACCCCGCGCCGCAGAACGGGGCGTGTCCTGACAACGGGACCAGCTCGATCACCCACACCCACTCGTGTTGGGTGTTCATCCACAACAACGTGCACGACAACAACGACCCGAACGCCCCGGTGGGGACCAGCGCGGCGACGCTGGCGCCGGTGGGCACCGGCATGACGGTCACCGGCGGGCGCAACGACACGATCATGGACGACACCTTCTCGAACAACGACGCGTGGGGCGTGCTCTTCATCCCCTACCCCGACAGCAACACGCCCACCCACGGCCAGACGTGCGCCGGCGTGCAGGGTTCGGTCATCCCCGGTTTCGAGTCGCTCGGGTGCATCATCGAGCCGATGGGCGACGCGCTGGTGTCCAACCATTTCTCGAACAACGCCAGCTTCGGCTTCCCGGGCAACGCGGACTACGGGATGCTGGTGCTGACCTCGGGCCTGCCGTCGAACTGCTTCCGGGACAACACGGCACCCAAGGGCAGCGCGCCGGCGAACCTCGCGCAGACCTACCCGACGTGCGGGGTCACGACGACCAGTGCCACCACCGACCTCCTGGCCTCGGTGGCCTGCGCGGCGAAGGTGCTGCCCTGCCCGACCGGGGTGAGCTACCCGCCCTCCACCGGCGTCGTCATGCACCCGCTCCCGGCCGGGCTTCCCACCATGCCCGACCCTTGCAGTGGCGTGCCCGCCAACGCCTGGTGCGCGTCGGGCTCGGCGCTCCCCGGCCCCGCGCACGGGGCGCTGCCGCTGGCGGCCGTGGGCGGGATCGGGCTGGCCGTCGCACCCCTGGCCCGGGGAACGGGCCGCCGGCGCCGGAAGCCCGCACCGGGAACGGACGCCCGCGCCTAGCGGCCGGGCGCGTCGTCCGGCGGTGGCTGGGCGACGTGCCAGCCGGCCGAGGACACCTTGCGGGGCTCGTAGAACACGCACCCCTCGGGGCAGGCGAACGGGAGCTGCTGGTTGGCGTCCACCCGGCAGCGCTCGAGCTTCTCGGCGCGCGCGGTCGTCTGCATGATGTAGTGCCGGCAGTCGGCGTTCACGGCCACGGCCCCATTGTGGCGCATCTGGGGTACCGCGCCGGGGCGCCGGGCCGGCACCGCGGCGGTTGGCCCGGGGGGCCGCGGGAACAGGCGCGTGGAGTAGCGTCGCGGCCGTGGACCAGCCTGTCTCCACCCGGCAGCTGCTCCGGTGGAGTGAGGCGTTGGCGGGGATCGCCCGGACCGGCCTGGGCTTCACCGAGAGCCTCTACGAGCGGGAGCGTTTCGAGGAGGTCCTGCGGGTGGCGGCGGACATCCAGATCGCCGCCGAGCTCGGCGCCTCGGGCGTGGAGGACGCAGACGACCTGGTGGAGGAATGGCTGAAGGCGGTGGGCCAGGGGGTGCCCGGCTACGTGACGCCCAAGGTGGCGGTCGGCGCCGCCGTGGGCAACGACAAGGGTGAGCTCCTGCTCGTCCAGCGGGCCGACTCGGGCGTCTGGCTCTACCCGACGGGGTGGGCGGACGTGGGGTACTCCGCCGCCGAGGTCGTCGTGAAGGAGGTCCTCGAGGAGACCGGCATCGTGGCCGAGCCCGTGCGGCTCATCGCGGTGCTCGACGGCCTGCGCCTCGGCTTCACCAGAGTGCCCTTGTACTCGCTCGTCTTCCACTGCCGGGCGGTGGGGGGCGAGCTGCGGGCCCATCCCCTCGAGTGCCGGGACGTGGGCTGGTTCGCCCTCGACGCCCTCCCCCAGCCCCTGGCCGGGGCGGAGCGCTGGGGGACCCACGTCTTCGCCGCGCTGCGAGGCGAGCCGGTGGAGGTGCTCTTCGACCGGCCCCGCCAGCCGATGTGGCGGGGCGAGCTGCAACACGAGGCTTGAGCACCACCGACCGGCCCCTGCGCGAGGTGGCCCTCGCGTTCTTGCGGCTCGGGACCATCGCCTTCGGCGGGCCCGCCGTGCACGTGGCCATGATGCACGACGACATGGTCACCCGCCGGAGCTGGGTAGGTGAGGAGGAGTTCGTCGACGCCCTCGGGATCACCGCCATCCTGCCCGGGCCCGGCTCCACGCAGCTGTCGATGTACCTCGGTCGCCGCCGGGCCGGCTGGAGAGGCCTGGTGCTCGGCGGGGCGTGCTTCATCCTGCCGGCCATGGTGCTGGTCATCGTCCTGACCTGGCTCTACCTGCGCTACGGGCGCACGGTGGCGGGTGCGGGGCTGCTCTACGGCATCCGCCCCGTGGTCATTGCCGTGCTGGCCCAGGCCCTGTTGCCCCTGGCCCGCACGGCAATGCGGGGCGTGCTCGGGGCGGTGCTCGGCGTCCTCGCCTTCGCCGGGCTGCTGGCCGGCGTCGACGCGCTGGCCCTGCTGGGCGGCGCGGCTGTGGTCAGCATGCTGGTGCGCAACGTCCCCTACCGCACCAGGCCGGGGGCGGCGTCGGCGCTCGCCGCCCCGTTCCTGGCGGCGGCACACCATGCGAGCCGGGTGCGGCTGGGCGCGCTCTTCCTCGAGTTCCTCAAGCTCGGCATCGTGGTCTTCGGCAGCGGGTACGTGCTGCTCGCCTTCCTGCGCCACGACCTGGTCCACGGGCTCGGCTGGCTGGGCAACACGCGGCTGCTCGACCTGGTGTCGATCGGCCAGCTCACCCCCGGCCCCGTCTTCACCACGGCCACGGCCATCGGCTACAGCCTCGACGGCCTGGCCGGCGCGGCGGTGGCCACCGCCGCCATCTTCCTCCCGTCGTTCCTGCTCATGGCCCTGGTCAGCCCGTATGTCACCCGGGTGCGGCGCTCGCGGTGGCTGGGCGGCGCGCTCGACGGCGTCAACGCGGCCGCGGTGGGGCTCATGGCCGGGGCGGGCGTCCTCCTCGGCCAGGCCGCCTTCGTCGACGTGCTCACGGTCGTCGTGGCCCTCGCCGCGCTGGTGGTCCTGGTGCGCTTTCGCGCCAACGTGGCGCTGGTGGTCCTGGGAGGGGGCGTCGTGGGGCTCGTGCACGCCCTGGCGTAGGGCGCGCCCGCACGCTCAGGCGAACGTCTCGATGTCCTCCGCCGGCTCCACACCACGGCCGTCGACGTCGAAGCGGAAGCCCACGCCGCGCACCGTCACCAGGTAGCGCGGGTTGGCCGGGTCCTCCTCGAGCTTCACCCGCAGGCGCCGCACGTGGGTGTCAAGGGTGCGGGTGTCGGCCAGGTCGCGCCCCGACCAGAGGCGGTCGATGAGCTCCTCCCTGGTGCGCACCTGGTTGGGCGGCGACAGGAAGAGGGCGAGGAGGTCGAACTCGCGCCGCGACAGGTGCACCGGGCGCCCGAGCACCGAAATCTCCCGCCGGGCGAAGTCCATGCGCACCGGGCCGGCGATGACCACGTCCGCCCGGTTCCGGGCGAGATCCGCGGTGACCGGCGGCGGGGCGAGCACGGGCGGCGCCACCCGGCGCAGCACCGCCTGGATGCGGGCGGTGAGCTCGCGCAGGTGGTACGGCTTGGTCACGTAGTCGGCGGCGCCGATCTCCAGGCCGAGGACGACGTCGACCTCGGAGTCGAGGGCGCTGACCATGATGACGGGCACGCGGGCGATCTCGCGCATGCGCCGGCACACCTCGGTGCCGTTCATGCCGGGCAGGAGCACGTCGAGGAGGACGATGTCGGGAGGGTCCGCGCTGAACATGCGCAGCCCCTCGGCGCCGTCGGCCGCCAGCTCCACCGCGTAGCCCTCCTTGGTCAGCCCCGCGAGCAAGGCGTCGCGATAGGAGTCCTCGTCCTCGACCACAAGGACGCGGATGGGCCCGTCGCTCGTCACGGTGCGCCCTCCTCCCTCATCGGGCCGCGTGCTGGCGCTCGGGTGCATGGCGCTGGGTGCGGGACACGATCACCCGGGCCACCACGATGAGCAGGATGACGAGGACGATCAGCAGCAACGCCGCGGAGTACGCCCACTGCACGACGGAGGGCTGCGTGGTGTTGACCACCTGGTAGACGGGGTAGGTCAGGTACCCCACGGGCGAGTGGGTGAGTTGCGCCTTGGGCAGGGTGTTGCTCCACTCGGCGGTGTAGAGCAGGGGGGCGGTCTCCCCCAGGGCGATGGCCATGGCCACGATGACGCCGGTGGCGATGCCGGGCAGCGCCGGGCGCAGCACCACCTTCCGCAGCGCGTACCCCGAGCGCATGCCCAGGGCCTCCGCACCTTCGCGGTACGCAGTGGGGACGTTGCGGATGGCGACCTCGGTCGACTTGGTGATGTAGGGGATCACCAGGATCGACAGGACGACGAGGGCGGCGGCCAGCGAGAAGCCCCACTTGAACAGTCCCACCACCAGGGCCAGGTAGCCGACATAGCCCATGACGATGGAGGGGACGCCGGAGAGGACCTCCGAGGCGCCGCGCAGGATGCCACCCTTGCCCTCGGCCGTGTACTCGGCGAGGTGGATCCCCCCGCAGATGCCGATGGCCCCGCCGATCACCGCCACTCCGCCCACGATGACGAAGGTGCCGACGACGGCGTTGAGCAGCCCGCCGCCGTTGGCGGTGCTGGTCGTGGTGAGCGTGCCCCAGTGCCAGTGCGGCAGGGCCTTGGCCAGGATCCCGGCCACGATCCACACCACCGGGGTCACCACCAGCGCCAGCGCCAGCACGCAGCCGGCCCACACGGCGCGGTTCCAGAACCGCCGGCGCGTCAGGTGCAACTGCGCGGCGGTGACCGGGGCCCGGCGCGCCCCCGGGGCCTCGGCGCTGGCCGACACGACCACCATCAGACCCCTCGCCCGACGGGGAGGGCGGTGCCCGACACCTTGCGGACCAGCATGCGGGCGCCGATGTTGGCCACCAGTGTGATGGCGAAGAGCACGATGGCCAGCTCGGCCAGGGTCCTGACGGCGAATCCGCTGGCGTCGGTGAAGGCGGCGTCGAGTTGGGTGACGATGGCGGCGGCGATGGTGTTCATCGACGACCAGATGGTCGGCGCGGTCCGCCCGAGGATGACCCCCGAGACCATGGCCACGGCCATGGTCTCGCCGAGGGCCCGGCCCAGGCCCAGGACCGAGGCGCCGATGACACCGGAGCGGATCCAGCGGAGGGTGACGGTGCGCATCGACTCGGAGTCCGTCATGCCCAGGGCCACCGCCCCCTCCACGGTCGGGCGCGGCACCTGGCGCAGCAGGTCGCGGGTCGTCGCCGCCAGGATGGGCAGGATCATCAGGGTCAGGATCAGCGACGTGGTCAACAGCCCCTGCCCGCCACCGGTGGGCCCCCGGAAGAAGCGCAGGACGGGCACGTCCGGGATGCGGTTGGCGATGGGGGCGAGGTGGTGCGACAGCCACGGGCCGAAGGTCAGGTATCCCCAGAGCCCGAAGATGACGCTCGGGATGCCGGCCAGCACCTCGAGGAAGAAGCCGACGCCGTTGGAGAGCCGCTGCGGGAGCTTCTCCACGACGATCAGCGCCGTGCCCACGCCGATGGGGATGGCCAGGGCCAGGGCGATGAACGACGACTCGACGGTCCCGACGATGAGGTCCAGCGCCCCGTAGTCGGCACCCGGCGGGTGGGGTACCCCGTGCGTCGAAGTAAGGGGGGCGTAGAAGTTGCCCTGGTTCCAGACGCTGGTCGTGAAGAACTTGAAGCCGTTGACCCGGATGGCAGGGAGGGCCTTGATGAGCAGCGCGACGACGATGAAGGCCAGTGCCACCAGCGGGATGAAGGCGACCCCGTGCATGACGCGGGGCATGAGCCGCTCGGCCCGCCACCAGGCCCCGCGCCGCGCCCCCTCGCCCGCGGGCACGGCCGGACCGCCCTCGCCGCCCGGACCCTCCGGACCGCCGGGGCCCCTCGGACCGCCGGGACCGAACACCGCCGAGCTGGCCGCCGAGCCCGGGGGCAGCTCCTCGGGGCGGGGCGCCTCGGGAGCGAGGGCCCCGAAGCGGTCGGACTCGATGAAGGCCGGCGCGCTCTCGGGCTCGTCCGTTTCGTCGGCATCGAGCACAGGGGGGAGGGGCGAATCGCCCCTCCCCCCTGTTCCGACGATGGTGCGAGTCACGCCCGTACCCCTGTGCCTTCAGCTTGTCGCCGGGGCTAGTGGAGCTTCGCCAGGAGGTCCACGGAGATCTGGGTCACCGTGCTCGGCAGGGCCACGAAGTGGACCTGGTCGAGGTACGCCGGCGAGTTGCCCCCACTGGGGTCGAGGGCCCAGGCCAGGAAGGCCTTGACGGCCTGGGCGGTGGTCGAGTTGGGCTGGCTCGTCTGCAGGATGGCGTACTCGTAGTTGACGATCGGGTAGCCGTTGGGGTCGGAGCCGTAGATCATCGAGACGGCCCCGTTGGCCGGGGTCTTGGTGGCGAAGCCCGCCGCCTCGGCGGCCACGGCGTCGGTCGTCGGCAGCTCGAAGTTGCCCGACTTGTTCTCCAGCGCCGCGTAGCCGAGACCCTTGGCCGTCGCTTGGTCGATGTAGCTGACGCCGATGTAGGCGACGCACCCGGGGTTGGCGGCGCAGGCCGTGACCATGCCGCCGTTGCCCTGTGCGGCCACCGCGCCGGCCACCGGCGGCCAGGCCACCGTGGTCCCGTAGCCGATGCCTCCCGTCTTGCCCCAGCCCGTGGGGTCGGTCGCGGAGAGGAACGAGGTGAACAGGAAGGTGTCACCCGAGCTGTCCGAGCGGTGGATGGTGACGATCTTGAGGTTCGGCAGGGTCACGCCGGGGTTGAGGGCGGCGATGGCCGGGTCGTTCCAGTTCGTGATGGTGCCCTGGTAGATGGCCGAGAGCGTCTTGCCGTCGAGCTTCAGGTGCCCGGTGAGCCCGGGGACGTTGTAGTTGACCTGCTGCGCCGAGATGGCGAGGGGCACGTTCAGCAGGCCCGGGTACTGGGTGGTCTGGGCGGTGGAGAGGTAGGCGTCCGAAGCGCCGATGGCCACCGTGCTCGCCGCCGCCTGCGAGATGCCCGTGCCCGAGCCGGTCGACGCCGTAGAGATCTGCACGTTCGGCCACTGCTTCTGCGTGTAGGCCGTCCACAGGTTGAAGAGCGGGTAGAGCAGGCTGGATCCCGTCTCCTGCAGGGACACGGAGCTCGTCGGCCAGCTCTGCAGGCTCTGGAGCGTCGCAGCTCCGGTCGTGCTCGAGCTGGACGAGGTGGACGAGCTCGAGGAGCACGCCCCGAGCAGCAAGGCGGTGGCCGCCAGCGCGGAGAGGACGGCACCGGCGCGAAGGCGGCCGGCGCGCCCGGCCGTGCGCTCGAGGGCAGACGGGAGTCGGCGCGTGGACATTGGGACGGTGCTCCTTTCGGTGGGCAATCAGGACTGCGAGCTGCGCAGCTTGTCGGTCACGAACGGGGGATCGGGCGAGGGGTCCGGGGGCGGCCCGACGGTGGTCAGGCGGTCACCCGATCCTCCCGCTCACGTAGCTGACGGTCTCGGGCTCTTTGGGTGCTTCGAAGACCTGCTGGGTGGGGCCGGCCTCGACGAGCCGGCCGTTGTAGAGGAAGGCGGTACTGGCCGCCACGCGGCGCGCCTGCGCCAGGTTGTGGGTGACGATGATCATCGTCAGGTTGGGGGAGAGCTTGCGCAGCAGGTCCTCGACCATCTCGGTGGTGACCGGGTCGAGCGACGAGGTGGGCTCGTCGAGGAGGAGGACGTCGGGGTCCACGGCCAGCGCCCGGGCCAGGCACAGGAGCTGTTGCTGGCCGCCGGAGAGGCGGAACGGCGAGTCCCCCATGCGGTCCGCCACGGCAGCCCACAGCCCCACCTCGCGTAGGAAGCGCTCGGCGACCTCGGGCAGCTCGTGCTTGGGCGCCATGCGGTGAGCCTTCACCCCGGCCACCACGTTGTCCCGGATCGACATGGGGAACGGGTTGGGGCGCTGGAAGACCATGCCCACCCGGCGCCGCACGATGAGGGGGTCGATCTGGTCGCCATACATGTCGGTGCCGTCCAGGTCGACGGTGCCGGTGAGCCAGAACGAGCGCACCTTGTCGTTCATGCGGTTGAGCGAGCGCAGCAGCGTCGACTTGCCGCACCCCGTGGGGCCGATGAGCGCCGTGATTGTGTTGGGGGCGAAGGAGAGGTCGAGCCCCGAGAGCACGGTCTTCTTGCCGAAGCCGACCGACACGTCGGCGACGCTGATGACCGGCTCGGTGCTGAGCACCACGGTGGCGCCGCCGGTGGTCGCGCTCGCAGGGGCGCCCACCGCCACCTCGCCCCCAGCTGTGGCCGACTCGGGAACGCCGTCCCCCGCCGTCGACCGCGTCTCCGCTGTCATCAATCCGCAACGTAGTGACGGAAGGTGAACGCCAGGTGAACTGCGGGTAAACGAGCGCCAATCGTTCGATGAACAGTGCCCGGCCTGCGATTGTCGCTCCAGAACGTTTGCTCAGTCGAACCGCTTCGTGCCGTGCCGGCGGCGGTGCGTCATCGCCTTTGCCGCGCCCCAGTGCAGCGCCGGCTCGGCCAGTGCGGGATCCAGCGTGCCGAGCGACGCCGGGGTGAGGCCGTAGACGTCGTCGGGGAACCGCGCCTCGGCGAAGGCGTCGCGCTCGACCGGTGGCACACCGGCGGCCTCGAGAACCGCCGAGGGGAACCCGACGAGCTCGGCCACGAGCTGCAGCGGCGTCACCTGTTGGGAGTCGACGTCGGCGGCGAGCAGGGCGCGAAGGGTCGGATCCAGGCCCTGGGCGGCCCGCCGCCCGGCTTCGGCCGCGGCCGCCAGGACCGCGGCGCGCTCGGAGGGCCCGGCGCCGCCGTCGGGGCGTACCTGGTCCCAGGCGTCGTAGACCCGGGCCACCTCCCGCTCGACCCATCCGGGCACGGCCGCCACGACGGCGCCCGCGAGCTCGTCGCCGAGGGCGGCCAGGGTCTCCTCGTCGGCGCTCGGGTGATTCGCGCCGGGCACGGGCGCGTCAGCTCTCGACGACGTCGCCGAGGAGGTCGACCCGCAGCCCCTGGTCCCGGAGCCAGGCCAGGGCCCGCTCGATGTCGGCGGCCTCGCCGCCGATCTCGCAGACGATCCACCCTTCGTGGTCGGTGACGTTCGCCCGGCGGATGTTGGGCTCCACGTCGAACTGCCGCACCAGCTTGGCGATGAGCGGCTCACGCACGAGGTCCTCGGGGAAGGTCAGCTTGACCCGTACCTCGATCAACTCGCCCTCCCCCCGATGGTCCGCCCCTCGATGCCCGCGGCGGCGTTCAGGTTGCCCGAGCGGAAGCCCTCGAGGTCGAGGGTCACGTACCGGTACCCCGCGCCCCGCACGGCGGCGACCACCTCGTCGCGCCGGGCAACCGCCTCGGGGAGGTCCGGGAGCTCGAGCTCGATGCGCGCCAGGTCCCCGTAGTGACGCACCCGGACCTGGCGGAACCCGAGCGCGCGCAGACCCGACTCCGCGGCGGCCACGCCGGCCAGCGTGGTGACGGTCACCGGGGTGCCGTAGGGCACACGCGAGGCCAGGCAGGCCGCCGCCGGCTTGTCCCACGTGCGCAGGCCCAGCATGCGCGAGAGCGCCCGGACGTCGGCCTTGGTGAGCCGGGCCTCCACGAGGGGGAACCGCGCCCCGCGCTCGGTGGCTGCCTGCTGGCCGGGCCGGTGGTCCCCGAGGTCGTCGACGTTCACGCCGAGCACCACCTGCGCCGGGCGTCGTGCGTCGGCCTCGCCCAGCGCGTCCAGCGCGACCATCAGGGCGGACTTGCAGTGGTAGCAGCGCCCCGTGTCGTTGGCCGCATAGGACGGGTCGTCGCTTTCGGTCGTGGTCACCGTGCGCCAGCGCAGGCCCCATTCGCGCGCCAGGGCCTCGGCGTCGGCGAGCTCCTCGGGGGCCAGCGACGGCGACACCGCGGTGACGCAGAGAACCCGCGACGGGCCCAGCACGTCGGTGGCCACCTTGGCCAACAGGGCCGAGTCGGCGCCACCGCTGAACGCCACCGTCAGGAGGTCGAATTCGGCCAACCCGGCGCGCAGCGCCCGGAGCCGGTGCAGCTGGTCGGCGGCGATCATCCCGCGGCCACGCTGTCGAGCACGCCCTCGACGGAGTCGACGATCCCGGTCCAGAACGGACCGAACTCGGCGTAGCGAGCCGACGCCTGGTCGAAGCGCATCTCGTAGACGCACGCCTTGAGGTCGTCGGGGTGCACTCCGAACAGGGTCACCCCCCACTCCCAGTCGTCGAGGCCGGTGGAGCCGGTGACGAGCTGGAGGACCCGTCCGCGGTAGTTGCGGCCCACGGCACCGTGCCCGTGCATGAGCGCCAGGCGCTCCTCGAAGGGCAGCGTGTACCAGTTGTCCGACGCCGTGCGGCGCTTGGACATGGGGTAGAAGCAGAAGGCGGGCATGCCGGCCGGCGGGAGCTGGGGATAGAGGCGGGCCTGCTTCATCTCCTCGGGCACCCCGGCGGCGTACTCCGACACCTCCGTGAGCGACACGTAGGAGCCCGTCACCTCGAGCCCGGCGACGCGCAGCGCGCTCTGCAGGGCACGTAGCGATCGCAGGTCGGGACCGAGGGCCACGAAGCCGAGGTCGGCCTTGTGCCCGAGGAGGGCCACAGTGACCACCTGGCTCCCCTCGGCCTCGGCCCCTCTCACGGCCCGCACGACGGCGTTCCGATCGGCGCTCCCGACGTGGCAGAAGAGATGGAGCACGCCGAGGCCGACAGTGGGTGACAGCGGCTCCCCCTCGCCCGGACCGGACCTGTGGTTCGTCACGTGGCCAGTCTAGGAAAGCGTCGAGGGGCGCCCCGTGGGGCGCCCCTCGACCGGCAATTCGTCTGGTCCGGATCGTTGCCCGGGATCAGAACTCGTCCATGCCGCCGGGCATGGCCGGCACAGCCTCCTTCTCGGGCTTGTCGACGATGACCGCCTCGGTGGTGAGGAACAGGGCGGCGATCGACGCCGCGTTCTGCAGGGCCGAGCGGGTCACCTTGGCGGCGTCGATGACGCCGGCGGCGAAGAGGTCCTCGTACTCGCCGGTGGCCGCGTTGAGGCCCTCGGCCGGCTTCTTGAGGTGCTTCACCTTGTCGACGACGACACCGCCCTCGAGCCCGGCGTTCACCGCGATCTGCTTGAGCGGCTCCTCCACTGCCCGGGCGACCATGCGCGCCCCGGTGGCGTCGTCACCCTCCAGCTTCTCGGCCCGGTCGAGGATGGCCTTCTGGGAGCGGAGCAGGGCGACGCCCCCGCCGGGCACGACGCCCTCCTCGATGGCCGCCTTGGTCGTCGAGACGGCGTCCTCGATGCGGTGCTTCTTCTCCTTGAGCTCCACCTCGGTGGCGGCGCCGACCTTGATGACGGCGACGCCACCCGACAGCTTGGCCAGGCGCTCCTGGAGCTTCTCCCGGTCGTAGTCGGAGTCGGTGTTCTCGATCTCGGCCTTGATCTGGTTGATCCTGCCCTTGATGTCGGCCTCGTCGCCCGCTCCCTCGACGATGGTCGTCTCGTCCTTGGTGACGACGACCTTGCGGGCCCGGCCCAGCATGTCGACGCCGACGTTCTCCAGCTTGAGGCCCACCTCCTCGGTGATGACCTGGCCGCCGGTGAGGATGGCCATGTCCTGGAGCATGGCCTTGCGGCGCTCGCCGAAGCCCGGCGCCTTGACCGCGGCGCTCTTGAAGGTGCCGCGGATCTTGTTCACCACCAGGGTGGCGAGGGCCTCGCCCTCCACGTCCTCGGCGATGATGGCCAGCGGCTTGCCCGACTGCATGACCTTCTCGAGCACTGGCAGCAGGTCGCGCACCGCCGAGATCTTCGAGCCGACGAGCAGGATGTGGGCGTCCTCGAGCACGGCCTCCATGCGCTCGGGGTCGGTGACGAAGTAGGGCGAGATGTAGCCCTTGTCGAAGCGCATGCCCTCGACGAGGTCCATCTCCATGCCGAAGGTCTGGGACTCCTCCACGGTGATGACGCCGTCCTTGCCGACCTTGTCGATGGCCTCGGCGATCATCTCGCCGATCTCCTCGTCGGCGGCCGAGATGGCGGCCACCTGGGAGATCTGGCCCTTCGACTCGGTCTCCTTGGCGAGGGCCTTGAGGGAGTCGACCGAGGCCTCGACGGCCGCCTCGATGCCCCGCTTCAGCGACATCGGGTTGGCCCCGGCGGCGACGTTGCGCAGACCCTCGCGCACCATGGCCCACGCCAGGACGGTGGCGGTGGTGGTCCCGTCACCGGCGACGTCGTCGGTCTTCTTGGCCACTTCCTTTACGAGCTCGGCCCCCACCTTCTCCCAGGGGTCCTCGAGCTCGATCTCCTTGGCGATCGACACGCCGTCGTTGGTGATGGTGGGGGCGCCCCACTTCTTCTCCAGCACGACGTTGCGGCCCTTGGGGCCGAGGGTGACGCGTACCGCGTCGGCCAGCTTGTTCATGCCGGCTTCGAGGGCCCGGCGGGCCTCCTCGTCGAAGCTGATCAGCTTGGGCATGTCCTGGTGTCCTCCGTGGGTGACAGGCGGGTGGTCCGTTAGCACTCTAGCGGTTCGAGTGCTAGGAGCAAATCACGGGCCGGGGGCCGGCGCAACCGCCGGGCCGACCAGAGGCGGGAGTCGGCGGGAGCGGCCGAACGTGCCCGCTGGGAGGACGACGGCCGGCGAGACGACGCTGCCGCGGCCGCAGCGGCCGGCCACGACGCCGGCCCGCGGGCAGCCGGTGCCCTAACCGCCGGCGACGGCGGGGACGATCGACAGCGTCTGGCCGTCGGCCACGGTCGTGGCCAGCCCGTCGAGGAACCGCACGTCCTCGTCGGCCAGGAACACGTTGACGAACCTGCGCAACCCGCCGTCCTCGTCGAAGAGCCGCTCGCCGAACCCGGGATGGGCCGCGTCGAGCGCCTTGAGCACCTCGCCCACCGTGGTGCCCTCGGCCGTCACCTCGCCGGCCCCGCCGGTGAGGGTGCGCAGCTGCGTCGGGACGCGGACGGTGACGCTCATCGGGGGCTCTGGAGCTCAGGGCCGAGGTCGACGGCGGCGGTGAAGGCGTCCATGGTGGGTGCGATCGTAGCGGTCGGGCCGATCGTCGCCGTCAGGGCCTCGATCGTCTTGAGGCCGTGGCCGGTCACGTAGGCGACGACCCGCTCGTCGCGCCGGATCACGCCCTGGGCGGCCAGCTTGGCCAGCGTGGCGATGGTGACCCCGCCCGCCGTCTCGGCGAAGATCCCCTCGGTGCGGGCCAGGAGGCGGATGCCCTCGACGATCTCGTCGTCGGTGACCGCGGCGCATGCGCCGCCGGTCTCCCGGACGACCTGCAGCGCATACCAGCCGTCGGCCGGGTTGCCGATGGCGAGCGACTTGGCGATCGTGCTCGGCTTCACCGGCCGGATGGCGTCGCTCCCCTCCGCGAAGGCGGTGGCCACGGGCGAGCAGCCGGCCGCCTGGGCGCCCGAGACCCGGACGCCGGGGCGCTCGTCGAGGAGGCCGACCTCGTAGAGCTCGTTGAAGCCCTTGTTGATCTTCGTGAGCTGGCTGCCCGAGGCGATGGGCACGACCACGTGGTCGGGGGCCTGCCACCCCAGCTGCTCCGCCACCTCGAAGGCGAGGGTCTTGGAGCCCTCGGCGTAGTAGGTGCGCACGTTGACGTTGACGAAGGCCCACGACGGGAACTCGCTCGTGAGCTCGGCGCAGAGCCGGTTGACGTCGTCGTAGGTGCCTCGCACCGCGACCACGTGGCCCCCGTAGACCGCGGTGGTCACGATCTTCGCCGTCTCGAGGTCCTCGGGGATGAACACGACCGACACCATCCCGGCCCGGGCCGCGTGG
>Ga0187780_10000568_pt1 | contig 27710 bp, 33 predicted proteins | sample 1015_Q2_SP10_20__FD_132429 | JGI IMG/M metagenome (GOLD analysis project Ga0187780, IMG submission 132429) | Tropical peat soil microbial communities from peatlands in Department of Meta, Colombia - 1015_Q2_SP10_20_MG | ecosystem: Environmental > Terrestrial > Soil > Wetlands > Peat | place... | reverse complement strand
GCGATGTCGGCTTTACCCCCCCGAGAGCAGACATTGATCACGTCAAACTTTGTGTCTGCTAAGGGCTATAAACGGACGTGAGCGCTATCGTGGCCCTTGACCGAAGGTAGTCCGCTGATCACGCTATCGAAAAATACCGCGCCAAGAACCGCGCAGCACACAGGGAAACGTCATGTTTGTTGTATTGCGCCTGAGCATACTTGTCGGTGCCCTCCTCGCTTCAACGCTACCGGCGCTGACCCAGGATTCACCCGAAGGTAAAGGTAAGGAGGCTGTGGCAGCCACCTGCAATAGTTGTCACCCATTATTAGCCCGCGTGGGCTCTGGCTATACGGCCGAAGGCTGGCACACGGTGATGCGTATGATGGCTAATCAGGGTGCTGCGATTCCAGCCGATCAGGCGGAAGCGATGACGCAGTATCTGATCAAGACCTTTCCCGAGAAGGGAAAGCCCACCGGCGTGAGCGTTGAGGGCCCGGTGAAGGTCTCGTTCAAGAGCTGGCAAGCGCCGACCCCGGGATCGCGGCCGCATGATCCGTTGGCGGCAAGGGACGGTTCGCTCTGGTATTCCGGGCAGATGGCCAACGTGCTGGGTCGGGTCGATCCGAAGGCAGGTAAAATCAAAGAATATCCGCTCAAAACTGCGCATTCGGGTCCACACGGCCTGGTCGAGGATAAGGGCGGTAACATCTGGTATACGGGAAATACTGGCGCGCTAATCGGCAAGCTGGATCCGAAAACCGGTACCGTCACCGAATACAATATCCCAGGCCCGAATGTTCATGACCCGCATACTCTCCTCTTCGACCACGCGGGTATCCTCTGGTTCACGGTGCAGAATTCCAACCGGATCGGCCGGCTCGATCCGAAGTCGGGCGAAATCAAACTGCTGACGCCGCCGACGCAGGGCGCACGTCCCTATGGCATGGCGATCAATTCCAAGGGCATGGTGTTCTTCGACGAATTTGGCACCAACAAGATCGGCAGCATTGATCCGAAGACGTTGGAGATCCGCGAATATCCGCTGCCAGATCCAGCCAGCCGCCCACGCCGTATCGCCGTCACCAGCGACGACATCGTTTGGTATACCGACTTCGCTCGCGGTTACCTGGGGCGGCTCGATCCAACGACTGGCAAGGTCAGCGAATGGCAGTCGCCGAGTGGACCGAAGTCCGAGCCGTACGGCATCTCGGTAATTAATAATGTCATCTGGTACAGTGAATCGAATGCCACCCCGAATATGATCGTGCGCTTTGATCCGAGGACCGCGAAATTCCAGAGCTGGCCAATCCCGGGCGGCGGCAATATCGTGCGCAACACTTCGGTCACGCGCGACGGCAAGTTCGTCCTGGCAAACAGCTTGATGAACACCGTCACGTTGGTGACGATCAAGAAATGAGACCAAGCGGTCTCGACTCGTTCGAAGGCCGAGTATTCCACCTGAAACGGTCTCCGCGACCGGTTCAGGGGAATGCCCGAAGTCCGCTTTGGGTCATTCGCTGACATTTCGCGGCGAAATCGCTATGTCTGCTTTACCTCCGAAAGCGGACATTACTCGCGTCGAACGTGACGGCAGCTAAGGGCTAATAGCGGACGTCGAGAGGCCGCCATCTATGGCGGCCTCAAATAGAAGTCGAATTTTTCTGGAAGCAAACCTTACCTGCTTTACAGTCACATTGGCGGCGTCAGGCCATCGCGACCGATCCGCCAGGCGCGGCCTTGCAGCGTGCCATCCGGTTGCTTGACCGCAACAATGAAGACTTTCGCACCCGGTATAATTTCACTCTTGTCCCCCGGCGCATAAGTGACAATTGTCGCACTGTCGGGAACGGTAATTTTCTTTTCGCCGTCCTTGTATTTCAGTGTCAGGATCCGCCCGTTTACCGCGGCGCCGATTTGCTCAACGTTCGCATTGGTCATTGAACTCTGGGGTTTCAAATCCCATGGGTAGTGTCCCTCTCCCGTTCCGCGCATTGATTCAGGAAAGATGTGCACTTCGACGGCGGTGAGGCTGCCGTCTTGCTCTGGCATCGCAGTGACGCCAACGAACGAGTTCTGCTTGATGTCGTACAGCGAAGCTTTAACGATGCCGGCGATTTGCGGTTTGTCGGCGAGTGTCAGCCTCAGTTCTGTGCCATCGCGCGCTTTGACTATATAAGTCGGGCCCTCGATGCGTTCGACAGTGCCACGCACCCGAACAGGCGGCGAGTCCTGAGCCCATGCGAGCGGCGCGGCTACGATTGCTACCAGACCGACGATTCCCAACGAACGTCTCAACCTCGTACGAAACATCGCTTCACCTCCCGGATTTAAGTTTGGCACGAGTGATCAAGTAATCATCGGCGGCGTGCGGGATGTGGCAGCCGGCGCAGGCGGTAATGTTTGCTGTGTCGTTGACCTTCTGGTCGGGGGTGAAGGCCTGGAACTTCCACTCGCCGACGCGCTTGTCGGCGGGCTGATCGGCGCCCCAGCCGGTGCGCTTCTCTAGGACGAAATAGGCGAGCAGGTCGCCTTTGACGAGTTTGCCGTTGGCATCCTTAACCGGATTGCCCTGATCGTCGAGCTTGGCCTTGTACTGCACCATGGTCAGCACCGTGCCGCTCGGCAACGCACCGTTCTTAGCCGAGTCGATGGTCGCTTGCGCGGCGTAAAGATCGCGTACCTGCTTGAGGTCAGGCCGGTCGACGGTGGCGTAAAGCACGCCCTTCGCATAATTTTTCGGAAACATCACTGTGTCGTCGGCGGCGCGCGCGGTCGCAAAGGCGAATAGGCTCGCGGCCAGCACCGCAGCCATCCCAGATCGCGGTTTCATCGTTCCCTCCTTGTTGCCAACAGCTGTCGGGCGTGGCTTCCGGTCCCGCACAAATAAACAGCGGTTTGGCGCAGCTTATTCCGCTCTGCCGGGGTAACCATCAATACCTTACCCGGAATGTCGTGCGAACGATCTCGTCGGCATGTCCGCAGCGTTGACGGTTATGGATGCGACGACCGCTTTCTTTTAGGCAGTGCGGCTCCCAATGTCCGCTTTACCCCTGAAAGCAGACATTGCGCGTCGAAGTCGATGGCCCTGAAGGGCCAAAAGCTGACATCTGTAACATTTTGCAGTTTACAGATCGCGCGCGTGAATCGCCGATCTCTCGTAGGTCAGCTTAGTCTCGCAGTGCGGGCATAAGGCGTCGAAGGTTTCTGGTAGTCTCTCAGACATAAGATGGCCTGTGGCGCTAATACCGAACGGGCGCTCACAAGCTCCGCAGATCAGATATTCAAGTTTGACCTTATCCATTGACGTTTTTACTCGGACAGCAGTCACTTTGCGCTCTATATCGGCAAGATTTTCAATTTCTTTGGTTGGTCAACGACTCCAACTGAGCCGCAAAGCCGATCATGCAAATCATGATTATCGCCACGCCTATGGAGAGCCAGTTTGGAAAACTGACTCCATATAACGACGAGTCCGATACCAGATATTGCTCGATGCTTTGCATTGGACGCTAACTCTCAACTGACTTCGTTTTTCAAATTAAGCGCACAAGACTTATACTTTGTGAGCTGCGCTGACCGCCTTCTGGAATAAACGAGATGCGGCAATCAGGCGTTTGAGAATGTTAGGCGACATTGGAGTGGCGTGTGGTCGAGAAGTCGCACCAATCTGGCCATACCGTTTAAAGGTGGGGTTAACATTGGTCCCGCGTGTGTAAAACCGCGCTTATTAAGAAGCTGACTTATATAAATTGCACATAAACGATCCGACACGTCGCTTTTACGGAATCGCCTCCCGAAATTACGTGACGTGACGACGGCACCTTTTAATCTGTCGTTCCGTTGGTCCACCGGCCGAGAATCCAATGGAATTGGATCTGGATACATTTGCCGGAATAATCGCGGTAGCGGTCGTGTTCTTGTTGACCGCTTACTATGTCTTGAGGTCAGAAAAGAATTGATCGTCGTTGCGAGGTGTCTGAAATAAATGAGTGAGTATTCTGGGCTTGGGTCCAGTGGCATGCTTAGTGAACTGCGCGACCGAATAAAGCTTCTTCCTTCCGGCTCTCTCTCGGCTTACGTCGTCGCAACCGGACTGGTCGCTGTCGCCGCGCTCATTCAGTGCGGCTTGCAATTCGTGGCTGAGGGGGTCATGCCATTCGTTGCCTTCTTTCCGGCAGTTCTTTTCGCGGCTTTGGTTGGTGGTGGTGGTCCGGGGGTCTTTGCTGCCTGCTTGAGTTTTGTCATCGGCTGGTGGGCTTTCCTGCCGCCGCGCATGTCATTTGAACTGCTCGGACTGAGTGACCAACTGAACCTCATACTCTACGGACTGGTGGCGTTTCTTCTGGTGTGGGGCGGCGCGCATTATCATCAACTCATGAGTAAGCTGAGAGAAGAAGAAAGGCTTCGCAGGCTGGCGGTCGGTGAAATCCATCGTATGAGAAAAGATCGATCTCAACTCGGCCCATAATCATTATCGGACCGAGAGAATTCTACCGTGCAGCTTTTTAGTAAGGTCTTTTCCGTAGGCTTCTTGCCATTCCGGGTTAGGGGCTTGTTGATAGCCCGGGGCGACAGGGAAGCTCCGGCACAACTCTGCGTGCCGGGGCTTCTTTAATTTTACAATTACCGCCCGTCAAACCTCGTGTTTGCTTGGCCACCTACAGAAATTAGTCGCGCCGACCCGATGTCCGCTTTGGGTCAAAAGCGGACATCGGCAGGCCTTAGCTAACCGACAAAAAAGAAGCCCCGCCTACGCGCGGCGGGGCCAACTTTCCTGACGCGAGTCATCTGGGGCCATTATGGCTCAATCCAAGCTTGCGCGTCAGGCAACGTAGTCTAGGAACAAATGTAAAAATACAGAAGCGGCGGCCCGCCGCATTGATCTGGATCAACGCACGCTAGGCGGAATGGTAGCAATCAGCTTCGATCAGCGATTTCCTAGCACTGTCTAACTCTTAAGCGTCAGACGGGAGGAACCGATGATCGATCACACAAAACGGCACCTCGTCGCGCCAGCCATTCTTCTTTTTTTCGTGATCCTACTTCTCGGGATTTTTGGCTTGCCGCGACACGCCAACGCCTGGGTCGAGGTTCTATCCAATGAGGCAGCGAGTACGGTCCCTCTCGCTACCGATAGCGTAGTCGCCCTCGTTTCAGCTTTAGGCACTGCGGTCGGCGTAGTGTGGCTCTATTTAGTACGACTCGCTCGCTAAAGGAGTTGAAAAAGAAGGCCGCCGCCGAAGGAGGAACGGCGGCGGCTCGACCCTCAAGAGAGCACGAAACACGCCCGCCACCGAGGAGGAGAATATCCGCTTAAAGCTCGCGCGCAATACACTCAAGATTTAATGATGGCAGGCCTGTTGTGATGGCTTGTGGCGGAGCCATTCGATTTCATCACACAGACGCGCTTTGCGGGATCTAAGTTCGCCGACTAACAGGTCGTCGTCCGCTTTTTGCAGTATCAGTTCGTTGATTTCGTTTACAAAGCGTTCAAGGTCGGCAATAGAAGCATGATGATCGGCCGCATCGCTGGCGTGGCCCGGGGAATTGATCCGTAATTCAAACAAAATATCATCGCTCGGGCAGAAGCTCGGGGCGGCCGTCAGCGAACGCGGCATGCAGTCGAGCCATTCGCGGCAGGCTTCCTTGACCGGACAAGTTTGGCAGAGGTGAACCGCGGTCATGTAGGCCATGCTGAGGCGAGGTACCACGCCTCCGCCGGGCTCGATGCCGAGGCGCTGCATCATCTCGTAGAGATAGGTTGGCTGACGCATGGACTCTTTCGAGACAGGCATGTCCGCCTCCCTGCAAACGAATCCCAGCGTGCCCTTGATAAAACGCCGTTCTGCCTCGCTTCATGATCTAGGTCAAAAATGGGGATGTCCGCTTTGGGTCATTAGCAGACATTGCGCCCATCAACCGCCATGTCAGCTTTGCCCCCGAAAGCAGACATTGATCGCGTCAAACTTTATGTCTGCTAAGGGCCAGAAGCGGACATTGCGGCCTTTATTCGATTAATTCGTCGGCTAGCCGAAGGAACGATTCGCTTATGTTGAGGCCTAGCGTTTTGGCAGTTTTTAGATTTACGACGAGTTCAAACTTATCGGGTGATTGCACTGGCAAATTGCCCGACGACTCGCCCTTGAGAATGCGGTCAACATATGAACTTGAACGCCGGAAGATATCGCCGGTATCAGGCCCATAGCACATGAGGCTCCCCTCAGCGACGAATTGCCTATACGGGGAAATGACCGGCACTTGGTACTTCTCTGCCGACTTGGTGATTGCTTCGCGCGAGGCGACGATAAAGATATCCGAAGCAGCCATCAAACCGCTGCCCGGCTTGCCCCCTAATGCGGCGATCGCCAATTCGACCTCGGCGACGCTCCGCACATGTAGTGCCTCGACCGCGACTGAGTTTCGCTGCGGCAATGCTTTGTATGATTGCAGGTATGGGTCATAATTGGGGGCCGTATCCGGATTAAACATCAATACGACGTGCGACAAATCCGGCTTAACGTCGCCCAGTAGGTCGATCCACTTGCCAACTATTTCGGGTTCGACGAATGAGAACCCCGTGATATTACCCCCCGGGCGGGCAAGACTCGAAACGAATCCCTGACCAAGGGGATCATTCACAAGCACGAATACTATTGGAATCGTGGTCGTCGCTGGACGTACCGCAGCAACGACCGGAGTGCTATTTGCAACAATTACGTCTGGTGCCAGCCTGATGACCTCAGCCACATGCTTGTTTATCGACTCCAGAGTGCTCCCGACAAATCGATATTCGATCTGAACGTTGCGCCCGTCGACCCACCCCAAATCGCGCATACCTAGCCGGAATCCCTTGACGCGCCTTTGCGCTTCAGGATCCTTTTCGTCGACGCCAACCAAAACGCTGACTCGCCGCGACCGCTCGGTTTGCGCGCGAGCGGCGAGCGGAAATGCGACCGCTCCAGCGATTATCTTGATGAACTCGCGCCGCCTCATGCCTTCCCCCAAAGGCTTCGGGACTGGGCATCGTACAGCCACAAACGAACTGACCGAAAGGGGGATAACTCATCGATGTCCGCTTTGGGTCAAAAGCAGACGTTGCGCGCGGCAAACGCCATATCGGCTTCACCCTAAAAGCAGACATTGATCGCGTTAGATTGGATGTCGGCTAAGGGCCAAAAGCGGACATAGCCGGCAAGTTCGTTCTATTTCTGGTGTTTATTCTACATCGGTTTGCCTTGATATGTCTCAAGCAGCCAATGAAACGCGGCGCTTCAGTGACTTACGTAGTTCGGCGAGTGTACGCGTATTGATGACGTCGCCGGCGATAAGCCAGGCGCGGCGCGCCTGGTCGATCCCGAAGCGAATATATTTGAAAGCGTGCACCGAATGGGCGTCGGTCGAGATCGCGATCTTCACGCCTTTGCTCTTCGCCGCATGCGCGTGGAGGTCGTTGAGATCGAGCCGGTCCGGCTCCGCATTTATCTCGACGCAGCATTTCAGGCCGGCCGCTGCGGACAGCACGCGATCCATGTCAATTTCGAAAGGCTCGCGGGTGCCGATCAGCCGGCCGGTGGGATGGCCGAGGATGGAGACGTGGGGGTTCTGCATCGCGCGGATGACGCGCTCGGTCTGCTCGTCGCGCGTCAAATCGAAGAACGAGTGCACCGACGCGATCACAACGTCGAGCTTCTCTAAAGTTGAATCCGGCAGATCGAGCCCGCCGTCCTCGAGGATATCGACCTCGATGCCCTTGAGGATGGTGAAGTCCTTTAGCTTCGCGTTGATCTTATCAACCTCACGAATCTGCCGCGCAACGCGCGTCGGGTCGAGGCCATGCGACATTGTCTGCCGGCGGGAGTGGTCTGTCAGCGCCATGTACTGGTAGCCGCAGGCCTGCGCCGCTGCGGCCATGTCTTCGATCGGCGCGGTGCCATCGGTCCAGTCGGAGTGGACGTGCAGGTCGCCGCGGATATCCGTGGCGCTGACCAACTTCGGCAGCTTGTCGTGCTTGGCGAGCATAATCTCGCCGCGGTCCTCGCGCATCTCCGGCGGAATGTAAGCAAGCCCGAGCTTCTGGTAGATTTCTTCCTCAGTGGCGCCGGCAATGCGCTGCTGGCCGGCGAACAATCCGTATTCATTGAGCTTCCAGCCGTGGTCATTGGCGATGCCGCGCAGCGTGATGTTGTGTGATTTGGAACCGGTGAAATACAAAAGTGCGGCGCCGTAGCTTTCCTCCGGCACCGCGCGCAGATCGATTTGCAGACCTGAGCGTAGCACCACGGTGGCGCGGGTCGGGCCATGCGCCAGCACCTCAGCGACGTTCTCGTAAGCCGCAAGCCTGTCGCAAGCGGCGGCCGCATGCGCGGACGTCACGAGGATATCGAGATCGCCGACGGTCTCGCGCCGGCGCCGGTAGCTGCCCGCGACGACGACGCGGCCACCATTGCTCAAGTAGGCGACGAGCGCATCGGCTTCGGCCTCCGCCACCGACAGGCGATAGCGCTTGGCGGTGGCCGGTTTCTTCAGCGCCGCCAATAGCTTTTTCTCGATCGCAGGCCCAAATCCTTTGCGGCGTTGCAGCCGCCCGGCCTCCACCGCCTTGCGCAGATCGTCGAGCGTGCGGATGTGCAGCTTCGAATAGAGCAGCTTGATCCGCTTGGGGCCAAGACCCGGCAGCGCAGCCATTTCGCCGAGTTCGCCCGGCAATTTCTTTTTCAGCTCGTCGAGTAAGTCGAAGTGCCCGCAGGCGCAAATCGCTGCGATCTTTCCGGCGAGATCTTTGCCGATGCCGGGCAACTCCGACAGGTCGGCTTGCGCCGCCAGCATGCCGCGCACACTTTGCGGCAGTCCTTCAATGATGCGCGCGGCGCGGCGATAGGCACGCACACGAAACTGGTTCTCGCCCTTGATCTCCAGGAGATCAGCGGTCTGGTCGAACATCGCCGCGATTTCGGCATTTTGGACCGGCATCGATGCGGCACCCTTTCGTTTGCATGATGCCGGCGGCAATACAGGTTGCCTTGATCCAGATCAGGGGAACTTTGCCCCGACCGCTCAACTGTTTACGGGTGACACGAAGCGTTTGCGCTAGCTCAAACGCAGACCTGCTTTGCTTACGCATTATTCCACCACTCCATTCCAGCATGCGAAGGTGAAAGCCATGCCGAGCCCGACAAAGTCCTCGACCGCAGTGGCGGATGACAACGACAAGCTGACCATCTCGCCCGAGAAGGTTTGCTTCATCATCATCAAGGCGCGCGAATTCGACGCGAAGGAGGAGGTGGAGGAACCCGATCCGGGATCGAATCCGTCCGACGACAAGGGCATCGAAATCCTGGAGGACTATCCGGACGATCCGGTAGTCGAGGAGATCACCTCATTGGTCAACGCGCTATCGGTCGACGAACAGATCGATCTTGTCACCTTGATGTGGCTCGGCCGCGACGATTACTCCGCCGCCGACTGGGACGGGGTCCGCGAGGAAGCGGCCGCCGCCCACAACGAGCGCACTGCTCAATACCTGCTCGGCACGCCGAATCTCGGCGACCTGCTCGAAGAAGGATTGTCGGTGCTTGGCTATTCCTGCGAGGACTACGAAATCAACCGATTATGACGCATGGGAAAATTGACGTTGCCCAAACCGCTAGCCCCTGAGCGCATAGGCCTCGCGCGACGTGCCTGGCCCGCGCCGTTGATCTGCATAAAAGCGTGACGCGATGGGAGGCAAGGACAAGATACACGAAGTGACGATTTCGCCACTGGGGCTTGCTGGCACGCTGCACATACCGGCTGGGGCGCATGCCGTGGTCGCATTCGCCCATGGCAGCGGCTCCAGCCGCTTTAGCCCTCGCAACAAGGTTGTAGCCGATGCCCTGAATTTAAAGGGCTTCGCCACACTGCTATTCGATCTGCTCACAGAAGACGAAGAAGCTGATCGCACGAACGTCTTCGATATTCCGTTGCTCGCGTCGCGACTGACCGATGCCATTCGCTGGTTAGACGGCGACAGGTGGGCGAGCGGCGTTCCGCTCGGCCTGTTCGGGGCCAGCACGGGCGCCGCGGCTGCCTTCGTCGCTGCTGCCACGTGCAGCGAACGGGTCGGCGCTATCGTTTCACGCGGTGGGAGGCCGGACCTTGCCGGAGCAACGCTGACAAAAATCCGCACGCCGACACTGCTGATCGTAGGGGGTGTCGACTACAGCGTAATTGAACTCAACGAACAGGCTCTGGCGCAACTGCGGGGCCCCAAAGCCATGGAAATTATACCTGACGCGAGCCACCTGTTTCCCGAACCTGGCGCGCTTGAGATGGTGATAGAGCACGCCGTGCGCTGGTTCAGCATCTATCTCTTGAAGCCAGTTCCCCTAAGAAGCAGTTGACCTGCGTCAAGGCGTAACCGGCGTATTCTTGTGCGTTTACCGCTCCAGTCCTGGAGGACGGATCCAACGCGTCAAGGTTAGCAAAACTTGCATCCCGGGCCAGCATGGACAGACATCAATGTCCGATCGCCACTGGGATTCTATGGCGGCCGAAATCTCCGATCCCGCCATCGAAGCGGCCGGCGATTGCGGTGCCGCAACCAGGACAAAACCCGCCCTGCGCCAAGGCGTGACGCTCGATCTGGTACCAGTCTCGAACAATAAGGTCCTGATGACAGTGCGGACAGAAAGTCGTGTCGCCGTCCGCATCATGAACATTGCCGAGGTACACGTAGTCGAGACCAGCCTTTGTTGCGATCCTGCGCGCGCGCCGCAAGGTCTCGGGCGGCGTCGGAGGCGTGTCAAGCATCCTGTAAGCGGGATGGAACGCCGAGAAATGCAGCGGGACATCTCGCCCCAGCTCCCGTGACACCCACTGCGCCAGTGCCGTAAGTTCCTCATCCGAGTCATTTTTCCCTGGAATCAGTAGAGTAGTAATCTCCAGCCAGACATCGGTCTCGTGTTTAAGATAGAGCAGCGTATCGAGCACAGGCTGCAAATGCGAGCTTGTCAGCTTGAAATAAAAATCGTCGGAAAACCCCTTGAGGTCGATATTGGCAGCGTCGATCTTCGCGTAGAAGTCACGCCGCGCCTGATCGTGCATGTAGCCGGCTGACACCGCGACCGTCTTGATGTTGCGAGCATGGCAGGCGTCGGCTACGTCCATGGCGTATTCGAGAAAGATTACGGGGTCGTTGTAAGTGAAGGCGACACTGCGGCAGCCGTGCTGCAAGGCAGCCGCAACGATGGCCTCGGGCGAGGCTTGGGCCATCAACTTATCCATGTCTTGGGTCTTGCTGATGTCCGAGTTCTGGCAGAACTTGCAGGCGAGGTTGCAGCCGGCCGTGCCGAAGGACAACACGCTCGAGCCGGGGTAGAAATGATTGAGAGGCTTCTTCTCGATCGGATCGATGCAGAAGCCCGATGAACGTCCGTAGGTCGTCAGGACCATTTCATCGCTCTCGCGCATGCGGACGAAGCAGGCGCCACGCTGTCCTTCGCGCAACTTGCAGTCGCGCGGGCAGACGTCGCATTGAATTCGGCCATCGGCGATTTTGTGCCAATAAGAAACGGGATAGCGTTCAGACATCAGTGCACCGTCCGCTCGATTTCTGGCTCGCTGCATTTAGCGACTTGGAATCGATAGAGGCGAATTTCATCCGACCAGGAATTTGGCGGCAACCCGGCTTTCAGCTTGAGCAGACCGAGGAAGTCACGGGCGTCGGGAGCATGCCCCCACACTTGCGGCAGGAAAATTCCGCGATTGTGCCCCGATTCCAGCAGGAGCCCATCGACGTGGGGCCTGATGTTTCTCAGCGCCTCCGCTTCCGAGAGGGCCGCCATGGGCTCCAGCGCCGAGAGCAGGGAAACCTCGATGCGGGTAATCGACAGCTCGCTGGCGCTAAGTGGCGGAAAGCGCGGGTCCTCGAAGGCCGCCGCGCGCGCAGTGGTCGTCACAGCCTCCAGCAACGAGTGGCGGGGCTCGATGTGGCCGACGCAGCCCCGAAGCTCACCGCCCTGTTTTAGAGTGACGAAGCAGGCCGCTTTTTCGCGCAGCCAAGGAGCGGATTGATCGGCGAAACAGGTCTGGCCCAACGCGCTCGCAATCGACGCGCGGGCGAGAGCAAGCAGTACCGGGCCACGATCATCATTCATGGCGTTGCCGTCCCTCTGGCTTCGAGAAATTCGACGGCCGCGTAACCGACGACGCTTTGCCGGTCGCCCGCAGTGTCGCCTGAATTGCATTGTGACACGAGCTTTGGCGTCAGCTTATGCCGGCTTGCCGTCAGCAGCAGCCCGTTGATGGGCAGGGCGCCGCAAGCTCGTTCAAAGCTGTCGAGTTGGCGACAACCTAAGATTCGTTCCACCGTGTCATGGTCTGTTTGCTTAGCCTGGCCATAGGGCAGGTAGTGCGACAGGTCGGAACTAACGACGATCAGCGTTTCCGGGCCACCCCATAGCGCTTCAAGCACATCAGCTACTTCCTCGGCGGTCGCATCGCCGACAGCAAGCGGGACCAAGGAAAAGTCGTGCAGAACGCTCTGCAGGAACGGGAGTTGAACCTCTAGCGAATGTTCGAAGGCATGTGCGGTCTCACTCACGACCACTTGTGGCATCCTGGCCAAGCGGCGAATTGCGTCTTGGTCGATGGGAACCTCGCCCAGGGGCGTCGCAAACCAGTCCGCCTTTGGTAACGCCAGTCCGCGGACCGGGACCCGGTGCACGGGACCGAGCAGAATCACGCGGCGAATGATCCCGGCATGCCTGATGAGTTGGGCATAGGCCTGGGCGGCGATCGGGCCCGAATAGACATAACCGGCATGCGGCGCGATCAGCGCTTTGGGCTGCTCTGTCTCGCACGACGCCACAGACGACTTCAGAAGCCCCGTAATCGTCTGCCGTAACGTTGCTGCGTTGGCAGGATAGAACGTTCCCGCGACGGCAGGCTGACGAACCATAAGTCTTTATTCCTTTTGGGGAAAGTCACCGGCTCCCCTTGTGCGCTTCATATAGGAACTGCGGGGTAGATTTTAAGAGTGGATGTTGGCCTGGATGTTTTCTCTTCGATGCGTGCCAACCGTGGAAGAAGATGCCAGGCCCCGAACAATTCAGGTCAAATGACTGATCCGGCGACCATAGAGGCGCCTGCACAATGTCCCCTTTACCCCTATAAGCAGACGTCAATCGCGGCAAACTGAATGTTCGCTAAGGGCCAGAAGCGGACAACCGAAAGAGGCCGCCAACTCAAGCGTCTACTCTGGTTTTTGTGGCGGTCCTAGCGTCACGAGGGTCCCGCAGCGTTCGCAGCGATAAATGATCGCCCCGGATTCTTTCTCCGTGGCCTGCATAGCGACGCGGCAAATCGGGCAGGACTTCGGCACTGGCGGCTTTGGTAATCGAGCCATCACGTTGGAACCCAAACCAAGCGCGTCGCTGCTAGTCGCCTATCTCGCGTGGCGACCCAAAAGGCAGGTAAAAAAGAGTCCCCGGGCGAGAGGAATTTCAGCACCGGGACCCGTGAGTTACTCAGCGCTCATCACTGCGGCTTAATCGCGTAGTAGCCAGCACCCAAGACCACAACGACGACAGCCATGATTGCGATGATTGAAAGCGTATCCATAGCGTACCCCCTTTGATGTCCTAGCTATCTTCGAGCGTTTCAACATGCCCGCATTTGGCGTAGCGATAAGTTCGCAACTCAGGAAAAGAGCCGACCGAAGGGGTCGTCCTGACAACCGCCATGAGCGAGGCATGACAGATCGGGATCGCGCCCCTCGGCAATCGCTGCATTAGTTCGAAGCTGTTCATACGAGGGAAGAAGATCGCCCTGCCGCTACAGGGACAATTCCGGAAGTTTGCGTAGTGCAATGCACGAATAAAAACGGAATAAACAATGCCGCGTCGTAGCAAAGGCCGCCAACTCCCTACTGGGCTTTGAGTGGCGGCGAGATCGTCCTCGAACATCGTTTGGGACTCTTCGAACCGCCGAAGCAAGTTCTTCGGCGTCGCCGGCCCAGCAGACGTCATGTCCACCTTTGCTTCGTAAGCAGACATTGATTGCGTCAAACGCTTGGTCAGCTAAGGGCCAATAGCCGACACATGTCCGCTACTGTTTGAGCGCTTTCAATTTGGCAATCACATCAGGGTCGTTTGGATTGAGTCGGTTCGACTCGCTGAAATCTGCGATGGCGCGAACACGATCATTCTTCGCTTCCCAGGCCCGGCCACGGTTGTAATAGGCGAACGCGTATTGCGGATCGAGCCTGATAGCCTGATCATAGTCACCGATGGCGCGGTCGTAGTCGTTCTTTTTGTGCCAAGCGTTGCCGCGGTTGTTGTAGGCGGCCACGTATTGCGGATTGTGCCTAATCGCCTGATCGTAGTCAGCGATGGCGCGGTCGTAGTCTTTCTTATCATCCCAAGCGTTGCCGCGGTTGTAGTAGGCGGCCGCATATTGCGGATTCAACCTGATCGCTTCGCTGTAGTCGGCGATGGCGCGGTCATGATCGCCTTTGGCTGCCCATGAAATGCCGCGGTTGTAGTAGGCGAGCGCGAATTGCGGGTTAAGCTTGATCGCCTCACTGTGGTCGGCGACGGCGCGGTCGTGGTTCTTCTTTTTGTCCCAAGCGTTGCCGCGGTTGTCGTAGGCGGCCGCGTATTGCGAATCGAGCTTGATCGCCTGATCATAGTCACCGATGGCGCGGTCGTAGTCTTTCTTGTCAACCCAGGCGACGCCGCGGTTGTTGTAGGCGATGGCGAGATTCTGTCTGGTAAATTTCCCGGCTTTGATTACCGCAGTGCAGCCGCTGATCTTTTGGTCCAGCGTCGCGCCATCTTTTCCTACGCACCAATTCGCTTGCTGCTGAGTTTGTGCCACCGCTCCCATTGGAAGCGGGACCAACAGACTTACCGCCGCCAATCCGTAGACAAACCGACGCATCATCAGTCCCCCGACCATTCAAACACACTGCAAGATAGCGAGTAGCGCGAGGCGCCTGTAGCCACCTTGGGTCGCGCGACGTCCATATTATTTTTCTTCTATGTCGTCAGTTTTTGGTCAGAAACAGACGCAAAGGGCCGAATGTGCGGAGGTTAGCGCCGCTGCACGCTGATTTTTTTGACTTCTTTGGCGACCTCATTGTTCTCGCCTTTAACCGCCTTCCGTTTTGCGCCGCGAGCAACCGCAACGAAATTTTGCACGGCCGGGGAATCGTCATCGCGCCGATACGCCAAACTAATTCCTAAACGTGGCGCATCCCCGGCGATGGGAAGATAAGTGACACCGTCAGCGTGAATGCGGCTGATGCAGTGCGGCACGATCGACAAGCCCAAGCCAGCCGCCACCATCGCGACTGTCGACACGACCTGCGGTACTTGCGGACCTAGCCTTGGGGTAAAACCCGCACGTTGACAGGCCGAAATGATCGAATCATAGACGCCGGGATTTATTTCTCTCGGTGGCAGGATAAAGGGCTCCTTGCTGAGAGCCGCCAGCGACGCGGACACCGAATCGTTCAGCGCGTGTCCAGGCGGCAAGACCGCCACCATTTCTTCATCGACAAGTGACTCGAGTGCCAGATCGGCGCTGTCGTCGATCGGCAACCAGATGAAAGCAACATCAATTGCTTTCGCGCGCAGTTGAGCAACCAACAGAGGTGAGTTACTAGATTCGGGAGAAAGAACGATTTCCGGATACCGCTTTCGGTATTCACGGATGATTGCTGGAATGATTGGATGAAAATAGGTGGCGCCGCCAGCACCAATATTGATACGTCCCGTTTCGCCCCGGGTACGACGACGCATGGCGGCCTTGGTCAGATCAACCTGCTTGAGGATGACGCGCGCTTCTTCAAGCATCAGCTTTCCGGCATTAGTTAGCTCGACGCCGCGAGTTTTGCGCCGGAGCAGCAACGCGCCTATCTCCTTTTCCAGTTGTTGAATCTGCAAGCTGAGCGGCGGCTGACTGATACCAAGCCGCTTGGCCGCACGGGTGAAATTGAGCTCCTCGGCGACGACAACAAAATAGCGGAGATGGCGTAATTCCATCGGCTATTTTTCCTTACGAGGGCACCCCAAAATTGCCGGCCACTACATTCTTAATGTTGCGCGCGTCCGCTGATGCGATACGCGACAGCTATCAAAGATACCACATATAAGTATTGGACAAATGCCCTTGAAGCCGCCATGTCCACGGCAGCCGCGTTTGCACGCCAGATACAGCAATGGATATCAAGATCGTCAATTTTCTGCGCGAGAGCGCGCAGGAATGCATAAGGATCTCGCGCTCCTGCACGGACCTGGAGACCGCGTACGCGCTCGAGGCGCTTGCCGTGACCCTCATGGAGAAGGCGGAAGAACTGGAGGGCACTTTTCGAGAATGCTAGCCAAACTCGGACCGTATGAGCAGCGGCTGTGTCCGGCCTGCGCGGAGCCGATGGACAAGACCGGGGCCGAAAAGCGCGTCATCTACAGCTGCACGAGATGCGGAATGAAGATCACCGTACTTCCGGGGAAAGAGTAACCGTCCGCTAGCGACGGGGGTGGCGGCGATTCGCCGGTCCAACCCGGCTCTACCTCGCCGCCACCGCATTATCAGCCACGTCCCGGCGGCCGTTTGGCTTGCGCCGTACGCTTATGAAACGGCCGTGCGGCGCCTATGAATTTCCTACATCGCGGCTTGGCCACTCCTCTCGCTTTTTTACGAGCTCAGGGTCCATCTTGTCGTCACCGGCTCCCTCAGTCGGTGAACGTCATGCTACGAGCACTAACCCGGCAAGAACTTCTCGCGGATCGGCTCCGGACATCAACGGATGCCGATCCCGAGATTTTTTGCGACATGATGGCCGCATGCGAGCGCACCAACACGCTGCGGCGAGCCGGCAAAACACAGCTGGTCGACCAATTCCTTGCCGACCGCGCTTGGACCGACGCGGCGCTTGCGCTCATCGCGCTTGAACTGCCGGCGTGGAGTGTCCGCCGCATGGTCTATGAAGATGGCGAATGGCTGTGTTCGCTGTCACAGCAGCCAGGCGTTCCAATCGAGATTGACGATACCGTCGACGCGCAGCACCCTGTTCTCTCGCTTGCGATCCTGCGGGCAGTGCTCGACGCCCGCCAGCGGCTGGCGCCGGCGAAGCTGGAACCGGCCGCGCATCGTGACTCGAGGTTGCTCGCGCAGTGCTGCGACAACTTCGCCTGAGCGCCTGCAAGTCGAGGCGTGAAGCATGCCGAATCCGTCGCCAATGCCAGGCCCAGCGCTACCGAGCGAACGCTCGGTGTCGTTTTACGTCCTACTCCGCTTCTCGATGCGCATGCTGATTCTCGCGCTGTTTGCTTCCGCCAGCAAACAGGGTTTCGCCAATGCATTGTCGGGCATGCTCGGCCTTGCGACATTCTATTGCCTGTTTGCCGCGACTTTCCGACGCGAAGCGATTCTGAGCCCGGTGCTGACACATTTCGACGAAGCGGCCGGTTATGCGCTCGTTGCCAGCCTCGCGACGCGCATCGCTTAAGAAAAAAGACAACGAAATCAATGAGCCGCCTTATATACCGGGGCTATATCGTCGATACCCGGCCCGTCTCGAATTCATATGCCCCCGTCAGCAGATTCTCGGCACGCGATTCATTCAATCGAAAGCGTGCACCGATGCTCGTCCGCCTGCCATCCTCAACCCACCGGCAAACACAAACGCCTGCCGGGCCCGTCTTGCGGCTAGTCGCGGACTCGCCGATTGCGCCGGCCAACGGCGCGACGGCGACCTGGCCCGAGCGGCCAGACGAGAGCGTGCTCAGCAATTCAATTCCGCTGTTCTTCATTAGCCGCGATGCGGACGGATTCTGGCTCGCCTGCGAAGCGGATTTCCGCATCGGCGGGGTATTCCTGTTTCGGCGTTCGGCCGAACGCTTTGCCAAGCGCTGGAGCGGTCCCGCGCGGTGCGCGACCATGGTTCTGGACGAGCCGCATGCCTTGGGCATCGAGAATCGCGGCAACTGCCTTGTCGAACGTATTCGGCCCACGAAGAAATTACTGACGTTGGGGGCGTCAAAGTTTGGCGCCTTCGTCACGCGCGCAATCGCGAAGCTGCGCGGGGCCGCTGTCTACGCATCGCGCGCCTACATCGAGCGCCGCATGCTGCATGCGGCTCTGGACATCGAGCTCTATCGCGGTCACTACAAACATTCGAACAAGAACGACGACGATCTGCCGATCGTCACCGATTTCAACACTCTGAGACGCCTCAGGCAGGAACAACCGGCGACGGCCGGCGAAAGCGTCTGGCCCACGATCGTCGGCCTCGCGTTCCTCAGTGTCCTCATGGTGGCCATCGTCGCGCTCAATGCGATGTTCTGGCTGCCTGCGCATCCACCGGCTTAACTTAGAAAGAGAACGTGTCATGCAAAATGTGGAACCTCTCCCGAACTCGAGATCTTCAGTCTTCATGATTGGCAAGGACAGCCGCGGCAATTGGGTCGTCCAGGACCAGCGCGGCAAGTGCGGCGGACTTTTTATTGATCGCGTTAAAGCTCTTCGTTTTGCTCTTTTCGAAAATGGAAATGATCCGCAGGCCGTGGTGATGGTGCCCGGCGTGCTCGAACTCAACACCAGCGGCCGGCCCTCCGTGGCGTCGAACGATTTCGCGCTGCCCCAATTGAAAATCGCCTAACCGATTCCGGAGCGTCGCGCGGGGTCCAACAATGTCCGCTGTCGGCCGGCACGTTTCGAAGTTGTCGGGTTTTGCGCCGGCTTTGCCGACGCCATTCGATGACGAAGGCCAGATCGACACCGGGGCGTTCGAACGGCTTTGCGAGCGGCAGATCGACATGGGCGCAACCGCGCTCGTCGTCTGCGGAACGACCGGCGAAGTGTCAACGCTGCGGCCGGCCGAGCACCACGTTCTGGTGAGAATTGCAGTCGATGCCGCGCATGGGCGCGTGCCGGTGATTGCCGGGGCGGGCTGCAACTGCACAGCGCATGCCATCGAACTCACCAGAGACGCCGAGGCCGGCGGCGCGGATGCCGTTCTCTCGGTCGTGCCATACTACAATAAGCCGGTTCAGGACGGCATGTACGCGCACTTTTGTGCGATCGCCCAGTCCACGGACCTGCCGGTCTTTCTTTATGATGTGCCATCGCGGACGGCCTGCGGCTTGGCAGACGACACAGTGGCGCGGCTCGCCGAGATCCCGAACATCGTCGGCCTGAAAGACGCGACGGGTGACATGTCGCGGCCGCCGCGGCTGCGGCGTCTCGCCGGCGCCGACTTCAGGCTTTTGTCCGGCGACGACGCGACCGCCCTGGGGTTTCTCGCGCAAGGCGGCCATGGCTGTATCTCGGTGACGTCTAATCTCGCGCCGGGCCTGTGCCGCCGTATGTTCCTGGCCCACAGGCAGGGCCAGGCTGGCCAGGCGCAGCGGCTCGCGGAAGCCGCCGACAATCTCACCGCAGCCTTGTTTCGCGAGACGAGCCCGGTGCCGCTCAAATACGCGCTGAGTCTGCTAGGGCTGATGTCGTCGGCCGTTCGCCTGCCGCTCGTCGAGGCAAGCGCGCAGACCCGAGCCGAGGTCTCGGCTGCCGTGACGACGATGCTCGATGCTCATCGAGACGACATGATCGCGCAGGAGCCGCTGCCGCATGCCAGCAAGCCTGTGGCCGCCGAATAACAGTCCTTATAGCGCACTTATGCGGGACCGCGCCGGTTCCAATTGAATTCCTATGCCCCAACAGACACCTAACGCTCGCAACAAGAAACTCAAAACAAAGGCTAACGTCGATGACCACTCTTTTGATCGAAAACTTCAAGCTGCTCGTGCTGGCCTTATGGATCGGCTCGACCATTGCGCTTGCGAAGCTTGGTGATGCCACGAAGCGCGCGCGTAGCCGGTCGCTATTGCCGACGTCCTATCCGTGACGCTCAAGGAGATTGCGCCATGATCATTCGTTTGTGCGGCTTTCCCATTCGCTCGAAAAGACTGGGATTGATCGTTCGAATTCACCGCAACCTGGTGCGTCCTGTGCGGCGCGGTGGTTCCCGCACGACCAATGGCCCCTATTCGGCAATCGCTTGCATGGCATTTCTTGCGGCGATCGTGCTCACTATCAAAACGGCACCCATGCTTCAGGCTTATCTGTCTCATCTTTAAGGCGAGAAAAAGCGAGCCGTACGCGATTGAGTGCGGATAACCCCAGATCGACCGGCCCGCGCTTTTCACATTTTCTGACGTCGCCTTGTAAACTTGTGTGCGTCCAATCGATCGGATCTCTGCGCGATACAAATCCTGCGACATCTTTAGGAAAAGGTTCGCCGCACCAAACAATTGTTCAGCGACTCGGTCGCCTGTCGTCGCTTCGGCCCGTTTTCGATAATAGACCGAGCGGGCAAAGGCCTGGTGGGACGTCAACATCACTTGATGCTCCGACCATAAACCTCCTCTTCTGGACAGCGAGTACGTTGACGAGCGAGCGCTTTATTTCCGCTTTCGCCCCATGCAAAAGGACGCGATGAGGTTCCCTCAGATGGGATCGCGCCGTCTGTGCACCAGGAACTAATTTCGGCGAATGAAAGAGGCCGCCGGGGACAGGCGGCCTCTCGTTTCGCAAAGCAGCGGCGATTATCGGCCTAGTGGGGTCGGGGGGCGGGGTGTGGGCCGTAATCGCTAATCCGGTAGAAGCGCTGCCATTCGGCAATACGTGCCTGGATGGCAGCCCGGCTGTGGATAGTAGCGGTCATGGGTGCCTCCATTCCTTGCATTGCAATTGTCTATCTATTTCGAGCACTCGCCTAACGCTGTGACGAGGATCACAAAAATCACGATTTCCGCTCGCGTTGGGTCATTCGCCAACATTTCGCAGCGCAATTGCCATGTCAGCTTTATCCCCAAAAAGAGAACACAAACAAGTCGCGTGATGTCTGCTTGGCGACGAGCTCTGTTCGTAACAAAGGTATCATTTCACATCACACTAACCGCTATGAGCTTTCCAGTTCGCGCTCTCCAATAACGCGAGAAGCCCCTTTAAAAGTTCGGTGGGCGACGGCGGGCATCCCCGAATATGCAGGTCAACTGGTATTACATCTTTGACGCCGCCGGCGACCGCATAGCTGTCGGCAAAGATGCCACCATCGACTGCGCAGTTGCCGACGGCTACGACCCACTTGGGATCGGGCGTTGCGTTGTAGGTGCGCAGCAAGGCGTCCCGCATGTTCTTGGTCACCGGCCCGGTCACCATCAGGACGTCGGCGTGGCGCGGCGATGCAACAAAGCGAAGACCGAAGCGCTCCAGGTCGTAGAATGCATTGTTAAGCGCGTGAATCTCTAGCTCGCAACCATTGCATGAGCCGGCATCGACCTCACGGATCGAGAGCGAACGGCCGAGTTTGGCGCGTGCCGCGCGGTCGATGCTTTTGGCGAGCTCGGCAAGCGCCGCCTTATCGGGCTTGGGCGGCGCTTCGGTAAGCGGCCCCTTGCTTAAGCTTTCGAAGAACGTGCGACGCATCAGAGATCGTGTCCCGAATACGAGCAGTTGAACGACTTATTGCAAAGCGGAAAGTCGGCGACGATGTTGTCTTCGATTGCCACTTCTAACAGCGGCCATTGAAACCATGACGCATCGCGCAGATGGCAACGCGAGACCCGGCCTTTTGCGTCGAGCCTTAACCAAACCAAAACGTCCCCGCGAAATGCCTCGGTGACGCCCATGCCTTCGCAAATCCGCCCATTTGACCTGACCGTCACCTTGACTTTGCCGGCGGGCAGCGCCGCAAGGATCTGTTCGACTAGCGACAGGCTCTGTTCGATCTCGCGAATGCGGATCCACACGCGCGCATTGACGTCACCAGCCTCAAGCACGGGCACCTCAAATTTGAGATCTCCGTACGGCGCATAACGCAGATCGCGGCGCGCATCGAAATTCCGGCCCGAAGCGCGCCCGACATAGCCGCCCGCCCCGAATTGGCGCGCATATTCCGCGCGAACAATGCCGGTCGTGACGGTACGGTCCTGAAGCGACGCAGTGTTGTCGTAAAGCTCAATTAGGCGCGGGAAAAGTCGGCGGACCTCAACAAGCAGGGCGCGCACCGCGGCCGCGCCCTGCTGTGCCATGTCATGCGCGACGCCACCGGGAATGACAACGTCCATCATTAGGCGGTGGCCGAAGCAGGCTTCCGCCGCACGCAAAGTGCGTTCGCGCAAAATTCCGCATTGCGCATGCATGAGCGCAAACGAAGCATCATTGCAAATCGCGCCGATGTCGCCGAAATGATTGGCAAGCCGTTCGAGTTCTGCTGCCAAAGCGCGCAGATAGGTCGCGCGCAACGGCGGCGTCAGCTGCAAGGCCGCTTCGACAGCCTGAGCGAAAGCACATGCATAGGCCACGGTACTATCGCCCGAGGTACGACCCGCCAGTCTCCCCGCACTTTTGAGCGACGCGCCCGCCATTAGCGATTCGATGCCCTTATGCACATAGCCCAGACGCTCTTCTAGCCGCACCACGCGCTCGCCGTTGGCAGTGAAACGGAAGTGTCCCGGTTCGATGATGCCGGCGTGTACCGGGCCGACCGGAATCTGATGTAGACCCTCACCTTCCGCGGGCAAAAAGGCATACGGCGCTGGCTTACCGGTAGATTTCGGCATGCCGAGCGGGTGCACCACATCCCACGAGCCAAGATCGAGCCACGGCCGCGGATCGGGTAAGCCGACCGCTTTGAGCCCAAAGAGGCTCTCGATCGCACGCTCGAGACGCAAAGCCGGCGGATGCTTGGCAGCGACGCTCGGAAAACTTCTGTCCTTGCAAACGTAGGTCAGAACACAAATGTCGCGCGCTGCCTGATCGAGGAGCGCCATATGGACCTCGCTGACATCAGCCCACAGGCCAAGCAATGTGCATTTGCCTCGCGCCAAATGGTCGCTCACTTTTTTCCATCCAGTTTCACCGACTACCGCCCGCCGCCAGGGCCGATGGTGAGGGACGGTTTTGTGCGGGATGGCGTCAAGCAGCGACATTGAGTTAGCCCAGCAATTTGGCGACGTTCTCGAAACCGAGAACCAGCGCCGGCGGCATATAGATGCCGGCAGCGAAGACAATGGCGAAGTGCAGGAACATAGGCACGTAGGAGGCGTCGGACCGCTGTACCGGCCCGCGGACCTCGCCGAAAGCGATCGTGTTCAGCCGCAAAAAGAGGCCACCAAGTGCGACCAGAATTCCGAGCACCAGGATGGCCGCGAGCCAGGGCTGCCGCGCAAAGGTCGAGCTCACGACCAGAAACTCGCTCATGAAAATGCCGAGTGGCGGTAAACCTGCAATTGCCACAACGCCAAGAACGAGTCCCCAACCGAGCACCGGATTGGTGACAGTCAGGCCGCCCATGTCCGCAATCTTCTGCGTGCCTTTGACCTGAGCGATATGGCCGACCGCAAAGAAGATTGCCGATTTGGTCAGCGAATGCATGGTCATATGCAGAAGGCCGGCAAAATTAGCGAGCGCGCCGCCCATGCCAAACGCGAAAACAATGATGCCCATATGTTCGATGGACGAATAGGCGAACATGCGTTTGATGTCGCGGCGGCGGTACAGCATGAAAGCCGCGAACACGCAGGAGATCAGGCCCATTGTCACCATCAAAGGTCCGGGTGCGATCGCCGCAGGATTGAGGGCGAGTAGCATCTTGAAGCGCAGCAGAGCATAGAGCGCGACGTTAAGAAGAAGCCCGGAAAGCACCGCCGAAATCGGCGTAGGGCCCTCGGCGTGCGCGTCCGGCAACCAGGCATGCAGGGGCGCCAAGCCTACTTTCGTACCGTAACCTAGCAACAGGAACACAAAAGCGACATTTAGGAGCGCGGGATCGAACTCGGCGGCGCGTGTGATGAGCACTGTCCATACCATCGCGTAGAGCCCCTCGCCGATTACCGGCCGGGCTGCCATGTAGATCAGGATGGTTCCGAACAGCGCGAGTGCGATTCCGACGCTGCCGAGGATGAAGTATTTCCAGGCTGCCTCCAGCGCTTCATGAGTGCGGTAAATTCCGACCATCAGCACCGTGGTAAGCGTCGCCATTTCGATCGCCACCCACATTAGACCGATATTGTTGGCGATCAACGCGAGGTTCATGGCGAACATCAGCGTCTGGTACATGGCATGGTAAAAGCGAACAAAGGCCGGCGTCAGTCGTCCGATCTCGATTTCGTGATCGATATAACTCGCGCTGAAGACGCTGGTGGTAAAGCCAACGAAGGTCGTCAGAACAACGAAGACCTTGTTCAGATCGTCGACCAGGAGGTAGGCGCCCGACCGCGGCTCGACGACGAACAGGCACACCGCGGTGAGAAACGTCAGCAGCGACGCGACCACATTGAGCCGCGCCGTTATTCGGTAGCCGGGCAACATCGCGAAAATAGCCGCTGCCAGAATCGGAATCAGCAAAACGCCAGTGAGCGCGTCGGCTGTCATCGTCGCTCTCCGCGGAAACGATCGAGGGCCTGCACGTCGACCGTGTCGAACCGCTCACGGATGCGAAAGAGGAATATGCCGATCACAATGAAGGCGATCAGCACGGAGAAGGCGACGCTGATCTCGACCACGAGCGGCATCCCTTTGGCGCCGGTCGCGGCCAGTACCAGCCCGTTCTCAAGTGACATGAAGCCCACTACTTGGCTCACCGCGTTTCGGCGCGTCACCATCATCAAGAGGCCAAGCAAAACGACCGAAAGGGCGAAGGCGAGATCCTCGCGCGCAAGCGGATCGGCCTGCACGGTCACGCGCAACATCACCACCATCGACAGCGCAACGAGCCCCATGCCGAGCAGCATTGTCGGGCCGACGCCCACGACCGTCTCAATCTCACGGTGAATGCCGAGCCGGACGATAATCCGATGCAAGGCGACGGGGATCACGATCGCCTTGAATATGAGCGCGATTGCGGCAGTGACATAGAGGTGCGGAGCGTCCTGGACAAAAGCTTGCCAGGCGACCGAGGCAGCCAGCACGAGCGCATGCAGCGCATAAATATTGAGGAGCGCATAGAGTCTGTCCTGATAAAGCTGCATAAAACTCACCAGCACCAGCGAGCCGGCAAGCAGATGGGCGACGTCGAAGGTCAGATTGCCGCGCATGGTCACAGGCTTCCTGAAACAAAAAGCAGCAAAGTAGCGAGGAGGCTGAGCATCAGCGCGGCGCCGAGGAAAGCCGGCACGCGGAAGACACGCATCTTGGCGATAGCGGTCTCGAAGACGGCCAGCAACACGCCGCAAGCAGCGAGCTTACCGAGATAAGAGACGACACCTGCAACAAGTGCCTGGACATCGGCGTCAGGCACGGCGATGCCCCAGGGCGTGAACAGGCAGGTGATCAGTGAGACATATAGTAAGAGCTTGATCTCTGACGATAGGTCAATGAGGGCAAGATGGCGGCCGGAATATTCCAGCACCATCGCTTCGTGCACCATGGTGAGCTCAAGATGCGTAGTCGGGTTGTCGATCGGAATACGGGCATTTTCGGCGATGGCCACCATGATCAGCGCGATCACCGCAAGACCGAGCGAGACGCGTAGACCTTCGGCGCCCGACGCCATGTAGGCGGCCATGGTCGAGAGCTGCGTGGCGCCGGCGATCAGCGCCAATGTGAACACGATCATCAGCATCGCCGGCTCGGCGAGCGAGGCGATCATCACCTCGCGGCTCGAACCGATCCCGCCGAAGGAGGTGCCGACATCAAGACCGGCGAGGGCCAAAAAGAAACGCGCACTGCCGAGCAGGGCAATGATCGCGATCAAGTCGGCCGACCAGGAGAACAGGAGTCCGCCACGAAATGTCGGAACCAATGACGCCGCAACCCAAGTGCCGGCGAACACGATATAGGGAATGACACGGAACAGCCAGGATGCGCTCTCTGCCAGCACGACCTCCTTGCGCATCAGCCGGACCAAGTCACGATAGGGCTGCAGCAGCGGCGGTCCGCGCCGGCGGAGCAAGCGCGCCTTCACTTTGCGCACGAAGCCTGTGAGCAGTGGCGACAGCAGCAGCACCAGCAGCATCTGCGCACCTTGAAACACGAGGTCGCGAACGAAGTTCATATCGCAAGAACCAGAAGCAGCAGCACCAGCGCTGCGAACACCAGCGTGAGATAGCGACGGATAGTGAGGAACTGCAGGATGTTGAGACGGTCTGTGGCAAAACCGACAAAGGTCGCGATTGGCGCATATAGCGAGTCCCAGATGAGGTCTCGTAACTCCACGGTCAGCCGCGCCGGCGCGGTCGCACCGGGCGGCGGCATCTCGGCGACCTCGCGCGCATGGAAGATGCTGGTGCCGTAAACACGCCGTATCGGTTGGGCGAAACTCGAGGCGGTGTATTGCGTCGCGGGGCTCGGATCAGGGTAGCCGCAATCCCATGCCGGCCCACGACGTATTCGGTCAGATGCCAGGCGATGGATGGCGAAGGCCGCGATAGAGCCGGACAGTGTGACAAAGACGAAGACGAGGAGCCCATTATAGGAGCTGCGACTCTCGACGACCGGCACGATGGTGAGCCAGGCAAGGCCGGACTGATGCGGCATGCCGGTGCCGACCAGCGCCTGCGAGACGGGCGCAAGCGCATCGATGAACAGGCCCGGCAGGATTCCCGCGATCAGACACAGCGCCGCCAGAAAGTACATGGCGGCGAGTGAATTTCCATCCGTCTCTTCGGCGTTTGCCGCCGCCGGCGTGCGTGCGCGGCCAAGAAAACTCATGCCGAAGGCTTTCACGAAGCAGGCGGCTGCCAGCGCCGCCGACAAAGCCAGCAGCGCGCCCACTGCGGGGACAAGGAATTTCAGGCCCCACGCTGGTAGCTGCGGGCTGAGCAGAATGGCCTGGAAGGTCAGCCATTCCGACACAAAGCCATTGAGTGGCGGCAGCGCCGAGATCGCAACGCAGCCAATCAGGAACACGAAAGCGGTCTGCGGCATGCGGTGGATCAAACCACCGAGATGCTCCATGTCGCGCTCACCGGTGGCATTGAGCACAGCGCCGGCGCCGAAGAACAATAGACTCTTGAATACGGAATGGTTGAGGACGTGGAACAGCGCCGCGGTGAGTGCGAGCGCCGCAGCAAATGCCATGCTGTGCGCCTTAAATGCGAGCGCGAGGCCGAGCCCAATGAAAATGATACCGATATTTTCGACCGTATGATAAGCGAGCAATCGCTTCAGGTCATGCTGCATGAGGGCATAGAGCACGCCCATCGTCGCGGTAACACCGCCAAGGGCCAATACCAAGATGCTCCACCACCAATCAGGTGGGCCTAACAAATCGAAGGCAATGCGCGCGAAGCCGTAGACCGCGACCTTGGTCATCACGCCGCTCATCAGCGCGGATACGTGGCTGGGCGCCGCCGGATGCGCAAGCGGCAACCAAGCGTGCAAGGGTACGATGCCTGCTTTCGAGCCTGCGCCAACGACCGTCAAGATCAGGACCAGTGCCGCCAGACCTGCGGAGGGATGCGCGGTCCGGATAGCCTCGAAGGCATAATGGCCATCGCTGCCGGCCAGGAGGCCGAAGGCCAGCAGCAGTGCCAGCGTGCCAAAGCTCGCCATCAGCAGATAGATATAGCCTGCACGGACGTTGTCGCTGTCCTTATGATGCGCGATCACCAGGGCCCACGATGTCAGCGACATGAATTCCCACGCCACCAAGAAACTGAAGGCGTCGTCGCTCGACACCACAAGATTCATTGCAGCAAGATAGGCAGGATAAAACGGTAGCACGCGCTGCGGCGTTTTTT
>Ga0187780_10000567_pt1 | contig 27782 bp, 23 predicted proteins | sample 1015_Q2_SP10_20__FD_132429 | JGI IMG/M metagenome (GOLD analysis project Ga0187780, IMG submission 132429) | Tropical peat soil microbial communities from peatlands in Department of Meta, Colombia - 1015_Q2_SP10_20_MG | ecosystem: Environmental > Terrestrial > Soil > Wetlands > Peat | place... | reverse complement strand
TCGGCGTCTTTCCATATCAATAGGAAGTTTTGGTACTCGGTCTTCGCCTCCGTCGCGTGGTGTGACATAGCATAAGCCCTACCTAGTCCCAAATGCGCGAGCGCACCGATGGGTTCATTCTGGACAAGTCCCGGATGATCGACAATCTTCCGAAACTCGGCGGCGGCCGCCGCGCCCTGCCTCGCTGCCAAGTAAGCTTCACCGCGAAGATACGCTGGGTAAAGAACGAAGGTTACTTGTTGTACGGTCTGACCCAATTCGTACGGCGTGCCCGCCAGTGCAGTTAGTGCCCTCACGGAATCGCCGGTGAGCAGCGCCGCGGCGGCACGCTCTGAGGGTAACAGGCTATATTTCAGAGCTGTGTCATCCGGGAAGCGCTTGCCCAGATCGTCGCTCAGCTGAGTACCGAGGGAATCGCCAGCCATCGCCAGAGCAATGACCGCGATCGCCACTACATCTCTTCCGGATGAGAGTGCTAGTGCGTTCCTGGCTTGGCTTTTGGCCAAAGCCGGATTGCCGACGAGCGCCTCCCGCACAGCAGCTTCGGCTTCATACTCCGCCGTAGTTTCTTTCTCGCCGGATCGCGAGGCGGAGTCCGCAGCGCTCCGCGTCAGCTCCCTTGCTTTCACGAATTGTCCGCCGTAAGCAGCCGTGTCGGATTCATAGTAGAAAATGAGGTCATCGAACCCAGCCTTGCCAACTACCTGCGCTGCCTCCCGCTCCATTCCGGCCGTATCGTGCTTGAGAAACTCAACCTGATAGAGGCAGGCGTGGAGGAACGGACCATCGAGATTGTGACTCTGGGCCTCCCGTGCGGTGGCCTCGGCTTCCTGCAGGCGGTTGCTGTGCGTGTATTCCATCATTACGTTCGTGAGCTGTTGTAAGTTGCCGGGAGCTGATTCCAAAGCTTTCTGAGTGGAGGCCAGAGCTCTGTCGTAATCGCCAAGGTAGCCGTAAGAAACACCCAAGTTCGCCAGGGTCGCCCACGCGCGCGGATAGATCTGCCTTTCCAGCAAGTATGAATTGCGCGCCGCTTCGAAGTTTCGCTCGACCACCGCATAGTAGATACCCTCGATGCCCAGTTTCTCCCGCTGGCTCACACGGTCGCGCAGTTGGTAAGCCTTGTGCACGTTCTCGGCCGCCTGATCGGTCTCGTCCAGGTTGAAGTAGTCAACTCCCAGCCCCAGATAGGCCATCGCGAAATTCGGATCCAGACTGATGGCGCGTTTGTACAAGGGCACGGATTCAACGGCGCGGTTGGCCGACAGGGCCTGATGAGCAAGATCGTAAGCCCGCAGCGCTTCCAGGGACGGCGTGGTCACCTCCTCGGGTCGCACGTCATATTTCTCAACCGAGGCCAGGGACTCGCCTAGTTTGCTGCGGGTCTCGGATGCGATCTTGCCCAAAGCGGCGAGAACATGATTCTTGTCGCTGGCCTCGGCCGCAGTGCTGGCTAGCAACTCACCGGTTGAGCAGTTGACCGCTTTCAGGGTGAGTAGATATCGCACGCCGATCTGTGCAATGGTTCCGTCCAGGACCGCTGCGCTCTGCGTGCGTTGGCATACCTCCCGTCCCAACTCGGCTTTAAGTGGCGCGTCTTTGGGCCGTCCCATCAGCGAAAGCGTGTGTGCCACGCCCGAGTCTGAGAGCAGGTTCAAGAACGGCGACTGCGCCAACTGCGCAGAGAGCCCTTGGCGCAACGTCCCGTCGAAAACCGGATCCCCGGTTTTGTTGTCGAAATCGGCGAGAACGACGGTGTCTTTCTCGGTCAGCTTCGGTTTTCGCTGCGATCGCCAGAACAGTCCGGCAGCAACCAGAGTGGCCACGACCAAAGCCCCGGCTGCCAGCCAAAATCGCTGGTCTTTCTTTCTGTCCCGCTCAATGACCACTCTTGCCAGCGACCGCCTAGCGACCACAATCTGCTCTTCTTGTTCTTCTTGTTTCTCTTCTTCCTCAACCGCAACTGCCCGCACCGTCTGCGCGAAGCGATAACCTCGTCCGGGCACAGTCACGATGTAGCGTCTTTCCTCCACTGCGTCGCCCAGAGTCTTGCGCAGGACAAAAATGTGCTGCGAAAGATTGGACTCTTCGACGAATGTGTCCGGCCACACGGTTTTCATCAGGTCGTCTTTCAAAACCACCTTGTGCGAGTTTTCGACCAGCACCAGCAGGATGTCGAAGGCCTTGGGTTGCAGCGGCACGGGCTGATTTTGGCGCAGCAGTCGGCGCTGATGAGGGTCAACCCGGAAGGGGCCGAATTCGTAGAAGCGCCTTGCGTTGTTCAGCATAGCCAGTCTTGAGAATCTTTGAGATTTCTTGATGGCTTTCTTAAAGACTTCTGAAGGCCACCTGAGCCAGCATCCACGCCGTTCAAGTGACAAAGGCCAACGGACCGCGCAAACGTGGCAAGCAATCTATCACGATTTCGGCGATGGGCAAAGACGCTGGTGCAGAGGGTTTCAGCTCCTGGAAGACTGGAAGTCACCGTACAAACCGACCAGCTCTTTATTATCCGCCGGCGATCGACGCACGGCTGGTGCCAGGAATGTGGCCGGGAAGTGGGGACGATCAACCTGGAAGAGGCCGAAAAACTTTCCGGAAGGACCCAGCCAGCACTACGGGGCGATGGCAAATCAGTGGATTGGCACGTTTGCGTGGGAGAGAACGGGGAACCCTTTGCCTGTCTGGAGTCGCTTTTGAGGTCTCTGGCAAAAGATGCAAAAGCGCGAGGAACAATTTCAGGCCGAGGCAGTTTGTGAAGCGAATTCAGGTTGTACCGGTCGTGATTGCAAAGTGCAGAACGGAGGAACCAAAGTCATGTTTCGAATCAAGCCGGTGCTGTTCGTCTGCGCGGCACTGTTTGTCGTTTACGTGCCATTGGCATCCGCTACGGTCACTTACCAGGTAGGGGGCTGCCTGGGATCGTCTGTCACCAACTTCACGACCATATCGGCGGCACTAGGAGATATACACCTGCCGAACGTGGTCAAGGTCTGCGCCGGAACCTACCCCGAGCAGCTTTTCATACGCAATTCCGTGACCCTGGAAGGGGTCTCCAACGGGAACGCGGCACAGGTTGTCATCACCGCGCCGCCCGGCGGTCTGGCAGAGTGCGGAGGGAATGTGAATATCGTCATGCAGGTGTGCGTCATCAATGCCGGCACCGTCAACATCACCAATGTCATTGTCGATGGCGACGGGATAATCGGCAGCGGAGTCTATGGAATCTACTATGCAGACACCTCCGGCACGCTGGATCACGTCGAGACTCGATTTCAGAGAGGGGCCGGCGGGGTGGGAATTGATTTGGCGGAATCCGCTAACACCGTAACCGTTGAGAACAGCAACGTACACAGTTTTAACCTCTACGGGATTCTGGCAACCGACGAGAGCAATTCCGGCGCCGAGATGACGGTGAAAATCGAAGCGAATACGATCGCGCCAGACCCAACTGCAATTGGCGGCATCCTCACCGGGGGCGGAGCGTCTGTGACTATAAGCGACAACATCGTCCTGGGACCGACCAAGCCCGTCAGTACCAACTTCTGCGCCGGCGAGGGTGGTTGTTTCGGCATCGCGGTGGCAGTGCCATCTGCCGGCTCCATCTCGGGGAACACGGTGGTGGACGTTGGCAGCTATGCCGCTGGGATCCAACTGCTGGCCTGCCTCTGCGCTGCATCGACAACGTTTTCGGTGACCTCCAACACAATCTTTGATGCCGGCGGGAATGCTATTCAGCTCAGCACAAACAACGGACCACCCCCGCCGCTGAAGATCGAAGGCAACATCATCTCGCAAGCACTGAACGGCATCGATTTCGGGTGCACGATCGACAACAACGTAAGCTCGAACACGATTTCCGCCATTCACAGCTTCGCACTGGCCGACGTCCCGCCGGGGGTAACTACGAGCAATAAATATTACGACGTGCACGCCCTCAGCAGTGGTTGCTGATGTCAGCGGAACTGGAGAACTGCCAACGAGTAAACGGACTGATTTCAGAAATCCGGCGGCCGGGCCGGGGAGGGCCTGGTTGCTGAGTTGCTGTTGAACCTGCAAGAAAAGGAGAAAGTCATGAAGAAGCTGGGAACGTTTCAGAAACTGGTTGCCCTGTTCGTCGCTGGGGCAATCTTGAGCCTTGGCTATGTAGTCAAATCGAAGGCCTTCACCCTGGTCGACCTAATTGTTCCGGCTGTACAGCTGGGTCCGTCGCAGGAACTGCAGGTCATCGTATCGAATATCACTGACGAGGCGCTCGACAGCGTAACCGTAAACATTGTCAATGCCGGTGGCACAGTGGTCATGACAAAGACGTTCAGCCTGGCGGCAAATCAGACTATTCCCATCGTATTCCAGAATGGGGCCACAGCTGCCAGCTACAGCGCGAACGTTACCGGAGGCGCTAGCACCATTGTTGCTGATGTCGCCGTTCTAGGTTCCAATGGCGAAGTCGACGCCGCTTTGCCCTATATAACGCCGGGCACAAGCCTGTACACTCCCGCTCTGCAATTCTTAGGAGGGCAAACGGGAGCGGTTACCATCACAAACCCAGGCAGCACCGCGACTCAATACGAATTGGTCGTCATTGCACGCGCTGGCACTACCGCGTTTACGAGATCAGGAGGGATAAGTGCGGGCCAGACCTTGACCTTCACCTTCACGCATGGAGCTGCTTATTCGCCCACCGATTTGCGTGCTGTGGTGACGACCACGGGGGGCGCAGTCGTCTCCGACATCATGGCGTTTGATATGACCACTAACACTGTCATCGCCATCTTGCCGGCGGTCCAGTAACCCCTCGGTATGGCCGTCGCCAAAGTGGACGGCCCCGTTTGCTGCCCATGGGTACGGCCCGCGATCGTCGGCAACGTTCGCGACGGTCTTCGGGCTGCGGCCGTTCCGGGGCGGATTGCGCGAGGTTATCCAATGAGTGCTCAATACCAAGTCCTGCCGGGCAGGTTTACTGCGGTCCGCTCAGAACGCGTTGCCGCCGAGTGTGTGAGTCCAGTCCGCCTGGCCCTGTGGTTTGCTACCCCTGCTTTCACGGGTGCAATCATCATGGCGCAGGAACTCGTGGCCTTTCGCCTATATGCTCCCTACTTCGGGTACTCGATCTACGTATGGGGCAGCATGATCTCGGTCGTGATGGCCGCGCTTGCCGTGGGCTACGCGCTCGGCGGCTGGATCGCCGATCGCAGCCGAACCGACCTTGCTCTTTATTGCACGATTCTCGGCAGTGCGCTGTATCAGCTTGGCATTCTCTTCACGGTGCATTCTCTGCTCCGCTCCTCTGTGAGGCTGGGAGACCTCACCGGAACCACACTCGCCAGCCTCGTCGTCTTCGCGCCGCCAATGACAGCCATGGCAACCGCTTGCCCTTTTCTGATTCGTTTGCTGGCACAAGCGGGACGGATCGGATCGGTAGCCGGCAGGATTTATGCGGTTTCCACAATCGGCAGCATCGCAGGAATACTCAGCACCAGTTTTTTCCTCGTGCCGCATCTGGGGACGCAGAAAACATTAGAGGTCATCTGTCTCCTGTCCGCAGTGACGGCCGTCGCAGGACTGGCGCTGCAGCTTCGTGCCGCATTGCTGACACTCGGGTTAATCGCTGCAATTCTGCCGTTTGTGCCATCGAGGGTCTGGCCTCGGAGCACCGTCTGGGCATCGGAGTCAGCCTATAACCTGGTGCGCGTGGTTCGCAGGGGGAAGTGGCTGATCCTTGACCTGAACGACGAACGAAGCGTACACACCATACGCGGTGACCCTGGCGGATGGACGGGGCACTACTACGACGACTTCGCTCTTGGACCACTGCTGGCGCCGGCAGAACGGTTGCTGGTGCTGGGGCTCGGCGGCGGCGGCTCCATCGCGTCTACCAGGGTCACGGCACCCGAGGTCGAGGTTGATGCGGTCGAGATTGACCCTGCGGTGGTCGAAGCGGCCGTTCGCTTTTTCGGAATGAACCCTCAGGACGGCAAACTTCACATCCATGTTGCGGACGCCCGCCCCTGGCTCGCGAGAAGTCAAAGCGTCTACGATCTGGTACATGTGGACCTCTACCAGGGTGGGCCTTATATTCCGTTTTACCTCGTCACCCGCGAGTTCTTCCGGGCGGTGCGAGAGCATATGTCCCCAGATGGCTTGTTGATGATGAACTTGTTTGACGCGAGCCGCAGGCAGGAGTTATTGATTTCGACCGTCGCCACTTTACGGCAGGTATTTCCATCCGTGCTGGTCCTCCCGGTTGATAACGGAAACTTCATGCTTCTGGCCTTTCCGCAGGAAACAACGGCGGCTTCAATTCATGAACGGCTTGAGAATTTCCAGGGTGATCCCGCAGCCAAACGCCTTGCGCGACGTGCCGAGACGCTGATTAACGACCTCAAGGTACCGGCTGGGACCTCTGTGTTCACGGATGACCACGCGCCGGTTGAGGAGATCACACGGCGCATGCTGAACACAAATCAGTGAAAGATTGTCACCTCTCGGCAATCTACTGCCTTCAGCCCCAACACATAATGGCCGCCAGGACTGCTGATTGACCCGCCAATGTAAGCTTTGCTATCTGCGCGCTGGCAAACTTCCCGTACAATTTCGGGCGTGAGCCTTATTACCATCAACCCGCCTTTTCCATCGCGATCGCACGAGGGAAGAGGATGTTGTTTTCGAGATGAATATGCAGGTGCAAATCGGCTTCAAACGCCGCTAGAGCTCTAAAGAGTGTCTCGTAGCTCAGGCATGCGTCGGCTGGTGGCATATAGTCGTTGCTGACCTTGCGCATCTCACGTAATTGCTTACCGGCAGAATCGTGTTCGTGCTCCATCATGGTGATCGGATTCTGGGCGCTCCCGAATGGCGGGGGTAGAACGGTCTCCTTCTGGATGAAGGCCTCCTCCACTCTCTCAATATAAGGAAAGAGAACCATCTCCTCTTTCATCATGTGCACGGTGAGTTCCTGCGCCAAAGCAGCGAAGATCGCGCGAAGATGCAACAGTTCGGGATGCTTTTCCTCATGCTGGGAGCAAACCTTGGCAAACAACGGCACTAGCCGGGCGATCTCTTCACGCGTGTACCTGTGATGCGTGCCCTGAATGTGCGAGATGAGATCAGCCAGCGGCTCATTCTGCCAGTCACGGGCGTCTTTCGCAGGTTGTTCGCACTGTCCTGCCATCTTCAGCGAATTCAGAACCTTGCCCATTGGCAGGTTGGCCGCGCGGCATGCTTCGTCGAGAGATCTGTTGCCACCGCAGCAATAGTCAATTCCCAGCTTTTCAAAGATCCTTGCGACATCCGGATTTTCCAAGACCAATTCCTTCACCGTTCTCTCGGTGGTTGTTCTCATGGTGTCCTCCTGCGATCGCAATTCGCGAATCTTCGCGGGCGGTCGATGTTCAGGAGGTTAGCTAAAAGGTGCAGTGGTGCCGATGACTTTTGTCACGCGAGCGCGATGGCAGTGGTGACAGAAAGGCAATTCTTATTGAGCCTGCACCGCGGAGAAAGCTTAAAAACAACCCCCGACCGGATTTTAGTCAGCACCTTCGATTTCGGTTTCCAGGGCATTGAGATCGCAGATAGTGATATTGCGGCCGTCGATCTTGATTTTTCCCTGCGCTTGTAGCCAGGAAAGGTTACGCGAAACGAGTTCGCGCACCGTGCCAATCTGTGCTGCCAGTTCCTGATTACTCGCAGGCAGTGTGATTTGCACTCCCCCGTCCACGCGCTTGCCTTCCTTTTGAGCGAGACGAAGCAGAAATGACGCAAGCCGATGACGCACGGTGGTGAATGACAGTTCTTCGATAATCCCCACCAACTTTCGCAGGCGCGCGCCAACCGTGCGCAGCACCTTGAGGGCAACCTGGGGATGAGCCAGGCAAAGGGACCGGAAGTCTTCCTTGCTGACAAACAGGAGCGTCGCATCCTCGATGGCGGTTACCGAAGCCGGATAGTTTCCCCCGTCGAAAACGGGAAGCTCAGCGACCGAACTGCCTGGGCCATCGATGCTGAGCACCTGTTCTCGTCCGCCGGAAGAGCTTTTGAAAATGCGCACGTGACCGGACTCAACAACATAGAGTCCAGCGCATGCCTGGCCCTCGCTGAATACGATTTCGCCCGCGGAAAAATGCCTGGGTAAGGCGCGTTGAACCAGAAAGGCAAGTTCAGATTCCGTGAGCCCAGAGAAGATGGGAACGCTCGCCAGCGTTTGACCGTGGTTGATGCCGGTTCCCGCCACACTGGCTATTCTAACGGACGATAGTCGCTCGCGTTTCCATTGATTTAGTTCGTTGATCCGTTTACCTCAGCTGCGCGTACCAACGATAGGTGCAACCCACGGGGAGGACGATGGCGTGATCGCTTAGCGAGCTGGCCCGGCGTGAAACAAGTCCGGATTGACCGGACCGCTAACCTCGAGGACGCCGACCAGGCCACGGGCGACGCGAATCAATGCGTGGTCTACCAAGCGAAATGTGCCTGGAACGAGCGGCTTTAGTTCAAGGACCGTGGCTCCTCCCGGCGGCACGACTGACGTCTGCACGTTGGTGAGCGGCGGGGAGGTGAAGGAACCCTCGGGATAGACGCGGTCTATGATTTCGCCGATGATGTGCGGCGACGAAATAATGTTCGGCCCGCCCACGCCGAAGAAAATGCGCACGGTTTCTCCTACCCTGGCATGCATGGCGTGGTCGCCACTGGCTCCGTTGACGAAACCGTTAAAGACAAAGTATTCCGGCTTTTCACTGAAAAGTTTAGGCAGGCTCATTTTTTGATGGCCCTCGGTGCCCATGTCCTCAACGGTGTAGATTTCGCCCTGCATGACGTAGAACTCCCGATCTACGCGAGGTAGCCCGCCGGGCGGTTCAACGACGATCAGGCCATACATTCCGTTGGCGATGTGCTGCGGTGCCAAATCGGTACCGCAGTGATAAACGTAGACCCCGGGCAGCATTGCTTCGAAGGTAAAGGTACGGGTTTCTCCCTGTTTGGCTTCGCTGACGCCCATTCCGCCTCCGGGACCAAGCACCGCGTGTAGGTCAATGGAGTGGGGCACAAGATGGCCTTCGTTCTTGAGGGTGACTTCGACGGTGTCGCCTTGGCGCACGCGGATCATCGGGCCCGGGACCTTGCCATTGAAGGTCCAATACTGGTAGGTGGTCTTCATAGCGGGATCGAGTTTGCCTTCGAGTTCCTGAGCGGTGAGCGCGACCTTCACCACCTGGGGCGGCCGATCGTCGACTGGAGGCGCGCCGTCGGCCGGATTGCGCGAGATGTCCACGGCATCAATGATTTCGCCCTGATCCGGCGTATGAAAATCCTGGGGAACGGGAAGGACTGTGTCGGCTTGCTGCTGCACCTGGTCACCGGAAGACATATCCATGGCGGGGGAATTCTGCGCACGAAGAGAAAGACACGCGGCTGCGAACAGAGTGATCACCATGCAGACGGGATAAGAAAACGATCCTAGCCGCCGGTAGCCCATGATCAACCTCCTTGTGGTCTTAGCTGCACTTCAGCCTTTCCCCAGGCCACTTTTGTTTCGGAGGATAGAAGAGGAGCAAAGCGGTGCCGATGACTTTTGTCACGGGTGCGGGAATCGCGTGATCCGCCTGCTTCCCGAACCTAATTGGTGGTAAATCGCCATTTCACTCAAAATGGCCGGAGACGGTTTTGAGCCCGATTCACGTCTCCGTTGGGACGGCTGTAGTGATAAAAACGTGATAGTTCTATGTTCAGAACGCGTTCATCCGGATCAGAACGGATCAACTGGCCGATTTGGAAACCGCTGAAGAATCAGTTAGAGTAACGAATTTTTATAACGGGTCAGAACACTCCAGCTGATCTTCAAAACCGCGAGACTGGCCCGCCAATCAGTACGATAAGTTCTAAGTCGAGCCCAATTTCCGGTCGGTCGGCTGCACGGAGACTGGCCAAAAACGGGCTTCAGGTCCCCGAGGCGACTTCTGGCGGCCTTGTCTTGCGTGCGATTGGCGTATCCCGAAAGTCCTATCATCCTTTTCGATGTACAATCGTCCAACGTTTTCGTGGGGTCGTCTGCGCAATATGAGTGCTACTTTACCCGTGCCAGACCGCGACGCTAACCGCCGTTCAGGCACTCGAACAGCTATTGTTTTTTCCGGCGACCAGCCCGTACGCCATTCCGCCCTGGTTCGCATCACCCACTGGCTCATGACGCTAGCCTTCCTGGCTTTGCTGCTCACCGGGGCAGAGATCATCCTTTCGCATCCGCGTTTTTATTGGGAAGAAACCGGCAACGTCAACATGCGTCCGTGGCTGAATCTGCACTTGCCATCTTCGCGAGGCACGGTTCCGACCGGCTACGGATACGTGCTGCCCGATCAGAATGGTTGGAGCCGCTATCTTCATTTCGAGGCGGCCTGGCTGCTAGTCGCGACCGGATTGCTCTATGTGATCTGGGGTGTCTTTCGCGGACACTTTCGGCGCAACGTGTTCCCGGCTCGCTCTGACCTCTCAATGAAGAAACTCGGCAGCTCGCTTGTCAGCCACTTGCGTTTTGAACGGCCCCTTGCGGAAGAAGCCTGGTCTTATAACATGCTGCAGCGCGTGACATATCTAATCGTGATCTTCGTGCTGTTTCCGCTGATGATCTGGACGGGACTCGCAATGTCGTTCGGATTTGACGCGGCATTCCCGGCGGCAGTTACGTTGTTGGGCGGCCATCAAACCGCGCGTTCGCTGCACTTCCTGGCTACGGTTTTGCTCGTGTTGTTCCTGCTGGTCCACATATTCATGATTATTTTTGCGGGATTCCTCACTCGAATGCGCGCCATGATCACGGGTAGAGTCGTCTCGCCGAAGGAGTGACGGTATGAGCGAAATCACTCGACGCACATTGATCACCACCGGAATAGCTGCTGCTGCCGGCGTTTCTGGAATTGCGTTTGCTGCCAAACTTGCCCAGCGCCATGGGCTCATTGCTCCGGATGCCGGCGTGCGCTTCGGCGCAGGCGAAGCTCTGACCTACGCGGCGCAGCGAATTTTGGGTAGCCATGCGATGGCCCGCGAATTTTCGCGTAACCAGATTTCGAACAATCCGTTCGCCAATGAAGTCGATCCCTTGGGCGATGAATTCAAGCGGTTGGAGGCCGGTGGTTTTGCCGAGTGGCACCTGACGGTGGACGGCATGGCCGCGCATCCGGCGAAATTTTCTCTCGCCGAGATCAGGAGCTTCCCTACCAGGTCGCAGATAACAATGATTGGCTGCGAGGAGGGTTGGACGTATATCGCGGAATGGACGGGAGTACCGCTGTCTTACATCCTCGATCGCGTGGGCGCGCTGCCGCAGGCGCGATACGTTGTTTACCGTTCGTTCCAACACGGTTGGTGGGAAAGCATCGATATGACGGATGCGCTGCATCCGCAAACGCTCGTGGCCACCGGCATGAATGGTGCCCAGCTTCCTGTTCCCTTCGGCGGCCCGCTGCGCCTGCGCGTCGCGCGACAGCTCGGATATAAGAACATCAAGTATCTCAATCAGCTGACTCTTACGGATAACCCGAAGCCGTTCGGTAAAGGGGGGACCGGCGGCTCCGCTTCGGACGCCGGATATGCCTGGTACGCAGGCATTTAATGTTGTACGGTGCGAACTTGCACTAAACTTGCAATGACTCGAACTGAGATCGGACCGTAAGCTGTAGAAAAACCTGGTAGGCGCGGCAGGAATCGAACCTGCAACCCTCGGATTAGAAATCCGATGCTCTATCCGTTTGAGCTACGCGCCCGAGTACTAATTCGATTGTAATGTGGCCACGGTCTGCGTCAACCTCAGCATCCACGCTAAGGCGCTGGCCGGCGGTGAACCCGCTACGCCGGTTCAATCTCAATCTTTTTCGCCCCCGTGTCCAGTTTGATGATTCGAAAACTGCGAACCTGTCCGGCTTGGACCTGCTCCGGATGCGAAGATTCGGTACGCGCACCACCGCCCTTCCAACGCGCCTGGAGCATCGAACTCAGCGACGCCAAATCCGGCGCTGGAACTGGATGCTTGCCACCCTCGTTTTCCGGCTTGAATCGTTTCGGCGAAATTACGCACGACGCGTAAATCCCTTCGCCCAACTCCACCTGTGCCGATCCGCCGGAAACGTCTATGACCCGTCCGCTTACCACATCGCCCGGCTTGTGCTCAGACAGGTACTCATCGATGCTCGTCGGTGCCAACTGCTTTATGCCGAGTTTCAGTCTGCGTTTCTCAATATCAACTTCCAGCACCTGCGCTCTCACGATCTGGCCGAGCTTGAAAACATCCTGCGGATGATTGATGTGTTTCTCCGCACTAATATCGCTGACATGAATCAAACCGTCCACGCCTTCGACCACCTGCACGAATGCTCCAAACTTGGCGATGCTGACGATCGGGCCTTCGACGACCGAACCCACGGGGAACTTTCGCGAAACGTCAGCCCACGGATCACCGAGCGCCTGTTTTAATCCCAGCGACATGCGCCGCTCGCCAGCATTGATGCCGAGGATCACCGCTTCTACATTGTCGCCAGCCTTGAGCAAATCGCTTGGCTTCCTCACTTTCTTTACCCACGACATTTCGGAAACATGAATGAGACCTTCAACTCCGGGCTCGAGTTCAGCAAAGGCGCCGAAGTCAGTCACCCGAGTTACCGACCCCCGCACTCGCTCGCCAATTTTGTACTTGCCCTCGACCGAGTCCCACGGATGCGGCTGCAGTTGCTTCATGCCTACAGCGATACGGCGCTTGTCCGGGTCAACGCTGAGAACCTTGACTTCGATCTCTTGGCCCAACGCGAGCGCATCGGCAGGCGAATTGACGCGACTCCAGGAGATATCGCCGACATGCAACAACGCGTCCACTCCACCTATATCGATGAAGGCGCCGTAATCGGTCAGGTTGCGCACCGTGCCCGTCACGATCTCTCCTTCCTTTAGTTCGGCGTAGCGCCGGGCCTTCTCTGCCAGGGTTTCTTCCTCCAACACAATTCGACGATCAACAACGACATCTTCATCCGCCGCATCGAGCTTGGTAATGCGGCACCGGATCTCCTGCTCGACCAGCTTTTCCAACTCGGCGGCATCGCGCGCGCCGGTGCGTGAGGCTGGCATAAATGCGCGCACCCCGACGTCCACGCTTAGCCCACCCTTTACGACGCCCGTTACGGTTCCGACAATCGTCGACTTCTGCGCGAACGCCCGCTCCAACGCTGCCCAGTCCTTTGGCCGAGCAGCCTTGCTGCGCGTCAGCTGGTAATATCCCTGGGGATCGCGCCCCTTGATCGTGACCTGCAGCCTGTCACCCGGTTTTACTGTCTCACGATCTTTCTCTAACTCTGAAAGTGGCAGGACGCCTTCTGTTTTGAATCCGATGTCGAGCACGACGGAGTCAGTCAAAACCGAAACGACCGTTCCCTGGCGGGTGCCTTCTGCACGTTCGGTGACGCGGTTGCGCTCGAATTGAGAAAGGATGTCACCGAAATTCTCATTTACATCGGTATTATCTGCAGATTCTTGCAACTTGGGGTTGGGCATTCTGAGTAACGACCTAATTAAGGATTGATGTTCCAAGAATACCATCGGGAGAGATGACCGCAGTGGCTGCCCCCGGGGCAAAATGCGTGTTTTTTCTCGCTTTTGACCTTGTGGCGATCCCAGGATCGCGCTAAACTTTGCGCCCTCATGTTCGAGGCTCCCAGGCACTCGGGTGAAATGGCAGGTCGGATCGCGCTGGTTTTCCTTCTTGTTTTGGCAGCAAACGCAGATGAACTGCCGGACACTCCATCCAGGGTCGCAGACAAACCGTTCATGACGTTGTTGTCGATAGAGGCTGCAGCCAAGTCAGCGGATTTCGCAGAAACCGCGGCACGTCTTGGAAAGCATCATTGGGTGCCGTGCATTCCTGCGTACGCCTGCATTCACCACGGTTACCTCTACACGGTGCAGGAAGACGATCCCTGGTTTGGCAAGAATCCAAGCACTGCGCGAATGATCGGGGAGAATATTGGCTTCTTCGGAGCCGAAAGTCTCGTCGCCTATGAAATGAAAAAGCCCCATGAGTGGTTGCCCGGGGACAGGGTCATCCGAAAATTGTGGTGGATCCCCCTCGCTTATCAAATCCAGGCACACGCCCGTTTCGCCTATCGCGATTCGCAGTTTTAAAGCAATCGTGTCGGCCACCCCTCGGCAGCCAAAACGCTTTAAGAGGCCGCTCCATGTGGGTTTTTTTCTCTTTTTCCAGATATTCGCCGCGCTTACCAGTGAGGGCCGATCAACAGGTCCCGGCAAACCATTCAAGGAGAAGTTATGAAAAACAAAAGCATGAAGTAATCTGACGCCGGGAATTGCAGAGTTCCCGGTGCCCGTCATTTTGAGTTACGACACGCCCCGCGACTGAGATACTCGCGTTACACCGGTGGCTTTTGTATTGGTGAGATGTTCAGAGAGTAGTGCATCGACAAAAAATTTTGTGGCCCAGTTAATGATCATGAATGGAGCATAGTCGGCCCATACGGGCCACGAGCCTGCCAGTCCACCGCGAATCGCAGGGTCAGAACTCGTGATGTCATGCCGGCGCATCAGATATTTGTTAGCCTTGTGGGCCGCTTCGCGGTATTCCTCCTTACCGGTTAGTTCAAAAAGTCTGGACCACACAATTGACGTTTGCGCAGTTCCCGTCAGACAGCTCCATCCGACAGTTCCCTTCATCGAACTGTCGAACCTGCCCGGCAGAAAACCCTCGCGGTCGATCGACTTGAGCAATTGATCGGCTGTGCGTTTCGCGGAGTCTACGAAGTCTTGCCGGGCGCAGAGTTCCCCTATCCCCAATAACCCTTGCATCGTATAAGCAATCGTGTGCAGAAGGGGCTTGAGCGGGTCGGACAGGCAACAGTTCGCAAACCATCCGTTTGGGGCTTGTTGAGCGATTGTGTATTCGGCATTGCGGATCGCCGCCCGTACCGCTTCCTCGTTGCCGGTGACCTGACCCATTTTCGCCAGACCCCACGCCGCCTTGACGTTGTACGTGGTGGCCCCTTTGTTGGCATAATCTGAATTGCCTCGGACCCAATGCCCATTGGGTTCCTGAATCGACATGAGCCACGCGCTCGCGCGTTCTCCCGCCGCGGCAAATCGCGGGTCGCCGGTCGCTTCATAAAGCGAGGCCCAGCCGAGCAGGACTTGACCTGTGTTGAAAACGGCTGGAGTAGGATTCTTGTTGACTCGTCCTCCCATGACAGCGCCACAGTCCATCTGCACAGCAACTTCCCACAGCCCCATCTCGATGGCGCGATCTAAGTACTCGGAGTCGCCGTGAATCTCCGCCAGCTCAACGAATGTGCAGATGATGTAGCCGGTTGTCTCTGGATAGCTTGCCTGAAATCCCTCGCCGAAGCGCGTGCCGTATGAGACCCCGCGATCCTCTCCGAAGTCTTGCCCCCGCTTCAACCATGCAATCGCCTCATGTAAGTGAGTGTCGATATCAACATTGTTGTGGAGACCCGTGTAGCGACTGGACAACGTTGCCCGCTCCCATCCGTGAACTACTGAACGGACGCAAGCTCCGGCAACCGATCTTCCCAGCGAGACCAGCTTCATTGTTGATACCTTCAACTGCGGCTAGCCCATCATCCGAAACGCTTATAAGGGCAGACCTAGTTCATCCGAGAGCCTGCCACGGACTCCACGTTGTACTGCGCGGTGCCGGCGAAGCTATTTACCAACAGGTCGGTTAATTGCAAAATCTCCCGATAGCAGTTCCGAATTTCTTCAATCCCCCCGGTGTAAGGATCCTTTACCTCTACAGTTTTCCTTGAATTGACCGGCGCTACTTCGCCCAGAAGAAATATCTTCTTGTGCGCCGAGGGATGCTCGCTGACCAGCATGGCTTCGATGAGATAGTCCATGACGAAAATTGCGTCAGCATTCTCCACGAGTTCCCGGGTCACAGTTGCCGGCCGGTGGGTTTCCAAATCGATCCCAAACTCCTCGGCGACTATGATCGCCCTGCGATCCGCTTTCGCCTCCACCAGTTTTTTCATCCCGGCGGATTTAACTTGAATAGACTGGCCCGGTTGCTGCTCCAGCTGATGACTCAAAAGGGCGGCTGCCATAGGACTGCGAATAATATTGCCGTAGCACACGAACAATACCGATTGCGCACGCGACAGAGTTTCGTTTAACGGCTCCCGCCTCGATTTGAGTGCCCGGCCGATCCTCAGCTTCAATGATTGTCTGCCAACTCGCGGACCTAAAGCGCGCCATGCCGAAAACCGGTCGAGAAATTTATCGCCAAACAATCGCCCAAGCACTCCCTTGGCTGCGTGCCCGGAAATTACCCTCGTCGTACCTGCAATCTCCATTACGGCCGGCCAGGGATCACTCCATCTAAAGACCATCCCCCGGACTGACGGGCGAAAGTTGTACAGGAATTGTGCGGTTTCGCGCAGGAGGGCCTTCGTCCCCAGCTGATTTCGCATTTGCCGCAATCGTCGCATGCGAGACAAGTCACCGGCTAACCATCGGACGCGAATGCCCGTGCGATAGCTGTCCGGCACTTTGGGCGTTTCTCCGTGTGCGAGCTGCCACTCATACATCGGGAAGTTCAAGCCTGCATACAAGGAGAGCGATATTGACCCCCAGTAACGGCCGTTAACCTCCATCAGCACAGTGCGTCCGGTGCTCAGGTCGTTTCTGAATTCGACCATGGCTATCCCTTCGAGACCCAGTTGCCGCAGCAGAGAAATGGCCCATGCCCTCAATTGGGGATCCACTGGCTCAGCAATGGCCACGACGCTTACACCAGTTGCTGATTCCTTTATCCGGCGGTGCTGGAACACGGCTAAAGGGTCCCCAGCGTGCATCAGGACCTCGACCCCGACGCCGTCGCCGTAACAATATTCCTGAAAGAGACAGCGGGCAGCCACATCAGGTTCCTGGTCGACCAAGGTTGCCAGTTCTTCCCTCGTACCGAAATGGCGGATCTTGAATCCTCGCCCGTTGCTGCCTTTGGATCGACTCTTCCCGATCACTGGAAAGCGAAGCGTATCTCGCAGGGCGTCAAAGTGCTCACGATCCGGAATGAGGAACGTGGAGGGCACGGGCACGCCGCATTTGTTGGCAGCCGCAAGCGTTTTTTCTTTCTGCAAAACACGATCGATCACAACTGGAGAAGGGCAGCACAAATGTGCTTCCATCCGCAATTCATCGTGGTAAAGCGCAATCGCAGCAAGTGCGGTGTCGCTCGCCGGCATCACGGTGTCAATGTTGTTGGTTCTGATCAAATCCACAAGCGCAGGCCCAAACTCTCCACTTGCGACTCGGGGCAATCGGGCAAATCGAGTTACGGCTTTGGACCTTAACGTCGCTTCCTCAGGCATTAAAGCGGCAACCACGACGGGAATGCCGTTACGCGCAAGCGAGCGCGCGATTGTGAGAGAGATGCGCGGTTCCGACCCAAGTACCAGAGTTGCCTTCATCAGTGCAAACCTTGTGTATGCGAAGCCGACTCATCGTTTGCAGATGAGGTTGTCTGGACGGCATTTGCATCTGGGCCGACGTGACTTGTGGCGGCTGAACGTTGCTTAAGGAACCGCACCAGTCGCCCGACGTAAGTGCGGACTCCATGTCCAACAAAAGCCTCTACCGCTTGCAGCTGGATCGCTCGAGTCCCGAAACCGAGTTTAAACCTGGCCAGCCCTGAATCGGGTTCGTAGCTTCCGCCGAGATTATAGACTGCGAGCCCTTGTTCCTGAAACAGTCTGGCACAGCTGTGTTGCAGGAAATGGCTCGCGCCGGTTTCCATCCCCTCGGGGCTTGTTCCGGTTGATTGCAGGTAGGCCCCGCGTTCTGCACGCAGCACGGCTAGCGACGACTGGACCCGGTCGTTGCCAATCGCTTCAAACATCAGGGCGGCTTTCCTTTGAAGCAAGGTGCGTAATGTGTTGGTCTCTATGTTGGTTGATACACCCTCGCCGCGATTTTGACGCCGCTCCATCGAGGATGCAATCAGCTGCCCGTGTACCTTGCATGCCTCATCGCCTTCAGCGACTCGGAAAACCAGTTGCTGCTTTTCCGCCTTACGTATCTTCCGCCGATGACCGGTATGCATTTTCGCCATAAGATCGCCATTCTGCAGATCAAGCACATACTCCCATCGATCAATCCGTCTATATTCACCTGCTAACTGCGGAATGGAAGCCGATGTCGAGGCTACTGTATTTGCATCGAGCACCGAAATACGTGACTCTCGCGCCAACCGTAACACCCCCTCCCAGAACACAGCCGGGTCCGGGAGATCAGGGAGGGATTTGATGCAAAAAGAGCGGTGGATTCTGCCTACCGAGATGAATGCCGCGCAGCCCGTGATCAGCTTTTGCCCTTCGCATATGGAGAGGAACCAGGGCTCCTGCCCGAGATCCTTCATTGCCTGGACATAGCTGGCAGTGTGAAAGGGATTAACTGGAAAAAGCGCGGCTAACTCCCTCCACGTAGAGGCCTCAACGTTCCGTTGTGCATGAAAATTCATTTTGGGCAAGGTAAAACGTAGTAATCCGATCTTTGTACTCGCTGCCACCCGTTTTGGGCCGCGGGGGGCACGTTATACGCCACAATAACGCGAGCGCCGGCTTCTTTGAACGCGGCTACCACTTTATCTTTGGTCGCTGGGTCAGCATTCCAGAATTCTTCCACATCTCGTGAAGGCATATCAGCGATAATTGTGACCTTCGCCAATCTCGCCCAATATTTATTCAGCGCATCGCCCGGCGACTGAATGTATCCGATCCTGTCGCCCGGACGAAGTCCAAGCTTGCCGAGCGAATCTGCTACGTCGGCATCCTCATGACTGAACAGTTCGTGCGCCCGGAAACCTTGAACCGTTTTCATGACGTCCTGTGAAGACGACTTGATCACTGGCAGTGATAAAGCGAGGGCCGCTGCGAGGAACAACGCTGACAGGATGCGTGGCTTCAGTTCACGGTTGACGACGTAGAGCTCCGAAAAAACTGCCGCCCAAAAAAGAAGAACGAACGGACCTATGTATCTGTCTGCCACCAGGATCAGTGCAAATAGTCCAAATGCCGCCAGAGCAGGAAGAACAAGGTAGGTACCTTGTTTCAGCGCGGTTGTCACCCCTGACACGCCAGCCAGAATAATAAGGAAGAGTGCGGCCACCACCAGGGCAGCCTGATCTTCTACAAAGCTGAGATATGTTGCCATCGAGCGCTTCAGCGGTTGAAGTTGTTGCCTGAGATCGAACCGTACTTTCACACCCTCGTACCAGTATGAGGGGTCGTTCCACGGTGGATAACTCGCCCTGAAAGGCGCCTTAAACTCATCAACTTCAGGGGAGGAGAGAAGCTGTCGCATGGGATGTACCGGCGCTCCCCCTCCCGGCGATCCCCTCCAGGGAAAAAAGTAGCTTGTTCGCGCTGGCCCTGTTATAGCGCCATAGTTTGCATACCATACATAATTCAACCTGCCGGAATCGCCAAACGTAAGCCGGTGCTTTGCTGTCGACAATAACAAAACCCATGGCGCTGATATCAGACCAAATGTGAGCAGGGTGAGGACAAGCCCCGTCACCGCCTTTTTACGGTTGGGAGCAGCCAGCAAAGCAGATGCAACAAAAACCAGCGTCAAAGGCAACATCACGGCTTTCATCAAGTATCCCAAGCCGAGCGTCGCGCCGAACGCCACAAACGTTCCCGGACTCAGCTCACCGTTTCTAATCCGGATCAGGATCGCGCTTGCAGCAAAAACAACTGCCGCAACGCACATATCAGCACAGTCGCTCGAAACTTTTATCAGCCCGATGGCACAGTAGAGAAACAGCACAAATCCGAAGAACCACCATGCCCCTCCAGGCGATTCGTTTTCCCAGCGGATCGGCCTTGTGCAGCGGACGGTGTAATCGGTGAGTTCGCGCCAAAAGAAGAGGAACGCAAATAGCGCCCCCAGGTACATCAGCAGATTCACAGCCCGAACCACGACGGGCTCCCAAAAAACCGGATGCCGGGAAATGCTCAGCCCAATTGCCAGCAACCATGGGTAGCCAGGACTCCAATAGCCGTTGGCCACAGTCTGCCAGTCGCGGGCGAGCCAGGCGTCCGCGAGATCCAGGTATGACACGCCATCATCGTTGATCCACAGATTTCCGCCGTGCCACGCTGCAATGACGCCCAACAGAATGCTCACAAACAGCATGACCGCGATCAGTCGCCGGACAGCCGGGGTCCCGGAACTCTCAGGGGAAGGAATTCGAATTACCGAAGCTTTGAGTGATGCTACTTCCGTGGACATGCTTCACCCGTCGTCTCGCCGTGGAACTTGCCCCAAAAGACATATATCGGACTGCAGGGCCTTGTTCGGTTTTACCCAACCGCAGGCCCGAAGTCAGCTCCTGATATCCCGACACATAAGTCTTACCATTGCTATGGGATACAGACAAGAGACTTGGAGGGCGCTTGGATGAGGTCTTGCCTCTTAGAGGGGATCGTTTACTACGTCGTAAGCTATTGCAGCCCTAGTGCGAAACGCTAGAACGATGCCGGGCGGGCCGCCGCGACATCGCTTCGCGTATTCGGCTCTGGGTCGTTTTCAGGTCCGAGCTGTCGCCGTCAGGTCAGCTTCCCAGGTCTCGGCCGTAAGCTCCTTTCCGAAGCTGTGATGGTGTTCCTCACGCACGACCTGGAAACCTGCCTCTTTGTAGATGTGTCGCGCTGCATAAAGATTGCTCTGCGTCCATAGCATCATCTTCCGATATCCCGTCTGGCGTGCAAATCGCAGACATTCCTCCACAAGCCGCCTGCCAATTCCCAATCCACGCGCTTCCCGTTCGACATGCAACAACCGCAGCTTTGCGACTTCGTCCGATTCCCGCACCACTAGGACGGCACCGACCCGCTCTCCATCCTTCTCCGCGATCCAGCAGCGTTCACGCTTCGCATCGTAGTTCTTGATGAATCCCGCCACGATCTCTGCGGCTAGCGCCTCGTACGTTTCATCCCACCCATACTCCTCGGCATAGAGAATACCCTGACGATGAACGATCCAGCCCATATCGCCGGGTTGGTGTAGTCGCAGTAAATAGGGGGATTTTGGCTCGCTTCTATCACCCAGGAGTCTGCGGACGGTTGTCACGGCATCAACCAGTTCCTTCCTCTCCTTGGGCAAGAGTTGTTGCAGCAGCGTGCGCATATCATGATTCGAACGCTCATCAAGCGGAGCAAACGCTTTTCGTCCCTTGGCGGTGAGCAAAAGAAACCTTTGCCGTTCGTCTTTTTTTGACCGCTCCCGCGTCACCAGCTTCCGACGTTCGAAATCGGCGAGGATGCGGCTCATATATCCGGCGTCGATCCCAAGCTCCTTGCGAACATCCGTGGCAGTAGGTTGCTGGCGGTGTGCGAGTTCGTATAACACCCGGGCTTCGGCAAGAGAGAAGGGACTGCTCGCCATTCCATCGACTACGCCGATCTTTCTCGTGTAAAACCGGTTGAAGGCGCGCATCGCGATCACCTGTGCATCAACACTGTGGTTTGGCATAGACCCCCTGGAAATATTGACTGTAGCACATAGATAGTTGTCACTGTCAACTATAGTCGGGGAGTGGCAGCCTTTGACTTGACCCCAGCGGGGTCGAAGAGTGGGTTATTGCAACTTCGCGTACTCGGCTTTGGCTTGTTTCAGGATGGGGATGTCAGGGTCGGCGTCTTTCCACATGGTAAGGAAGTCTTGATATGCCGCCTTCGCCTTGGTGGTGTCACCTGCCATCGCATACGCGCGACCGATTTGAAGATGTGCCAGCGATCCCGTCACAAAGTTCAGGACGATACCTCTGTGGTTGAGTAGCTTCTGAAACTCAGCGGCTGCCGCAGTGCCGTTGTGCGCCAAAAGATATGCCTGGCCACGCAAATAAGCGGGGTACAGGGTTCCGAATTGCATTGGTGGCGGACTGCCAGAATCGTAAGGGGCGGCGGCTTCCAGAAACACAAGCGCCCGCGATGAATCGCCGCGGTTAAGTTCGATTGTTGCGTTGATGGTCGGGAGCCAGTAGAGCTTCAACAGCGTGTTGGTCGGGTAGCTTTTCTCGAGTTCTGCAACTAGTCCGCTCGCCCGGCTGGTCTCGTCGGCCCGCGCAAGTGCAATGGCTGATAACACCTTTACGTCCCTGCCAGGGGCTAGTGCCAAGGCTGCAGTCACGCCTTGTTTGGCTTCTGCAGCATTCCCTAGCTCCGCCTCGCGTAACGCGGCACTCACCTGCCACAGGGCCGCTGTTTCCTTGGAGTCGGTACGAATCGCCGAATCCACCGCTCGCCGTGAAAAATCCCGCGCCTTGTCTAAACGTCCGTAGTAGCCGTCCGTATCAGATTGTGTCGACAATAGTACGTCTTCATCTCCCGGCTTACCCGCACCCCAGGCAACCTGCTGTTCCATTTGAGCGGAATCCTCACGCAGGAAAGCAAGATAATACATATATAAGCGCAGAGATCCACCATCCAGCTTTTGTGCCAGGGTCTGCTCGAGGGTGGCTTTACCCTCATCCAGCCGATTCAGGTAAATGTAAACCACACCCAGGTTTGCTCTAACAATGACATCGTTCGGCTCAAGCCGCACTGTTTCCAGTCCTTCAGCGAGGGCTTTTTCGTACTGGCCCATAAAAGCATAATTCGCACCCAGGTTGTTGTGAGGAACTGAATCACGTGGATAGTTGGCGATCCAAAGTTCGTAGGTCTGCGCTTCTTTTTCGATTTCTTCCGTCGCACGAAAATAATCTGCGGTAATGCGCAACTTCTCCCGTTCAGTGACCCGGTCCCGCAACTGGTAAGCCTTAGTAGCATATTGAAGCGCGAGCGATGGTTGCCCAAGGTTCCCGTAGCTGACAGCCAATCCGGCATACGCCATGGGGAAATTAGGATCGAGTTCAATCGCCCGCTTTAGAAAAGGGATACTCGGTGCATCGCCCTTCTCGCGGCCTACCGTGATACCCATGCTGTAGCTTTTTAGGGCCTCGAGAGACGATGTCGTGGCCTCGATGGGAACATCAAATTTCTGCACTGACGGCAGGGATTCTCCAAGCTTGCTGCGCAGTCCGGAAGAGGCTTGCCCCAGAGCTTTTAAAACGTCCTCCTTCTTCGTAGCCTCACTCTGTTCTTTGGCCAAGGTGTCGCCGGTACTGCAAGCGACTGCGCTTACATCAATAAGGTAGTGGCTTCCCAAGCTGGAAATGGTCCCGCCTAGCAGCGCCTTGCTTCCTGTTCGCAGGCAAAGTTCTCGGCCGACATCCATGGTGATGTGTTGATTGGTCGTGCGGCCCATCATCTGCAAGGTTTCACCGACTTTGCGATCTGAGAGCACGTTCAGAAAGGGGGACTGTCCTAGTTCCACAGCCAATGCCTGCTTGAGCGTGTCGTCGAAAACCGGGTCGCCGGTTTTGTTATCGAAGTCAGCCAGTACCACGGTGTCTCTTTCCGTGAGCTGGGTATTGTTTGTCACCGACTTTGCCGGCCGCGAATGCAGGTAGAATCCAGCGGCAACCATGCCCGCGATGAATATGCCAGCAACTGGAACAGCAAATTTCCAAAACCTGTTCCGTTCACCTAAAGGGATCATGCCTTCCAGAGTTTTTGCGGGAGCGGCAGCGGTTGAGGCCGGTGCGACTGCAGCGGGAGTAGAACCAGAGTCAGGCCTTGCTGCAGTGACAGGAGAAAGGGCAGGTTCGGACGCTGCAATCACACTGCCCGAACTTCGGCTCGCCAACGAACTTGTCCCGCTATCACGTTTCAGACGCAGCAATTCGGAACGCATCTCCTTGGCGACCTGATATCGCAATTCCCGGTCCTTCTCTAGCGCACGATTTATGATGTCTTCCAGCTTCGGCGGCAGGTCAGGATTCAAGCGAACGGGCGAAATTGGCACCCGATCCAGAATGGCGTGGGAGATCACTCCAGAAGTTTCTCCGCGGAAGGGTAGGCTTCCGGTTGCCATTTCGTACAATACAGCCCCGAACGAAAACAGATCTGTGCGAGCATCAAGTTCCTTGCCTCTAACCTGTTCCGGCGACATGTAGGCTACTGTGCCGACCGCCGTTCCCGGACTAGTTAAATGTTGATCGTCGACGGATCTGGTTTGCGTGTTCACTGCTCCAATGTCGCTCGAACTGTTTGTGGGTATGACCTTGGCCAGCCCAAAGTCGAGAATTTTGGCGTGGCCACGTTCTGTAACGAAGATGTTCGCTGGTTTAATGTCACGGTGCACTATGCCCTTGGCGTGGGCCGCGTCGAGTGCATCGGCAATCTCGATAGCCAGGGAGAGAATTAATTCGGTCTCCATCGGCCGGCCCGCAATCCGGTGTTTTAAAGTCACGCCATCGAGAAATTCCATGGCAATGAAGGCATGGCCTTCTTGTTCTCCGATGTCATAGATGGTGCAGATATTGGGGTGGTTCAGGGCAGATGCTGCTTTCGCCTCACGCCGGAATCGGGTCAACGCCTGAGAATCTTTTGCTACTTCATCCGGCAGGAATTTGAGGGCGACGAAACGGTCAAGTCGGGTGTCTTCCGCCTTATAAACAACACCCATTCCACCGCCGCCAAGTTTCTCGACAATACGGTAATGGGAGATGGTTTGCCCGATCATGGCGCGACGCCATGTTATGCGGGAGGACAGGGCAAGTCAATGAACGCTTCAGGCGTAGGACGCCGGCAGCTGCGATGCCTCGCTCTCCGGGAAGGTTTACCTATTTCTTTGGAAAGTCAGGGTCGGCTTTGATTTCACGAATCTGCTGAATATGCCGTTCCGCATGAGTGGAGATTTCAAGCATCCATTGCCAGCAGTCGATCGGCTCTCTATCTCCGAAGCTGTGTGCGCGCAAGTCGTCTCGGGTCGTTTTGATGTACCCGACCATAGTGGCTCGCAGCGCCTGGAACTTGGCGAGGGCCTCGTTCAAGTCTTTGTAGGTATCGACCTTCTCGTGTCCACCGCCAGTTTTCGTATGTACCACTCGGTCAATGCCATACCACATGATGTCAGCATCCGTTGCCGACGATCTTTTGCCCTTCATATCCGGAGGGGCCTTTACGGCCTTCATCAGATCGCGCCAATAGTCGGGTTCTGCAACTGCCAGGTGTGAAACGCATTCCCGGATGCTCCAGCGATCATAGCGGCGTAGCAGGATTCACTCAAAAATCAACCAATCTCTTCTTCGCTGTGCGGGGAGTGGAGCTATCAGTACGAACCGAGTCATCTTTCATTACTTCGGTTACTTTCTAGACCGAATGGATTACGCAGACAATAAGATCATCAGCGGAGAAGCGAGGATGAGTTGTGAGTTGTCGTCGCCAGAATTCAGAGCGGCCGCGCGCAGGAACCCAGATCCCGTACAGCGCTAAAACCTCATTCCTCCTCTTTTTTCTGCTTGCCACACACCTTTTAGCACAGACAACGGAGTCCGATCGTCCGGTTCCCATCCTTACCGGTACCGCCGGCTATTTCAACTTCGTGACCGCTGGTCAGAATCAGCTCGACGCTCAGATCAATCCGGTCGTACTGCTCCCGCTCGGCGATCACTGGCTGGTGGAATCGAGGGCCGAATTTGAAGGAGCATTCCAGCGTCCTCCGGATGGCGGAGCGTACGGTGGCATGGTCAGTAAGAATCTCGATTATGCCCAGGTGGACTACATCGCCAGCCCATTCGTGACTGTCACGGTAGGGAGATTTCTCACCCCGTTCGGAATTTTTAACGAACGCCTTTATCCCATCTGGATTCGCAGCCTGCAACAGGATCCCCTGATTCTGCCGTTATCGGCAGAATCAAATGACGGCATGATGCTGCGCGGCGGATTCCCTGTGAATGCCCGGGTCAACTTCAACTATGCCGCGTACGTTTCAGCCATCAGCACGGGACATAGCAACCTGCAGTCGAACCGCGATGTCGGAGGGCGCATGGGCGTCTTTTTACCCGGCCCGCGCATTGAGTTTGGCGCTTCCTGGCAAAAGCTGCTGCAGGATCAGCGCACGAATTCCTTCGGATTCCACTTTGCATGGCAACCGACGCGGCTTCCACTCAGCCTTCACTCCGAATATGCGCGTTCCAACCAGGGAAGTGGTTACTGGGTTGACGGCGCTTACCGATTCAGTCAGGTGTTCCTCTGGCAGAAGGTGATGCGGCATCTCGAGTTCGCGGCCAGAGCGGAGCAGTTTTTCAATGGCCAGATCCCACCTGACGAAGCGGAAGCACTGGGACTGCCGGGAGCAAACACTCGCGAAGGAGAATTCGGACTGAATTACTACCTGCGGGACGGATTGAAGCTCGTGGGCAGCTACGGCCGCCAGTTCAGCTTTGCGGGCAACTTCAATTTATGGACAGCGGGCATCGCGTATCGCTTCGCGGTGCCGCTGGGACGGGCGGCGCAATGAAAAACAAGCTCCTGTCGGCCATTTGGCTGTTGGCGTTGATGTCGACGATTGGAATGGCCGCCGCTTCGCCACGAACCGACGCGTCAACTGAACCGGTGGTACGCAATTCAGCAGAAGTAGAAGCGGAAACCATGCGTCTGGAGGGTGAAAAGAGATTTCGCGCCAACTGCGGGCGATGCCACGCGGCACCCCAGAAATTTCCACCACGCATGATGGCGACGATTATTCGCCACATGAGAGTCCGAGCGACGATCACCGACGAGGACGTGCGACTGGTCCTTTTTTACATGACGCAGTAACTTGCAAAGACCTGTGATGTGTGGAAGACGATGGATCATCCTCGGTGCGATGGTAGCGGTTGCGATGCAGATTTCAGCCGCCGGCGAGCCGCCTCGGGTAATCGAGGTGCTCGCGGACAAGGACAGCCGCTATAAGATTGCCGGCGAAAAGAAGCCGCAAATCTCGGTCAAGGCCGGGGAGCAGGTCTTGCTGCGGATCACCGCTCGGAAGGCGAAATCCTGGAATCGCGATGGATCGATTCATGGATTTTCTTTGTTGCGCGCGAAGGATCGGTCAAAAGTCGATGGCTGGGACCTGCTCCTCAAGCCCGGCCGGCAAGAGTTCCTGATGACGGCGCCGCAGGAACCCGGAGAGTATGTAGTGGTGTGCACGGTGATTTGCAGCCCGGACCACGAAGGCATGTCGATGAAATTTGTTGTAACACCCTGAATGTCGGGAGGCCTCATGAATCGAGTCAGAAGTTTGACCATGATCGCAACGCTGGCGCTGTCGCTTTCTGCGTCGACCAGCGCCCAGGAAGCCGCCCTGTTTCGCGGTGAAATCTCCGATAGTCAATGTGCCCTGAATGTTCACTCTCTCACCAAGTCGCACGAGGAGATGCTGAAATCCAAGTCCGGCGCGGCCGGGCACACACCTGCCACGTGTTCGATCTATTGCATCGAACGGCTAGGGGGCAGGTTTGTATTGGTTTCCGGCAAGAATGTCTATCACCTGGACAATCAGAATCTGCCGCGCAAGTTTGTCGGGGAGAAAGTCCGGCTGCGCGGAGTGCTCGATCCAAAAACCGGTACCATCCACGTAGTCGACATGGTGGCTGTTGAAAAAGCGAATTTCTGAGAATGGGCGAGCCCGCGAATCCGCGCCACAACAAGCTGCTGGCCTCTCACAACGACTCTTTGAAAATCAATTGAAATAGGAATAGCAGCAAGGCCATGCCACTGAGTACGCTGGTGCCCGGGACCGGAATTGAACCGGTACGGTGGTTTCCCACCTCGGGATTTTAAGTTGAGGCGCTCAGCAGGCGGGAGCGAGCGAAGCCAGCCGGAGCCTGCTGCCGAAATCCCGAAGCG